>Ga0163144_10005583_pt1 | contig 27949 bp, 27 predicted proteins | sample OliLak19BULKMAT1_FD_123175 | JGI IMG/M metagenome (GOLD analysis project Ga0163144, IMG submission 123175) | Freshwater microbial mat bacterial communities from Lake Vanda, McMurdo Dry Valleys, Antarctica - Oligotrophic Lake LV.19.BULKMAT1 | ecosystem: Environmental > Aquatic > Freshwater >... | reverse complement strand
CGCACCCAGCTTCCGGTGGACCTGCTGCGCACTCAGCGTCACGGACACCAGCGCGCCCATGGTCTCCAGCGTCATCTCATCCACCGCCAACACCTGGAACTGCCGCTCCAGCACCGTCACTTCACCGCCCAGCGGGACCAGATCACGGATGCCCGTGGTCAACGCCGCAACCGCCGCGTCCACCAGGCTGGGATCCAGCACCGGCAGCGTTTCATTGCGCCGCCGCAGGGCAACCTGGTGCAGCGCGCGCTGCACTTCCAACGCCGCCAGCCGGGCATGGGAAAGGTCTGCGCGGGCCACCGCCAGGGCGCGCTGGGTCTCCGCCAGCGTCTGGTCCTCAATGGCCAGATCCGTAGGTTGCGCCGCGTGCATCATGAGGAATCCACGGGCACTCACAGCGGCGTCTTCACGGTGTGATGCGGGCATGCAACGCCTCCAAGCGGATGAAGGTGGACAGGTGGGATTTATCGCACCTGGGACCCAGATGGTGCTTCCAAACTGCGGTGCGTTGGGGTGGCTGAGCGCGGTAGACCACGGAAATGTCCATTCTTGACGTCCTGGTGGTGGGGTCCGGTCCAACCGGAATGGTGATGGCAAGCCGGCTGGCGGCGCGCGGGATTTCGCTGCGCATTGTGGACAAAGAGCCGGAGCGCTCCAACAAGTCCCGCGCGTTGGTCATGCACGCCAGGACCCTGGAGCTCATGGAGAAGATGGGTGTGGCCAAGGACCTGGTGGACGTGGGCGAACGCTCCGTGCACATGGCCGCGTACCTCAACAAGGAACCGGTGTTGGATCTGCGCTTCAATGACATTGGCGCGGAAGACACGCCCTACCCCTTCCTCCTGTTTGTCTCCCAGGTAGAAACCGAACGTATCCTGGACGCCCATCTCCTCCGCCAGGGCGTGAAGATTGAGCGGCCCGTGGAAGTCCTCCACGTTGAGGACGGCGCGGACCACGCCACCGCCACGCTGCAGCACCCGGATGGCCGCACGGAGGTGGTCCAGGCGCGCTACATCATTGGCTGCGATGGCGCCCACAGCGTCGTCCGGAAGCACGCCGGACTCACGTTTGAGGGGGAGGCGTACGCGCAGGAATTCTGGCTGGCGGATGCGGAGGTGGATTGGGTGTTCCCCCGGGATCAGCTCTCCGTCTGCCTGGGAGATACCGGCGCGTTCATGGTGTTCCCGCTCAAGGGACAAAAGACGTCCCGGCTCATGCTGTCTCTTCAATCCCACGGTGAGACCCATGACCCCACGCTGGAAGAATTCCAGAGGGAAGCGTCGCTGCGCTCGCCGGTGCCGCTGAAGATCCTTGCCGCCAACTGGCTGTCCCGCTTCCGGCTCCATCACCGGGGCGTCAACAAATACCGTGCCGGCCGCCTCTTTGTGGCGGGAGACGCCGCGCACATCCACAGCCCCGCCGGCGGCCAGGGCATGAACACGGGAATCCAGGACGCGTACAATCTGGCCTGGAAGCTGGCCATGGTGCTGCGCCAGGAGGCCCGCAAGGAGCTGCTGGACAGCTACAATGAGGAGCGCTTTCCCGTGGGCCAGACCCTGCTCTCCTTCACGGACCAGGCATTCTCCGTGGGCATGAGCGTCAAGGGCCCCATGGCCACCGTGCGCAACGTGATGCTCCCGCGCGTGGCACCGTGGCTGCTGCACGCCAAATCACGCCGCGCCCGCCTGTTCCGCTTCCTTTCCCAGCTGGCCATCAAATACCGCGAGAGCAGTGTGGTGGGCGAAGACCAGGAAGGCGCCGGCTACGCGTTTGTCCACCTGCTGGGCCCGGGACACCGCGCGCCGGATGCGCCCTACTGGGACGGCGCACGCGCATCCTCCATCTTCTCCCTGCTGCAGGATGAACACCACCACCTGATTGTGTTCTCGTCCGAGGAGGAGGACGGGAGTGCCGGGCCGCGGGAGGTTCTCCCGTCCTGGATTGAACGCCGCACCATCCGGAAAACGGAACAGAACACCGTGGCCTTTGAGCGCTACGGCATCCACCGCAATGGGTATTACCTTATCAGACCGGATGGCTACATTGCCTTCCGCGGCGCCAACCTGGACCTCATGCCGCTGCTGCATTTCCTGGAGCACAGCTACGGCGCCGGACCCGGGTGAACGCAGCGGAAGTCCGTTTTTAGGGTGTGACCTTTTTCACAATGGACCTTCCGGCTGCCGGTGGGTAGGGTTCCACCCCGTCAAATGAACTGCCGGGCCGGGCGTCTGAGGACGCAGCCCCTGGAGATGACCATGAGCGGCGTTGGCGGACCCACAAGTGCACCTCGCGTACAGCAGAGCCCAACCACGGACAGCACCAACGGCGCAGCTCCGGTGGAAGCTCAACAACCCGCGGCCGCCCCTGCACCCGCCGCGGGCGTGGGTGAGGCAGCACCGGTGACTCCCACGGCCACCCCGGACAGTGCAGCGGCGGCGCAGAGCACGCACTCCCGTGACGTGGGCGCCACCATGCTGCAGCACAACATGAGCACCACCGCTGAGCGGCAGACCGCGCCGCTCAATCCCGCGCAGAAGCAGGACCTCAGTGATCCCCAGGCGCGCACGGACCTGCTGCGCGCGTCCAGCCAGGTGAACCCGGTGAGCCGCAAGGCCGGCAATGACGGGCTCATCTGTGGCGGCGCAGCAACCACGGGAGCGCTGGTGGAGAGCGCCAAGACGCCGGAGCAGGCCAAAGCCAATGCCAAGGCCGTGGACCAGACTGCCAAGGACCTGGGCGTCAAACCCAGCCCGCAGGAGCAGGCGGCCATCAAGGCCATGGGTGACAACAAGATGTCTGCCACGGACGTGCAGCACATGCAGCAGCTCAACTACCGCATGGCGCAGCAGGCGGCGCCCTCGGACGGCGGCCCGGATGGTGTGGGCCCACGGCAGATGGGCGCGCTGGCCTCGCACCTCAAAGGCAACGGCGCATTTGGTGACAGCGACGTCAAGTTCAACATGACCACGACCCAGATTGATGGAAAGCCCGTCAACCACTGGACCTCCACCACAGACAATAAGCATTACAATTCTGTGAATCCGTCCGAGCAGCACCGGGACAAGGCCCTGGTCCTGGGCGGCCCGCCCGGCTCCGTGACGGAACGCGGTGAGAACTGGCAGGCGGAGGTCCGCGTGGGCAATGACAACGTCACCACGGACTACCGCAGCGGGGACCCGGGGCACACCAATGAGTCCGCGCGGAGCACCTCGGACCTGGGCAAGATGAAGAGCATGAGCGGGCAGGAGCGCCGGGAGTACCTCAACTCCCCCATGGGTGAGCTGCTGGAACAGCGGGGCGGGGCCATCCGCTACCGGCCCATTGGCGAGTAGCGTTGAGGCCAATCTGTCTGCTGGTGGTGATTTCTGGCCTGTTCTCCGCGGCACCAGCCCACGCGGAGACGCGGTGCGTGGCTGTGGACGTTGCCAATGTCCGCGCCAAACCGGATGCGCAGGCTGCGCTGGTGGGCCGGCTGCGCATTGGCACGGTGGTGGACGTCCTTCCTGCGGAAGCAGAATGGTCTTCAATAGTATTACGCAATAGCCTGGGCACGTTGAAGGGGTTTGTCCTGGCGGCGTCTCTGGAGGCGCATTGCCCGGTGCTGGCAACGTTGGTTGAAGCGGCACGCGCAGCACAGACTTCCGGTGACGCCGCCCAAGCGCTGCAATGGGCGGAGCGGGCGTGGGCGCTGGATCAGTATGACGCTGGCGTGCAGGCGCTGATGACAAGCCTGTACACAGGCACGGCGCAGGAATCCAAGCTGGCTGAGGTGGGCGCAGTCGCGCGCGGTGTGGACGATCCCGTCGTGGCGGTCTGCGCGCAATGGTCCCGGCTTCGCGGACGCGCCGCACGCGGTCCGAATGCCATTGTGATTGGGGTGATGAAGGGCAACGGCACGCTGGAGAGAATGGTTGAGGAATTCAATGAGGTCGGTCCAACCAAGTACGCCAGGATTCCGGGGCAGCAGCAAACGGCCGAGGCGCTGCGCGTGGCCCCCTGGTACTCCATGTCTCCAACGGGTGAGGTGGCACGGCTGGAGGGCACACCCTTTGCGCTCGCGTTTGTGACAGATGACGGGTGTGACTGCCCGTCTCCAAAAGTGGTTCTTCTGGGCCGGTGTGACGTTGCCGGGACCATCTACGCCACGCGGCCGCTGACGCCCGTGACCAGGAAACCCGCCCGCTCGTTGACGCGGGCGCAAGCGGCCAAGCTGTTCCCTCCTGGCAAAGAGGACGATGTTGAGGACTGCGACGAGGCGATCTTCAACCGGGGCCGGAAGAACGCGGTGTGGAGCTTGGAGGATGGGACACCCGTTGAGGAAACACGCCTTCCCTGCACCAAGGCGGACCTGTACCGGAGGGCGGCGGTGAGGTGGCAGTGCTGCTCGCAGTCTCCCGGGTTTGTGGAAACGGCGGTGTGGGCACGTTGGGCAACGGGCAATCCGGACCGGTTTGCCGTCTGGACGTCCCCCAGGCTTGGTGGCGCCATGCCAGGCAGTTTCGTGGGCATCACCGTGGTGGACCGGGATGGAAAAAGCAGGGCGCTGGAATCGGAAATCGTCTGCAACTCGGATTGATCAATGACATCCAGTGGTTCACGCGGTTCGCGGCCCCCGCACCCCGGGCGAACGCAGCGAAAGCGCAACTCTCACTGGCACTCTGCGTTGCGTTGTGATTGGACACGCCCCGCAGAAAGCCGGGGCGCTGGCGGCTGAAGGGTTGGGGATGTCTCTGGGTGTGACGTTGTCAGCACGGGTCCTTCTGGTGTTTCCCCTTGGGGCAACGCAGCCTGCGGCGTGCTGCGCTGCCCGGACGGCCCCATGATGGCGGCACGGCGCAGCGCAGCCTTCCTCACCGGCGTGCTCTACGCGCTGGCCCAGCCGTTTGTGTGGCCCGGTGACGCCGCCATCACCAACACCAACCTGCCCGTCCACCTGCTGGGACTGGTCTGTCTGGTGCCGCTGTTGCTGGCCATTCGGGACCTGGGTCCGTGGCGTGCATTCCTCCTCTCCGGCTGGGCCATCATCCCGTCCGCCCTGCTGCAGCTCTCCTGGATTGGCGTGGCCATGTACGGGTTTGGCGGCCTCCCTGCCCCCGTGGCGGCGGGGTTTCTGGCGGCCATCTGCCTCAACGCGTGGGTGCTGATGGGCACCGCGGTGGCCGGCGCCAAGGTGCTGGAGCAGCGGCTGGGCTGGAAGCCTGAATGGGCCCTGGCCGTGGCCTGGGTGGGCATGGAGCACTGCCGCGCCTATTTCCCCGTGGGCGGTTTTCCCTGGGGCGCCATGGCGTCCTCGCAGACCGGCAACCTGTGGCTGCTGCAGCTGGCGTCATTGGGCGGCACCCATGCTGTGGGCGCCGTGGTGCTGCTGTGCAACGGCGGCCTGGCCCGGCTGGCCGCGGCGCGGGTGGATGGGCTCCGCTTCCCCCGGACCTCATGGGGGGTGGCGTTGATCCTGGTCTGCAGCCACGCCTACGGCGCCTGGCGTGTGGCCCAGCTTGACGCGCAGATTGCGGCCGCCCCCACCATCCAGGTGGCCATGCTCCAGGGCAACATCCCGCAAGCCATCAAGAGCGAAGACTGGAAACACCAGGACCTGATCATGTCCGCGTACGAGCCGCTGCAGGCCCGCGCGCTGACGTTGTCACCGGACCTGATTGTCTGGCCGGAGATGGCCTACCCCTACCTGCTTGAGCCGCACGAACAGACCCTGGCCTCGCGCCGCTTCCCCCCGCTGGGAAACGCCAGCGCCCTGGTGGGCGCCCAGGTGGCCCTGCCCGGTGACGACGCCACACTTGCCCGCCGGATGTTCAACAGCGCCCTGCTGGTGGCACCTGATGGAACCATTGTGGACCGCTCCGCCAAGGGTCACCTGGTGCCGTTTGGTGAATACGTGCCCTGGCCCCTCACGGACCTGGCCCAGAACCTGGTTCCCTCCATGGCCAGCACCGTGGCGGGCGAAGTCCGCGCCATGACCGTTCCCACCCGCGCCGGCCCGGCCAGCGTGGGTGTGCTCATCTGCTTTGAAGGCATCTTTGCCCGCTACGCCCGCAAGCTCCATGACAACGGTGCCCAGGTCATCCTCAGCCTGGTGAATGAAGGCTGGTACGGCGTGTCCTCCGCGCCGCTGCAGCACCTGGCGTTCCTGCCCATGCGCGCCGTGGAAACCGGGCGCGCCATTGGACGGGTGAGCAACAACGGCGTCAGCGCCGCCATTGATCCCGCCGGCCGAATCCTCAGCCGCACACCCTTGTTTGAGCCCGCCGTGCTGGACATGCACCTGCCGCTGCTCAATGGCACCACGCTGTACATGATCACCGGGGATGTGCTGGGCAATGGCTGCGCGGCGGTCCTGCTGACGGCGTTGGTGTACGCCCTGGTGCTGGCCAACCGGCGCAGGCTCCTGGCACGCACCTCCTCCTGACACCCGCTGCGCAAGTTGCGCAGCGCACCGGATGTGCGCACCGGGAAGACACGCAAGGCACGCAGTTTGCTCCTTCCCCGCGGCATGGAAACTCCGCGTCCGGATTCTGCCTCCCACGCCATGCACGCCCTGCTGGTGCACTGGTTTGTCCGTTACAACCCGCTGTTCCAGGCCTCCGCGCTGTGCGTGCTGGGCGGCGTGCTGATGTTGTCCCGCGGCATGGGTCCGGATGCGGACGTTGGCCTCACCCTGGTGTTGGAGCTCTACCAGTGGCTGCTCATTGGCGCGGCCGGGTTGCTTTACCGTCGCTGGCTGAAGCGGCGCCCCGCCGTGTTCCTGGGCATCATCCAGGCGGTCTACATGGGAGATCCAACGCTGCAACTGGCGTCCCTGGCATCCTCCGGTGAGCGTGTGGTGGCGGTGTTATGGGTCATACTCTTTGCCGCCAAGCTGCGTGCGTTGAGCTGGGCGTTCCGCCTGAACCTCTCAGCAGGGGTGTACGCAGTGGCGGTGGGTGGTGCGGGACTGGCGGCGGTATTGCCCCAGTTGCGTGTCCTGGGAACCGCGCCCGGAACGCTCTGCGCCCCGGTCATTGCCTGGTGTGTGTTGGGCCTGGGTCTGCTGGCCCTGCGCTTCCCTCCCCGGATGCATTCCCGTGATCCCGCCGTGGGCACGGACAACGCCATGTTTGTCCGGGTGTCCCGCGCGGTCTGGTGGATCTGGGCCGCGGCGGGCGCCTTCCAGGTGTGGAACTCCGTGCTGGCGGTGGGCCTGGACACCCTGGCGCCGGCGGTGTGCGCGGCCATCCTGATCACCGTCCGCTCCGCGGATGATGAGGCCAGGATCTGGACCCGCGTGGCCATGGCACTGGCCTTTGCCTGCATCTATTCCAACGCCGAGGGATCTGTGCTGGGCATGACAGCGGTGGTGCTGCTGCTGTCCTCGTCAAACCGGCCGCCCCGGGTGCTGGTGGCCAGTGTGCTGGCGGGCTTTGCCGCGCTGAAACTGGATGGCGGCCTGGCGGCCGGACAACTGGCAGTGGCCGGCCTGGTGTGCGCATCTGTGTTACTCTTGTTGCTGTGGCGCCGGCGGGCATGGTCCGCAGTGCCGCCGCTGGTGCTGTTCACCGTCCACGCCGCGTGGTCTTTGGGGCTGGTGCGCGGCCCCGCGGGTGGCCTGGAATGGGGCGTCACGCTCCTGGCCGTGGGGTTCCTGATGTTGGTGGCCGGCGTGTTCCTCAGCAGCCGCATCAGCCTTCCTGAAGTGGATGCGGAACCCAATCCCATGGCCGCACCCACCACGTCCGCGGCCGCCGTTGCCCGCTGAGCGTCAATCCTTCTTTGGAGTGACCCAGATGGCGGAGTGCGCCTCACGCTTCTCCTGCGCCGGCCGTTCCACACAATAGTAATACATGGCCAGGGATCTGCGCGCCCGGTCCGGTGGGCACTGCAGCGGCTCCGGATGCCCGTGCCACGCATCAGACGCGTGTTTGATGATGACCAGGCGGTTGTGGTTGGGCGCAATCCTGGCAACGCAGTGGGAAAGGTCCGGCGGCCACAGCTCAAGATGCCCGCCCCACGCGTCCTGCCAATCCGGGTTCAGGTAGAGGAACACACTCAGACGGCGTTCCAGCTGGCGGAAGCGGTCCCGGTTGTGATCCGCATGCAGCGCCAGGTGTCCGCCCGGGAGGGTCTGGTGCACGCCGGCGCCTCGGAAGTGCGGGTCCGGAATCAGGCCCCGCACGCCAGTGACGTCTTCCAGGAAATCCAGGAACGCCATGCCACTGAACTCATTGAGCAGGTGCCGGATGAGCGGTGACACCCCGGCAAACCCTTTGCGTTGCAGATGCCCCAGCCGGCCCGCCTGCTCCGCGTGGTCCACCCGTTTGAATGCCGCAAGCGAGGGCTCCGGGAACTCCGCCGCCAACCGGTCCGCCAGCTCCTGCGGCAGAAAGCCATCCATGACGGCGTGCGGAAAGGGCTGCGCGGTGGGGTAGGCCTTGCGCGCCCGCTCAATGAAAGGGAGCAGCTCCCTGCTGTCCAGAAAGAACGTCCCGTTCAAGGCAGCTCACTTCACCTTTGCGTGCATCTCTTCCACCACCGCGGCGGTCTTTTCATAGACCTCAATCTCCCGCAGCCTCTCACGCACAGGCTCCAGCGCCGGGTCCGCCCCGCCACCCTTCTTCTTGTCTTTTCCGCCGCCACCACCACCAGCGCTGCGGATTCCGTACGCGGTGCGGTGGTATTTTTCATACAGCGCCATCAGCCCCGGCACCTTCTTGAGCAGCATGGGGTTGGCGGCAATGGCCTTCTCCACCTCATCACGGTGCGCTGCGTATGACACATAATCCGTGGCGGGCATTGCGGACTTGTCCTCCGCCTTCTCTTCAACTTTTTCGGCCTTCTCTTCCGCCTTCTCCGCTTTCTCTTCCGCCTTCTTCTCGGCCTTGGCGGCCTTCTCTTCCGCCTTCTTGTCGCCCTTCTTGCCCTTCTTCTCCTTGGGCTCATCCGCCGCCTTGGCGGGCTTCTTCTCGGCCTTCTCCTCGGTCTTTTCCTTGGCCTCTTCTGCGGCCTTCTCTGCCTTCTCCGCCTTCTCTTCCGCTTTTTCCTTGGCTTCCTCTGCGGCCTTCTCCGCCTTTTCCTTGGCCTCTTCTGCGGCTTCGGTGGCGTCAGTGGTGGAGCCGGACGTGGACGCGGATGAACTGCCGGAGCCAATGGTCCGCACCGTGGCAATCACCGTGCCCACCAATCCCCACGCCGTACCCAGAACCGCCAGTGCACCCAGTGCCAGGATCACCTGGCGGAACCATTTGACGACGTTGAATTCCGTGAACCAGGAGTACGCCAGGAACGTCCCAATGAGGGACACCGCCAGGCTGAGCACCATGGGAACAACGTTGAGGAGCGGGAAATTGACCTTGGCGGCCAGCGCACCCATCAGGATGCCCAGCCCACCCGGAACGGCGGTCAACGCCACCAGGGACATCTGGATCACAAAATAGTTGGTGCGCTGCTTCTCATTGGATTCCCCCTTGAGCTTGTCCACCACCCACGTGAGCACCGGGTGCGCCACCAGGCCGCCAATGACGCTGGAAACCACCGCCACAATGAGCGGCACAATGGGAATGATGCTCCCAATGCTCACCGTCCCAACAATGATCTGCGCCAGCAGGCTGCACACAAACGTCACTGCCGCTGAAAAGAGCTGCGCCGGCAGGGCGTACACAATCAGCCCCGGCCACTTGAGCGCCGGCAGCTTCTGCTTCTCCACACTCTTCCGAATGGTCCCGGGCGGATTGAGCACCAGCAACGGAATGGTGGCCAGGTGGAACGCAATCCCGCGCGGCAACGCCTTCAGATAGAACTTGGGATCCTTGGGATCACCGTCCATTTCACCGTCGTCAGCGGGCGCGTCATCATCATCATCCGCTTTGGCCGCCTTCTTGGGCTTTTCAGGCTTGGCCGCCTTCTCATTCTTCTCCGGCTTGGCCTCCGGCTTCTTGGCCTTTTCCGCTTTCAGCTTGGCCGCGGCAAGCTGCTTGGAGACCTCTTTGTCGTCGGCCAGGGTGGGGGGCTGATCTTCAGCGGCGGGCGGCGCACTCTCCGCGGCAAGATCATCTTCCGGCGCTGGCGCGGCCCTCTGGCGGCCCGCCAACGGAACGGCCTTCTCCGGATCATTCTTGGCCAGCGGCTTGACGTTGGTGGCGGTGGATGTGGCCTTGGCTTCCCCATCATCAGAGGGGCCGTCTCCGTCACCAATATCCGCCACTTCAAACGTGAAGGCGGCCACGGAGAACAGGTCATCTTTGTTCAGCGGCACCGCAGCGGTGAGTTTCTTGCCGTCAAAGAAGGTGCCGTTGGAGCTGCCCAGGTCTTCCAGGAACCACTTGCCGCCCTTGGCAAACACACGCGCGTGGCGCTTGGAGACGGACTTGTCCGCCAGCACAATGTCCGCTTCCGCGGCGTCCCGTCCAAAGACTGCGCCCTCCGCGTCCACCGTGTGACTGCTCTTGGCTTTGACGTTGCGCAGCTGCAACCAACCCATGGCGGCGGACTCCAGCCCGTGCATTGAAGACGACGGGACGCCGCAGGCTGCACCAACGGCGGCGGGCAATGCAAAGGGGAAGCGCTCTGCCTCCCGCTTGACCGGCCGTGGACCCGTCCCCATGGTGACGGGCACCACGTTCCGGGCTGCGCAGCCGCAAGCGCAGGCCTGGGTCAGCAAGGAGGCGGCACCATGGCTGACCAGATCCACGTGCCTCCGGGCGGGCCGCCGCAGGGCCCCGGTCCCTCACGGGAGCTCTACGGGCGTATGGGTGAAGACGCCATCTTCCGGATGTGCCGGGATTTCTACGCACGCCTGGAACAGAGCCCCATCCGCCCCATGTTCCCCCAGGACATGGCCCACGCCAGTGAGAAGCTGGCCGCGTTCCTGGTGGGCATCACCGGCGGCCCCCCGCTCTACCACCAGCGCCACGGCGAACCCCGCATGCGCGGACGCCACCTCCCCTTTGCCATCAATGAGGACGCGCGCCAGGCCTGGCTGGGCTGCTTTCTCCAGACGCTGGAAAACGCAGAACAGGACTACGGCTTCCCGGCGGAACATCTCCCTGGTTTCAAGGCGTTCCTGACCAGTTTCTCCTCGTGGATGGTCAACCGGTCAGCGTAAGGATGGAGCATGCGCATCTGGGCCCCGGAAGACGGAGGTAACATTGAGATTGTCTCCGCCGGCGAGACCGTTGAGCTGGCCATCCGGCATGACGCGGGCGCGCCGGAATACATGCAGTGGTTCCACTTCCGCGTGGACGGCATGCGCGGCATCCCGCTGGATTTCCGCATCATCAACGCGGGTGAGTGCACCTATCCGGACGCCTGGGAAGGGTATGACGTTTGTGCTTCCCATGACCTGATTCACTGGTTCCGCGTGCGCACCACCTATGAGGACGGCGTGCTGCGCTTCCGGCATGCGCCAAAGAGCAACACCATTCACTTTGGGTATTTTGCGCCCTATGAAGTGGAGCGCCAGGACGCGCTGCTGGCGCGTGTGGCGTTGGCGCCGGACGCGCGCGTGCAGACGGTGGGAAAGAGTGTGCAGGGGCGCGGCGTGGAGCTCATCACCGTGGGTGAACCGTCCGCGGAGCGCGCCAACATCTGGCTGTGCGCGCGGCAACATCCCGGTGAGACCATGGCGCAGTGGCTGGCGGATGGGCTGATTGAACGGCTGCTGCAGGGTGGTCCTCTCATTGACAACCTGCTGGAACGTGCGGTCTTCCACATTGTCCCCACCATGAACCCGGATGGCGGCGTGCTGGGCCATCTGCGCTCCAACGCCGCGGGCGTGAACCTCAACCGCGCCTGGCAGGAACCGGATGCGGATGAGAGCCCGGAGGTTCTGGGTGTCCGTGACGCCATGGAATCCATGGGCGTGGACGTGTTCCTGGATGTGCACGGAGATGAACGCAATCCCTACTGCTTTCTGGCCGGCAGTGAAGGAAACCCGTCTTATGACGACGGAATCCGTAGTTTGGAAAACGTGTTTGAACAGGCGCTGCTGGCGGTGAACGCGGACTTCCAGGATGAGTACGGCTATGAGCGGGATGAGCCCGGTGGCGGGGACCTCACCACCGCCGGCAACTGGGTGGGCGAGCGCTTTGGCTGCCTCAGCTACACCCTGGAAATGCCGTTCAAGGACGCGCTCAACCATCCGGATCCCGCACACGGGTGGACGCCACAACGCGCGCAGAAGCTGGGCAGTGACGTGCTGACGGCGGTGGACGCAGTGTTGGATGAGCTTGAGTGACGCCGGAGAAGTCACTGGCTGGCGGGCATGAACACAAACGGGAAGGACGCTTCCATGGTGCCCTCATCCGGCACGGGAAAGCGGATGCGCTTGATGAGTGACGTCACACACTGCGCCACCTCCTCTGATCCCAGCGAATCCTCCTCCACACCCACGGATTGCACACGGCCACCGTCTCCAATCACAAACTGTATGACCAATTTTCCCTTCAGCAGCGGAGCATTCTTCAACGCGCGTTCATAACACGCGCGGATGGCCGGCATGCGGGAGCGGATGGCGCGCATCAGCTCATCCGGATTGGTGAGGCAGCACGGCGTCTGCGGGATCTGCAGGGTCACCTCCGGAGCCACCGGGGTCTTGCGGCGTTCTGCCAGCGGTGACGCCGGGGAGCGGGGCTTGGGACCCAGATCCCGCACCGCAAGGGCGCCCACATCTTTGGGAGACTCAACCCGGCGGGTGGACGGGACGGCTGGCCCATCAAGTGTCATACTCCTGGCTTCCCGGAGCTGCGTTGCCAGTTCATCTGCGGGGCCGGAACCACCAAACACATGGGCCACGGAATCTGACGCGCTCTTCAACACGCGCAACACGCCCATGTTCACCACGCGCGGTTTGACGTCACTGCGCGGCGTCAATTCCGGTTTCTGCGCCACGGGTTTGCGGACGGCCACGGCGGGCATCCGCGGCGGCGGTCTTGGGACGGCGGGTTCAAACAGGCGGAGGAAACGCTCCGGCTCAATCTCCTCCAAAGAGGCTGCCGGCGCCGGGGCCATCATGCGCAACCACAGCGCAACGCCCGCATGCAGCAGGATGGAAGCCACCACCAGCGTTGAGAACAGCGGGTCCAACGTCTGCAGGATGTTGCGTCCAACCTGGTCTGGTGTTGCCGCGCGCATGGCCCCCACAGACAGCCAGGCGCGGTGTTGGTTCCCTCAGGTCATCATCCGGCGCTCAAGAATGCTGCCTTCCGTATCACCCCGCACGCCACGCTCCGCCTGCCGCAGCAGGTGCCAGATGTGCGGACCCAGGACGTCAATTTCCGTGTGCACAAACTGCTCACCGCCAAAGCGCCGGATGAGCGCTGTCTGCAACTTCAGGATCTGTGAGTCCTGCTGAAAGATCCGCAATGCCACCGGCATCATCACCGGCTTGATGAGCCGCCCGGAGACCGGCAGCCGGATGCACACCGCCGCATGCATCCGCGTCTCAAAATCCGTCACCGGCGTAAACGCCGAGGACACCATGACGTGGTAGCGGCTCCCAAGCTGGTACTCCACCTGCGCAACACACGGCAGGATGAAGCGGTCCCAGTGCTGCACCATCCCGCCGCCCGGCGCCAGCACGCGGCCCGCCAGCCCACGGGGCGCGGGCTCACCCTCATATTCCGCTTCCACGCGGTCCGGTCCGCGCTTGATCTTCACGGTGATCTCATTGCTCTTCTTGCTGGTTCGGAAGAGGCCACCGTGCAGAAACCCGGTGTGCGGGACATCCAGCGCGTTCTCCACCGCCGCGTGCATGGTGCATTGCATGGACAGGCTGCGGCGCACCGTGGTGTACCGGGAATCATCCACGAACGGAAAGCGAAACGGCTCTTTGTCCGGCTGTTTGTCCGCCGTGGAGTAGACCCAGACAAAACCGTCCAGCTCACGGGTGGCGTAGGAGGGACAGTTGCGGGCGGAGGCCTCGGCGTCACCGCAGAGTCCGGGGACGGTGCGGCAGGTGCCTGCGCTGTCAAACTGCCAGCCGTGGTACGCGCACTCAAGACGGCCCTGCCGCACCTTGCCCACGGAGAGCGGGACGTTGCGGTGCGGGCAGCGGTCCAGAAGCGCCGCCACTCTGCCGCCGCGTTCACGGAAGAGCACCAGCGGCACACCCTGCACAGTGGCCGCCAACGGCTTGCGCTTGAGCTCCTCAGAAGTGCAGGCAATGAACCAATGATCCGGCAACTTGACGACGGAAACGTGCCCCTTGGTCTGCGGTGGCTGGAGAATGTTGAGCTGGGACATGCGGTGCTCCGTCATTGCATGGTTGCGCGCGGCCGGCCTTGGTGCAGCGCCGTCAGGAAGAAGGAAACAAGCCCGGGGACATCATTCTTCACGTACTGCTCCGGGGCCTGCGGATTGAAGCGCCAGAACAGGCTGGGCGCGTGCAGGTGCTGCCGGATGCTGTGGAACACCGGAAAGCTCTCCACACAACTGGACCACGTCCCATACACATGGTGCGCGTGGTCCTCCAGCTCACCGGTGAAGACGTCAAGATGCCGGCTGGCCAGGCGCTTGTACCCCCACGCAGGCTGGCGCGCGGCAAAGGCGCTGCACAGCGTACCGTAGGTTGCATAATCCTCAGCGTTGGTGACGCGCGGCGGAATCAGCGTCCCCATGAAGGAATGCAGGCTGAGCAGCGCGTGGAATTGCTCCCGCGCAAAAAGTGTATTCAGTGCACTGGTTTCCGGCTCACTGAAGGGGTGGGTTCCCCGGAACGTGGCGTCCCCGTGGTGCGCGGATCCCGCCGTGGGCAGGAACGAGGGCGTTGCCCCATACGGCAGGGGGAAATTGCGGTTGAGGTCCACGCCGTGGGCATTGGTGCGCAGCTCCTGCAGTGTGCCCACGCCCTGGGCGTCCACCGTACGCGCGTAGCCATCCGGGTTGGCGCAGGGAACCACCAGCACCTCAGCCTGCTCCCTGAGCTCTGCAAACGCGCCCCCTTCCGACGTCAACGCACCCATCAGACCCAAGGCCACGCGCCCCGCAATGAACTCCACGCCGTGGATGTTGGCCACGCACAACACGCGCCGGCCGGTCTTGCCAGTGGACGGAAGACGCGCCGCGCGGATGGGCCGGCCCAGAACACTCTGGCCCACGGTGAAGAGCTCTGCACCTGCGCGGGTGGCCAGGCGCGTGAGCTCAGCCTCACGGTCTTCTGCAGTGGGGTAGTCCTGGAGCGCGCCCGCCATGCGGCCATCTGACGCGGGGATGGCGGAGGGCGCAAGTGCGCGCGTGGCGGAACCGCGGTCTACCGCAATGTCTTCCGGGCCATCCGCACCAGCACCAGACCCAGCATCAGCCCCAGCGCGCCGGTCCACGCGTCGCCAGCGTTGGTGCAGCCGGCACATCCGCCACTGAGTGAACTGCGGTCATCAAAACCATCTCCATCCACATCAATGAACTCCGCTGGTCCACCCGTGACGGCGGACGCACCGCCGCTGGAGAGCCCCACCAGGCCGCCGGATGAAGAACCCACGCTGCCCGCCCCACCAGAAGATCCCTGGCTTCCAGAAGACGCCTGGCTTCCGGAAGAGCCCCCCGTGCCTGAGGAGCTGGAACACCCGCCACCCGCACACGGCTCACACGTGGCCATGGGTCCGCAGATGGGCCGCGCCGGGTTGGTGCAGTGCGCGTTGGTGGCGCATTCCCCGCAGATGTTGGGCTCGGCCGCGGTGTTGCAGTGCGGCGCGGGCGCCATGCAGTCCGCATCCGTCTCACAAAGATCAATGGCCGCCGGCGTGGCTGGCGAACCGCCACCGGCGCCGTTGCCGTCCGAGGGAAAGACCGCCGGGGGTGCACCGCGCGCGCCTTCACCCGTGATGAATGCCTGGTTGAAGATGATGCCCGTGGCGGCGGGATCCACCGTGACCCGGAAGCGCACCACCTCCGCTGCGCCCACGGCAATGGACCCGCCGTTGGTCTGGTCCGCACCCGTGCCCACGCGCGCCGTGATGGTGCGGGTGGTGGCGTCGTACTCGGCGCGGTCATCACCCACGGCATCCGTGACGGCGGCGCCACCAATGGTGATACTCCCCGGGACAAATGTAATACCCAGCGCCAGCGTATCCCGAACTACGGTGTTCACCGCGGCGTCATTGCCCACATTGCGCACGTCAATCACGTATTCCAGCACGTCATTGCGCCGGATGCCGCCGCCATTGAGGTCCACCAGCGTCTTGTCTGAGGTGGTGAAGTCCGGGCGCAACGTGGAGATGGACGTGACAAACAGGGCCAGCGCATAACCGTCTGAGTCCGTGGTGGCGCGGATGGTGGCGCTGGTGTCATTGGCGGCAAGCAGGCTGGTGACGTTGACAATATCAATATCCACGCCGCTCATGCTGTCCCGCGTGCCGCCAAGCTGCGGAAGCTCACCGGGCTCTGAGAAGGCATTACCCAGGACGGTGCGGGAGTTGTTGAAGAAGTTGTCCGGGTTCCCCCCGGTGGCAAAGTCCACCAGCCGGGTGCCGTTGAAGAGGAATGCGTCTCCACCCAGATGTTCGTCCCCTTCATACGCAACCACACCCAGCTTGGCGTCAAAGCCCGCGTTGGGAACGCGGAAGCCGGTGAGTGTGGTGTTCACCTCTTCACCCATGTTGGGCCGGACAAATTCAAAGCCGTCAAAGAGCGCAAGGTTGCGCAGCGGTTCACTGGCGCGCTCATAGAAAACCACCAGGGACCACGCCATGAACGCGCTGTTGACGTTGAGGTTGCGGTAGTCATGCCCATCCACGCCGGTCACCGTGTAGCCCCCGCTGCCCTGCGCCAGGACGGTGGCGGTGACGTCCGCAGACGCCTGAAACCAATCAAAAGTAATATTATTATCTGGATGGGTGATGAGCGGGAACTGCAGGTCCGCGGTCACATCCTGGGAAAACACGCCGTCACGCAGAAAGGTCACGCCCGTATCCACGGAGCCGGGTGATTGACGGATGCCCGCCCAATAGAGCCGCGCCAACGTCACCGTGGCGTCAGCAGGCAACGTCAACACTGCCGTGGAACGTGCGGCACCCGGCGCGGTGGCCACATCCGCGGAAGCCACACCCGCCGTGGTGGTCCAGAAGACATCCGCGGAACCCCGGTCCGTTGCGTTGCTGCCACAATCCCCCACGGTGCCGGCGGTGGGCGCGGGCACACCCGCGGCACAGTCCCGCGTGAGCGTGTTGCCAATGAGCAGGAAGTCACCTCGCTGGTCCACCTGCACGCGCAAGGCGGGCGTGGCCAGCGCCGGGAACGCCAGCAACAACAGGAACGCTCCAATGGCTGTGCGGGTCATGAAACACCTCATCCGGCAGCAACGTAGCCAATGCCGGCGTGATCAGGAAATTTGAGGCCACGTCCACACGTAGGACAACCGGAGGCTTGTCCTACATGGCCCCATCAGGGGGCGGGTGACGTCGGGTTGGGCTCCAGGGTCTGGCCGTCAAAACGCAGCGAGCCGGGTTGTCCGGGCCACTCCTCACACCGCAGCGCACGCGCCTGCCAGTGAAATGCAAAAAGGTGCTCCCCACGCCACAGATCAATGCGGGAGCAGTTGGCCACTTCCAACGGCCCCTTGGCCACGTGCGGCGGCGGAAGGCGGGTGAGGACTGCAATGTCCGCGCGCGCCCCCGTCAGTTCACGCGTGTAGAGCCCGCTGGAAACAACCCACACCACCGCGGCTGCCGCAGCAGCACGCCCCGCCCAGACGTCCAACCGCGCCGCAATCAACGACGACACCGCGCCGCCCAGCAACCACGCCGCACCGGGCAGCATGGGCGCAATGTACCAGTTGTACTTCTGCCGCGGGATGCTGAAGCCGCCTAGGATGGCCGCACACCAGAGCGCGCCCAGCAGCAGCAGGTCTACGGGAGGACGGCGTGTCTTCAGCGCATACGCCGCCAGCGGAAGCGCAAAGAGCAGAGGCAGTTCAAACTTGACCAGCGTGTCCACGTAGAAGAGCGGACCACTGCTTCCCGCACGCCCATCCACCACGGACGCCAGCACCTGCCGCGTGAAATACGTGGCCCAGAAAGACGGCAGGCCCAGCGCTGCCCGCCACGCGTCCAGGCCCAGCGCACACCCCACAGACACCGCACATCCCAACGCCACCATGACCACGGGGAGCCGCCATCCCAGACCCCGCCGCCACGCCAGCAGGCACGGAACCACAAAAAGCGCCGCGGCCGGTGGACCCTTGATCATGAACGCCGCGCCCGTGGCCACCGCAAACCCCACAACCGCCGCCGGCGTGGCCTTGGTGGACGCACGCACCGCGGCCAGGATGCCCAGCGCCATGCTGGTCATCAGGGGAAGCTCCAACATGACGTTGGTGGAGTGGTAGTGAAAATCCGCAAACACCGTCAGCGCCAGCACACACCACGCGGCCACACGCGCACCACCCAGGTGGCGGGAAACCGCGGTCACTGAAAAAGTAACACTGTTGAAAGCACGCGTGCCCAGACCCATGCTGTGAGCACGGTGGTGCCGCCAATCCGGAAGGCCACTGCCAGCAGCCACAGCGCCAGCGGGGGATGCTCAAAGAACGGGCCGGCGCGCCAGGTGACGTCAGCCCACTGGGTGAAGGGACGGGCGGCAAGGAGCTGGGCAATACGCGCGTAGCAGGCCGCATCTGCGGAGTAGAGCGTGGCCGGCTCATGGGAGAACCAGATGCACGCCAATGCAAAGCAGACCGCGGCCGCGGACAGCCAGGACGGAGGATGGGGCGGGTTGGGACCTGGCGGGTCAGTCAACGTCAATCCAGAGGCCGGACCGCTGGCGCCGGGCCCGGGCGGACTTGTACAGGGAACTTCACCGCTGGCCCACTGAGGTAACCTTGTCCACTGCAGCCAACAAAACCCCGCAGGCGTGGCGTGGCCCCGCCGGCAGCCTGACAGTCCAACGCCTCACGCCGCAGGTTGTGTTGGTGACCATGCAGGGGAGTGTCTCGGAAGATGCGGTGCCGTTCATCAACACCGTGCTGGCTGCAGAGTTGAGGACGGGAACCGCGCTCCACACCTTCTGGGATTTGGGCGAGCTCACCTGGTACCACACCCAAATCCGCGTCCAGACCACCAAGGCCATCAAGGACAACCTGGCGCGCATCACGGACCTTCACGTGTTTGTCCGCTCCAAGCTGGTGGCCATGGGGGTCTCCGTGGCCAACCTGGCGCTGGAGAACCGCATCCGCGTCGTCAACACGCAGAATGATTTCCAGCGCTCGCTGGACGCGGCCGTGAGCGCACAAGGCGCCGGCGCCCGTCCCTGACCGGCAGCGCCCGTGGTGATTTGACGCTCCGCCGTCACGTGTGATGTTTCCGGGTGCAGACATGCAGAAGATCGTCATTGCTGAGCCGTATGAATTTGTGCCGCCCCGCGCGGACCGCGTCTGGCCGCAGGTCCTCTGGCCGCTCGTCTGGGGCCAGCTTGACGTCATGCACGGCATCCAGGCTGTGGAGGGCGTCAACGTTGAGAGACTGCAGGATTCACAGCGCAAGGGTCACGGCATCATCCTGGCTTCCAACCACTGCCGCAACAGTGATCCTCCCGCCATGCTCATGCTGGGCCACTTTGCGCGCACGTGGTCCTATTCCATGGCCAGCTGGCATCTCTTCAAGCAGACGTGGGCGCAGACGTTTGTCCTGCGGCGCTTTGGCGGCTTCAGCCTCAACCGGGAAGGTGTGGACCGCGCGTCCTTCAACGCCGCCATCGATATCGTCACGGAGGCCCAGCGGCCCCTGGTGATTTTTCCGGAAGGTGTGGTGACGCGGACCAATGACCGCCTGGCGCCGTTCATGGACGGTCTGGAGCTGCTGGCACGCACGTCCGCCAAGAAGCGCGCGGCCCTGTCCCCACCCGGCAAGGTGGTCATCCATCCCGTGGCCATCCGCTATTTCTACGGCGGCAACCCAGAGCGGACGCTCACGCCGTACCTGGTGAAGCTGGAGCGCTCATTGAACCTGCCGCCGGACAGCGCCATGCCGGTGAAGGAGCGCATCTGCCGCGTGGGCCTGACGCTGCTGGAGGCCAAGGAGAAGGAACACCTGGGTGCGGTGCAATCCGGTGAGCTCAAGACGCGGCTGGACGCCCTGATCAACGGCCTGCTGGGTCCGTTGGAAGCGCACCACGGCATCAAGCAGCAGGACGTGGACACCTTCACGCGCATCCGGCGGCTGCGCTCCACCATTGTGCCGCAGCTTGCCAGTCCGGGTGAGGTTCCCGTGGACAGGACACTCTTCTGGAAACACCTGGAGCACATCTACCTGGCGCAGCAGGTGGCCTGTTACCCGCCTGATTACCTGGACGGCACGCCATCTCCGGAACGCCTGCTGGAAACTGTAGAACGCTTTGAAGAGGACCTGACGGACCACGCGCGCGTCTACCGGCCGCTGCACTGCATCATCCAGGTGGGTGAGGCACTGGAAGTCCCGGAACAGCGTGACCGCTCCGGCCCATCCCTCATGCAGCAGGTCCGCACGCAGGTGGAGAACATGCTCACCCGCCCGGAAACCACACGCCCGGGCTTTGGCAAGACACCACCCACCCGCCTGGCCACACCCCTGTGGCGGCGTCACCAGCGGCCGCAGAGCGTTCTATGAGTATGACTCCTTCTGCCGTGGTTCCTCCCCGCGGCGTCCGCGCGGGGCTGGCGGGTTTTGCGCTGTTCATGTGGTTCTGGACCCAGTCCCTTATTGGCCAGCGCGTTCCACCCGCCGGCACCATTGGAGACCTGGTGCTGGACGTGCTCACGCCGCTGCACCAGATGTTCCTGGAGAATCCCTCGCGCGCCAATGCGCTGCTGATTGTCAGCTCCGCCGTCATTGATGTGCTGGCAGGGTACCTCTTCCTGGGCGGCGTGCTGGGCCGCACCATCCGGCCGTTTCTGGGATTGGTCATACTTTTTACGCTGCGGCAGCTCTGCCAGGCGTTGTGCGCCCTGCCCATTCCGGAGGAGATGATCTGGCGTTATCCGGGTTTTCCCTCGCTGCTGGTGACGTATGGCGTGTCCAATGACCTGTTCTTCTCCGGTCATACGGCCATTGCGGTGTACGGCGGCATTGAGCTGGCCCGTCGGGGCACTCGGCCGTTTGTGGTGCTGGGTGTGTTCATTGCGGTGTTTGAGATCTCCACCGTGCTGGTGCTCCGCGCGCACTACACCATGGACGTGTTCACCGGGATCATCACCGCGCTGTACATTGGCACCATTTCTCCGCCGCTGGCGGCCCGGGCGGATGCGCTGCTCCACCGGTTGTTTGGCCGTGCGCGCGCGCCATGACCCCCGCCTCCGTGCGTGCGTATGGCGCGCTGGCCGTCCTCACCGCCCTCAATTTTGTGAATTACGTGGACCGCCACGTGTTGTCCGCGGTGCTCAAGCCATTGAAGGAAGAGCCGGCGTTTGCCTCCGTCAGTGACGGACAACTGGGACTCCTCCAGGCCGGCTTCCTGTTGCCGTACATCTTCTTCTCACCGCTGGTGGCGGCCCTGGGCCAGCGCGCGCAGCGCAAATACGTGGTCTCCATCAGCGCGTTGGTGTGGAGCCTGGCCACGCTGCTCTCCGGCTACGCGCGGGACTACCCGGAACTCATGGCCGCGCGCGCCCTGGTGGGCATTGGTGAAGCCGGGTACGCCGCGGCCGCGCCCACCATCATTTCTGACCTCTTCTCCGTGCAGCGCCGCGCACGCATGCTGGGGATCTTCTACGTGGCCACGCCGGTGGGCAGTGCCCTGGGCTTTGTGGTGGGCGGCCTGGTGGCGCAGGCCTTTGGATGGCGCGCCGCGTTCTGGGCCGCCAGCGCCCCGGGATTGCTCCTGGGAATATTGGTGTTACTTATTGCCGAACCGCCCCGCGGCGGCCAGGAGAACACCGGCGTGCAGGCAGTCAATCCATCCACGTCCGTGCTGCGCCAGCTGTGGCAGAGCCGCTGCTGGATCAACGTCACGCTGGGCGGCACGCTGATGTGTTTTGGGCTGGGCGCGCTGGCGTTCTGGACGCCCACCTACCTGCAGGAAGCCAAGGGATTGGATGTGGGGCAGGCCGGTTTCTACTTTGGTGCCACCACGGTGGGCGCGGGTGTGGTGGGTACTGTGCTGGGCTCCTTGCTGGGAGACTGGTGGGCCCGGGATGACGCCGGCGCGCAGGTCCGGGTCAGCGGACTGGGCCTGGTCATGGCCGTCCCGTTTGCCGCCGCTGCACCGCTTGTGGATGGGCTCTGGCCGTCATTGGTCTTACTTTTTATTGGGGAAGTGTTCATCTTCCTCAACGTGGGCCCGCTCAACGCCGCACTCATCAGCTCCGTGCCCCCCGCCATCCGCGAGGTGGCCGTAGGCACCAACATCCTCATCATCCACCTCTTTGGTGACGCCATCTCACCCGCGCTGGTGGGATTGCTGCGGGATTCGCTGGTGGCGGGCGGCGTGGCGGCGGTTCCGGCGCGCAGCATCAGCTTGCTGGTCACCTCCATTCCGTTCCTGGCGTCAGGCGCGGTGCTCCTGATGGGTGCAACGCACTTCCGCGCGCTGGCGGTTCAGCGCGGCGCAGCCAATAGTGCCGCGTGACGTCCGCAAGCCCTCCATCCGACCATTCCCCACCATGAGGTTCCCATGATGCTCCGCCTTGGTCTGCCCATTCCCCTGCTGATGTTGGCCGTGGCGTGTACGCCCGCCACCACCGGTGAGGGGTCCACCAGCTCATCCAGCGGTTCTTCCGGGGCCACGCAGGCTTCTTCGGTGGCAACGGCAAGCTCTGCGGCGGGGACCAGCTCTTCAGCGGCACCGGTCTCCTCATCCGCGGTGGTGGCGCTTTCATCATCATCGGAAGTGGTGCTTTCCTCGTCGTTGAGCTCAGCGTCCAATGCAGTGTCTGATGGTTCCGGCGCTTCCTCCGCGGCCGCGCCCTCCTCGTCAGAGATGGGTACCACGTCATCCACCAGTGAAAGCTCCTCATCATCCAGCAGCGGACCCGCGGAATGCCGCGCGGAGGCAGACTGTGAAGTCAGTGGCACGCGTTGTCTTGCGCCGGGTGAGTTCTTTGGCTGCGGCCAGTGCCGTCCCCCGGAGACCACGTGCCTGGTTGATGCGGACTGTGACGTCACGGACCCGCCGTTCCCCATGGTGTGTGAACAGTCAGAAGAGAGTGACTGTTTCTGCGCGTCCCAGACCCTCTGCAAGCCGGGCTGCTCCTCAGATGAGGATTGTGATGTGTCCCAGGAATGCAGCCCCACCCACCACTGCGTGGTGCGCACCTGCGGCGTCAGTAATCCCTGCCCGGTTTATTTTGGCTGCGTCTCCGGCGGCGCGCCGTTTGACTACTGCCGCCGCCTCACCTGCACGCAGGACAACACCTGCGGATCCGGCGCCTGCGTGGAGGGTTACTGTTACGCGGAACCCGGCGTGTGCTCTTTCATTCCCGGCTGATACGCGCGCTCCTCCACGTCTGATCCGCCAGCGGGCGGGAGCGCCTGGCTTCGCGTGCCGTCAATCCAGACGGCCATGCGCGCAGCGGAGTACATCCACATAGCTCACAATTCCAACCACGCCGCCGTCCAGATTCACCACGGGGACCGCACCCACCTGATTGTCCAGGATGGCATCAATTGCGGTGTCCACATCATCCTCCGGCGTCACGGAGACCACTCCGGTGCTCATGAGGTCAGTGATTGGCCGCCGGTGCAGAGGGAGCTTGAGAGTCAGGTCATCAGCCTTGGCGGTCACGCGCCGCAGGTCCCGGTCACTGACAATGCCCACAAGCTCGCCGGCCGAATCGACCACGGGCAGGTGCCGGAAGGGCAACTCCTCCAACGTCCGCACAACATCTTCAACCGTCCACGTGAGCCGCGCGACGACGGGGCCCTCGGTCATGATTTCTTTCACCAGCATGGGACACCCTTCTGGTTGGGGATGTGCTGGGAGATTGCAACCTGCGCGCCAGCGCAGACGTGGCCGCACACGCGCCGCATGGGTGCATGCCGCGAAGAAACTGCAGCGACCCGGTGCAGCCGTTGCGGGGTTTGAACTGCACCTCACTGACCCGAGCGCGGCCCATCAGCCCCACGCCGCAGCGCTGGCGCAGCGGTTGCACACGGCGGCCCCATGGCCTCCGTCATTCTCACAGCCGCTTCACCTGAGCTTCCCTCGCTGCAGAAGCTGACTTCGCTTGTCCAGGCAGACCTGGCGCGCCGGGGAGACAAAGAGGTCCGCACCTTTGACCTTGCGGGCATCAACCTTGCCTACTGTCAGGGTGAATTTGATTGCTGGGTCAAGACACCCGGAGTCTGCCGCGCGCATGATGCAGAACAGGAGCTTGTCCAGGCCATCCATGACGCTGAAAATGTCATTCTCCTGGACGTGGTGACCTTTGGCGGTCTCAGCTACACGCTGAAGCGGGCGCAGGACCGGCTGATCTGCCTCCTCGCTCCTTTCTTTGAGAAGCGCTTGCAGCTCACCCATCACAACGCGCGCTACGGCAAGGCCGCCAACATGTTTGCACTTGGGTGGATGCCCAACGCTGACGAGGAGCAGGCGCGCACGTGGCATCTTCTGGCTGACGCCAATGCGGTGAACATGCTGGCGCCGCGCGTGGGGGTCCGCGGTGGTGGATGACACGCAGCAGAGCACCTGGCCAGACGCAGTTCACGCCCTGCTGGTCTCCACCGAGCGCCCAGGCAGCTCCATCCACGCGCGCGGACCCCTGCGGGATGTCTTGACGGGGGCAGCGCGGCCCGCGGTGGCGCCATCTCCGTCCACTCCAACGCGTACGGCTGCGTTGTTGGTGGGCAGCGCCAAGATCAGGGGCACAAGCGTCTCTGAGAACGTGGCGCGCGCCATGGCTTCCGCCCTCCAGAAGTGCGGCGTGACAACGGAAATACACTTTGCAACGGAGTTCATCCGTGCGGGCAGCACTGCGCTGGCCGCGGGCGCTCCATTGCAGCCGCTGACCTGTTTCTGCTGGTGACGCCGCTCTACGTGGACGCGCTGCCCGCGCTGGCAACGCACGCGTTGCAGAGGGTGGCTGCGGCGCGGACACCTGAGCGCACACCCGCGCTCTTCTCCGCGGTCATCAACTGCGGATTTCCGGAACCTGAGCAGACGCGCACCGCAATGCGGATTGCGCGGCATTTTTCCGACGCTGCGGGTTATTGCTGGGCAGGTGGTCTGCCGCTGGGCGGTGGCGGCGTGATCAATCCGGCGGTGCCGCTTGAACAGCAGCAAGGGCCCGCGGAGCACGTGAACCGGGCAGTGTCCGCGGCGGTCCACGCGTTGGCACTGGGCCAGAGCGTGCCTGCAGATGCGCTGGAATTGATGATGCAATCTCCGCTGCCTGACGCTGCGTACCGGCTCATGGGTGACCTGGGTTGGAGGTATCAGGCACACAAGAACGGACTCACGCAGGGCGCATTGCGCGCGCGCCCACTGGACCGTTGATGCAGAGCTCAACGTGCGCTGCTAGCGAAGTGTACCCACAAACGTAGCGACGGGTGCGGCGAACTCCCCGCGTTGAACGTCCACGCCGGGAATCCCCAGTGTTGCAACCGGTGCCCTGCCAACCAGCTGCTCCATCTCCTTGAAGATCACAGCGTGGTCACTGTGACCATCCGTCAGGAAGAACGCCACCTGCCTGAGGCGGCCGTGGTGCGCCTTCATGAAACTCCTGGCTGGTGACGAGACGGATTGTCCCCAGTCCGGGGTCCCAATGATGACCAGGTCATACTGGGTGGGATCCACGGTCAGCGGTTGCAGCCGCGTCTCACCCTTGGTGAACGCATCTTTGAGCGCGCGCAGAAAGCCAACCAATCCAGCGCGGTCGACTGTATCCACGAGCGCCTCGAGGTCTGCACCTGTGGCGGCTGCAATGGCGCGCGCCACTTTTTCCGTGTTGCCCGTGCGTGAGTAGAAAACAACCAACGTCTTGGAGGCCGGCATTCTCACCTCTCGAATCTGCTGTGCAGCGATGTCTGGCGCGCAGGAAGACGCCAGGCCGACAAGGCAACCCAGCCCCAGGGAGACAAGCATTGAATGAGCGAGATGCATGCAGTTTGGCCTCAGCAAGATTCCGACGTCATCCCACACCGCCAGCAATTTTTCCGGCCGCAGCCAGGACGCCCAGCACTCCCATCACGACAACAAGAGCAAGGCCCACGCCTGCAGCAATGTTCAGCCAACGTGCCGGGCGGTGACACCACGCCACAACGCCAAATGAAAACAGCGCGGTCTGGACAATCACCTCCGGTAGACCCACCAGGTGAATGCCTGGAGGCAGCGTGGTGAACAGCATTCCCTCCAGGGATCCTGGCGCTGGCCCGGCTGGTCCAAGGATGGCCAGTCCAACCATCAGCCCAAAGAGCGTCAGTCCTCCTTGGGGACCACCAAGAAGGCGTTCACGCAACGGCCACAGCACGGCTGCAAAGAGCAACCCACGCACCACCTGCAACGCAGGTCCCGCCGCCACCCAGGCGGAATCCGTGGAACGCATCAGATGGCGGAGCTCGGTGGTGGCGTACAGCGTGCGGTAGTCAAAAACCATGAACGCAATGAACCCCACCACAAAGTAGGTGAGCATGTGCGCCGCCGTGACGCGCCATGCAAAAGTCCGGAAGGTCAGTGTGTCCTTGAACATTGTTCACGCTCCGCAGGGTCCGTGTGAACCATCCACCTGCAATGCGCAAACCGTGCCGTACTGCTTCCCTTGCAAACGGGAAGCCGCTGTCGAACTTCCTGCGTGTGTGCCGGCCAACCGCGAAGGAATTGCGGGTACCGTCAGCCACTTCATTCAGAGCTCAAGCCTCCAAGGCGCTGAGGGTGTTCTGTGTTTTTGTGTCTTACTTATTCTTCCGCCGGTCCGCGCGGCATGATGCGGCCAACCAAAGGGACCTGATGCACGTAGTCCCCGACGGCAGGGCGCCTTGAGTTACAAGGACGGCGCGCCTCCGTAGAGGTCACTGCCCCGGCAGATAAGGCGGCCGTCGCTGCGGACCGCGCACGTTGAGCGCAGCCCCGCCGCCACCGCTGTGTAGGTCGCGTCTGTCAGGCGCGTCTGGTCCGCTCCCCAACAGGAGACCGTGCCGTCCATGCGGAGGCCGCACGTCTGCTGGTACCCGGCGGTCAACTCAACATACGGACCCGGGTCCACCGCGGTTGGAGCCTGTCCGTTGGTGTTTCGCCCCCAGCAGGTCACGCTTCCATTGGTGAGCACGCCGCAGGTGTGGCCCGCTACGTCATCACCACCCGCAGCAATGGCAACGAATGAGTCCGACAGCGGGCCAGGAGGAGCTTCTCCGGCAAGGTTGCTCCCCCAGCACACCACCTTGTCATCACTTTGAATTCCGCAGGTGTGCCGCGTCCCAGACGCAATCTCTTTGAATGACTCAACGGATGGGCCCGGGGGGCCCTGCATGTTGCTGTTGTCCCCCCAGCACACAACTTTGCCGTCCATGCGAATACCGCAGGTGTGGCGCGCTCCCGCGCTGATGCGCAGATACTTTTCCACCGTTGGACCCGCCGGTGCCTGACCCACGTCGTTGTGCCCCCAACACACCACGCTGTTGTCGGTGCGAATGCCGCATCCGTGGGCGGACCGGGGAGTGGAGAGGTACGGGCTGAGGCTGATGCGCTTGAAGGAATCCGCGCTTGGCCCGCGTGGCGCCTGGCCAAGGTCGTTGAAACCCAGACACACCATTTTGTCATCTGAGGTCCGGATGCCGCAGGTGGCAGCATACGTGGAGCTGATGGACGCAAAAGTCTCCAGGGGAATGGACCTCCGGAGCGTGTCGTCGTCGTGCCTTCCCCAGCAACGGACGCGGTGGTCTGACGTGAGACCACAGGACCCAATGAACCCTGGTGCTGCAACACTGAACGGGCCTGACGGCGGTGCAATGTTGTGCGAACAGTTAGGTAACCGTTCAGGGGCCCGGTTGAGCGCATGATCCAGTGCGTGAGATGCGCCGCTCATGGCGACAAAGACGATCACCGACCTCCAAGAGCGGATTGAGCGACT
>Ga0163144_10005582_pt1 | contig 27949 bp, 20 predicted proteins | sample OliLak19BULKMAT1_FD_123175 | JGI IMG/M metagenome (GOLD analysis project Ga0163144, IMG submission 123175) | Freshwater microbial mat bacterial communities from Lake Vanda, McMurdo Dry Valleys, Antarctica - Oligotrophic Lake LV.19.BULKMAT1 | ecosystem: Environmental > Aquatic > Freshwater >... | reverse complement strand
CTCAGCTGCGCTAGAACAGCTTCATCGTAGGCTTGACTGTGAATGCCCTTATAATGGTTCAAGGCATAGCAAAGATTGTGAAGATTATTCGGCCCCGCCTTCGCAGCAGCACTAGCAATAGCTGTCGAGGATCGTGTCGAAGTTCTCGCTGCCCACGGCTCCGGGCTTGGCCGTGCCCCAGCCGTCGACGACGTACTTCTCGTTGCCCACGAGGTCACGCTTTTGACCGGGGTGAGCGTGCCAAAGTACACGTCGCCTTACTTCTTGGCCCCTCGGGCGGCTTCCTTCAGCTTGTCGACATAGGGCTTATAACCCAGCTTTTGAGCCACTTGTTCCGCCGTGAGTCCGTCTTTGTCTTTCAAGGTCAAGTCCGGTTTGGCTTTGAGAACGACATCGAACACGGCCTTCCGCTCGTCGGTGATCCCGTGCTCCTTCCCGCAGATGAGGTGCATGGGCGTTCGGCCGTATTTGTCTTGCAGGTTGACATTAGCTCCCAGCCCGATAAGCAACTCCGCGTAGCCACGGTTCATGTAGGTCGCGGCATCATGCAGCGCGGTGAACTGGATATTCGCACTTCGTGCGTTCACATCGGCACCCTCGGCCACCAAAAACCGCACTACATCGTCCCGAGTTTTGGCCGGGCCGAAATAGGCCATCATGATGACCGTGTTGCCATCCGAATCTCGGGCATCGACATCGAACGTCACCAAGGATTCGCTCTTGCGTCGCTTTTCCGCGAGCATCTTGAGCATGTCGATCCTGCCATGCCGGACGGCGATATGGATCGGCATGACAAAGCCGTCGCCGTAATCCCGAAGGATGTAGTATTGAGTCACGGGAAATCTGAAAGCGCTTGCGTGCGCCGTGGCGGTCGCGAGGTCATGGTCCTGGATGCTTTTGACCAGCGTCCGGACCTCACGATCCCGTTGTTGCCGCTTGGTTTCCTCGGAAGATCCCGAACACGCGCCGATGCCGAACAGCAAAAACAGAGGCAGAAGATCTGTGAGTCGATTCCGCATCATTACTGGCACCTCAAGTTGGACTGTACCGAACGGGTGACCCGGCGGAATCCCAAAAGAATCGTCGGCCCCTCACGCGCTTGGGCCGACGACGCGTCCGACCTTACTCTACGAAGTCGGGGAGTTGTTTCTATAAGGACCAAGAGTTCCCGTACTCCACAGTCAGGGCAGCCGGTCCATCCGTGTCGTTCGAGGCAGGCTGTCGATCATTCCTTGAATCTTTTCCTTTTTCTTGTCCTTATTTGTTCTGAGATTTTGAAACCACTGTTCCCAGCTGCCTTCATACGGCAGGTGTTTGACACCCTTGGTCACGGTGCCGTCCGGGTGAATGATGTACTCTTGGCCGTGGGGCCAAGGGCCATAAATGTCGTCGTAACCGATGACCTTCCGCTGTGTGATGTCGGCGACTCGTTTGAGCATTTCTTTGTCGGCAATACCCTCCGCCTGGGCCGCGGTTTTGCACGCTTTGATCTCGATGACCGCGTTGTCGGCCATCTTTTGCCTGAGCAACCTGAGGAACCGAGAAGCGTTGGAGTTAGGGTCCTTGAAATCGTCAGGCCTGTACAATCGCGACCGCTCGGCAGGCGGCCGGGCAACGACCAGAAGCAGGGAACGCGGGTACCGCCTTCGTACGGCGTCCCTTTGGCTCCGCGCATGCGTGCGGCGAAGAGCTTGGCGCCGTGAGCGCTGCCGTTGTCGGTCATGAAGATCACCAGCGTATCCTTTTCGAGGCCGCGCTCGGCAAGAAACTTCATCAGCCTGCCGACGTTTTCGTCTATGTTCTCGATCATCGCGTAGAACTTGGCCACGTCCGCCGGGATGGCCGGGTTGCCCGGCGCGACGTAGCCCGGCGGCGGGATTAGGGGTGCATGCGGGGCATTCGGCGCGATCCAGGCGAAGAACGGAGCGGACGCTTTCGTCTCACTCATCCAAGAGATCGCCTGCCGAAAGAACACATCGGTACAGTAACCTTGGGTTGCCTCGAAGACGCCGTTGTGGCGGATGACCGGGTTGACGTAATTGTTGCCGGGTGCGTCGCCACAGCTTCCAGGGTACGTCTGGCCGATCCCGCCGGCGCCGTGGATGAAGACTTCGTCGAAGCCGCGCTTGCCGGGTTGGTAGGCGTTCTCGTCGCCGAGGTGCCACTTGCCGAAGATGCCGGTGCGATACCCGGCCCGCTTGAGTTCCTGAGTGAGCGTGACGGCTTTCAGGCTCAGCCGTTCCCGTTCGAGGATGGTGTGCGTGACCCCGTTGTAAAACTCGTGTCGGCCGGTCAGGAGCGCCGAGCGCGTCGGCGCGCAGGTTGGGCTGACGTGGAAATCGGTGAATCGAACCGAGCGGGAATGGAGTCGATCGAGGTGCGGCGTCTTCAAATGTGGATTGCCGTGGCAGGCGAGATCGCCGTAACCCTGATCATCGGTCAAAATCACGATGACGTTCGGAAACGGTTCGGCCGCGCGAGTCAGGCCGGAAGCAATCGCGACCGTCAGGAATAGGAACAGAAAACGACTCATCGGTGCCCCTGGTGGGTAGTGATAGGGAGTGGCTCACTTCTTCACGGGCGTCGCCAACGCCAGCACCGCAGTCGCCCAGCCCGACGCCGCACAGGAAATGAATTGGTCCTTGCCGTGCGGGAAACCGGAGTCGAAGTACTTCTGAAACGGCCGGCTGCGGGACTTCACGAACCAAGTGCCGTCGTCGTCCTGCGTGCCGAGGAGATACGCCAGCCCGTTGCGGAACGCGACGTCATCGAGGGCCATGCCGCCGGCGGTGTGCAGCGAATAGAGCGCCGTGGCCGTGGCATATGGATCGGCAGTCATGGTGTCGAGTTGGCCCCAGCCGCCGTCGTCCCGTTGGGCTTTCAGAAGCTCGTCAGCGGCCTGCTTCACATCCGTCGTGTCGGCCTTCGAAGCGTGCAAGCCGATGAGGCGGAAGACGCGATCTTCATTGTCCTTGGGCTTTGTGTTCAGGAGCCAGTCCCTGGCCGCTACGATGCGCTGATCGGCGAGTGCCGCATGGAGTTTCGTGCGGTAGGCCTGAATGCCGCGGATGTTCAGCGCGGTGACGGTGAAACTGCTGGCTTCGGTCGGCACGCGTCGAGCCGAGGTGGACCAGAAGGCCCGCGATTTCTGATGCCCGAGGGTATATGTCACCATGGCATCGGTCCATGGATTCGGTTGGTAGCCGATGGCGTCGAAGGCAAGAAGCTGATAGCCCGTGTTGTCCGTCTCGCCGCCGGCAGGCGGCGGACCGGGGCCGCGTCCCTTCTCGTAGTGTTTCTGATTGAGTTTGAGATCCTCGACCACGTGGTCGATCTGGGCCTGCAATCGCTTTTCCGGAATGTCGTATCCACGGGACCGTGCGATGCCGAAGGCGACCATCGCCGTACCGTGGTGATGGCAGGCGAAGCAATTGTGGACTTGGTTGTAACCTTCCAGACCGTCCCAGATCGGCGGCAAGGCTTTCTCGACCGCCTTGCGGATGTTCGCTTCCGTCACCTCCACGCGACGAACCGTGCGTTCGTCCGGCTTGTCCGCAGGTTGTTGCGCGGCGGCGGCGCCGGCAAGGAGCAGCAGGGTAAGGCAGGATCGCATGAATCGACTCCTGAAATATTGTCGCTTGCCCGGCAGGTAACGGCCGAACCGCCGCATCCTTAGCTTTCCGTCGAAATCGCACCTGCATGTTCGCACACCTTGGCCGAGTATTCGACGGCAAACCGCAGTGCCTCGGCAGCCGGAACTCCTCCGAGTTGCTTCACCAACATCGCCGCACAGAACGCATCGCCCGCGCCGACCGTGTCCACCACCGTTGCCGGAACGCCGGGCACGACAACCGGCGAATCGTCGCCTTCCCGCCAAAGCTCCGCGCCGCGTTCACCACGCGTAATCCAGAGTTGGCCGTTCCCCTGGTCGTGCGGTGTCAGATGGGCGACTTGATCCGCAAGCGTCGGAGCGTCGTATCCCAAAGTCTCACAGGCCGTCGCAAGCTCATCCTCGGCAAACTTCACCATCGTGGCCATGCTCAGCGTGAACCTCAGGTTGTTCCGATGAAACGGCGGACGGAAGTTGACGTCCACCACGTGCGGCCCGCAGCAGCGGGCAAACATCCACGACGCAATCGGCATACGCGCGGCCATATTGCGCTGGGCAAGTATACCGGTGTAAACTGCCGCGGCCCGGTGGGCGAGTTGGTCGAGTTCGTCGTTCCACTGAAGGTGATCCCAAGCGACATCGGCGACGATGTCGTACTCGTTGACGCCGTTGGGCTGTTTCCTCACGAGGACCGTACCCGTCGGTTTCTCCTCGTCGGTCTGCAGGAATTCGTCGGAAAGATCGAAGCGATTCATGGCCGCGCGGATGCGTTCGCCGCGCTCGTCCCGACCGACGCGGCTCACCAGAATCGCCTCGCGACCCAACGCCCGGCAGTGGTGAACGAAGTTGAACGGCGCCCCACCGAGGCGTTCGACGCCGTCCGCATCGATGTCCCACAGCACTTCCCCCACGGCAACGATCGGCGGCATCTTCCTTCTTCTCCTTGGTTCCGTTCCGGCATAATATCGAATGACACCGACGCGGGAGCCGACGATGATTGAACCCGATCTGCGCAAGCAACTCCGGCAAGGCCTCGAATCGCTGAAGGCGGCGGGTATCGAGTACCTGCCCGTCAGCAGGTTGCAGGCGGTTCCGAGCGTCGTTGCGACCACTGCGACGCCGGCTGCCGCGGAGCGACCCGTAACGGAGGCTATCGCCGCCGGCAGCCTCTTCGGCGGCGATATCCCGACGGGGTTGGACATCCCGAGCACGTCCGACGGGCGACGTCAAGCCTTGGATTTGGTGGATGCGGAGGTCAAAGCTTGTTCGAAATGTCCCGAGTTGTATTCCACGCGGACGAAGACCGTCTTCGGCGCCGGGGCGGTCGATGCCGAGATCGTGTTCATCGGCGAAGGGCCGGGAAGCGAGGAGGATCGCCTCGGCGTGCCGTTCGTCGGCCCTTCGGGTCAACTGTTGGACAAGATGATCTTGGCGATGGGGTTGCAGCGGCGGGACTGTTACATCATGAATGTGATCAAATGTCGACCGCCCGGCAACCGCCAACCCGAGCCGTTCGAATGCCTGAACTGCCGGCCCTATTTCGACCGCCAGTTGGAGTTGCTTCGGCCCAAAGTCATCGTCTGCCTTGGTGGCGTTGCGGCCCAGAATCTGCTTCAAACCAAGACCGGCATCATGAAACTCCGTGGCGTCTGGCACGAGCACGGCGACGTGCCGGTGATGCCGACCTATCACCCGGCGGCACTCCTGCGCAACCCGGCCTGGAAGAAGGATGCTTGGGACGACTTGAAAGCCGTCCTCGTCAAACTCGGCCTGCCGATCCCGGGGAAGTGACCGCCGTCAGGCATCGCCGCCTTCAGCGTCCGAACCCTCGGCAAGTTCCGGGATCGTCATGCGGAAGTGCTGCTGAAGTTGTTTCATCCCGACCGGGCGGATGAACGCATCGGACGACTCGAAGCCCTTAATCTGCTCTTTCAGGGAGGCCTGATCCTCGTTGAGGATCAACACCCCGGAGAGGTCGAGGTGCATGCTGTCGGCTTCGCGGAGGACTTTTCGAAACATGTCCACGCCGTCCTTGCCCGTCGTCCCGGCGTCCAAAAGTATCGAGTGGTACGGCGACTGCTGGTAGCGCTTCAGAGCGTTGTTGGCATCGTTGGAAATCAGCACGCGGAAGCCCATGGACTTGAGCTTGTCCCGGAAGACGTCCTGCAGTTTCACGTTGCCTTCGATCACGTAGATCGTCAGCGGCCCGGCGGCCCGGCGGATGACGTCCCCTTCCCCGGCCAGTTCCGCACGCACGGCCTTGATCGCTTCGAGAAACTGGGCCGGCGTCTGATAGCGCTGCGCCGGCTCGAAGGACATGGCTTTGAGGCAGAGCTTCGTCACCGACGGCGGGATCCCGAGTTCGGGCGCCCGTATCGCCACCTTGGTTTCGACTTCCTCGAAGCGGCGGCGCTGCATTGCCGCGTTCTTGTCCTTGGTCCGCGGCATGATCGCTTCGCCCGCGATCATCTCGAACAACACGTGACCAAGGAAGTAAATGTCCGACCGGATGTCGCTGTCCTTCGCACCCGTGTTTTTTTCCAGGCCCGCATAGTCGATGGTGCGGTCCATCTTGGTTTCGTCGTCTTTGTCCCCGGCGGAACCCTTGTCGTAGAAGAGCGTCGCCGCCTGCGTGATTTCCGCCAACCCGAAGTCCACGAGTTTGGCGAACTTGTCGGTACCCAACAGGATGTTGGAGGGCTTGATGTCCCGATGCGTCAACCCGCGCGAATGCGCATAGGCCAACCCGGTGACGCATTCCTCCATGATCCGCAGGCTTTCGTCGAGATCGATTTTCTTGCGGATGTCCAGAATGTTCCGCAGATTGCCGCCTTCGACGAATTCCATGACGATGAAGTGCTGGCCGGTCGCATTGTCCTTGCCGACGTTGAGAATGCCCACAATGTTCGGGTGTTGAATCGTCCGGCCGATGCGACCTTCTCGCTCGAAGTGTTCGACCCGGCGTGGGTCTTCGGTCCACCGGCGCCGCAGCACCTTGACGGCCACGATCTGCCCGCTGCGCGCATCATCGCCGCGGTAAACCCGTCCGAAGCTCCCCGAAGCGATGCGGTACAGAATGCGGTAGCCGCCCAGGAAATAGCCGTCCTTGTCGCCCTTGAGAATCTTCTGACCTTGGAATGGCGTGACGATGCCCTTGCGTTCCAGGAGTCGCACGTAATCGGTTGCCGGAGCCTTCGTGTCCTCGATTTCGATCAGACATTCGCGGGCCGTGACTTCGTCCGTCAGCCCGAGACGGACGACGAAGTTCGCGGTGCTTCCGGCATCGGCGGTTTCCGTGGAATCGATCATCGAATCACTTCACAACGCGAATACGGAACATCGAATCCTCACAGCGTACGCTCGGTGCCGGCCTGCCGCAATCCCTTAGGGGCACGAGCCACCGCAAAATCGCCTGCCGCGGCGGAAAATTGCACAGAGCGAACCCGAACGCGTTACCGTTTGTTGCGGGCAAAGCTCGTCGTTCCTGCAATACTATATTCCATCGAAGTCATTCCCCCGTTCGGGTCGCACGTTCATGGTTCTGTTTGCCTCGTTCGTCATTCCGCTCGTGGCCCTCGGTGCGGCTCTCGGTGCAGCGGCCATTCCCATTCTGATTCACCTGCTCAGCCGCCGGCGCGTGCAGATCGTGGAATGGGCGGCGATGCGCTTCCTGCTCAGCGCCCAAAAGCGGAGGCAGCGGCGCGTCGATCGCTGGCTGCTGTTGGCCGTGCGGATCGTCGCACTGCTGGCGCTCGTTGCCGGGATGGCGGCGGCGACGCCGTGGGCGGAGAGTCTTTGGCAGATGGTGAGACCCGGCGTGCCGGAGTATGCCGCGGGCCGGCCGCGCACGCACCATATTCTCGTCGTCGATTCGTCCCTGAGCATGGCAGCGAAAAACGAGGACGGTAAGACCCGATTCGAGTCGGCCATAGCCAAGGCCGAGCAGACCGTGAATGCCGCTCAGGCCGGCGACGGCTTCAGCCTCCTCCATCTCAGCGGCTCAGCCGAGGTCGTGATTCCCGGGCCGACCAACGATCCGCAGAAAGTTCTGGCGGAACTGAAAGCGCTCACAGTCTCCCACGGCACGGCCGACCTGATTGGCGGGCTGAATCAGATTGCGGAGACCTTGGGCCGGTCGCCGCAGGCCTACCCACGGAAGCAGATCAGCGTCTTCACCGACTTGCAGCGGAGTGCCTGGGCCGGGTTGCTGCCGCGGTCCGACGGCACCTACCCGGAAATCTGGCGGAACGTCACGCGGCGAGCGGACTTCGTGCTGGTGGACACGGCCGAGAAGGAAGTTCCGAATGTGGCCGTCGTCGAGTTGACGACCAGCGACCCGGTGGCCTTGGTCGACTCGTACACGGCCGTGACGATCATCGTGCAGAACTTCGGCCGCACCGATCTTCGACAGGTTCGCGTGGAACTCACCTTGGCCCGGCCCACTCCGGCCGGGGCCGAGTTGATTTTCCTGCCGGTCGAACAACGGCTTATCGACGTGGTCCCCGCCGGGCAACGCGTCGCCGTGACGTTTGCCTTGGAAGGGACGGCCCGCTTCCGCGAGCCGGGGTTGCACTTGGTCCAGGCGAAGCTTTTGGACCGCGACGACGCCCTGCCGATTGACGACCTCCGCACGCTTGCGGTCGAAGTCCGCGAGTCGCTTCCGGTGCTGGTCGTCAACGGCAAGTCCGCATCCGAATCGGGCCGACGCAGTGAGGATTTTCTGCCGGAAGCTTTAGCACCCTCCGGCAAGCGGGTCAGCGGCAATCCGATTCGACCGAAGTCGATCGGCCTTGCGGAATTCTCCGACCCGGTCCTCGGCGATCTGACGAACATCGACTGCGTGATCCTCAACGATGTTCCACTTCTGACTCCGATGCTTTCCGCCAAACTGGCGACGCACCTGAAGCGCGGCGGTGGGATCATCGTGGGCTTCGGCCCGACCACGGCCGCGAATGTGGACGGCGCAAACCGGACACTGTGGGTCGAAGGTGAAGGGTTGCTGCCGGGGAAAATCGGCGAACTCGTGGAACAAAGCGGCACCGAGGCGTTGGGCTTCCGACTCGTGGCGGACGACACGGCCTATCGCCGACCGCCGCTGTCCGCCTTTCGGGACGACAACGTGCGTGCGGGCCTCACCACAGTGCCGTTCCGCAGATATCTGAAACTCGACGCCCCACCGGATGGCCGCGCGGCCAGAGTGCTCTCGTTCGCCTCGGCCGAGGACGTGAAACCGAAGCCGCTGTCGCCTGCGGAAAAAAGTGCTGCCGCACCGCTCGATCCGGCGGTCGTCGAGTGGTCCCGCGGCCGCGGGAAGATTCTCGTCTTCACGAGCAGTTTCAACGCGGATTGGAACGACTGGCCGATCCTGCCGACTTACCTGCCGTTCGTACACGAACTCGTCCGTCATGCCGCGATCAGCGGCGAACGACGAACCCTGCGCGTACACGACAGCATCGAAGAATTTTTCCCGGTCACGATGGTCGGCTCGAATGCCGTGGTTCAAGGGCCGGACGGCTTGACCGCCACAGTGCCGATCGCGGCTGTCGATGAAGCCGGCTTGGCACGATTTCCGGAGACTCCTTATGCCGGGCTGTATCGGGTGACCGCGCCGGGCAAGCGCGAACGGATTGCAGCCGTCAACCCCGCCGATGCGACGCCCGGCGGCGGCAGCGAATCGGATCTGCGCCGCGTCGAAGCCGAAGGCTTTTCGGCGATTCCGGCGGTGCGCATCGCCGTTGACCCGACCATCCCGGTCGTCGGGGGCGACGACGAGCCGATCGCATTGACTCCCAAGCCGCACGGCCCGACTGTCGCCCGCTGGATTCTAGCGATCGCTCTGCTGCTGCTGCTGGCCGAGCCGATCCTCGCCTGGTTCTTCGGCCCCGCCCGCTCGGCCTCGGCCGTGCCGACGTTGGAGCCGGCGCCGAAACGAACTCTTCGGCATCTCCTGCTCGCACTCGGAGGCATCGCCTTACTCAGCGCTGCGTTGGCCGTGCTCGGCGTTCGCGGCCACGACCTTGCCGGCGGTCGCTTTCTGTCGTTCCTGCCTGAATCGCTCCGAGATTCCATGGAGACAATGCTCGGCGTTCCGGCCGGATCGCCCGGTGAATCGACGCGGATCCAACTCGATTCGACATCGGTTTTCAGCCGCAATGCCCGTTTCGACCTGCGCATCCTCATCGGCCTCGCGATCGTCGGTTTACTCTCGACGGCTTGGCTCTATCGCCGCGAGGCAGCGGCCGCAGGTGGCCTTCGCCGCATCGCCCTGCCCTTGGCACTTCGGCTCGCCACCTTGGGACTACTCCTTTTCTGGGTCCTGCCGCAGGTGCTGCTGGCCTTCAACCGCGAAGGCAAACCGGATGTCGTCGTGCTGCTCGACACCTCCGCCAGCATGGCCGCGCTGGATGATTTTCAGACGCCCGAGATACGAGCGAAAGCCGAGGAACTCCGCGCCCTCGCCGGGATTTCGACGGTGGATCGGTTGCGGCTCGCACAGCTTCTGCTGACCCGAAACAACGGTGAGTTCCTGACCAAATTACTCACGGAGAAGCAGGTTAAGGTCCACGTTTACACCATGGCCGACCAGACCAAACTCGTGAAGGAACTGATCGAAGCCGGCGAGTTGCCGGAAGGCATCACGGCCATCGACGGACAAAGAGCCACGGGTGACAGCAGCAGACTGGGCGATGCCATCCTGGCGGTCTTAAAGGCATTCCGCGGTGGATCGCTCGAAGCGGTGATCGCGTCGACCGACGGCGTCGTGACCGACGGCGAAGATTTGTCGCGTGCCGGTCGCGAAGCGGCGCGTGCAGGCGTGCCGTTGTATCTGATCGGGATCGGCGAAGCCCGCGACCTGCCCGACACCGCGTTGAGCGACCTGAGGGCCGAGGAGGTCGTGTTGAAGAACGACACACTGCAGTTCGAGCTTCGACTCGGCATGAAGGGCCTTGCCCCGAACGGCCCGGCTCCAACGGTTCCTGTGATCCTTTCCGAACGGATCGGAGACAAGCTGATCGAACGTGCTCGAGAGAACGTGCCGTTGGATGCCTCCGGTCGGCCGGTGGTGGTCCAGCTGAATACGGTGCCGACCGAAGCCGGAGAGCGGACCTATGTGATCGAAGTGCCCAAGCAGCCGGGCGAGATGGAACTGGGCAACAATCGGCTCGAACGAGTCGTTATGGTCACCGAAAACAAGCGGATCAAGGTGCTGCTGCTGGAAAGCTACCCGCGTTACGAGTTCCGCTTCCTGAAGGTTTTGCTCGAACGCGAAAGCGACACGATCCGCGGCAACAAATCCATCGAGCTGAGTTCGTACCTGCTCGAAGCCTCGGCCGGTTATGCGGAACAGGATAAGTCCGCGCTGCGCGACTTGCCGACGAAGACCGAGCTGATGACCTACGACGTCGTGCTGTTCGGCGATATCGATCCGGCTCAATTGCCGAAGGCGAATGCGTTCTTTGCCGATCTCGAGGACTTCGTCAAAGTTCGCGGGGGTGGGGTGCTCTTCATCGCCGGCACGCAGGCGAACCCGCAGAAACTGTTCGCGACGGCGTTGGCGGAAGTCTTGCCCGTGGCGCCGCTGGATGGGGCACGTGCGGACAAGTCCGCCGACGGTTCCGCCTTGGTCGAAGGCTGGAAGCTCAAGCCCACTCCGTACGGCCGCAGCCATCCGCTGTTGCGGTTCACCTCGGACGATGCCGAGAACGCGAAGTTCTGGGCGAGCCTCAAGCCGATGTTCTGGTCCGCAGGCGGATACGTCCGCAAGCCGGCCGCCGAGGTGCTTGCCGTTCACCCGGACCTGCCCGCGCCCGGCGGCGCGGCCGGCGAGAATCAGCCGATTGTGCTGCAGCAGTTCTACGGCTCCGGTCGAGTCCTCTTTTTCGCATTCGATGAAACCTGGCGCTGGCGGTTCCGCACCGCGGAGGAGCAGTACAACCGCTTCTGGGTGCAGGCAATCCGGACGCTGGCCCGCGAACGCATCATCCGCCCCGAATTGAAGACGGATAAACAGACAGCGTACCGCAAGGACGAACCGATCCGCCTCACGGCCCAGTTCCCCGACGATGCTCCACCACTCGCGGCGGATGCGTCCGTCAAGGTCACGCTCGAGCGGAGTGGGCCGAATCGCGAGACGCTGAACCTGCAACTGACCAAAGTCGAAGGGACCCGCGGCACCTACCAAACCCTGCTCGCGCGAACGCCCATCGGCGATTACCGCTTCGAGCTGACCGCGCCGACCACGGGCGTGGGGACGAACAAGCCGAGGGCCGAAGCTCGGGTCCTCCCGCCGCCGGGGGAACGGGACCGGCTCAGCATGGACCGCGCCGCACTGACCAAGGCCGCCCTCGAAAGCCGCGGCAAATTCTACACGCTCGCGGACGCCGAGAATCTGCTCGACGACCTGCCGGAGTTCTCCCGCGTTCCGCTGAACCGCCCGGTCTCCCCACTGCCGCTGTGGAATCAGTTCGCACTGTTCGCATTGTTGACCGCGATGCTCACGACCGAGTGGCTGCTGCGACGCAGCGCGAAGCTGCTCTAGGAATTCACCAACTGCAAGGCGTCACGCGGACCCCATGCGTCAGCTCGTCTGGTCGCACGGCATAGTTGGCGAACCGCAGCGTGTAGTTCGCTTCCATCCAGCTTCGGATCGCCGGTTCGACATCGCGGTCATACTCGGGTGCAGTGCTCAGCACCGGCCCATAGGAGGCCAGCCGAATCTCACCCTGCTCGACCACGAGACGACCCGACTTGAAGACCAGCCTCGGCAACTCGAACATGGATTTGCGGTCGGACTGTGCCGTGTAGACCGCGACATCGGCATCGGCGCCGAAGCCCAACTGTCCCTTCGACTTCAGGCCCAACATCCGTGCCGGGGCGGCGCGCGTGATGATCGCGATCTCATCGAGGGTGTATTCGCGGTCGATATCGTGGAGGGTGCAGCGTTCCTTCAGTTTCGCAGGTAACCGCTGCAACACTTCGCGGCGATAATCCTTACTCATCAGCAAGGCGATGATTTCCGGATACGCGGTGAAGGAGCCGCCGTTGGGATGGTCGGTGCTCATGGCGATCCGCCAGGGATCGCGGACGAGCAGATACCACTCCAACCCGATCGCCCACTGCAGGGCGTGCACGAAGGATTTTTCCTTGTAGGTGATCGGCACGATGCCGCAGCCGCCTTCGCACTCGGTCTCGCCGTTGAACCACTTTCGGCCCGTGACCTTGTGCAGGAAGTAGCCGAGCGGACCGTCGCCGGTCATGCTCGTGGTTTCGCCGAACAAGACCTGGCCGACATCCACGGTGATGTTGCTGTGGGCATTCACGTACTCCGCCAAGGCGGGCACTTGGGAGCAGAACTTCGATTGATCGTCCGCTTCACCGCCGTAGCTGTGGAACTGAATGTGCGTGAAGTGCGCCCGGCGACCTTCAACGGAACGCATGGTTTCGAGGGTCGTCGTCCAGTTGCCGGGCATGCCGAGTTGGTTGCAGTGGATGTGCACCGGATGCGGCAGGCCGAGATCGTTCGCCGCGGAGCAGAGTTCGCGCACGATGGATCGAGGGGAAACCCCGAAGCCGGGGACGAGGTCATCGAAATTCGTCGGCCCGTTGCCGCCCTGCTTCCAGACCTCGACACCTCCGGGGTTGACGATCTTCAGGGAGTATCCGTGGGTCGCATTCAGAAGCCACGCGAGGTAATGGCGCAGCAAATCGCTTTCCCCGGCGGCGATGCGGTCCATGACGAAATGATTGTTGCCGACGAGGACGTAAAAGCCCTTGTCGATCACAGGCGTATCGTGAAACTCCTCGTGCGTGTGCCGAGCGCCTAGGGGAGGAATCGCGGCATCGAAGACAGTCGTGTATCCCAACCCGGCATAGAGGTAGCCGGTCGCAAACGTTGTCGGCGTGCTGCCCAGGGTACCCGAACGGAGGCCGGGCCTGCGGTGCAGCGGCGGAGAATCGCGGCGATCCTCCGGCCGAAGTTTGCGGGCAACGTTCACCTTCGGTCCGGCAATGTGGGCGTGAATATCAACGCCGCCGGACATGACAACCATGCCGGAGCAATCGTAGACCTTCACGTGTCGGCCCGCGGTCGCCGATTCGGGCACCATGGAGCCGTCGAGCATCCACACATCGCGGACACCCACAGGCCCGTTGGCCGGGTCCACGACCGTTCCGCCTCTCAGCAAAGTCGCTTCGTTCATCAGGTTGATATAGGGATGAGACCATCGCCGATCGGTTTCGACCTTTCGAGTTCTCGCTTTTTCGACAGACCAATCGAATCGGCCTTCTACCCCGTCCGGCCCGCGCTGCGGCGGCGGATGAACTCGTCGATGAAGGCGCCGAAGAAGAGCGTCAGGCCGACGACGATTGGGATCACTTCGGTGGGGATACCCAAGAATGTGACCAGCTTGTTCAACAGCGGCAGCACCGCCGCACCCAAGGCGATGCCGACGATCGTTCCCTCGCCGCCGCGTAGGCTCACGCCGCCGAGGACGGCTCCGGTGATGGCTTCCAGTTCCATGTTCTGCCCGGCCGTGTCCGGATTGGCGCTGCCGTAACTCAACAGCAACAAACACCCGGCGAAAGACGCCAACCCGGAACAGACGACGAAGGTCGCCACGCGGTAGGGTCCGACCGGGATGCCGGCATACCGAGCCGCCTGCTCGTTGTAGCCGATGGCGTACCAACAGCGGCCATGCCGGGTCTTGTGCAGCAGCAGCCCGAACACCGCCGCCAATCCTATGAAGACGACGAGCATCGCCGGGAAGCGCAACTTCTCGGCGCTGTCGATCCCGACCAGAAAGTACCGCATCGTTTCGATCGAATTCCTGAACTCCGGATGCACGTCCGGGTTCTGCACCTGCTGCAAACCGACGCCCAGCCCGCCGGTGATCAGGCGGGCCAAGCCTCGGAATACGAACATGCCGCAAAGGGTCACGAGAAACGACTGCAGCTTCAAGCCGTACACGAGCAGGCCCTGCACCAAGCCGATGGTCATACCGAGGACCACGGTCAGCACCAACGCGACGTAAGGAGGAATGCCGAGCTTCATGAGCGATCCGAACACGATGGCGCCGAGGCCAACCACCGAGCCGACCGAGAGATCGATGCTGCCGGAGAGGATCATCACGGCGGCGGCCAGAGTCAGCAGGCCGTAGAAGCCTTGGCGGTTGGCGAGGTCGATCAGATTGGATGACGCTAAGGCATTCTCGTTCGAGAGGAACAGGGCCGCATACATCGTCACCAACAGAATCAAGACGCCGGCTAAACGAATCATGATTTTCCCCCGACGGCCAGCGACATCACGGCTTCTTCCGAAAAATCAGCCCGCTCGAGCGGTGCCGAGAGCCGGCCTTCGTGCATCACGACGACCCGGTCCGACAAACCCAGCAGTTCCTCCAAGTCACTCGTGATCATCCAGACGGCCGTGCCTCGGGCGCAGAGCTTGTCGATCAGCGAATAGATCTCCGCTTTGGCCCCAACATCGACGCCGCGGGTCGGCTCGTCCAGGATCAGGACTTTGGGCGCGCGTTCGAGCCATTTGGCGAAGACGACTTTCTGTTGATTGCCGCCGGACAGCGCGCCGACGACCTGCCAAGCGGAAGGCGTTTTGATTGCGAGTGCGTCGATGGCGCTGCGATGAAAGAGCCGTTCGCGGCCGGCCCCGATCCAACTCGATCGGCTCAACCGATCGAGATTGGCCAACGACAGATTCGAGCCGACGGACGCTTCGAGAATCAGCCCGTGATGCCGGCGATCTTCGGGAACGAGGACGAGTCCCGCCTTCACGGCATCAGAGGGTTTGCGGACCGACATCGGCATGCCTTCCAGTTGGATGCGGCCGCCGCGGATGCCGCGGATGCCGAAGACCGCCTCGGCCGTTTCCGTCCGGCCGGAGCCGATCAGCCCGGCCATGCCGAGGACCTCACCGCGGCGAACCTGGAAGGAGACCGCCGCCCGCCCGCCCGCGAATTCCAGTTCGTCGACGACCAAAGTCGGCTTGGCGACGGACGGCGCGCCGCGGGTGTGGGGAAAGTACTGCGTCAGGTCGCGGCCGACCATGAGCCTGATCAGGTTCTCGTGGGTGATGTCTTCCTTCGCCAACTCACCGGAGAAGCGACCGTCCCGAAGGACGATCACGCGATCGGCACAAGCTCGAATCTCCGCCAGGCGATGCGAGATGTACAGAACCGAGATCCCGGACGCCTTCAGACCGCCGATGACTTCGTAAAGCCGTTCGGTTTCCGTTTGCGTCAAGGACGACGTCGGCTCGTCCATGATCAGGATCCGCGTATCCCGGCCGAGGGCGCGGCCAATCTCGACGAGCTGTTTCTGCCCCGGTGAAAGCGAACCGACGCGGACGTGCAACAGACTCTTCGCCAAGCCGACCCGCGTCAAAATCTTACCGGCCTGCTCGGCCATGGCGGTGGTGTTCAGCAAGCCGAGTGGGCCGAAGATGGTGAGTTCACGGCCGAGGAAGAGATTCTCGAGGACTGTCAAATTCTCCGCGAGGCTCAGCTCCTGGTGAATCAGGCTGATGCCTAAAGCCATCGCCTCGGCCGGATTCGCGGGCCGAACGAAGACGCCATCGAGTTCGAGCCGGCCCGCATCGGGAACGACGACCCCGGCAATGATCTTCATCAGCGTCGATTTGCCGGCGCCGTTCTCACCGCACACGGCCAGGACTTCGCCGCGGGCGAGTGCGAAGGAAACGCCGTCGAGCGCCCGCACGCCGGGATAGGACTTGCCGACGTTTTCGACGACCAAGAGCGGCGGGTTCACTTGGCTTTCACCGAGTCGAGATCGGCCTTCAGCTTCGCTTCGAAGTCGACCACCTTCATGGTGACGACCGTGACGCCGTTGATCGTCTCCGTCGCCGCGCCGTCCTTGGTGATCACGCGGTAGGGGATGTTGTAATCCTTGACTTTGCCCGCTTCGCCCTTGGCGAGGTACGACAGGAACTCGACCGACTTGTAGCCGTAGTTGAACGGGTCCTGCACCACCGTACCGAGGATCTCGCCGTCGGCAATGCCGCGTAGGGTCGTCGCGTCTTCATCGAAGCCGGCGATGGTGACTTTGCCGACAAGACCCTTGGCCTTAGCCGCGGTCAGGATCGCCTTCGGGTTGTACGCGTAAAGACCCAACAGGATGACATCGGGAGTCGCGCGGAGTTTTTCGAGGACGTCCTTCGCATTGTCCTGAGCTTTGGTTTCCGCTGCACCGTCCACATAGACGTTGTCGAGTTTGAAGAGGCCCAACTTGGCTCCCTGCGTCCGCGGTGCGCCCTTCGCCCCGGCCAACTCATCGATCACGCCACCGATGCGGTCCACGGCATTGGCCGAGGACGTCGTGCCGATGAAGATCGCGACCGTGCCGCCCTTCGGCATCGCCTTCTTCACCAACCGGCCCACGGCCTTGCCCGCCTCATAGTTGTCGACACCGATGTAGGCCTTACGATTGCTGGCCGGTGCGTCGTTATCCATGGTGATCAGCGGTGTGTTCTGCGCGATCGCCGCCAACGCCTTGGCTTGTTCGTCCGGTTTGTTCACACTCACGGCCAATCCGGCGATGCCGACGCTGACCAAGTCGTTGACGATGTCCATCTGATCCTGAACGGTGTCCGTCTTCGGCTGCCGGAAGACGACTTCGACGTCGAATTCCTTCGCGGCCTTCTTGGCACCGGCCTCGGCAATGGACCAGAACTCGGCGGTGCAGTTCGTGACCACCGCAACTTTGAACTTCTTGCTGCCGGAGGAGCAGGCCGCTGGCAGCAGACCGCAACCCAAGGCGGACAGGGCAAAAAAGCGGCGACGGGAGAGAATCATGGCGGGGACTCCGGGAGGAAGAGCCTTTTTTGTGAAGATACTTTACAAAGTAGCGACCGGCTCTCCCGCAGCCAACGGTCGATGCCGAAATCAGCGATCCGTGTTGCGGGACCAACTCGGAATGGGCGACTTCGGCGTCAGTTGATCGACGAGCGGCGAGCGTCGTTTCGTTTGCGAAAGCCGTTTGCGGGCTGCTTCCAAGTGTACCGATTCGATGCCGGAGTTCTGCAAAATCTCGGCCGCGAGTTGCTGAGGCACTTCCGGCTTCACCGCGGCACCGTTCTTCGAGGCATGTTCGCGGACCAAGGCTTCGGTCATCAACTGCGTCGAATCCGTGCCGCCCGCGGTCATCGAGCCTGCACCGGGTTGCGGCGGCAAGGGCTGCGGCAGGCCCGACCGTTTGCCGTTCTTGAACTCGGCCGTCAGCTCGGCGAGTTCGAGTGCCAAAACAGCCGCCAGCTCATCGTCGGTTTTGCAGTTGTTGACGAGGCCTTCGGTGATCAGAATGCCGTGATGATCGGGATGGAAAATCGCCTCCTCCGGTCGGCCGACGACGCCGAAGGTCGGACTCACGCCGAGAAACGGATTCTGCGTCAACAGCATCTGGCCGATCTGATCGACGCGGACGCTCACTTCCTGCGATGCAGGTTGGGCATCCGTCATCCTGACGGCTTCCTGGCTAAGGCTGGACCGCGATGTCAGGTCGTCGACGTTGCAGCCGACGGCCGTGGTCGCGGTAAAACAGAGGCCGAGAAGTCGGGCAAATTTCATGGGACCGCTTCCGTGGAGGACTGAGCCGTCTTTGCGGAATAGCGAAGTCGGCTGGACGTGTCCAGCCGACTGGGGCGATGGTTTCTCTGGCCGTTGGCCCCCGGTTCGATTCGGTGCCGGCAAACGAATGCGGGCTCGGGTAAGTTATGATGACAGCTCGAAACTCCCGACGCCGAGGTGCGCCATGCGCGAAGAGATCGTCTCGTTGGAATTCGCTCCGCCGGAGCCTGGCGTTTGGCGGAAGTATTCGTCCAACTTCGAACTGCCGATTTCGGTCCTGATCTCGACGTTCTTCCTCACCCTCATGTTCGCGGTGCTCGTCGGACTTTTGTTCCTGGCGCTCGGCAGCGGACCCGAGAAGAAAGTCCCGCCGATCAGCCTGGTCGACGGCGGGAACGACGATGTCGGTGACGGCTCCCCCGGCGGTGGCGGCAACCCGAACGACCAGGTTGTGGTGAAGGAGAAGCCGCCACAATCCGAGGACGACGACAAACTGCCGGATCCGAAGCCCGAACTTCCCGAAGTCAAGGACATCAAGAACAGCATCGCCCTGGATGACCCGACCGCACCCGATGTGGCCGTGGCACCGGAGAATGCCGAGTCCTATTCCAAACTCGACGACGAGCTCCGCAAGAAGCTTTTGAACATCGGCGGGCCCAAGGGCGACAAACCCGGCCCGGGCACCGGCAACGGCCCGCCCGGCCCCGGCGACGGCGGCACCGGGTCCGACGCCACCCGGCAACGATCACTGCGTTGGGTCATGAGGTTCAAGACCAACGGCGGCCGGGATTATCTCGATCAGTTGCAAGCATTGGGAGCTGTGGTTCTGGTGGCAGTGCCGCCGGAGAAGAAGAAGATGTACCTGTTCCGCGATCTGAAGAATCCCCGCCCCGGCACCATTGCCTCGGACGACGACCTGCTGCAGTTCAGCAAGCAGATCCAGTTCTGTGACCCCAAGCGGGACACGGCCAACGAGGTCGGCAAAGCCCTCAACTGCGAGTTTGTCCCCAGCGAGTTCTGGGCGATTTTCCCCAAAGGCATCGAGGACGAACTCTCGAGCCTGGAAAAGAACTACCGCAATCGCCGGGCGGACGATATCGAGCAAACCATCTTCCAGGTCAGCGTCGTTGCGGGTAAGTATCGCCTCGTCGTGACCGAGCAGATCGAACGCCTGCGGCGACGATAAACTCGCCCAGGGAAAAATCAATAAGCCGGGATCTCGACGCGGGTGCCGCCGGCGGTCGCACTCTCGTGGGCGCAGAGGCCGACGAGAGTGTAGTTTGCACTCGTCGGTGCATCCGGGAAGGCTTGCTGCTTGCCGAGAACGGCCATCAGGAAGTTGTGCGTCAGGTGGGGGTGCGAACCGCCGTGGCCGCCGCCTTGGACGAAGCTTAGGTGCGTGGCGTCGTGAATGGCACCGGTGAATTTGCGGATCGGTTCGGGCAGTCGGCCGGCGTAGTCAGGTACTTTCACGCGGCGGGGAATCTGAGCTTCGGGCAGGCCGCGCGTGTGCAGCACCGGTTCTTCGCCTTCGACTTGTTGCCATTCGAAGCTGACGTTGGACGCGGTCACGTCGAACGATTCGCGGTATTGCCGGGCCGTGTCGAAGAGGCTTCGCGTGACCTCCGCGACGATGTCCGAACCGCGGATTTTAAACGTCGCGGATTGAACGGCGAACGGGCTGCCGTAGATCGGGATGTACTCTTCCCGGATGCGGCCGGAGCCATGGCAAACAACACTTTCGGCATGGGCGGGCTTGCCCGGAGCGCTCAGGATCGCCAGGCAGGGGCTGACGCAGTGCGTGGCGTACCACATCGGCGGAAGGCCGGGCCAGTAGCCAGGCCAGCCGTCCATGTCCTGCTGGTGGCTGCCGCGCAGGAACTGGATGCGGCCCAGCACACCCTTGTCGTACAAGTCCTTGGCGAAGAGATATTCGCGGGCATAGACGACGGTTTCCATCATCATGTAGATGAGTCCCGTCTTGCGTTGCAGCTCAACGATCTGCTTAATGTCGTCCTTGCTGGTCGCCATCGGCACGGTGCAGGCGACATGTTTGCCGGCCTTCAACGCGGCAATCGTCTGCGGGCCGTGATCGGGGATCGGGCTGTTGATGTGAACGGCATCAATGTCCGGGTCGGCCAGCATGTCCGCGTAGTTCGCGTACCGCTTGGCGATGCCGAACTTGTCCCCGCAAGCGTCCAGGCCAGCTTTGTCGCGACGGCAAATGGCCACCATCTCGGCATTCGGGTGAAGCTGATATATGGGAATGAACTCGGCCCCGAACCCGAGGCCGACGATGCCGACTTTCACTTTGCCGTTCTTCATTTTGCTCGCTCCGGGACAGTGTTCGGATTTCGGTTTTCAGCGCTTCGCATGATGCAAAAGCTGTTCGCAGCGAGGACACTGAAAACTGAAACCTGAAAACTAAGAAAGCTTAATGCCCAAATCCTTCAACTGCCTCGGCTCCACCACGGCCGGGGCGCCGCTCATCAGGTCGCGGGCCTGCTTGTTCTTGGGGAAAGCGATGACGTCACGGATGTTGGTCGTGCCGGCGAGGATCATGCACCAACGGTCCAGGCCGAAGGCAATGCCGCCGTGGGGCGGGGCGCCCGATTGCAGAGCGTCAAGCAGGAAGCCGAAGCGGGCCTTGGCATCGTCCGCTTCCATGCCGAGCATTCGGAAGACCGTCGACTGCACGTCGTTGCGGTGAATCCGGATCGAGCCGCCGCCAACCTCGTAGCCGTTCAAAACCAAGTCGTAGGCTTTGGCCTTGCAGGCGGCGGGATCGGTTTCCATCCGCGCGAAGTCCTCGTCCATCGGCGAGGTGAACGGGTGGTGGATCGCCACCCAACGCTTCTCCTCGTCGTCGTACATGAACATCGGGAAATCGACGACCCAACTGAAGTTGAAGTGGTCCGCCCGCATTCGGAATGGCTTCGGTGCCCGCTTCTCCTTCTTCGCCGCGGCGTCCTCCGCCTTTTCGTACTCGGCCTTTTCTTCCCACCAGTGTTTCACGAGACCGAGCTTGAAGGCGACGTGGTTCCGCAACGCCCCGAGCGCATCGCAAACGACCGCTTCCTTGTCCGCGACGAAGAGGAGCACGTCGCCGGGTTGGACATCGAGGCGTTCCTTGAGTTTCGCCTTCAACGCATCCGGAAAGAACTTCTCGATGCTGCCGGTGAGTTTGTCCCCTTCCGCCTTCATCCACGCCAGGCCCTTGGCTTTGAAGGTCTCGACGACCTTGGGCAGTTCGCCGCCGGGCTTCAGGGCGGAGTTGCTGAATTTGTCGGCGGCGTTCTTCGCCACGATCCCACGGACGATGCCCCCGCCGGCGAGCACTTCCTTGAAGACGGTAAAGTCGCTCTCGGCTGCGAGGTCCGAGATGTCGTGGATCGGCAGATCGAAGCGCAGATCGGGCTTGTCCGACCCGTACTTCCGCATCGCTTCGGCATACGACAGCCGCAAGAAAGGTGTGGGGATGCTCACGCCGTGAATCTGCTTCACGATCTCGGCGGAGAGAGACTCGATGAGGGTGAGGATGTCGTCCTGCTCGATGAAGGACATCTCCAAATCGAGCTGCGTGAACTCGGGCTGGCGGTCGGAGCGAAGATCTTCGTCCCGCAGGCAGCGGGCAATCTGGAAATACTTGTCGTACCCGGAGATCATGAGCAGTTGCTTGTACAACTGCGGCGATTGCGGCAGGGCGTAGAACTCGCCGTTGTGCACGCGGCTCGGCACCAGATAGTCCCGCGCGCCTTCCGGCGTCGACTTGCCGAGCATCGGCGTCTCGACTTCGAGAAACCCGCGCACGTCGAGGAAGTCCCGGATCGTTTTGCAAACGCGGTGCCTCAAAATCAGAATGTTTTGAAGCGACTTTCGACGCAGATCGAGGTAGCGATACTGCAGGCGAATGTCTTCGTTCGCCAGTTCCGATGAGAACTCGTTGATCTCGAACGGCAGCGCCGGGCAGGTGTTCAAGACGGTCAGCGACTCCGCATAAAGCTCGACCTGCCCCGTCGCCACGTCCGCCCGTTGCTTGCCTTCAATCCGGGCACGCACGAGACCCGTGACGGAAACGCAGTATTCGCGGCCGAGTTGCTCGGCGGCGGCGAAGGTATCCGCGTTGTCGGCTTCAAACACGACCTGCGTGAGGCCGTAGCGGTCCTTGAGGTCCACGAAGATCTGGTTGTTGTAGCGCCGCGAGGTCAGCACCCAGCCGTTCAGGGTGACCGTCTGTCCGATGTGCTCCGTACGAAGTTCGCCGCAGGTCTGCGTCCGTTGCCATACCGCCATGTTGTTTCCGCCCATTCTCAGTGCCGACGATGAATAGGCGACATTCTAGGGATCGGAGAGCTGCCGATTTCGGATTTGGAATTGCGGTGCGGATTGAAAACAGCTTCGATTGACTGGATTCAATCCGCGCTCCGAGATTCGCAATCCGCAATGCAGGAAACACCGAAAGCGTCGCACCGTCGGTGACGGAGCGACGCCTCGGCGGACGATGCGTTGCGGAGGGGGATGCCCCGCATCGTCGCAAGCGCGAAGACCTCCGGGGGTCAGTCCTCGCGTTTGGCTTCGGCGATGCTGCGAATGGTCGTGGCGAGCATCGCCGTGTCGAAGGGCTTCTTGAAGATGTCGTTGAAGCCTTGTTCCTTGAGTTTTTCCGGCTCGGCTTCGTCTTCGCCGGCCAGACCGATGATGAGCACGGTGGTGTAGGCTTCGTTCTTGCGAAGATTCGTCGTGATCTGGATCGATTCGAAGCGGCCGAGGCCCAGGTCGATGATGATCGTGTCCGGGTGGAAGCTCTGGGCGAGCGTGCCGGCCTCGAAGCCCGAGTTGGCCAACTCGAACTTGAAGTCGTCGTTCTCGGGAAGCAATTCCCGCAGGCGATCGTTGAACAGCTTCTCGGTGCCGATGAGCAGCACCTTGTGCCATTCCTCCTCTTCGAGTTCACCGAGCGGCATCCCGTAGTCCTTGAGGAACTTGATGAGTTGCTCGCGGGGGATCCGGCGGTCCTGCGAACCGGGGATGCGGTAGCCTTTCAGGCGACCCGAGTCGAACCACTTCGACACGGTCCGCGGGGCGACCTTGCAGATTTTGGCCACTTGGCCGGTCGTGAAGACCTTTTTCATCGGGGGTTTTCTCCAGTTCGAACTCGCACAACCCCGGCGGGGGCGGCTCATTGCGGCGGGCGGCCGGAACGAGTCGGCGGGGGCGTAACACGGGTTCACGTTCGCTTGACGTGAAGGTCCGTCTCGCTCGGCCGCGGTGTCGGCGCGGGCCGCGCAATGCCGGGGGGTAGGGGGTTCGGCGGAACCGAGCCGCGACAAGCGCGGACGTCGGGCGGGCAACTGAGTTGCCCGTCCTGGGCTAGCGAAGCCTCGGCTCCGACGCAGACTACATCGACCACGACAACCCGGAAGAATCAGCAGTTTCGGCAAATTCGGGGGTTCAAGTGGTCCACGTACTCGCAGCAGCCGCGGTTCGATTCCGCCTCGGTAAGCCGACCATCGGCATCACCGAGACAATTGCGAATTACAAAGCATTCATCGCCCGACGCATCCTCGGTGCTTCACCCGGAACCCGCCGGCAAGTCATATTGCGCATCCCCCCCATAACCGGTCGGTCCGGTTAGGTAAGCTGTGCCGACGCAAGCGTGCAAAACCCCCTCCGCACGATCTTTTCTCGCGGGCATTCCAACGGTGAAAGCAGGCGGGCGCGAGAAACTCAGCAGACGAGTGGCGACGGGCGTTTCGAATAGATCACTTTGGCATCCCCGTCCGCATAGAAATCCGCGATTTCCGCGGCAACGACGTAGCCGGCTTTCAGGTAGAAGCCCCGCGTGCCCGCGTACAACGGCGTGCCGCTGGTTTCGATCAACATCAACCGACCGCCATCGGCATGCACCGCAGCCTCGAAGTGTTCCAACAGAGTCCGCCCGTGGCCTTGACCCTGCACGGCAGGCTCAACAGCAAGCCACCAGAGTTCCCAGGTCCGATCCGTCATCGCCGTCGGCGCGAAGTAGGCAAAGCCGAGAATGACTTTAGCATCGTCGGTCAGAGTGACGGCTCGATGGCCGTAGCCGTGGTTGACCGCGTGATAGTCCGCAAGGACTTCTTCCAATGCTTCGATTTCATGCGGCTTGAAGAACGCCGTGGCTTCGGCCAGGCGGACCAATGCGGAGGTGTCGTCAGGACTGGTCGGACGGAGCATGGAGGATCTCAGGGAAGTCTTCTTTTCTTCGGTTGGAGGCACGCACGGAGTCCGCAGGAACTCAGCCTTGGAGCCTTCAGCAGGGCCGCTGCTGCTCGAACAACCCGCGAGATGTGCGGCACCAATACGTTCCGCCCATGCGGCCGATGGTCTTCAACTTGGCCGGGTCCGGAAAGCCGTCCGCCCCGAGACAATCGTCCGCGATGTGAAGTCGAACGACCTCGCCGATCACCAGCGTCGGTGCCCCGCCGTGGGTGCCGAAGGGGATGATCTGCCTGACGACACATTCCAGATGTGCCGGGCTTTCGACGATCCGCGGCGGCCGGACGACCGCGCTCGGCATCGTGGTGAGGTGCGTGAATTCGACTTCACTCTCGTCATAAGCCAGCACGGCCGACGAGGCGTTGACCTGTTCAGCCAACGCCTCGACGGATGCGTTGACCACGAATTCCCCATTCGCTTCGATGTTGCGAAGTGTGTCCTTTTTCGAGCCGTCCGGCTTCAGATTCGGCGAGAATGCGACGATCGCCGGTGCGTGACCGAAGACATTGAAGAAGCTGTACGGTGCGAGATTCACAATCCCTGCCGGCGAGGTCGTCGTGATCCACGCGATCGGTCTGGGCGTAACGATACCGCTGAGGAACGGGTAGGCGTCGGTCGTGCGCGGGTCGAGTTCCATGAACGGGATGCACCATCAGACTGTGGAGTGCCGTTTCGTATTGTAACGGAAACAGTCCTCGCCGATCCACGGAGCCGATCATGAAAGCCGCGTACCTCGAAACCACCGGATCACCGGACGTGATCCGGGTCGGCGAGTTGCCGACGCCGACGCCCAAACCGGGACAAGTGTTGGTCAAGGTCGGCTCCGCAGCACTGAACCCCGTCGATGCGTATTTGCGGGCTGGTTTGGTGACGATGCCGATGCCGATGCCGTTCATCACGGGCAGCGACTTTGCCGGCACGGTCACCGCCGTCGGCGACGGTGTGAAGCGCTTCCAGATCGGCGACCGCGTCTGGGGGTCGAATCAGGGGCTGATGGGCCGGCAGGGAACGTTCGCGGAATTCGTCGCGCCCGACGAAGAATACTGCTACCAGACCTTCGCCGGCGTGACAGACGAAACGGCCGCGGCTCTCGCGCTCACCGGCATCACGGCGTGGCTCGGGCTGTTTTACCGCGTCAACCTCGCGGCCGGGGAAACGGTCTTCGTCAACGGCGGCACGGGCGGCGTCGGCTCGCTGGTCGTGCAGATGGCCAAGGCCGCGGGGGCCAAGGTGATCTGCACCGTCGGAAGCGACGAGAAGGTCGAGATCGCGCGCAGCCTCGGAGCCGATACCGTCATCAATTACAAGACCGCCGATGTGGTGCAGGCCGTACTCGATGCCACCGCAGGCAAGGGTGTGGACGTCTTCTACGAAACCCAACCGCTAAGTGACATCGACAAGATCGTGGCCATGACCGCCCCCTTCGGCCGCATCGTCGTCATGGCCGGCCGCAAGGCACGGCCCGAGTTCCCCAATGGGCCGTTCTACGTCAAGGGATTGGCCTTGTTCGGCTTCGCCATGTTCAACATCTCGGCCGAGCTTCAGCGTAAAGCCGCCGACGCGATCAACGAGTTGGCCTCGTCCGGGAAGCTGAAGCCGTTGATCGGCGCCCGCTTCGCGCTCGAGCACGCCACCGACGCCCATCGGCTGCAGGATGAAAACACCTTAGGCAAAGCCGGCACACTGAGCGGGAAGATCGTCATCAATGTGGAGTGATCGTCGATGAACCGTGGATGAGACTTGAGCGAATCCCGGAAAGAAATGGCGTTGGCCGGCGTATCATGAGTAGGCCGAGGCGACCGTTACGGATGCGGAGCTTCCCTGAATCCACGGAGCTTCATCATGTCGTCATGCAACCGTCTCGTTTTTGTCGCAGGCCTACTAGCCGCGATCGCGGTGCCGGGTCCTGCCCACGCTCAATTTATGCCCAACTTCCGGCCCGGCATCTACGCCTACAACCCATACACGGGCCAAACGGTCGGCTACAACTACACCGCCGGCTACAACCTCAGCGTGGTGTCGCGAAACCCATACACCGGCATGGTGTCGAGCGCCTACCTGTCCCAACAATACTCCGGCCCGTTCCTGCCGCCTTTCCTGCAACGCCCGATCTATTACGCACCCGCAAGTTACGGCTACGGTTACGGCGGTGCAGTCGCCGGTTCCGGCGCGATGGACCCGAACAACAACCCGATCGTGCAGGAACAACTTCGCATCCTCAAGGCTGCGGGTGTACGAGGAAACTTCAACGACATCGAAGCCCGCAAGTTCGTCGCCGACCAGTTGGCCCGCGAACAGCGTGCCCGTGCCGTTGCGAACCCCAAAGCCAACGCCGGCTTTCTGAATGCAACCGAAGAACAGATTCTTTCCGGCAACCTGTTTACCGAAATGTCCGCCGCCATCGTCAAGCTGGAAAAAACCGGTCTCAAGGCCGAAAGCCTGCTGCTCACACCCGAACTGCTCGCCAAAGTCCGCTATGCACCCAGCGATGCCGCAGACTTGCTGGAACTGATGCACGAAGGCAAGCCGACGCTCCCCGCCTTCATGGAAGCCCGCGAATGGCTGGTCGTGCGGACGGAATTGACCAATGCCGTTACACCGGTCGTCGAGGCTGCACTCGCCGGTAAACGTGTCGAGCCGATGGACGCCGCCAAGCTGACGCGGCAACTGAAGAAAACCCGACTCGATATCGTCCCGCTGATGAAAGACTTGGATTTCGCCGATGCCACGACGTTGAACAAACTGCTCACGAAAATCGAACGCCTGCCGAAGCTCACGACCGACAATCAGCTCCAAGGCGTCTTCAACCCCGCACGCCGCATGAGCGGCGCCACGGTGAAGGAGTTCGTCAACCACAACGAGAAGTACAAACTCATCATCGACCAGGCCGACCCCGGCGACCTCGAAGCCTATTTGGCCCTTTACCGCGGCCTCATGGACTATCACACGGCGCTGGTGGAAAAGTCCGACGAGAAGTAGGAAGCACTCGCCCGAGCGGTGTAGGTGTTCACGCCGCTGCCTCCAGCGCTTCTGAAAGCGTAAAAACCTGATCGTATAACGCCCGCCCGATGATCGCGGCATGGACGCCGTCCTGCGATAATTCGCGAATTTGCTCGAGGGTGCTCACGCCGCCCGATGCGATCACCGGCAGATGCGTAGCGTGCCGGACATCCGTCAGAGCGGCGATGTTCGGCCCTTTCATCATGCCGTCCCGGGCGATGTCCGTGTAGACGACCGCAGCAAGCGGTGCATGCTGAACCTGCCGGATCAAATCGACGGCGAGCGTGGTCGATGTTTTCACCCAGCCATCGGTCGCGATGTAGCCGTTGCGGGCATCGACGCCGAGGACGATGCGGTCCGGGAACCGCTCGGCCATCCGACAAACCCACTGTGGATCCTGCAGCGCTTTGGTGCCCAGCACCGCCCAGCGGACTCCCCATCCGAAGACGGTTTCCAAGTCGTGTATCGTGCGGACGCCACCGCCGAGTTG
>Ga0163144_10005580_pt1 | contig 27953 bp, 20 predicted proteins | sample OliLak19BULKMAT1_FD_123175 | JGI IMG/M metagenome (GOLD analysis project Ga0163144, IMG submission 123175) | Freshwater microbial mat bacterial communities from Lake Vanda, McMurdo Dry Valleys, Antarctica - Oligotrophic Lake LV.19.BULKMAT1 | ecosystem: Environmental > Aquatic > Freshwater >... | reverse complement strand
GATTTGGTTGCGTGCGCACTCTTGGGCTGTGGGTTGTCGAATCGGCGCCGCGTACCTGGTACCGTACGCCGATTCGACAACCCGAGTGGCGACGTGGAACCGCCTCACTCACTCAACGGCATGATCACCCGAATGGTCTCGCCCGTCACGCCGACGTCGACGCGTTGCTGACCTGTCCGTCTATCACTCGCGCGCGCGTGGATCTCGTACGTGCCCGCAGGGAGATGCACCGGTCCGTGGACGTTTCCAGGTCGAGTTCCCGACCGGTTGCCGACAAGGGTGCGCCTCGCTCCGTTCGCGCGAGAGTCGTTTTCCAGGCCGAGCTTTGAGCGCTTCCGGCTCTTCCAGGAATGAGGCGCCGGCGCATTCCGCGCGCCCCACACCCTCACATCCTTGGCATTTTCTCGACCCGTTCGTCGTGGACAGCCGTATATACATTGTAGTCACGTGCTCGCCACGGTGAGATTGAAGCATGATCAAGCGCATCAAGAAGGTCGGCAACAGCAACGCGCTCATCCTCGACCGCGCGCTGTTGGAGCTCATCGGATTGCGTGAGGGTGGCGAGGTCCACTTGGCGGTCCGAGAAGGGTCGCTCGTCATCACGCCCACGGACCCCGAACGGGTCGTGCCTGCCCGTTTCGAGGCGGCCCTGGAGCGGGTGATGAAGAAGCGCCGCGGCTTGCTCCGCCGGCTCGCAGAGTGAAGCGGGAACCGCACTTTCTGGACGTCGAGTGGGTGCTCGCGATCCACGCCCGAGTCATCGCCGACCACGGTGGAGATGGCGGACTGCGAGACCTCGGCATGCTCGAGTCGGCCGTGAGACTTCCTCGGGCGACCTTCGACCAGGAGCTTTTTCACCGGTCCGTCCCCGAGATGGCCGCGGCCTATCTCTTCCATCTCTGCATGAATCACCCGTTCTTGGACGGCAACAAGCGGACAGCGATCGCTGTCGCAGAGGTCTTTCTCGACCTCAATGGTCAAGAGCTGTCGATTGACGAGGACGAAACGTTCGAGATGGTGATGGCGGTTGCAGCAGGGAACATGCTGAAGCGCGAAGTCGTCGGGCACTTCGTCGCGCATTGTCGTGCGATCTCGAACGAATGATCCGTGTGCGCGCAGGTGTCGGTAGCGCCCACGAGGAACTGAATCGGCGCACATTGTGGGGTGGGTCGCCGAATCGTCGTACGGTACCAGGTACGCGGCGCCGATTGACGCGGGGTCTCGGGCGCGCGCGAAGCGCGCGACGCGCGCGGAGCGCGCGCCCGAGACCCCGCGTCAATCGGCGCCGCGTACCTGGTACCGTACGACGATTCGGCGACCACGCGTCTCGATTCAGCGCCGCTGTTACCCTGCGCAACCCTATGCAGGCCTTGCTGGAATCACTGCGCACCATCGTTGGCGACGACGGGGTCCTCACCGACGCCCATGACCTCGTCACCTACGAGAAGGGCTGGCGGTATGGCGCCGGGCGCGCGGCAGCGGCAGTGCGGCCGGCGACGCCGCAGGCGGTGGCCGACGTGCTCGCGGCCTGCCACAAAGCCGGGGTGAGGGTGCAGCCGATGGGGGCCAACACCGGGCTCGTCGGGGCGTCGAATCCGGACGCGAGCGGCGCGATGGTCGTGCTCTCGCTCGAGCGGCTTTCGCGCACCATCGACGTGCAGCCGGTCGATGGCGTCGCGCTCGTCGACGCGGGCGTGACCCTCTCGGCGCTCAACGAGGCGCTCGCGCCGCACGGCCTCATGTTCCCGATCGACCTCGGCGCCGACCCGCAGCTCGGCGGCATGATCGCCACGAACACCGGCGGCTCGCGGCTCGTGCGTTACGGCGATGTGCGCGCGAACCTGCTCGGCCTCGAGGTCGCGCTCGCGGACGGGACCCTCGTCTCGCGCTTGACGCGCCTCCGTAAAGACAACACAGGGCTCGACCTCAAGCAGCTCTTCGTCGGCACGAGCGGGCTCTTCGGGGTCATCACACGGGCGGTCGTGCGCGTCACGCCGCGGCCGCGCCAGCGGGTCGCGACGCTCGCTTGTGCGCGCGACGGCGAGGCCGTGTTGCAATTGCTCGCGACCCTTCAAGCGCACGTGGGGGAGCTGCTCACCGCGTACGAGGTGGTCTCCAAGGAGGCCCTCGGCGCGGTGCTGCGGCACGGCTCCTACGAGCGCAACCCGTTCCAGGGTGAGCCGCCCGCCTACGCTGTGCTGATCGAGCTCTCCACGGCCCTCGCGCCGGAGGTGCTCCATCTCGACGCAGCGCTCGAGCACACACTCGGGCTGCACCTCGAGGGCCCGCACTCAGGCGGCATCGACGACGTGCTCGTCGGCCGCGCCGACGACTTCTGGCACCTCCGCCACCAGGTCAGCGAGAGCCTGCGCGAAGAGGGCGCCGTCATCGGCCTCGACCTCTCCGTGCCGCGCTCGCGCCTCGCGGAGTTCACCGAGGTGATCCGCGCGCGCCTCGCCGCGGAGTTTCCCGGCGTGCGTGTCGCCGATTTCGGGCACTGGGGCGATGGCGGTACACACCTGAACCTCGTGCACGATCGCGCGCTCGGCGGCGCGGATCCGGCGGGGTTCAAGGCGCGATTGCAGACCCTCGTTTACGACCTGTGTGTCGGTTCGTTCGACGGCAGCTACAGCGCCGAACATTGCGTCGGGCCTCACAACCTCGCGGCCTACCAGCGGCACACGTCGGACACGGTCAAGGCCGTGTGCAGCGCGTTGCGCGACACGCTCGACCCCCAGCGCCGGCTCGGGACGTTCGATTTGGGGTGAGGCGCAAGGACCGCGGCTTCCGTACCCCCGCGCCGCTCAATACACGTCGTCGCGGTACACCCGCGGCGTGTGGCGCAACAGATCGCGTCGGTACGCGAGGAGCCGCCAGGTCACGTCAGGCCCGACCACCGCGAGGTACGTGTCGCGGCCGAGCGTCACGCGACCGCTGACGAGGCCGACGAGCTCGCGCCTCCCGTCCGCGACCTCGCGGAAGACACCCGCGCCCACTTGGTCAGGGCGCTCGAGCTCGCCGCCGAACGACGCGAGCAGGAGGCCGAAGATGCGCTCGTCCTCGACGACCCTCGCCCGGCGCTCCCAACTGCCCCGCTCGGTGCGACCCGCGACGATCAAGGTGTCACCCGCGCGCGATTCCGCGAAGGAGACCGCGACCGAAGGCAACTTGATCTCCGTGCGCGCGGTGTAGATTCCGCCGCCGATGGGCTCGACCACCGAGCGCTCGAGGTTGAGGCCGTCGCCGAACTTGGCCTCGATCTCGACCGAGCCGCGTGTCGCGCTGCGACCCAGGAACACGACCCCGTGGTCCGTCGTGACGCCGAGCTCGGACCCGCCCTCGGTCTGGAGGCGCAGGATCGGGTCGGTGAGCGTCTTCGTGCCCGCGCAGCCCGCGAGCGGCAATGTCACGAGCGGCAATGTCATGAGCGACAGGGTCGCGTACGACAAGCCCGCGCACGTAGCGAGGCCCGACGGCAGGGCCCTGAGGCGAGCCCAGGCGCAGCGAAAGAAACGAGTCGACGTCGACATGGTGTGGAGAATACAGCCCGCGAGGGTCCGGCCAGCGCCAGCCCCATAGGTCTATCGGCCAGAGCCCGAAGTTCCTGCAATCCGGACATCCGACCGCGCCCTGGACGCCCTGGATCGGACCTCCCGAGATCGGGATCCAGGCCCGCTCCGAACTCGGTCAGCTCGTACGGTGTGGACTCCAACTCGCGCTCGCTCGCCCGTAGATTCCCCACGCTCGACGCAGCGGGAGCCCAGCGCTCCTCGATCTTGCCGCCGACGTTCACCGGCATTTCTTCGCCGCGAGTCCCTCTCCCTGCCCGAATCCCATGCGAGCCCTCCTTGCCCTCCTGTGTGTCGCCGCGATCGCCGCGCTCGGCTTCCTGTTCTTGAATCCGGATCGAGAGGCCCCGGACACCTCGGGCGCGCTCCATCAGAGCGCCACCCCGGATGCGACCTCGAGTGACGCGCGCGCGGCGAGCGAGCTCGCGGCGGCGCCGGTCCAGGAGCGCGACGCGCAACGCAGCGCCGTCGAGGCGCGCGCCAGCGCCCCGACGCCGGGCGCTTCCGCGCCGTCCGCGAGCCGCGCGTCGGCCCACGTCGTGGGGCGCGTGCTCGATGCACGCGGTCGACCGCTCCAAGGGGCCGACGTGCGGCGCGCCGAGGCGACACTTCTCGGCGCCACGACGCGCCACCCCGACGACGCCCCGAGCGTCGATGCGACGACGACCGGCGCAGATGGTCGCTTCGACCTGGCCGTCGGCGGAGGCGATCGAGTCGCGCTGCGCTTTGGCGCCGACGGTTGCGAATGGCTGCGCCGCAGCGTGACGCTCGCGGCCGGCGCGACGGTCGACCTCGGCGACCTCCAGCTCGCGGACGGCGTCCAGCTCAGCGGCCGTGTGGTCGACTCGCTCGGGCAGCCCGTCAGCGGCGCGCGCATCACGCGTCCGCGCGACGGCGGCGACGTCATCGTGTTCTTCGGCGACGAAGAACAGGGTGAGCACCTCGCGACGAGCGGCGCCGATGGCGCCTTCGCGGTGCGGCGGCACCCGGCGGGCGCGTGGACGCTCACCGCGAGCCACGCTCGCCACCCGCGCACCACCCTCGAAGGCGAGGCGCTGCGCTCTGGCGAGCGACGCGAAGGCCTCGTCGTCACCATGGCCGACGGTGTCTCCGTCGCCGGCTTCGTCAACGACCTGCCTGCGGATGGCCGGCGTTTCTCGGTGCGGGCCCAACCGATCGGCGCGCGCGATGAGAGCCCGCGTTTGCGTTTCGGCGACGTCGAGCGCGGCCTCACCACCGGCGGTCGCACCGCCGAAGTGCGCGCCGATGGCTCGTTCGAGGTCGAGGGGCTCCCGCCTGCGGAGGCTTATCGCCTCGCCGTACACGTGGGCCCGAAGGGCGGCGCGCGCCAGAGTGAGTTCGTCACGGTGGCGGCTGGCAGCCGCGGTGCCCGCCTCGCCTTCGCCCTCGGCTCGACCGTCACCTTGCGTGTCGTCGACGCAGCGACCAAGGCGCCGGTCGAGCGGTTCGGCGTCGAGAGCGGGTTCGGCTGGTTGCATCGACGCGTAGGAGAAGGTGACGCGTTGCACCACGCGGATGGCGTGCTGAGGCTCGAGGATCTTTGGCGACCGTCCGAGACCTCGCGCCTCGGCATCACGATCTCCGCTAGCGGTTACGCGAGCTTCGAGCGCAGCGATATCGAGGTCACGCCGGGCTCGACGACAGACCTCGGTGTGATCGAGCTCACGCCGGTCCCGGTCGTCGAGGTGAGTGTGATCGACCAGCGCGGTGACCCGGTCGAAGGGGCCTCGGTCGTCTTGACCGAGGTGCAGCGACTGACGGGTGGCAATCGAAACATCAAGGTCAATCGGCGCGTCGAGCGCACGGCCAGCGGGTCCGGCGGGCCCGCTACAACCTCGGGCCGGACTACGATGAGCTTCGGCGCGCTGCAGGAGCAGGGGCGCACCAACGCCGACGGTGTGGCGGTATTGAATTCGGTGCCTGGCAAGACGGCCCAAGTCACCGTCGCGGCCAAGGGCTTCGCCGATTGGATCTCGGGTGAGCTCGCGCTGCCCACCGGCGGGACCACGGGTGTCGACGCCGTGCTGAACCAAGGGGGCCAAGTGCTCGTGCGTGTCCTCGATCGTGCGGGTGCGCCAGCGCCGGGGGTGAAGGTCGAGCGGCGGACGACTCCCGGCCACACGCCCTTCGAAAACGTCGAGGGTGTGGAGGCGCAGCGCACGCGAGTCACCGATGCGCTCGGCGAGGCTCGTTTCGATTACGTCGCCGTCGGGCGCCAGGGTTTCCGCGTCGCGCCGAAGGCGGGCGAGGGGATGACGTTCGTGATGGCCGGGATGCCCGGGCAGGAGGAGGACGACTGGACCGAGCTCGACGTCGACGAGGGTGGCGAGCACACTCTGTCGCTCGCGCTCCCGGTCACTGCGACGTTGGTTGGGCGCGTCTACGAGGACGGGCAACCGCTCGCCGGCGCTCGCGTGCGGAAAGCCGATTCGGGCGGGCTGGGCGCTGCGTTTGCGCTGATCGACGGCGGCGGAGGTGGCGCGACGACCGACGGCAGCGGGCGGTTTCGCTTCGAGAATTTGGACCTCGGAGATCTGAGAGTCCAGGTCGAACACCCAAGCCGGGCCATGCCCGCGAGCTTTGATTTGGCGCTCGAAGAGGGCGAGAGCGAGGTGCGCCTGGATCTGACAGTCTCGGTCGTGGAGGGTCGCGTCACCGACGCAGCAGGGAAGCCCGTGGCGGGCGCGAAAGTCACGGCCGAACGCCACGAGGCCGGTGAGGGGCGTCGAGACGTCCGAGTCATGATCGCGTTCAATCCGACCGACGGCGAGAGCTCGAACATGGCGATCTTGGGACTCGGAGGCCTCGCTCCCGAGGTGCGGACCGACGCCGAGGGGCGGTATTCACTGCGCGGCGTCGCGCCGGACGTCGAGCTCGTCGTGAAGGCAGAACGCGAGGGTTTCCGCGAGGCCAAGTCGCAACCCTTGCACGTCACGCCCGGCGCAGTGCGCAGTCAGATCGACCTGGTGCTCGAGGCTGGTGGCGCGCTGCGAGTCATCTGCGACGCGCCGGGGCAGTGGCTCGCGATCGCGTCGGCGAGTGGCGGGGGGCTGGGCGGTGGGGCGCCGAAGGTCGAACACCTGGTCGACGGGGTGGCGACGTTCGAGGACCTGACTCCGGGGAGTTGGAGTGTGCGGCTCGATGCTGTCGGTGGCGAGGACGAGGCGCCGGAGGTCCAGCCGCAGAGCGCGGAAGTGAAGAGCGGCGAGACGGCGGAGTTGCGCTTCGAACTGTAGGTCGTCGAATCGGCGCCGCGTACCTGGTACCGTACGCCGATTCGACGACCGTCAGCCACTAGCTCCGACCGTCAGCCACTAGCTCCGACCGTCAGCCACCAGCTCCGACCGTCAGCCTCCAGCTCCGACCGTCAGCCACCAGCTCCGACCGTCAGCCACCAGCTCCGACCGTCAGCCCCGCCGCTGCGCACCACGTTTCGTCAACCTTCCGAGCCAAGCTCATCGCGCAGTCGCGCGATCAGCGCGCGGTCTTCGCCGTTCGGATCCGCGACCCGCGCCGCGCCGAAGTCATACGCCTCGAACGGATCGCAAATGCGGCGCGCAGGTTCCTCGCTCACAAAGCGTGGCACGCAGTGGGCGTGCAGCTCAGGCACCTGGTTGCAGAGCACCAAGTAGTTCACCCGTTCGGCGCCTGTCGCCGCTAGCAGCGCGTCGCCGAGGCGGACCATGTCACGAAAGAACACGCCGCGCGTCTCCTCGGTCAGATCATTGGCCGAAGGCACGACCGGATCGGGCAACAACATGCAGCCGCCGACGATCCCCTCCGGTTGGTACTTGGCGAAGATCGCGAAACCCGAGGGCAAACGCGCGAGGAGGCACGGGTCGTCGCCGCGGCGCAGCCGCTCGACACGCTCGGAGATCGCTTTCGAATAGTCGCGGGTCATCGTTTCGGCCTCTGTCGCAGTTTCGCTCGCAACGTCAACGCGGCCCGTCTTCGAGCAGGCCCTCGATCACCTCTCCGTGTACATCGGTCAAGCGGTACCGTCGCCCCTGGTGTCGGAACACGAGCCGCTCGTGGTCGAAGCCGAAGAGGCGCAGCACCGTCGCGTTCAGGTCGTGCACATGGACCGGGCTCTCGACGACGTTGTACCCGTGATCACACGTCGCGCCATAGGTCGTCCCAGCGCGCACACCCGCGCCCGCGAGCCACATCGAGGCGCAGCGTGGGTGGTGGTCGCGGCCGTAATCGTCGGCGGTGAGCTTGCCCTGCGAATAACACGTTCGCCCGAACTCGCCGCCCCACACGACGAGCGTGTCGTCGAGGAGACCGCGTTGCGCGAGGTCTTGGACGAGCGCCGCCGCCGGACGATCCGTCTCCTTGCACTCACGCACGATCCCGCTCGGCAGCCCGCCGTGGTGGTCCCAATCCTGGTGCAGGAGCTGCACAAAGCGCACGCCGCGCTCGAGGAGCCGCCGCGCCAGGAGGCAGTTGGCGGCAAACGTGCCAGGTTTGCGCGCATCCTCGCCGTACAGGTCGAAGGTCGACTGCGGCTCGCTCGCGATGTCGGCGACCTCGGGCACCGACGCCTGCAGGCGGAACGCGAGCTCTGCGCGCGCCGTGCGCTCGAGCGCGTCGCGATCGCCGGTGCGCGCGACGTCGTCGGCGTGCAGCGCCGCGAGCGCGTCGAGCATCCGGCGGCGTGTCGCGCGATCGATGCCCGGCGGGTCGTCGAGGAAAAGCACCGGCGCGGCCCCCGCGCGCAATTGCACCGCCTGGTGCCGCGCGCCGAGGAAACCCGCGCCCCAAAGGCGCTCGTACAAAGGCTGCCCGCTCTTGCCCTGGGTCACGAGCGCGCAGAATTCGGGCAATTCATGCCGCGCGTCGCCGAGGCCGTAGCTCAACCAAGCGCCAAGTGTCGGCCGCCCGGCGATCTCCGAGCCCGTGAGCAGAAACGTCGCCGCCGGGTCGTGGTTGATCGCGTCGGTGACGAGCGAGCGCACGATGCAGAGGCGGTCGACGATGCCCGCGGTGTGGGGCAGGAGCTCGCTAACGGAGGCCCCGGACTTACCGTGCTGTGCGAAGCTGAACTTCGAGCCCGCGAGCGGCAACGTCGCTTGGTTGCCGGACATCCCGGTCAAGCGTTGGCCGCTGCGCACCGACGGCGGGAGCTCCGTGCCGTTCATGCGGCGCAGCAGCGGCTTGTCGTCGAAGAGCTCGAACTGCGAGGGCCCACCGCTCATGAAGAGGTGCACCGCGCGTTGCGCTCGTCGGTGGTGTATGCGCGCCGCGAGCGCCGCTTGCGGCGGATCTCCCGCGCGCGCGCCGTTCGGATTCTCGTCCGGCGGCGATCCCCCTCGAGGGCCGCCGCTCTCCGCCTCCGCGAGGCGCGCGAGGGCGAGCGCCGCGAGGCCGACACCCGTGCCGCGTAGGAGCGCGCGGCGCCCGAGGTCGCGCAGGAGAGCGCGCTCGGGATCCGCGTCGAGCGAGCGTCGCGCGCTCCATCCGTCGTTCGAATCAGCCGCGCTCATCGCCGCTCCACCACGTCATCGAGGCCGAGGAGCACGCTCGCGAGCGCTGCGGCTGCTGCGCGTTCGATCGTGTCGTCCGAATTTGCCTCGGTTGTACGGACGATGGCCCCGTCCTTGAATTCGCCTTCCAGCGTTGGATGCGCGATTCGCTCGAGGTCGTAGCTCGCGAGCGCGCTCGCTGCCGCGGTGTCCACAGCGAACACGGCGCGTTGTTCGGCGAGGAACTCGCGCGCAACGCGCAGCTCGGCGGCGCTCGGCGCGCGTGAGGCGAGCGCTCCGTAGAGGAACTCGACACACGTGTCGTCCGCGTGCTCCTGCGTTCGTGCGGCGGCCCACGCATCGCGCCCGAGCGCGACCGCGGCAGCGACACGCTGCGGGTCGTTCCACAGCGCGAGCGTCTGCAGCGGCGATTCCGTTCGCCGCCGCGCCACCGTGCAGACCTCGCGCGAGGGCGCGTCGAACAACGTCGCTGCGGGCGGCGGCGACGTGCGTCGCCAGAAACCGTACATGGTGCGGCGGTAGAGGTCCTCGCCGCGGCTCGGGTGGTAGACCTTGCCGCTCTTTTCTTCCCAGAGGCCAGGCGGTTGGTACGGGTGCACCGGCGGCCCGCCCTGTCGCCGCACCAGGAGTCCTGCCGCGGCGAGCGCGCCGTCGCGCAGCGCCTCCGCCGAGAGGCGCGGCGAAGCGGCGCGCGAGAAGAGCTCGTTGTCCGGGTCGCGCTCCCACGCCGGCGCATCCTCAGGCAACGACGAGGACTGCCGGTACGTCGACGAACACACACAACGCCGCAACATCGCGCGTGTGTCCCACGGGCGCGTCGCAGGCAGCGCCGCGACCTCGGCTGTGGCCTCGCCGGACCTGACGCCTCGAGTTCCGTGCGCACTCGGCGCGCCGTCGATCAGGTCCCGCGCGAGGCTGTCGAGCAGCGCGCGCTGGCGCGGCGGCGCGCTCTGGTGACCGACGTCTTCGGGCGCGGGCAAGAGCCCCTGGCTGAACGTCAAGCGCCACAAGCGATTGACCGCGAGCCGCGCGGTCAGCGGATGGTCAGGGTGCGTGAGCCACCGCGCGAGGTCGAGCCGCGTGCGCACGGGCGCGTCCAGGAGGGCGGGCAGGGCCGCCGGCGTGCCGGGCTGGACCGCTTCGCGCGGCGCATTGTACGCGCCGCGGTGGAGGCGATAGGCGGTGCGCTGCAGCCCCGCGGGCGCCTCGCTCATCGTCATGATCTGGCGAATGCCGTCGCGGAGCGCGTCGCGCTCGCGCCGCTTCCCGCGCAACTCTTCGCGCGCCGCTGCGAGCTCCGCGCTCGAGTTCACACGCTCGGCGCCGTCGACCTCCGTGTCGTAGACCGTGATCGACTCGACCTCGCCGTCGACGAAGCCGCGATCGCGAAAGCGACTGCCGAGGGTCAGGTGTTCGATGCCGCCGCCCTGGATCGTACGCGTCAGGTGATCGCGCACGACCTCGACAGCGAGCGGCTCGCTGTCGAGGTAGAGGTGGAGGCCCGCGGCCTGACTCGAGCCGTCGTACGTCACGAGCACACGCTGCCAAACGTCGAGCGGGAGGGCGGCGCGCGAACGCACCGCGATGGCGTCTCCTGGCCAAAAGTGCACGAGGGCCGCGGTCAAACGCCCGTCCTCGATCAACAACTGGTAGCCGCGGCTGCCCGAGTCCGTCCACGCCTTCGAGCGATGCAGCACGACGGCACGCTCGTAATGCTCGGGCAAGCGCAACGTGAGCGCGAGCGAGAACGGGTCGCTGCGCGCGAACACACCTGCGCCGGGAAAGGTCAGCGCGTCCTCGCCGGACAAGCGCACCGCGCGGTCCCGCGGCCCCGCACACCGCGCCGGTGGGCCGTCCGCCACGACATCGTTCGGGAGCTCGTCCGTATCGAGCGCGAAGCGCTTCGCCGGCGGCGCCGCGTCCGCCTCGGAGTCGACGGCGCGGATCCCGACGAGCGCGCGCTCCGCGGTCGCGACCTGGACTTCGAGCGCGACGAGCGCAGCCGCTTGCTCCGGGGTCGGCAGGTCCAACGCCGGCGTGGGCACCGCGTCCGTGAAATGCGAATAGAGGCCCGACTCGTCGATGCCGTCGAAAAGCGCGCCGAGCGCGTAAGAGTCGAGCTGCGTGATCGGATCGAATTTGTGGTCGTGGCAGCGCGCGCAGCCGATCGTCACGCCGAGAAACGCCGCGGCCATCGTCTCGACGCGGTCGCCGATGTACTGCACGCGGAACTCCTCCTCGACGCTGCCACCCTCGTTCGTCTGGCGGTGCAAGCGGTTGAACGTCGTCGCGAGGCGCGCGTCGTGGGGCGCGTCCTCCAAGAGATCGCCCGCGAGCTGCCAGGTGACGAAGGTGTCGTAGGGGAGGTTCTCGGCGAAGGCCCGCACGACCCAATCGCGCCACGGCCACACGTGCATGTCGGCGTCGGACTGGTACCCGAACGTATCCGCGTAACGCGCGACATCGAGCCAATCGCTCGCGAGGTGCTCGGCGTGTTCGACACTTGCGAGCAACGTGTCGACGACGTGTTCATAAGCCTCGTCGCTCGGGTCCGCGAGAAAACGCTGCACATCGGCCGCGCGCGGCGGCAAGCCCGTCAGGTCCAAATGCACTCTGCGCAGCAACGTCGCGGGGTCCGCAGGAGGCGCGGGGGCGAGGCCCTCGCCCTCGAGCGCTGCGAGCACCAGCACATCGAGTGGGTCTCTGCTCCACTTCGTGTCGCGCACGGTCTGCTCCGGGCTGCGCGCGGGACGGATGAAAGCCCAGTGCTGATCGTAGGACGCGCCCGCGTCGATCCAGCGCCCGAGCAGCTCGACCTCGCTCTCTGTGAGCTCGAGCTTGGCCTCCGGCGGCGGCATGCGGCGCGCAGGATTCGAGTGGTTGATGCGCCGCCAGAGCGCGCTCGCGTCGCGATCGAACGGCACGATCGCTGCGCCGCCGAGCGCGTCGACCGCTTCGTCCTGGAGGTCGAGGCGTCCGCGCCCTTCACCCTCGGCGCCCGCGTGGCACGCGAAACAGCGGTCGGAGAGCAACGGGCGTATGTCGCGCGCGAAGTCCGGCTGGTCCTTGTCCGCCGCTCGTTCATCGTTTTGGGCGACCGCGTAGGACCCCGCGCTCGCCAGCGCGCTGCTCGCGAAGGCGCCCAGCGCGAGAGGCCACAGGGCGACGAGCCCCGTCCGTGGCCGTCGCGGAATCGCGACGCCGCAGCCGAATCGCGCGCAGTGGTCGTCACCGATGGGTCCCGAGTTGGACATCGGGTTCATTGTGCACCACTTCGTCCATGGGGCTGCCCATGCTCCTGGGGCAACCGAGTGACCCTCTGGGGGTCCGTTGAGGGGCTCGAGTGCCGCAGCCATGCCTTTTGCGCCGCGTTACGCACCCGTGACGCAGTCGGCCCTTCCTCGGAGGCCCTCGATAGTGTCCACTCGTGGTGTGGGTCGGCTCGCACCGCTGCTACTCCTCGCCGCCTTCCTCGTCGGCGGGGCTGCCTGGTTCGTCACTTCGCTCGGCGCCAAGCCGGGCGCGAGTTTTGGACTCGTTTATGCCGCGAGCGTCGCGAACGAGGGCGACACCTCACCCGGCGCTCGACATGCAAGCGCGGGGACCGATACGTCCCGGCGTTCTGACAGCGGTCGCACCGCGGTGACGGTGTTGCCCGAGGCGCCCGACGGGAACGAAGAAGTGGCGGCGCCGGCCGAGGTCGAAGACCCTGCGCAAATCGTCGGGCGTGTCCTCACCCCCGAGGGCCAACCGTGCATCGGGGCGCGTGTCGTCGCGGCGACCGGGTGGGTGCAGGCGCTGCCGTTCGAGCTCGAAGACCTCGGGCAAGCGAACAGCTGGATCCAGCGCAAGCGCACCGTCACGGACGGGCAAGGACGCTTCGCGATCGAGAAGGGGCTCCAACTCGGCGGCGAGGTCTTGTTGCACATTTCGGCGCCAGGTTGTGCGCCGCTGCGCCTCGATCGGCCGCCGCCGGGCGCGCGCGGCGCGGCGTTGCCGCTCGACTACGGCGACTTGCAGTTGCGCCCAGGGGCCCGAGTTCTCGGACAGGTCCGCGACCGCGGCGGCAACGCTATGGCGGGGGCCGAGATCTCGTTGGCGATCATTTTAGGCGAACAGGGTTTTGCGCTCGACTTCCCGAGCCGCGGCGTGCCGATCGCGACTTCCGCCGACGACGGGACTTTCATCATCGACCAACTCGAACGCGGGCCGTTCACGTTGTTGGTCGCGGCGCCGGGGCGGGTCGTCGCGCGCGCGACGGGTGTCGCTTCGGCGCGGCCCGTCGAGAACTTCAACATCGTGCTCGAGTCCGGGAGCGGGATCGGTGGGCGACTCGCGGGTGTCGATCCGGCGGTCGAGCTCGTCGGGCGTGTGCTGCGTGTCGAGGCGCGGCCTGGCAAACCGGATGGCTCGAAGGTGGACGGTCTCGAGCGCGTCCTGGGCGGCGCGCGTCTCGCGCTGATCGACGAGGCCGGCGCGTTCCAGGTCGCGGGGCTCGTCGACGGGCTGCCGTACACCCTCATCGTCACCGAGCAAGAGCCGAATCCGGACCAGCCAGAGACGAGCTGGGCCTGGAAGCGGGTGGCGGAGGTCGATCCGACCGAGGGCAGCGCCGGGACACGTGGCCTCGAGCTGCGCTGGAACGCGCGCCGGGTCGCGCACCTCCGCGTAGTCGATGACGCGACGGGTAACCCCGTCGAGGCGTGCATCATCGGCTGGCGGGACGGCAAGCCTGGCAAGAACAGCAACAACAGCTTTCGGAACCTCACCGAGGGCAAGGCTGACGGTCAGCTCAAACGTCACTTCGAGGGCGGCCGCGCCACGATCGTGGGGTTGACGACCGGGCGCGCCGAGCTCGAGATCGCCGTCAAGGTGATCGCCCTCGGTTACGAGACGAAGACCGCCGAGAACCTGAAGGTGCGCGGCGAGCCGACGACGGACCTCGGCGAGGTGCGCCTCAAGCCCGCGCCGATCGTGCGGGTGACGGTCAAGGTCGAGGAGACGGGCGCGCTCGTCGAAGGCGCCAAGGTGTATCTCGTGAAAGGCGACGAGCAGTACCTCGACTGGTACGTCCAGAATGGCACGGAGATCTTCGGCAACGAGGACCTCTTCTACGGCGTGACAGGCAGCGACGGCGTCGCGGTGATGCCCTCGATGCCGGGCAAGCGCATCAAGGTCTCCGCCTCGTCGGCCGAGTACGTCGCCAAGGAGCCGACCGAGGCGACCTTGACGATCGAGGGCGGTGACGAGTTGACCGTCCAGCTCGCTGCGGGTGGGACGTTGCTCGTGCGTGTCCGCCGACCGAACGGCGCGCCCGCGCCAGGTGTCAAGGTGCTGTGCCGCAAACAAGAGCTCGGCAGCGCACGCAATCGCTTCTCGCGCAATCGCGATTCCGTCACCGACGAGAGCGGCGTCGCGCGCTTCGAGCGCCTGCCTATCGGCATGTACGAGGCGAGCCTCTCGAACGAGGTGCGGGGCTCGGGTGGTGGGCAACAGGCCTGGCGCGCGGGCAAGGTCGCGCTCGGTGAAGAGGCGACCGTCGTGCTCGACGCGCCTTCGACGGGGACGTTGACGGGCCTCGTCACCGAAGCCGGACAGCCTTTGGCGCGCACGACGCTCAGCCTGTCGACGACGGGGAGCGATGACAACGGTGATTACGGCTGGGGCTGGGACGGCCAGGGCGCCTCGAACAAACAGGCCACGTCGCGCGCGGACGGCACGTTTGCCCTCGGCCCTGTCGAGGCGGGTGAGTGGATCCTGACGGTGCGACATGTCGAACGCGCGATGTCGATGAAGCTGCCCGTGCGTATCGTCGAAGGTGTGAACACGTTCGACGTGCGCCTCGATCTGGCGCTGCTCGAAGGGCGCCTCGTCGACGAGGAAGGCCTGCCGTTGAGCGGCCTCTCGGTGGCCCTCAGCGCGCATAACGAGAAGCTCGGTGGTGGCGCCCAGAAGATCAGCATGCGCGAGTCGCCGAACGGTGACGTCGAGTTCGACTGGGGCTGGAAGAGCCTCGACCAGACCGGCACCGATGCCGAGGGCGGGTTCCAATTCCGCGGGGTCGCCACCGCGCGGCCCTTGCGGCTCTCGATCAGCGATCGTTATGTCCAGAGCTTGGTGATCGAGCTCACGGACTTCGCGGACGCCGAGCTGCGCGACCTCGGCGACATCAAGACCCGCGCGGCGGGTGTCATACAAGTGCGCTACTCGGGTGGCTCGGGCAACCAGTCGTACCGCCTGAACGTCGTGCAGATCGCCGCGGACGGCAGCGAGCACCCGGATGGCGACAAGGCGCACCGCCGCGGCACGAACCTGCGTTCACGGTCGTGGTCGACCGTTCCCGGCCTGCCGCCGGGCCGCTACCGGGTCGAGGCCGTCGAGCGGCTGAGCGAGGCCGTGGTCGCGACCCGCGAGGTCGAGGTGGTCGCGCGCGCCACCGTCCAGGTCGAGCTGGAGTAGGCCTCCCACGCCGCCGTTTCGACTCGAGGTCGAGTCAGGGTCGAACCCCGCGCGCCGCGTGCGCTTCGGTTATCTTTCGCGGATGATCGGCCGCGCTTACGACGCCTTGTTGCTCGACTTCGACGGGACGTTGCTCGATTCCGACGAGCGCGTGCCGGCGCGCACCCACGAGGCCCTCCGCGCAGCGCGCGAAGAGGGGGTGATCGTGATGAGCGTCACGGGCCGCTCGCTGATCTCGGCCCGGCCGGTCATGGACGAGCTGCAGCTCGACACACCCGCAGTGCTGTTCAACGGCTGCGCTGTCTGGTGTCCGCGCGAGGGCCGATTGATCGAGGAGCGCACCCTCTCGAACCGCACGAACCGTCGCATCCTCGACTGGGCCGCGGCCCGCGACGCGCAGGTGATCGTGATGTCAGCCGACGAGAAGGTCACTCACGAGCCGCGCAGCGACGCCGAACGGCGCAACTTCGAGGGTTTCTACGGGATGCAGTTCGTAGAGCGCGGCCAGCTGTTCCGCGAGTACACGATCCGCCTGAGCGTGCTCATCGAGGATCAGGACTCGGAGCGAGTGGCCCGCGAGCTCGAAGTCGCGGCCGGCGACGCGGTCTACGTCTCGCACTTCCCGCTGGCGATGTTGCCCCGCCACCGGCTGAATCCGTACTGCGCGGTGGACGCGCACCCGCCGTGCCGCGGCAAGGCCGAGGCCTTGCGTTTGCTCGAGGAGCGTTACGGAATCCCGGCCGAGCGTGTCGTCGCGGTGGGGGACGGGGACAACGATGTCCCGATGATCCGCGCAGCCGGCCTCGGCGTCGCGATGGGCAACAGCCAGCAAGTGGCGTTGCGCGCCGCGGATCGTGTCATCGGCACGAACGACTCAGCAGCGATCGCCGAGTTGATCGATGAGCTCTTTTTGCGCGGCGCGCCCGTTCGCGGCTGAGCGGCGGGGGCGCGCTCCGGGTCAGTCCTTGGGCTTGCGCGAGCTCTTGGACTTGTTCGCTTTCGGTGCGTCCGATTTTGCGCCTCTGGACTTGTCCGAGGTGCTGGACTTCGGGTTCGCGGCCCTGTCGCCGGTAGCCCTGTCGCCGGTAGCCCTGTCGCCAGTGGCCCTGTCGCCAGTGGCCCTGTCGCCAGTGGCCCTGTCGCCAGTGGCCCTGTCGCCAGTGGCCTTGTCCGACTTCGAATCGCCCCCGGCGTTCTTGGACTCCGTGTCCTTCGCGGCGGTGCCCTTGCTGTCCGAGCTGCCGGTGGCCTTGCCGTCCGAGCTGCCGGTGGAATCGCTCGCCTTCGCCGCGTCGCGGTCGGCCCTCGCGCCCTCTTCGTAGGACTTCGAGCGATAGTCCGTGAGGTAGTACCCCGAGCCCTTGAAGATGAGGCCCGCGCCGGCGCCGATCAGGCGCTCGAGCGAATTCTTGGCGCACTTCGGGCACTTGCGCTTCTCGCCATCCGACATCGATTGGAAGAGCTCGAACGTGTGCCCGCAGGCCTTGCAGCGGTAATCGTAGGTCGGCATCAGTCGCTCATCCGTTCGGTGTCGGAGGCCACGCCCGGGTCGTCGAATCCGCCATCGGGATTGTCCTGTCCGTCATGCGCGTCCCCGGCTGACGCCGGGGCTGCGGCCACCCGCACTTGCGCGTGGCGCAGAACTTGGTCCCCGAGGGTCCAGCCCTTGCGGAACACCTCGACGATCGAGCCGGGTTCCTGTTCGGTCGTCTCCACGGTGGCGAAGGCCTGGTGGAACTTGGCGTCGAAGACCTTCGACGGCGGGATCTCCTTCACCTGGAAGCGCTCGAGCAGCGAGGCCACTTGGCCGCGTGTCATCGACACTCCGAGCTGCAGGTTCTTGCCGTCTTCGGACGTGCACTCGGTCGCGAGCGCCATGTCCAAGTAGTCGAGCACGGTCAGGGCCTCGGTGAGGACCTCGCCGCGCGCGCGCTTCGCGGCGGCGTCGATATCGCTGTGCGTGCGCCGGCGCAAGTTCTGGTAGTCCGCCAGCGCGCGCTGCCAGTTGCCGGTCGCCTCGGCGAGCTCGGCCTCGAGCCGCACGGTGGCCTCTTCCGCGGTCTCAGGGCGATCGTCTTCCTGGCGATCGGCTGCGCCCTCCGCGCCCTCGACCTCGTCGGGGCGTCCCTCGGCGCCGTCCAGCGCCTGGTTGTCGTCCTTCGTTTCCATGCGTTTTTTCCAGCCGAATGCCATGCTCTGCCTCGGGTTGCGCGTCGGGGTGGGTGAGAGACCGAGGCCTCAGGAGAAGTAGTCCACGACGCGCTCGAAAAACGAGCGCGTGCCGCCCTTCTCGCCCTCGATGTCCTGGAACTCGCGTAGGAGCTCCTTTTGTCGCTCGGTGAGCTTCTCGGGGACCTCGCAGAACACGCGCACGAGCTGGTCGCCGCGGGCCTTCGAGTCCATCTTCGGCAGGCCTTGTCCGCGCAAGCGGAACACCTTGCCTGTCGGCGCGCCCGCAGGGACGGTCATCTCGACCCGACCGCGCAGGGTCGGGATTTCGACCTTGTCGCCGAGGGCCAGCTGCGCGAACGAGAACGGCGCCTCGATGATCACGTCGGGGCCCGAGCGTTGGAACACCTTGTGCTCCTGTTCGCGGATGACGCAGTAGAGGTCGCCGCGCTGGGCGCCCTCGGGGCCGGCGTCGCCTTCGGCGCTGACACGGAGCTGCATGCCCTCCTCGACGCCTCCGGGCACGTTGATCTTGACCTCGGCGCGAGCGGAGAGGCCGCCGGTGCCGTTGCACTCGCCGCAGGGTGATTCGAGGCTCTCGCCTGCGCCCTTGCACGTCGGGCAGGCCGTCGCCATCGAGAAGAACCCGGCGTTGCGCGCGACTTGGCCGCGGCCGCCGCACGTGCCGCACGTGCGTTTGCCCGTGCCGGGCTTGGCGCCGGATCCGGCGCAGGTGCCGCAACGCTCGACGCGCTTGAGCGCCACGATCTTCTCGGCGCCCTGGTCGATCTCCTCGAGGGTGAGCTCGAGCACGATGCGGAGGTCGCGGCCGCGTTTCGGGCCACGTTGTCGGCGGCCGCCGGCGCCTCCGAAGAGGTCGCCAAAAAATCCGCCGCCGGCACCGCCGCCGCCGGCACCGCCGAAGATGTCGCCGAACGCCTGGAAGATGTCCTCGACGTTGTTGAAACCGCCTTGTCCGCCCGGCCCGAAAGCCTGGTGCCCGAACTGGTCGTACTTCTTCCGCTTCTCTTCGTCACCGAGGACGTCGTAGGCCTCGGCGGCCTCTTTGAACTTGGCCTCGGCTTCCTTGTTGCCCGGGTTCTGGTCGGGGTGGAGCTGGAGCGCAAGCTTGCGGTAGGCCTTCTTGATGTCCGCGGCGGCTGCGTCGCGGGCGACACCGAGGACTTCGTAATAGTCGCGCTTCTTGCTCATGGGCCAGTGTCTTCACGGGCGTCGCGCCAAACGGTCGGCGCGGGCCGGCCTCGTGCGGGAGGCTAGCAGTAGGTGAATCGGCGGATATTGAGCCGGGCGGCGGGGCCTTCAGGACAAGCCATGAAGGGGAACCCGTCGCCCGGCGTTCGCGGTGAGCCGCGTGTCGGATCAGGAGACCGCGCCGGCGACCGACTCGTCGTCCTTGATGTCCGTCACCATCGAGTCGGTGGTGAGGAGCAGGCCCGCGATCGAAGCGGCGTTCTGCAGCGCGCAACGCACGACCTTCGCCGGATCGATGACACCGGATTTGAAGAAGTCCTCGTACTCGCCGGTCAAGGCGTTGAAGCCGTAGGTGCGGCCCTTCTCGCGAATCGTCTCAGCGACGACGCTGCCGTCGTGACCAGCGTTCTCCGCGATCTGGCGCAAGGGGGCCTCGAGGGCGCGCTGGATGATCAGGGCGCCGAAGCGCTCCTCACCCTTGAACTTGCCCTGGGCGACCGCCTCGGCTGCGCGCAGGAGCGCCACGCCACCGCCGGGCACGATGCCCTCTTGGATCGCGGCGCGCGTCGCGTTGAGCGCGTCCTCGACCCGGTCCTTCTTCTCCTTCATCTCGGCCTCGGTCTTGCCGCCGACCTTGACGACGGCGACGCCGCCGGTCAGCTTCGCGAGGCGCTCTTCGAGCTTCTCACGGTCGTAGTCCGAGGACGTCTTCTCGATCTGGACGCGGATCTGCGCCGCGCGCTCTTCGATCGCGCGCTTCTTGCCCGCGCCGTTGATGATCGTGGTCGAGTCCTTGGTGACGACGACGCGGCCTGCAGTGCCGAAGTGCTCGGCGGTGACTTTGTCGAGCTCGATGCCGATCTCCTCGGTGATCGCCGTGCCGCCCGTCAGGACCGCGATGTCCTCGAGGTAGGCCTTGCGGCGATCGCCGAAGCCCGGTGCCTTGACGGCGACGACCTGCAACACGCCCTTGAGGCGGTTGATGACGAGTGCCGTGAGCGCCTCGCCCTCGATGTCCTCCGCGATGATGAGCAGGGGCTGGCCCTTGCGCATCGCCGTCTCGAGGGCCGGGACGATCTCACGCACGCCGCTGATCTTCTTGTTGCAGATCAGGACCGCGCAGTTCTCGTGGACCGCCTGGAGCTTGGCGAGGTCCGTCGCGAAGTAGGGCGACAGGTAACCCTTGTCGAATTCCATGCCCTCGACGTGCTCGAGCTCGGTCTCGACGCTCTTGTTCTCTTCGACGGTGATAACACCCGTGTCGCCGACCTTCTCGAAGGCGTCGGCGAGCAACCGGCCGATCTCGCGGTCGCTGTTGGCCGAGATGGTGGCGACGGCCGCCTTCTCGTCCTTCGTCTTCACTTTGCGCGACTGGCCCGCGATCGCCTCGACGGCGATGACGACGGCTTTGTCGATGCCATTGCGGACGTCGATGGTGGAGACGCCGCTCGTGACGTACTTGAGGCCTTCGTTGAAGATCGCCGCCGCGAGGACCGTCGCCGTCGTGGTGCCGTCACCGGCGACGTCGTTGGTCTTGTTGGCCACCTCGAGCACGAGCTTGGCGCCCATGTTCTCGAAGGGGTCCGCGTGCTCGATCTCCTTGGCCACCGACACGCCGTCTTTCGTGACGTGCGGGGAGCCGAAGGACTTCTGAAGGATGACGTTGCGGCCGGCCGGGCCGAGCGTGACGCGCACGGTGCGAGCGAGCTTGTCGATGCCCGCCTTCATCTTCTGCCGGGCCGCGTCGTCGAACATGATCTGCTTCGCCATGGTCTTGTGTTCTCTCTTTTTGTGTTTTGGGTAGAGCGCTTCGTCGAAGCCGGATCAGAAGTCCATGCCGTCCATACCGTCCATGCCCTCGTCGCCGCCCATGCCGGCTGACGAGACTCTCTTCACCTTCTTGTTCGCGATGAGCGCGTCCGTGGTGAGGAGGAGCGAGGCGACGCTGACCGCGTTTTGCAACGCGGACTTGGTCACCTTGGCCGGGTCGACGATGCCCAACTCGAGCATGTCGCCGTACTCGCCGCGCAGGGCGTCGAAGCCCCAGTTGACCTTGCGCTCGCGCGCAACCTTGTGCGCCACGACCGGGCCGTCGAAGCCCGCGTTCTTCGCGATCTGAATGATCGGCATCGCGAGCGCTTCGAACAGGGTGTCGAGGCCCGAGTTGTAATCGACGTCGTCGCGGATCTTGAGGTCCGCGAGCACGTTGCGCGCGCGCAAAAGCGCCGTGCCGCCGCCGGGCAGGATGCCCTCAGCGACCGCCGCGCGGGTGGCGTGCAGGGCGTCCTCGATGAGGGCCTTGCGCTCCTTGACCTCGGTGTCCGTGGCGCCGCCGACGTTGATCTGAGCGATGCCGCCGGTCAGCTTGGCGAGGCGCTCCTGGAGCTTCTCGCGGTCGTAGTCCGAGGTCGTGCCCTCGATCTCCTGGCGGATCTGGGAGACGCGGGAATCGATCTCGTCACGCTTCCCCTTGCCGCCGACGATCGTGGTCGCGTCGCTCGCGATCGTGACGCGGCGCGCGGAGCCGAGCTGCTTGGCAGTGACCTGCTCGAGGTCGGTGCCCGTGTCCTTCATGATCGCGGTGGCGCCGGTCACGGCCGCGATGTCGAGCAGCATCTGCTTGCGGCGGTCACCGTAACCTGGGGCCTTGACGGCGGCGACTTGCAGGACGCCGCGCATCTTGTTGACCACGAGCGTCGCGAGGGCCTCGTTCTCGATGTCCTCGGCGATGATAATCAGCGGGCGGCCGTTGTTCTTGATGGCCTCGAGCAGCGGCAGCAGCGCGTTGACCGTCGAGATCTTGCCCTCGTACACGAGGATGAGGCCGTTGTCGAACTGGCACTCCATCTCCTCGGGGTTCGTGATGAAGTGGGGCGACAGGTAGCCCCGGTCGAATTGCATGCCCTCGACGATGTCGACCGTGGTCGTCATCGACTTGCCGTCCTCGACGGTGATGACACCGTCGCGGCCGACCTTCTTCATGGCGTCCGAGATCAGCTTGCCGACAGCCTCGTCGTTGTTCGCCGAGATCATCGCGATCTGCTTGATCTCCTCGTTGCCCGCGACGGGCTTCGCCATGGCGGTGAGCTTGGCAGCCACCGCTTCCGCGCCCCGGGCGAGGCCCAGGTTCATCCGCGCCGGCGAAACGCCCGCGGTGATCGCCTTGAGGCCCGACGCGAAGATCGCGCGTGTCAAGAGGGTCGCCGTCGTCGTGCCGTCGCCGGCGACGTCGCTCGTCTTGCTGGCGACCTCTTTGACGAGCTGGGCGCCCATCTGCTCGAACGGGCAGGCGAGCTGGATCTCCTCGGCGACGGTGACTCCGTCCTTGGTGACCGTCGGCGCGCCCCAGCCCTTGTCGAGCACTGCGTTGCGGCCGCGGGGCCCGAGGGTCGTCGTGACCGCCTGGGCGAGTTTGTCGACGCCGCGGAGGATGGCCTCACGCGCGTCGGACTCGAAGACCATCTGTTTGGCCATGGGTTGTGTCGACTCGATTCCGGTGGATGTACAGGGGACCCGCCAGCACGGTGCGTCGCGCCAACAGGGGATCGTGATCCGTCCTGGTGCAAAGGTCGTGCCGACCACCAGCGGTGGTGGAGATGAGGGGGCTCTAACCCCCTGAGGCTGCTCCTGCGACAACGAAGCCTGCCGACTTGGCAGCGCAGTGGGAGCGCCTCCCGGGCGGCTGCCACGCTGGCAGGGAGCGCCCGTCATGCACGCGCGGGCCTACGCGCGGGGGTGGACCTGAGGGTGGAGACGAGAAGCGAGATCGAGTTTCCGGATCCGTGCTTGAACTCGCGCTCATCGCCCTTAGAATGCTCGCTCACAACGGGACGCGGGGTGGAGCAGTCTGGTAGCTCGTCGGGCTCATAACCCGGAGGTCGCAGGTTCGAATCCTGCCCCCGCTACCAAATCCGCCTCGGCGAATGCTCATTGCATTCGCCGAGGCGGATTTCTGTGTTTCTGGCCCGTCCGCTGACGCGGACGGAGCGAGGCGCGCGCAGCGCGCCGAATCCGTCTGAGGGCTGTACTTGGGCGCTCGCCGAGGCGGACTTGAGGTGTGGGCGGCGTAACGTCCGCGGCGTAACGTCCGGCGTGCCATGGCGTTGCCTCGCGACGGCGTGCCGTGGAGGAGATTCAGGTGGTGCGGTCCGTGCTCGCGCCCGTGACGCACTTCGATGGTGCCGCGCTTCGTGACCTCGTCCTGCAGGCGAGCGAGGACCCAAGTGTCAAGGTAGTTGCCGCCTGGATTGGCCTGTCCTCGCCGAGGGCGGGCTGCGATTCGGGTCGGAGTCGTTAGCCAAGTGAGGGCCGGTGGAGGTGGCAATCTGAAACTGACCCACTGAGCAAGCCACGGCCGGCGCTGCCGATCAAGTACCCGTCAGGTGCCGCTGGACGCTTTAAGTGCCACTGGGGCCGTGGTGGAGCGTTGTGTCGGGCAATGGGCGGGCGATAGCCTGCGCGTGACGTCGATCGCGGTCGGAGCGAGTCGGTCGAGCGCATGGTTCGGACGAGTTCACCAATGGAGATGCACGGATTGAATGAAGCTCTCGCCGTGCTCGACGCTGACGACCTGCGTGAGCTGGTTCGTAGGATGGTCCGCGAGCTGGACGAGGACGCGGCAGCGCGCGTGGTGGATCTCCTTCTGGAGCGAGCTGCGCGGAAGGCGGAGGGCGCTGTACAAAATGGGCCCGACGAGGCTGGCGTCGCCGAGATCGTCGGGTTCGCGGCGCTCGCGATGCGGCAGCGTTGTGCCGAACTTCGCAGCGTCGACGCGTACCTGCGGCGCGGGACGGATGCGTTTCTCGCGCGCGACTACGAGGCGGCCAGGCGGGTGTTTCAGGCCTGGTTCCCACCGCTCGCCGACGGCAGGATCGATCTCGGCCAGCGCGAGTCGGTGGACGAGGTGCTGGGCGTCGATCTCGGTCGCTGCATTGCACGGTACGTCACTGCCGTCTACCTGACTTCCGAGGCCGAGGCGCGGCCAGCGGCGCTCGTCGCGGCCATCCGTGGGATCGGCGAGCTGCATTATTGTTCGGCACCCATCGGAGCGATGGAATCCGTCGCCGTCGAGCCGCTCGCAGGGCTCGACGACTTCTTGCCGCGTTGGCGTGCGCTCGTCGCGGAGGTCGTCGGTGGCCCAAACAGCCTCACTCGTTGGTCGTCCGGCGCAGCTCATTGGATGCAAGAGGTCGTGCAGCGGCTCGAGGGCCCAGCAGGACTCGCCTCGCACGCCCGAGCGACTCGGCGGGGAGACGACCTTCGAGTTTGGTGCCGAGGGCTCGTCGAAACGAAGCAATGGCAAGCAGCCCTCGCTGCCTTCGACGAGGCCGCGGAGCTCGTCCAAGTCGGCTCGGGCTGGCGCGCTCAGTTCCTCGATGGCGGCGCGCTGGCTGCGCGGGAACTCGGCGGCCTCGACTTGACTGCGCGACTCGAGCGAGCCTGGCGTGAGTCGTCCAATATGACCAGGCTCCGGCGTTGGCTGGGCGCGGAGCGGTCAGAAGTAAACGTACGCGAGATCGCGGAGAAGGCGCTGGAAGCGTGTCCAGAGCGGGAGGGACGTCAACGCGCGCTGCTCGACCTCGTTCTGGCCGACTTCGATTCCGCGGCGCAGCGATTGCAACGCGCGCCGGGCCTCGGTTGGTCCCGTGGCGAACACCCGGGTTCGCTCGTTTTTCAGGCGTTCGCGTTCGTATTGGTCCTCAGCGTAGCGCCGCTGACTCGCGTTCCGCTCGAAGCCGATCCGGACGTCGTCGAGCACGACTGGATCTCGCACGCGGCGGGCGTGCCGCCTCTCGAAGTGCCCGCTGTCACCCAGATCCTCGCCACGGCTGGGGTCCTGGGTCCGGTCGGTGGCGAGACACGAGCCGCGTTGCTGTCCGCCATGCGCGAGGCCGCTGAAAAGCGCGTCGAGGGCGTGACGAGCCAATTGCGGCGTCGGCATTACGGCCACGCCGCGCAGCTGGTTGCGACGTGTGCCGTGCTCGACCCGACTCCCGCAGGCGTCGCGTGGGTGTCCAGCATTCGTTCACGATTCGGCCGCTACCCGGCCCTACAAGCGGAGTTCAATGTGCTGCTCGGGAAGAGGCGCGACACGGGGGCGCCGTGAACGTCGAGCGCCAACGCAGAGTGCCGCAACGTAAAGTGCCGCACACCACTCGGTCAAAACTCCAACAAAATGTGCCGCACACCTGTCGTTGATTCGTGCAACGAAAGGTGCCGCACACCACTCGTTCGTCATGAAGGAACTGCCCAGCCTCTCGTTCGTCGCGCTCGCACTCGGAGCGGCGGCGTTGGTTTTGAGTCTCGTCGGTCGGTCCTCGTCTGGGCACCAGGAGGCGTCGGCGCCGGTCGCGGTCGGCGTCGGTGATTCGTTCGCGCTGCGGGTCGAGGAGCTGGCTGACGAGAATCGGGACTTGCGCGAGCGGCTCTCGGCTCTCGAGTTGCGCCCGGTTTCTGGGCCGGGTGGGCGCGCGCCGGTCGCTTCCGGGATTGTGTCGCGGGAGGAGTTTGAGGTGGTTCGTGAGGAGGTTCGCGGGTTGCTCGCGGGGCGGAGTTCCGTCGCGCTGGAGCTCGCTGGGGACCCCAATCGCTTCAAGGAGCAGATGGCCAGCACCCTCGACGAGATCCGCAAGGACGAGACCGCGGACAAGGTGCGCACATGGCAAGAGGAGAGGTTCCAGCAGCTGGACCAGACCATGCCGAACCTCGAGATCAAGCTCGAGCTCACGCCGCAGCAGTCGCGTCAACTGCGTTCGGCGCTCATGGCCCAGTACGACCGGGAAGCGGAATTGACCCGGCGCTGGCAGACTGGCGAGGACCCCGCGGTGCTCGGTGAGCTGAAGCGCAGCGATCACGAGGCGCACCTCACGGAGCTCTCCGGCATCTTGTCACTCGATCAACTCGAGCGCTATTCCGGCCTGCGCCGAGCGGGTGGGAAGTAACGCGGACCGGCCCCAAGGTGCCGAGCGTTCGACCTACGCTAGGGCGATGACGGACGAAATTCGACGCGCGATCGAGGCCGCCGATGTCGAGGGTTTGCGCGAGCTCGTCAGGCGCGATCCGGGCCTCGCGAACGCCGACGTGAGGTGGGGGGAGGGCGGCAAGAACATCGTCCCGCCGCTGCACTTCGTCTGCGACGCGGTGTTCCGCGGGCTCGCGACGCAAGAGCAGGCGCTCGCGATGGCGGATGTAATGTTGGACGCGGGCGTGGACCCGGGGCGGGACTATGCGAAGTCGGGAGATACATTTTTGATCGCCGCGGCGAGCCTCGGCGCGGAGCGAGTCGGCGAGCGCTTGGTCGAGCGCGGCGTGGGCGTGGGGCGACGCGGCCTGTTCGGCGCGACGGCGCTCCATTGGGCCGCGAACATGGGCCTCGATCGATTGGTCCTCGCCTTGGTGGAACGCGGGGCGGATCTGAGTCTCCGCGACGCCCAGTACGACGGCACGCCGCTGCACTGGGCCCTGCACGGCTGGCGCAGCGGCACGAGCCCCGGCCGCGACGGAATCCCGCGGGCCGTCGCTGTGCTCGTCGCGCATGGCGCGAAGATCCCCGAGGACGTGCTGTCCTCGTTGGCGCAGGACTCGGACGCAGCGATGCGCGAGGCGCTCGCGACTCGCCTGCGGGAATAGGCTCGCGACCGAGTCAGCAGACCCGCACGCTCAAGTCGTCGTTTGCCGACGATGAGCGAGAGCGTGCGCTCGAACTCCTCCTTGCGCCGCCGCGCTTCGTTGAGGAGCATTGCCCGGATCGATGCTGCGATGTCGGCGCTCCTATCGACATCGTGTCCAGCGCCGCGCTGAGCCGACGCGAGGGGAGGACCTCGGCCACCTTGGACAGCTCGGCGATGGAACGGGCTGCGGGAGAGCGGATAGAATTGGTGCGACACCGTATCGCTACACGAGGAACTCACCCAACCGGACGAGACCCTCGTCGAACGGGACCACTTCGATCCCGTCTTCGTTGCGCCTTCGTTTGCCGCCGTAGAATACGGTCGCCTTGGCCATCGGGTAGTCCGCGAGGAATGCGCGGATCCCGCGCAGGTCTGCGCCGCGTACATCGCGAGCGCGCTTGATCTCGAAGCAGCGGATGCCGCGTTCACCGTAGAGCACGAAATCGCCTTCGAGGCCTGTTCGAGTGCGCCAATAGTAGAGCTCGTAGCCAGCACGTTCGTAGTCGTTCCAGGCGCGGAGGTGCTGCATGAGCAGCGTCTCTAGGGGGGCTGGCGATCTCGGAGGATGCGTCGAGTGGCCCCCTGGGTCGAATCGCTCGGAAGACACCGGCGTCGAAGAAGAAGAACTTTGGATGCGCGACAACGGCGCGTTGCGCGCGCTTCGTGAAGGACGGCACCTGAACGGCGAGCAGCAGGTCTTCAAGCAGCGTAAAGTAGTTCTCCGCGAGTTTGCGGCCGACACTGCACTCGCGCGCGACTGCCGCGATGTTGAGGACCGACGACTGAGAGAATGAGGCTGCCTCGAGAAAACGCGCGAAAGTAGGTAGGTTGCGGGTCAGTCCCTCTTGTTGGATTTCTTCGCGCAAGTAGGTCGCGACGTAGCTCGCGAGGTAGTCCGCCGGATCGTCTGTGCCGTATACCGTCGGCAAACAACCAAACTGCAACGAATGTTCGAGCGAGAACGTTTTGCCGAGTTCCTCTGCCGTCAATGGATGCAGGAAGCGAGTGCGCGCACGTCCAGCGAGCAGGTTGGTGCCGCCACGGCGGAGTTTCCGGGCGCTGGACCCCGTGAGTAGGAACCGAACTCCATGCAATTCGATCAGCCGATGGACCTCATCGAGAAGCGCGGGCACACGCTGAACCTCGTCGATCACGACAAGGGAATTCGACTTGCCAGGCAGGAGCGATTCCAGCCGGCCGGGCGCCGCGAGAAGGAGCTGGTGTAAATCCGACTCGAAGAGGTCCACTGGAGAGTGGAGGGTCCGGAAGGGGCCTTTTACGCTGCGAGCACCAACCCTGGGCACCTGGTGGGGTCGGTCTGCTCCCTCAGGAATTGCGTGAGGGCGAGGTCTTCTGGCCCGTCCAGG
>Ga0163144_10005579_pt1 | contig 27954 bp, 24 predicted proteins | sample OliLak19BULKMAT1_FD_123175 | JGI IMG/M metagenome (GOLD analysis project Ga0163144, IMG submission 123175) | Freshwater microbial mat bacterial communities from Lake Vanda, McMurdo Dry Valleys, Antarctica - Oligotrophic Lake LV.19.BULKMAT1 | ecosystem: Environmental > Aquatic > Freshwater >... | reverse complement strand
TCTAAATAAAAAAAATTACTCTTTAATAACCTTTATAATATTGGTTTTGCTATTGGCATATTTTACAGTTAAAAAGTAAACACCACTTTCCAAATCAGCTATACTAATGGTGGTTGTTTTAGAGTTTAAAGTTTGATAATAAATCATTTTTGCATCAATTCCATTTAACTGAATAGACTCAATAATATCTTTACCGTTAATCGTTAACTCCTTATTAAAAGGCACAGGAAAAACCGACGTAGTATTATTTTCTGAATTTGAATTGATGGATGTAGTTGTAATATTAATATTTTGCGACATAGAAAAACAATTAGTACAATTTTTTATTTGAACTTTATAATTTCCGTTACTAATAGCAACATGCGATAAAAGAGTTGCTGAAGGAATAGCAATATTATTTAAATACCATTGATAAGCTAATCCACTTGGCACTGCTGTTAATGTATTTACATTTGCAGTAACGCTTGCAGTGCCCTGGTGCTTTAAAAGGCTAAATAATTGTGTATAACTGGCTACATTAAAAGTATCAACATATGGCGCTGTTGGAGATAATGGAAATGGCGTATGTAAATTATTGCTATAGGTAAGTTTTATAAACGATTTTACATTTTGTGTTTGAAGTTGATTAAATATCTGCAAACTACCTCCTCCCGAATTAAGAGGTACAGTTGGGTCAGTAGTATTGTGTACTGCGCCCCAAGGAGTTGTTTCGCCGTTTAAAAAGTTTAAATCCCATATTGAGCCAGCTTGTGTGATACATCCCGCAACATGATAGGAAGTATTAGTAAAAGTAGGTAAAGTTGAAACATTATAGTTACCGCCTTGATTTGCAATTGGCACAGCAAAGGCTTCGCTTAAATCCATAAAAGTAGTATGATTAGCAATGATTGCTCCCGCCGATGAACCACCTACAAATATTTGCGCAGTATCAACGCCTAAAGTATTGGCATTGGCTCTTACGTATCGCACTGCAGCAATCATATCTTGTACACCTCTTATCATCGCCTCTTGATATTGCTGTGTGTTAGCCGGAGTTGTAGGCCATAAACGATAACGCATAGCAATGCCTACATAGCCTTTTCGTGCTAATTGTACCATCATTTCTGTGGTTTTTTGCTCAAGATAAGTGCCACCTGTAAAACCACCACCATGCGCCCAAATAATTACCGGACGGCAAGTATTTATATCTCCGGCTGGCGTGTAAACCCTTGCCACGTTGGTGGTAGAACTTACTCCGTAAATAATTTGAGTGGTGTTAGTTGTTGCAAATGCAAAACTTGTAAGACTTGGATTAAATCTGCTATTGCTACAGGTATCTCCAGGCATTTGTGCTTTACTTAAAAATAAAAAGCCACTAAAAACGGATGTAAAGATTATTTTTTTCATAATAAATATTTTTAATACCTCAAATATATAGCAAGTTTAATTTTGGATAAAACAAAAATGCTTTATATATTTGCATTTAATTAAATCTAAAAAATTATATAATTAATTAAAATACAAGTAGTTATATTAATTATAAATTTGCTTTTAAAACTATTAATGAAAATAGTAAATAATGATATAAAACGCTTAATTGATAGCTTAACACAATCTGAAAAGCGCCAATTTAAATTGTTATCAAATAACACTAATAACAAAAAACATTATGTTCGGTTATTTGATGCTATTGAAAAACAAAAAATATATGACGAAGAAACATTAAAAAAAAAGTTTCCAAAAAGTTTTGCTGTTGCCAAAAATTATTTAATTGAAAGTATTATTGATTCATTACAAATAAATGGAAGTTACAAAGATTTAGATTCTTTATACTCACGTGAAATAGAAAAATATAAAATTTTTCTTTTTAAAGGCTTAAAGAACGCCGCTAAAATTCAATTAAAAAAAATAAAAAAAAATACTTTAGAAGATGATGCCTTTATTAAACATTTATATATTTTAAATCAAGAGTACGTAACTGTTTTTAATAGCGATAGTCCGACAGCAGATGCAGAATTAAATAAAGTGATTGAAGAACGTAATCTTACGCACAAAATTATCCAAAACTATGCTTATGTTGCCGATGTATATTTTCGTTTAAGATTGCATTTAAAAACTATTTATTATTGCAAAACCACTCACGAAAAAAAGGAATTAACTACTATTATTAAACCACTTTTAAAATTTAACGAAGCAGAACTTTTGTCAAACACCGCTAAAAGTTTATATTCTATGGCCATGAATGAATACTATAGCGCGATTGGTGATTATGAAAAAGCAATTAATTTTTCGGGTAAATACTTAACTATTAACCGCGCAAAAAAAAGTAATGCAATTGAAGTGCAAACATTGTTAGAAATTGGTAACTATTTACTGCTTTGCCTTAAATGTAAGCGATTAAATAATTTTGAAAAAGATTTAATTGAGTTCACGAACATAATGGAGAAAACTACGCAACACTATCGATACATTTTTTGTTACGAGCGCTGGTACTTATTAAAGTTGAAATATTTTCATCTAATAAAAAACACGCAATTAGCTACTTTATTTATTAATGAGCAGCAATTAGAGTTTGATAAACTAATTATAGGATTCTCAAATAAGAGCAAAGCGGCATGCTTATATTTTTTAGCAAAGAACTATTATAATGCAAATGACTCAAAAAAATCTCTCCATTATTGCAACAAAATAATTAATGAAATTGATAACAAAGTGGAAGAATTTTTGTATGCTAAATTATTAAAATTATTAATTTATAAAAATGAAGAAGAATTGCAGCTTATTGATTCTGAAGCGCGATCGATTATTAATTTACTTAAACGAGCAGGAAATAATCGCTTAGCTGAATATTATTTAGCAAATTTTATCAAATCTAATCCCCTAGCATCAATTAAAGAATGGAAGATATTTTTTGAAGAAAAAATAGCTAAGGTAACACAAAAAGAAAATTTTTATTACTATATAGATTTAAACTATTTATACGATAAAAAGCTAATTTAATCAAAAACACTCTTTACATCATCTCTTAAATTGTATTTACTACTCATAACTTCGCCATAAGCACCAGCACTGCGAATAGCTATTAAATCGCCACGTTTGGTTTCTGGTAAATTAACAGCTTTGCCAAAACAATCGCTACTTTCGCAAATGGGACCAACTACATCATACTTGTAATTGATAATTGACGATTGAGGATTAACGATTTCGTAATTGGTTGAAATATTTTCAATTTTATGATAGGCTTGGTAAAGTGCAGGACGAATTAATTCAGTCATACCAGCATCTAAAATAGCGAAGTTTGTATTTATTCCATTTTTAATATATAATACTTTGCTAATTAAACTCCCGCATTGGCCAACAATACAACGACCTAATTCAAAATGAATTTGTTGTGAAGGATGAAGTTCCAAAAACTGTTTAAATACATTAAAATAGCCTTCAAAATCAACAATAGCTTGGGCATCTGGCTCTTTGTAATTAATGCCTAAACCTCCGCCTAAATTTATGTGAGGTAGTAAATAGCCCTTTTGAATAAACCATTTATTAATTTCGTTTACCCGCAAGCATAAATTTTTAAAAGGCGATAAGTCTTGTATTTGTGAGCCGATATGAAAATGTAAACCAATTAATTTAATGTTAGTTAGCTTTTTTAATTCACTTAAAACGGCGTCAAATTCATAAGGATTAATTCCAAATTTATTTTCTTCTAAACCAGTTGTAATGTATTTATGCGTGTAGGCATCTACATTTGGATTGATTCGCAAAGCCACTTCGGCAGTTTTATTTTTAAAAATAGCTAATTGGTTCATAACTTGTAGCTCATGAATACTCTCAACATTAAAGCAAAAAATATCATTATCCAAAGCATAATTAATTTCTTTATCACTTTTGCCAACTCCAGCAAAAACAATATCTTTAGGCATAAAATCACATTCAATTGCGCGTTTAACTTCGTTGCCACTTACGCAATCTGCCCCAAAACCAGTTTCTTTTATAAATTTTAAAAGTGTTGGATGCGCATTTGCTTTTAAAGCATAATGTATATGGTAATGCGATGGCGCAGATTTTTTTATAGCGGCTATTGTTTTTTGTAAAATAGCGGTATCGTAATAATAGAAAGGTGTTTCTATGGTACTAAATTGTTGTATGTGTTTTTTTGTAAACATATTTTCCTTAGGTTAGGCGGAGTTAAATCCTTAATAATTAAAAAGCCCTTTATTTAAAGCTTGCAGAGCTTCTTTTTTTAAATTGCTGTTTACCAGCACAGATACGTTATTTGCACTTCCTCCGTAAGAAACCATTCTTAAAGGAATATCTTTTAAAGCTTCTAACACTTTATAACCATAGCCAGCTTTATTTTTTGGTATTTGACCAACAATACAAATTATAGTTTGGTTTTCATCAACTTCCACGGTTGCAATCTCGTTTAACTCTGAAAGAATTTCTTTTAAATTTTTATTATTATCAATAGTAAGTGATACTGCAATTTCGCTTGTTGTAATCATATCTATAGAGGTTTTGTAACGTTCAAATATTTCGAAAACCGAACGTAAAAAACCATGGGCCAGTAACATTCGGTCACTTTTAATATTAATAGCGGTAATACCATCTTTAGCAGCAACGGCTTTAATACCTTCATTGGTTGTTAAATTTGCAATTAAAGTACCCGAAGCTTCAGGTTGCATAGTGCTTTTTAATCGTACTGGGATGTTGCGTTTTTGAGCTGGTAGAATGCAGGTAGGATGTAAAATTTTTGCCCCAAAATAAGCCAATTCAGCTGCTTCATCAAAACTTAATTCGTTAATTGGATGTGTTTTTGAAACTATACGGGGATCGTTATTATGCATTCCATCAATGTCTGTCCAAATTTGAATTTCTGGACTTCGAATAGCCGCACCAATTATAGAAGCCGTATAATCACTTCCGCCACGTTTTAAATTATCAATTTCACCAAAGGCATTACGGCAAATATATCCTTGTGTAATAAATAACTTTTGATTAGGATATTTTTTTAATTCTTCAATACAATTTGTTTCAATATAATTTAAATCTGGCTCTTCGTTTTCGTCAATGCGCATAAAATTTAATGCAGGTAGTAAAACTGATTGTATGTCAATTTCCTCTAAATAATAGTGAAACAAAGCAGTACTCAACAATTCGCCTTGCGCTAAAATTGCCCTTTCTTCATTAGATGTAAACATATCTAAAGTAAATGCCTTTATATAATTAAAATGATTAGTAATTAAGCTGTCTGCTTTTGCAATACTTTCGTCTTTAAAAAATAATTCAGAGATTACTTTTTTATAATTTAATTTTAAGTTTTCAATTAAAGTATTGGCTGCGGTAACATTTTTATTATATAAAGCATTTGCAATCTCCACCAAAGCGTTTGTGGTACCACTAATAGCGCTTAAAACTACTATTTTTGGCGTATCATTTACCGTTAATTTAACCAAATCTTTTATCCGTTGAGCAGAACCAACGCTTGTACCACCAAATTTTAAAACTAATAACATATAATAAAAACTATTTTTTTAAAGCCGATTATTTTTCCAACGTGTTGTATTAATTAAATGCAATACATCCTTTTTTATATATTCTATCACAATTCTTAATGAATCTATATTTGGAATTGTATTAAAATACAAAGCTCCTCTTAAAAAATGATGCGTGCTATCGGTTAAATAAAATTGTAACGAAGATGCAGTATTACCTTCAATATTAAATAACAAACCATAAACTTTGGTGCTGTCTTTAATAATTACTACCTCATCCAACCCTGTTGCCTTTACCTGATGGCGGTTCGCAAAATCATGCGAATCTTGTAAATAACTTTGAATATTATTATTAACGGCTTTATAAGTTAAATTTAAAGTCGCATTAAATTTCGGAAACTCTAAATTTAACCAGCAGGGTTCCGCACCCATGTGCTTATCGTTTACCATACGAGTATATTCTGGAATTTCGAATGTGTAAGGACAAATACTATCGTACAATTTGTATTTTTTTTCAGGAAAATCTATCCTAAAATAGCCACGGGGCTTTGGAGAATATATTTCGTCTTCATCGTCACAAGCATTAAATAGCAGTAAAAAAGCGACAAGAAATATGTAGGTTTTAAAAATCATTTTAGAAATACAAAAGTAAAAAACTAATTAAGAATTAGTTAAATATTAAAAAATAATTAATAATAAAAATTATAAGTTAATACTTGCATATAAATTTTTAGATTTAACATTTATAAAAAAAACGTAATAATTGAAAAAACAAAATTTATTATTTATTGTCATTTTATTATTGGCTTTTATTTTAAATAAATTAAACGCACAAACTGTTAATGTTACCGAAAGTGGCAAAAAATACCATATAAAAAATTGCAGTATTGCAAAAATAGGTAAAAAAGCTATGGAGCTAGTTATTGCTAAGAAAGAAGATTTTGAGGCATATAAAGTTTATAAACCTAACGAAATTGTAACAGATAAAACAAAAAAACAAAGACTAAAAAGTGGTATTAATTTTTTTTAAATAATTTTCAATTAAGCCATCGCTATTTTTTACACTCGTTTTTAACCAATTAAAATACACATGGGTTTGTTCTTTTTCATTTAAAAAATAATTTGTCACAGTGCTACGAATTCGTGTAGTAAGCTCATACATGCACAAAGCTGCACAAACACTTACGTTAAAACTTTCGGTAAACCCAAACATAGGTATTTTTACAAATTCATCTGCCATTTTCTTTACTGTTTGTGAAATGCCTTCAATTTCTGTACCAAAAACTAAAGCAAATTTTTTATCAACAGGCAATTTATCAATTGTAAAAGCATTTGTGTGTGGAGTAGTTGCTATAATTTTAAACCCCTGCTTTTTTAATTTGGTTAAGGCTTGATGAGTATTGTTTTCATAATTTTTATAACGGTGTATGTCAATCCAATTGCTGCTGCCCATGGCTACATCATCACTAATTTTTAAGCTATTGTTATTTTCAATAAAATGTACATTTTGTATGCCAAAACTTTCGGCGCTTCGCAAAACCGCACTGGCATTGTGACCTTGATAAACATTTTCTAAAACAATGTGTAAATGGTTGGTGCGTTGTTTAATAACCTCATCAAACCTCTATTTGCGATTATTAGAAACAAATTGGGTTAAATAATTTATTAATTCTAATTTTGTTTTATATTCCATTAATTTTTAAACAATTTAGTGATTTATTTAACATTCAAAAATAAACTTTTACAATTTAAATGTGTTAATAAAATATGTTTGCTGCTATTGATATTGAGAAAGAATTACACAGGCAAAAAATAAAATCGTTTAAAAACGAGGATATTATTATTGATGAAGTAAACAAACTATTCTCAAAAAATTTATACGAAGGTAAAAATGTTTTAACAAACTTAAAAAGTTACAATAATTCTTTTGCATTTTTAGATGAAACCAACCTCGATAAAAATTATATTTATAGCCCAAAAACATTAAAAAAAATTTGTATTTTATTGCGTTTAAAGTTTTTAGATAATACTTCCTTTAAATTTGATGTGCCATATGAAGCCTCATTAAAAATAAACGATTTAAATAATTTACAGGGAAAAGATTTACAAGGTTTTAAAATTTTAGGCGAAAAAAAATCATTTTTTACAAAAAACCAAAATGCAAATTTCGCCATCTTTGCACCTACCCTTTATGGCAATTATTATTTAATCCATAAATGGGGGAGCAAATTAAAATGGCACAAAAAACTATTTGCATTTCCTGTTCGCAATTTCGAATGTTTATCTTTAAGCGTAATTTTATTTACACTAACAGTAACCTTAAGTTTACCAACTTTTTTAATTACTTTAGATAAATCTGCTACATATTTTTGTAGTTATAGAATTGCAGTTTTTTTTCATTTACTCATATTTTTTAGTGGCTTTACGGCTTATTATTTAGTGGGTTTTAACAAACCCTTTAGCGATACAAGTTGGAAAGATAAATAGAAAAATATTTAACGTTTATTTAATATTAGTTCTTCACATTTCGGTAAAAAACTCTATCTTTATTTTCTAAAAAAAATACCTACGTTGTAAGTAGGCAAAATAAAATATGATTAAAATTACATTACCCGATGGTTCCGTTCGCGAATATGAAAATGGAACATCCTCTTATCAAATAGCCATTAGCATTAGCGAAGGCTTAGCACGCAATGTTTTAGCAGCAAAAGTAAACGGTGAAATTTGGGATTCTAACCGCCCAATAAACACTGATAGCCACCTACAATTATTAACTTGGAATGATACCGAAGGTAAACAAACCCTTTGGCACTCGTCAGCCCACTTAATGGCCGAGGCGCTAGAAAGTCTTTACCCAGGCAGTAAATTTGCCATTGGGCCTGCTGTTGAAAATGGTTTTTATTACGACATTGATTTTGGTGATAAAGTTTTTTCGATTGACGAGGTTGAAAAAGTAGAAACTAAAATGATGGAATTAGCTTCGCAAAAAACTGAGTTTATGCGTAAAGAAGTTTCTAAACGAGATGCTATAAATTATTTTACCGAAAAAGCTGACCCTTATAAATTAGAATTAATTGATGGCTTGCAAGATGGCTCAATCACTTTTTACACACAAGGTAATTTTACCGATTTGTGTCGTGGTCCTCATATACCAAATACTGGTTTTATAAAAGCGGTTAAGTTATTACGTGTTGCTGGCGCGTATTGGCGTGGCGACGAAAAAAACAAACAATTAACTCGTATTTACGGAATCACTTTCCCAAAAGATAAAGAACTAAAGGACTATTTAACTTTATTAGAAGAGGCAAAAAAGCGCGACCATCGCAAGTTAGGTAAAGAATTAGAATTATTTACCTTTTCCGAGAAAGTTGGAATGGGCTTGCCATTATGGCTACCAAAGGGTGCAGCTTTGCGCGAACGTTTAATTCAATTTATGCAAAAGGCTCAGTTAAAAGCAGGTTATTTGCCTGTTGCAACTCCCCACATTGCTTTAAAAGAATTATATGTTTGCTCAGGTCATTACGAAAAATACGGCGCCGATTCATTTCAACCGATTAAAACACCGCGCGAAAACGAAGAGTTCTTTTTAAAACCAATGAATTGCCCGCATCACTGCGAAATTTATAAAGCTTCACCAAAATCGTATAAAGATTTACCAGTTCGTTATGCCGAATTTGGGACTGTTTACCGTTACGAGCAAGCTGGCGAATTGCATGGCTTAACGCGTGTGCGTGGTTTTACGCAAGATGATGCGCATTTATTTTGTCGCCCTGACCAAGTAAAAGAAGAATTTTTAAAAGTAATTGATTTAGTGTTGCATGTATTTAATGCATTAGATTTTAAAGAATATACTGCACAAATTAGTTTACGCGACCCTGAAAATAAAAGTAAATACATTGGCTCTGATGAAAACTGGGCTTTGGCCGAACAAGCCATTATTGATTCAGCTGCCGAAAAAGGTTTAAAAACAGTTACAGAGCTTGGTGAAGCCGCTTTTTACGGACCGAAATTAGATTTTATGGTAAAAGATGCCTTAGGACGCAAATGGCAGTTAGGCACCATACAAGTTGATTACAATTTACCTGAGCGTTTTGAGTTAGAATACACAGGCAGCGATAATTTAAAACACCGCCCTGTTATGATTCACCGTGCGCCTTTTGGAAGTTTGGAACGCTTTATTGCAGTATTAATTGAACATTGCGCAGGTAATTTCCCATTATGGCTAACACCTGATCAATTTGCCATTTTACCAATAAGCGAAAAATATAACGATTATGCTCATAAAGTAAAAGAATTATTGGCAGAGCAAGATATACGCGGTTTTGTAGACGATAGAAACGAAAAAATAGGTAAAAAAATACGAGATAATGAGATTAAAAAAATACCATTTATGTTAGTTGTTGGCGAAAAAGAAGAAGCCGAACAAAAAGTTGCACTTCGCGAACACGGAAAAGGAGATGTAGGTGTATTTGGTATTGATGAATTTATTAAATTTGTAAATAATATAATTACAAACGATTTTAAAAAGCAAAGTTTATAGAAAAGAATTTTTTGTGGGAAGCCCTCAATTAATTTTTTTTGATAAAACAAATAATTTTTTTCTAATAACTAAAAAAATATAAACTAAAAAAACGGAGGTCAACATCAACAATCAAAAAAAGCCCTATTTCCCGCCTAAACCAAATGTAAATACCGCAAATAAACCTGCAGTTTTAAAACCTGGCGAAAAACCTGTATTTAAGCAACCACGTGGATTAAAAGTTGGTTTTAAACGTCCTGGTGTAAAAGAAGAATTACATAAAATAAATGAACGTATTTATGCTAAAACAGTGCGTGTTGTTGGTGATGATATCGAAGCTGGCGTTTATTCGATAGTTGAAGCACTAAAAATGGCTAAGGACTTAGAGTTAGATTTAGTTGAAATTGCTCCAAATATTGACCCACCCGTTTGTAAAATTGTTGACTACGGTAAATTTTTATACGAACAAAAAAAGAAAGCCAAAGAAGTAAAAGCTAAGGCAAGTAAAATTGTAATAAAAGATATTCGTTTTGGACCACATACTGATGACCACGATTTTAATTTTAAAAAGAACCACGCCATTAAATTTTTACAAGAAGGTTGTAAAGTAAAAGCCTTTGTATTTTTTAGAGGTCGTGAAATCGTATTTAAAGAACAAGGCGAAATTTTATTATTACGTTTTGCTAATGAATTGGAAGAATGGGGAAAAGCAGAACAATTGCCAGTATTAGAAGGTAAGCGTATGCAAATGGTTTTAGGACCGCGCAAAAAATAAATTTACTATACTTAAATTATACAAAGCCAAGCGAAAGTTTGGCTTTTTTTTTAACTATTATTTACTACATTTACTTAAACAAAACTATAAATGAAAAAAAAATACGTCATAATTTTTTTATTATTAACACAAATAATAATTGCGCAAGATTTGCCAATAGGTTTTGCACCAGGAGAGCAAGAAGCAATGAAAAATTATTTATTGCAACAAAAAAACTCTAAAACTTTAATAACAACTCCACCACCGCATACAAAATTGCGCAATGCAGCCGAGTGGGAAGAAATACAAACACTAAATATTACATGGACGAGTTATACACCAATACTGCGTCAAATTATAAAAGCGGCACAACTTCAAACAAAAATAACGATACTTTGTAGCGATAGTAATATAGTTAAAGCTAATTTAACGAGTAACGCAATACCATTAACAAATTTAAAATTTATTGTAACCCCGTTTAATTCAGTGTGGGCGCGCGATTACTCAGGTAATTCGGTGTATGCAAATGATGTTGATTCGCTTTTTATTGTAGATTGGATTTATAATAGACCAAGACCCTTAGATGACGTTACCCCAATAACTATTGCAAATGCTTGGAATTTACCAATTTACGAAACAAAAGTTGCACCTAACGATTTAATTCATACCGGGGGTAATTATATGAGTGATGGTTTTGGAACTGCATTTTCATCTAACCTTGTAATTACCGAAAACCCTAGTAAAACAGTAGCACAAATAGATACAATAATGAAAAAGTTTATGGGAATAAATAGGTATATTAAGTTGCCGGTTTTGCCTTATGATGGTATTCACCATATTGATATGCACATGAAACTCTTAGATGAAGAAACCTTGCTATGGGGGCAATATCCAACAGGTATTGCTGATGGCCCACAGATAGAGGCTAATTTGCAATATATACAAAGTAATTTTAATTCAGTTTTTGGTACACCTTATAAAATCGTTCGCATTCCTATGCCATTAGATAAAAATGGCAAGTGGCCAAATCAAAGCGGGGGTTGGTACTGTACATTTACAAATGGTATATTTGTAAATAAAACTTATATTTTCCCAACTTATTACCAGCAATATGATACCACAGCATTTAGAATTTTAAAAGAGAATTTATTTGGCTATAACGTAATTGGCATTGATTGTGACGAACCTTCTAGCCCAATTATTTCAGCAAGCGGTGCTATACATTGTATTTCACATAGTATAGCAAATTCTAATCCGCTTTTAATATCCCATCAAAAAATTACAGCTGCTTGTGATACATCCACTATAAAAATTAAAGCGAAAATTTTACATAAAACCGGCATTAATACTGCAAACGTATATTATACAAGCGATACGTTGCTAGGCTACACCCAAGCAAATATGGTATTAACTAACTCAATAACTAATATTTATGAAGCGGCAATACCACCTCAAATTGCAGGAACAAAACTTTATTATTACATTGAAGCAAATGCAAATAGCGGTAAAACGATGCAGCGCCCAATTACAGCTCCTTTAGGAAGATATAACTTTAATATTACTGGTTGCAACATTACTACAAATATAAAGCATACAGATTTTAAACTTAATTTAAAAAGTATTTATCCTAACCCTGCATCAGCAATAACATGTGTACCATTACAAAATAATATAACACAATTTGTAAAAGTTAGTGTTACTGATATTTTAGGCAAGGTAATTGAGGTATTATATAATGATGTTTTAAGTGCTGGCGAAAAAAATATTTTTTTGATTGCAGATAAATATGATAAGGGTGTTTATTTTATAACTGTTGAAACCCAAAACACGAAACAAGTACAAAAATTAATTATAAAATAAAAAATATTCAGTTTTAAAGATTAGAACTTAAGATGATTTTTTAATTACTTGTTAATAATGGAATTATAACCAAGCAAACTATAATTTTTTAATTGCATTTCGGTATTTACGGCGTTTAAATCCATAAAAATTAATATCACGATAAATTTGACGTATATCAACCCAAATACCTATTGCGTAATAAATTCCATTTAAATTTATTTTTATATAATTATCCGGTACATATCGGTAACCTATAGTGCCGCTTATTCCAATTTGTTTTATTGGTTTTACAACACATTTTAATCCCGAGCCTATGGGTATAAATAATCCATTTTTATGTTCTAATAATCTATTATCAATTTGAGCTATGGCATTAATATCAAAATTACCTAAGCCAATTTCAAATGGTATATCAACTTCAAAATATTTTTTATAAATTATAGAATATTGATAATATAAAGTAGCATAGTTTAATTTTGTAGTAATAAGTGCTTCTTCATCGCCTACTTTAATTTTTACGTTGCGTGCTGTTTTATGATTTATTAAATATAATCCTAAAGATGCGGTAATACGACCATATAAAATAAAACCGGTTTGGAAGCCTCTAACGTTTACTTTTATGCCTCTAATAAATGTAATTCTATTATCTAAAGTTATACAAGGGCGTACTTTTTGGTAGCGGTAAAGGTATATAGAATCGGTTTTAAATTTAAATGTTAAAGAGTCGGATAAAAATTGTTTATTTTTTCCCATTACCGAATCGCTTTGCCCTCTAAAATTAAAAGCATTTATAACTAAAATAATAATGTAACAAAAACGACTAAAACTATAACCCATTAATATCTTTGACTTTAAAATAACCAACAAGTTTAACAAAAAATTATTTATATATTTTGAGAACATATCCACGCTGTACTCCATGCATTTTGAAAATTAAAGCCACCAGTAATTCCATCAATATTTAATACTTCACCACAAAAAAATAAATTTGATATAAATTTACTTTGCATAGTTTTAAAATCTATTTCTTTTAATTGAATACCCCCGCAAGTTACAAATTCTTCCTTAAAAGTAGTTTTACCTTGCATTTCGTAGCTTGAATTACAAAGGTTTTGTGCTAATAATTTTAATTGTTTTTTTGATAATTCAGCCCAAGGTTTTTGATTGGTTATTTCAGATTTTTGACATAAAAATTCCCATAAACGCTTTGGTAAATTAAATTGCGTTTGCGAAGTTGGTAGAGCTTTGTGCTTTTGTTTTTGAATAGTTTTTAATTCTTCTTCTACATTATTTAATATTAATGGATAAACCCAATTTACAATTATTTTTGTGGTATAATTTAAATTAAAAAAATGTTGTGCAGCAAAGGCCGATAGCTTTAATACTGCGGGACCACTTAAGCCCCAATGAGTTATTAAAACGGGACCAGTATAATTTATTTTTGTGTTTTCAATTTTAACCTCAGTAGTCTGTACACTAATACCTTGCAAATCTTTTTTAATTATATCATTTGGTAAATTTACAGTAAATAAACTTGGAATAAGTGGGCTAATAGTATGACCTAAATTTTTTAAAAACTGATAATGTCCCTCTTTATTATGTCCACCAATACTACAAATAACTACATCTGCGTTAAGTAGTAAACTGTTAGTTTTTAATTGAAATTGATTTTCTGTTTTTTTAATTGCAAAAACTTCGCAATTAGTTATAATTTTAATTTTAAATTGTGTGGCTAAATTTAAAAAGCAATCAATAATGGTTTGGCTACTATTACTTGCCGGAAATATTCTGCCATCCTCTTCAACATTAATTTCAATCCCTTGCTTTTTAAACCAGCTAATGGTATCTTGAACATTGAATTTTGAAAATACTTGTTGCAATTCTTTATTACCTCGAGGGTAATTTTTAACCAATTCACTATTTTCAAAACAATTATGAGTAACATTACAACGCCCACCACCCGAAACTTTAACTTTTGATAAAAGTTTAGTTGTTTTTTCTAAAATCGATATTGAATAATTAGGGTTTTTAATAGCGCAATTAATTGCAGCAAAAAAGCCAGATGCACCACCACCAATAACAATTACGGTTTTCATTAATTTTGTATATTTTTTAATGAATACAAATCGTTATTTAATTGCACTAAATTATCATCTACCAATTCGTTTAATGCTTTTACCCAAACTTCGCTGTTATGTTTACTAAATTTTTTATGCAATAAATTTAAAGATAAAGCTTCAATTTTTAATTCAGTCAACATTTGTTTTTTAAGTTTAGTGTAATCTTTCGGTTTTTTGCTAATACATACATCGCAGTAACCACAATCGGTAATATCAAATTCATTAAAATAAGTTAATAACTGTATTTGTCTGCAAACTATATTATTACTCACATAATCAATAACAGAATTAATACGTTGTAAATAAATTTGCTTTAGTTTGTTATAATTTGCTGGGCTAAATTCTAAAAATTTTGATGTTACTCTATCTTGTAAAAAAATTAATTTTGGAATGCTACTTTGCGGAATGTAAGAAAGAATTTGATTTTTATTTAATATCAGTAAGGATTCCGTAACCGTTGTCGCATTAATTTTTACGCGATAAGCAATTTCTTTTTCATTAATAAAACAATAATTTTCAAATAAGCCACCATAGCTGCGCAATAGTGTTTTAATTAATACTTCATATTTCGGATTTTTTAACTGAAAATTATATATATCATCTTTATTAGCCAACATCATTACTTTTGATGATTCAAAACCTGTATCTAACAATGATACATAATTTTCCTTCTCTAAAAATTTAATACTATTGTAAACTAAATTGCGTTGCAAATTATAACTACTACAAATTTTTTCTAAATCAAAGTCAACACACAGGCCGCTACCTGCGCCAACTGCAATTTGATAATAATTACCAATTGCTTGGTAACTTTGTTTTATAAAATCAATTTCAGGAAAAGCCAAAGCGTAATTATCCATTAATTTTAGTTTATCGGCTTCGGTAAAAAAAAGCGAGGCGTAACTTGTTTTACCATCTCGTCCACCTCTACCCGCTTCTTGAAAATAGGCTTCAAGGCTATCGGGTAAATCTAAATGCACTACAAAACGCACATCGGGTTTATCTATTCCCATTCCAAAAGCATTGGTTGCGCAAATAACTTGTGTGTTATTATCAATCCATTGTTGTTGTATATTTTGCCTTTGAGTATAGGTTAAACCTGCGTGATAGGCGGCTGAACCTATTTTTTGTTGCATTAAAATTTGGGCAATTGTTTCGGTTTTTTTTCTATTACGAACATATACAATACCACTACCACCAATATTTGTTATCAATTTAAGAAGACGGTTAATTTTATCTTCTTCAGGTTGAACAACGTAACGTAAATTTTTTCGGGTAAACGATTGTCTAAAACTATGCTTACGTTTAAAATTTAATTTAAGTTGAATATCTTCAACTACATCGGCTGTGGCACTTGCAGTTAAAGCAATTATTGCGGCATCTGGAAAATAATTTCGCACATCGGCAATTTGTAAATAACTTGGGCGAAAATCATATCCCCATTGCGAAATGCAATGCGCCTCATCTACAGCAATTAAAGTGATTGGTAAATACGATAGTTTTTGTTTAAACTCTGCATTTTGCAAACGTTCGGGCGATACATATAAGAATTGTACATGACCTAAAGCTGCATTATTTAAAGCCACTTCAATTTCTTTAAAATTCATTGCAGCACTTATGGCAACTGCCGAAATACCTTTGGTTTTTAAATTCTGAACTTGATCGTTCATTAAAGCAATTAATGGCGAGATAACTAAACTTGTACCACCCAAAACCAAACCCGGTAATTGAAAACAGAGTGATTTACCACCACCTGTAGGCAAAAGTGCTAATGTATCGTTTTTAGTCAATACCGAAAGTACAATTTCTTCCTGCAAAGCTCTAAATTGGGTGAAGCCCCAATACTTTTTTAAGTTGTGATAGATTTCTTCTTTAAAATTATGCTTGGTGGAGATCAAAAACTAAAAATTTACAGGTAAAGATAAGGTTATTTAAAAATTAATATTTCAATTAATAAAGCATTAAAAAAAAATTAAATTTACCCAACCTTTTTAAATATATTTATGTATAGTTAAATGAGTAAAACATAAATCACGAAAAAAATCTCTAAAATACTATTATTATTTGCTTTTTTAATATTTTCAACTATTTGTAAATCGCAATGTAATGCTAACTTTAATTATAATGTTCTGCCAGGCAATAATGTTAATTTTGTAAGTACAAGTACTTTTACAAATGTAGGTACAAATTACACTTGGGCTTTTGGCGATGGCATAATTGCAATAGGGCCAATAACTAGCCACCAATACAGTGCCAGTGGGGTTTACGCTGCTACCTTAAGTATAATAAATACTGGAACTATTTGTTCTTCATCAATTACGCAAACTATTAATACTGTTTTTACATCAACCTGTAATGTACTTCCAAGTTTTTCATATACAGTAAATGCTAATGGTGTTGTAAATTTTATAAATACTTCAACAGGCACAACTTCTTTAGTAAATTGCTTTTGGAATTATGGTGATGGAGGAAGTGATTTTCCAATTAGTGCCACCACACACACTTTTCCGTCAAATGGAGTTTTTAATGTTTATATGAAGGTTCAAGACTCAATTACATCCTTTTGCAGTAGTTTTACAATTATACCTATTTTTATAAATAATTTACCCTGCTCCGTAAATGCTAATTTTACATATTTGTTTGGATATTTTATTGGGAACTTGACTTTTTATAATAGCAATCCTTATAATTCAGCTATCCTATACAATTGGAATTTTGGAGATGGAAATACATCAACTCTTCCAATACCTGCTCATACTTATACTACATCAGGAACTTATACAATTACACTTATTGCAAGTGAAGGTAGCACAAGTTGCACAGCTACTTCTAATAGTATTGTAATAATACCTACTTGTTCTGTAATAGCCAATTTTACGTATAATTTAGGAAATAATGGTTTGGTATCATTTACTAATACCTCAATTACAACAAATAATTTAACCGGCGCATCGTGGTATTTTGACAATGGCAATTATGGCAACGGAAATGTTTTAACATATAATTATTTAAATAATGGAAATTATAATGTTTTTTTAACTTGTTATGATAGTATTCCAGGCGTGGGTCATTGCTTTGATACCTTAACCATTCCTATTTCTGTTTCAAACGTTACTTGCGGTTTGGCTGCCACTGCTAATGCGTGGGGGACAAACTTTAATGGTTATTTTTCTGCGTCAATTACAAGCACAAATACAACTAACAGTATTTGGTATTTTGGGGATGGAACACAATCAACCTCTCTTGTCTCAAATCATACATATAGTTTAAATGGCGTATATAGCCCTACATTTACTGTTTGGCAAACAACTACTCCTACTTGCAGTATTACAATTATAACCAACACAATTAGTATAGTAGGAACAACATGCAGCTTAACACCCAACTTTAATTTTACTGCTGGAACTAGTGGTTTAGTAACATTTAGTGCTGCCTCAATTATTAGTAGTTCCCTCACTAATTATAATTGGGTTTTTGGAGATGGCAATACGGCCTTTGGGACTTTACTTACCACAACAAGTAATAATTATTTAACTAATGGAGTTTATAATGTTAGTTTATATTTAATTGATAGTTTAGGTACTTGTTTTAATTATACAATAATCCCAATAAATATTACTAATTCTCCAAACTTAGGCTGTAGTGCCAATTCTATTTTTACTTTGTATAAAGATTTTACTCAAAATTATAGTTGGTATGCTTATCCAAATTATCAATCTAATGCAGTTTTGGCTACTTGGAGTTGGGGAGATGGCTCTACATCTTCAGGCTTTTATCCTGTGCACACTTATTCTGCCGCAGGATATTATAATATTTGTTTAACCGTTTCATTAAGCTGTGGATCTCAATCAACAACTTGTAACAACACAAATATTTACAAAACAACAACTAACGTCACTAATAATAATATGCTAACCGTTAGTGTAAAAAATACATCAGCAGTTGGCATTAAAATAAACCAAACTTATTTGCAAGATGTAATTTTATATCCTAACCCAAATAAGGGAAGTTTTAATATTAATTTATCCGCAAGTAAAAATGAAATTTACAACGTAGAAATTTACAATAGCTTAGGGCAATTAATTTATAAATCAACTATTAGCAACGAGCAATCAACTATTAATATAGAAGGTAATTCAGCAGGACTATATTATGTTAAACTAAAAGGAGAAGGCAGTAGTAAAACCTTTAAATTTGTGAAGGAATAAATTTTATAAACTCTTCAAAATACTTTTCTCTACATCATCACTTTCCCAATTATTTTCAATATTAGGTAAAGCCATTATTTTATCCATAATTACTTGTTGCTTATTACCCTCGCTTAAAGCTTTGCTGTATCGTATATGAGGACTGTAAGTTACCATACTGTATAAGGGAATCCACTTATCAGGATATTTAGCAGAAAACTTTGCTTCGATTTTTTTCTGTAACAAAAATTTTGGGTCAGCGGTTTTATCGCGCATCTCAATAAAATTTGCGACTGCTAAATCGGCAATAGCATCGCCATCAGGTTTTCGTAAGGCTTGGTATTCAGGCATAATTTTATCCCAATTATTAGCATGCTTTTCAATTAATTCGTTTAATACAACGCAGTCTTCAAATCCGCAATTCATGCCTTGGCCGTAAAAAGGTACAATGGCATGTGCAGCATCACCAATAAGTGCAATTTTATTATCAAAAGTCCATGGGGCACATTTTACAGTAACCAAAGATGCAACCGGATTTGCAATAAAATCTTCTACCAATGTTGGCATTAAAGGCACGGCATCTGCAAATTCTTCATTAAAAAAAGCTGTAATTTCTTGTTTAGTTTTTAATTTTTCAAACGATTTTTCGCCAGTAAATGGCATAAATAATGTACAGGTAAAATTGCCGTCGGGGTTAGGTAGGGCAATCATCATAAAACTGCCACGTGGCCAAATGTGCAAAGCATTTTTGTCCATTAAAAATTGAGCATTTTCACCAGGAGGGATAATTAATTCTTTATAGCCACAATCAATATAATGTTGGTTATACTCAAACCTATCGTTTGCTAACTGCATATTTAAACGGCTGGCAGCAAACGCACCATCGGCACCAAACAACAAATCAGATGTTACAATTGTTGCTTTATTTGTAATTGTATCCTCAAAGGTAACCTCTAAATTTTTACGATTAATGTTGCTACATTTTTTTTCAAAATGAATAGTAACATTTTCTTGCTTTTCGGCTAAATCCATCAGCTTCATGTTAATATCGGCTCGGCTTACAGAATAAATAGCTTGGTTATCTTTACCATAAGGCTGATAGGCAGTTGAACCATCGCGATTATGGATAAAACGACCAAACATAGGTATGGCTATTTTTTTAATTTCGTCGGCAATACCCACGCCCTCCAATCCTCGCCAGCCTCTATCGCTGAGTGCTAAATTAATTGAGCGACCAGCACTCATAGTTATATTACGCATATCAGCGCGGCGTTCGTAAATATTTATTTTATAACCTTTTTTAGCTAAATATATAGATAATAATGAGCCTACTAAGCCAGCTCCAACAATAGTTACTTGTTTGTTCATAGCACAAATTTAATACGCAATAGTTTAGTAAGCAAAATTGTTTTTAACTTTGTTTAAAGTGATAGATCAATTTTTAAAACATATTACGTACAACAAATTATTTACCAAGCATAATAAATTATTGTTGGCTATAAGTGGCGGTGCTGACTCGGTAGCTTTGGCACATTTATTACAAGCAGGCGGTTTTAATTTTGAACTAGCACACTGTAATTTTAATTTAAGAGGAAAAGAGAGCTATTTAGATGAAAAATTTTGTAAAGATTTAGCAAAAAAAATTGGAAAAAAAATTTATTTTAAACAGTTTGATGTGGAGGCCTATTGTAAAAAAAATAAAGTAAGTACTCAAATGGCTGCCCGAAACTTACGCTATAATTGGTTTTTGAAATTAGTTGACGAAAATAAAATTGATTATTTAATAACTGCACATCACGCTAATGATAATGTAGAAACTGTATTAATAAATATGTTACGTGGCACGGGTATTAAAGGTTTAGTAGGCATATCTCAAAAAAATAATCACATAGTTAGACCGCTTTTACCGTTTTTAAAAAGTGAGGTTTACGCCTACGTTGCGCAACATAAATTAAAATTTAGAGTTGATAAAAGTAATTTAGAAGATAAATACGAACGTAATTTTTTGAGATTAAATATTATACCTAAACTTAAAAAATTAAACCCTTATATTGAAACAACATTTATAAATAACAGTGCTATTTTTAAACAAGAAGCAGAAATTATAAAAGATTATTTAAGCGCAAAACAAAACGAATTAGTATCTAATAAAAATAAACTTACTTATTTAGATAAACATAAATTTAAAACCGAAAAACACTGCGCAAGTATTTTAAACTTTGTATTAAAGCCCTATCAATTCAGTACTTCGCAAGTTGAAGATATTAATTATAATATACTACAAAATGGATTAGTTGGTAAAAATTTTAAATCAAAAACGCATCAATTAACTATTGATAGAAACGAACTAATTATAAAAGAAAATAATAACACTAAAGCTAAAGAAATAAAAATTAAATCATTAATAGATTTACAAAAACATTTTAAAATTGAACAATTAAAAGATTTTAAAATGCCTAAGCAAAACCAACTAATTATTGATAGCACACACTTAATTTTTCCTTTAATAATTCGACCAAAAAAATTGGCTGATAGCTTTAAACCTTTTGGAATGAAGGGTTTTAAATTAGTGAGCGATTTTTTTAAAGACCAAAAATTAAATACCTTTGAAAAAGAAAGTTGTAAACTTTTAATAAACGGTAATAAGCAAATTATATGGATAATTGCTTATAGAAGCGATGAGCGTTACAAAGTAAATCAAAAGTCTAAATCATTTTTAATACTTACTAAACTTGATTAACGAAAAGCCTATATTTTCTGAAAAACAATATTTGGGACACAACCGCCTAAGCATTGTAATCCGCTCGGGCTTAGCCTTATTTTGTTTTGTTGGTTATTACTGGAGCGAAAACCCAGAACCAGTAGAACTTTCGTTTTTTAAAATTGGTTCATATCCTATAAAACATTTTAGCGATTCTGGTTTACTTTTTTTTATTTTAGGAATAAGTATCATTGTATTTTCAACTGCCTTAACTTATATTTTACATATTCAAACAAAAGTTTACAAAGGAAATATAATTTTAGAAGGCTTTTGGACTGCCCGAAAAGTTAAAATTGATTTAAAAAACATTACGGCAATTAGAAAAAGTCGTTATAAAAAAATTAATTTTAAAAGAGGCGTTTACAACCTTCATAATAAAGGCATTATACGATTTTATACCAGTGGAAGCGATTTTGTTGAATTAGCAGATACAAGCGGTTTTTCGTATAGAATTGGTACCAAAAAAGTACACGAATTATATGCAATTTTAAAAACTGAATTGAAAGTTTTAAACAATTCTCAAAATGTTTAAAATAAATGCATATAAAACGTAACCTTTTACAACAGGTTTCGTTGTAATTAAACAGATGTGGTTTAAATTGATTAACAAACAAAAAATTATAAAATATGGTACTAACGGCTTTCGAAACAATAGAAAAGGAAAAAATTGAAAATTTAAAATTCCCTTCAACAGAAGTATTAATTGATGAAGATAAAATAAAAGAACGTAGGGCGGAATTAGACCGTGCCTTATCTTTAGGTAATTTAGAACATACAAAAATTAGAATTTATTTTGAAGATGATACCTCGTGCAAAGTTGTAGATACTACTGTGTGGGGCGTTACCGATAAAAGGGTAATTTTAAAACAAGGTGTTGTAATTCCTATTTACCGTGTGCATAGTGTAAAGTTATAATATTTTAAATAATACGTACACAAAAGGGCTTACAAAAATAAGGCTATCAAACCTATCTAGTATGCCGCCGTGCCCTGGCATAATGTTTCCGCTATCTTTAATGCCTGCTTGTCTTTTTAGCATACTTTCTACCAAATCTCCTATGGTAGATAATATAGGAACTATTATTCCTAATATTAACCAAATGTTACTTTCGGTTTTTATTAAATATAGTTTTATTAAAAAGCTAATTCCAAAGGTTATTAAAACCCCAAAAATAGTACCTTCCCATGTTTTACCTGGCGAAATACGTTCAATCATTTTATGTCTCCCAAATAAGCTTCCACCTAAATAGGCAAAGGTATCATTGCTCCAAATTAAAAAAATTATACCAACCAACATTAGTGGTTGGTAATCGTCTATTAATTCATTTTTAAAAATAACAAATTGATGCAAAAGGGCAAAAGGTATAGTAGCATAAAAAATTGCAATAACAGTATAAATACAATCGTTGATAGGTTTTTGATTTTTGCTAAAAAGTGCCTTAATTAATATTAAAAATGGAAATAAAATTATAATTAGGTTTTTATATAGTTCTGCGTTTTTAATGGTTATTGCTAAGTAATTAAAATTTAAAAACGACAAATAAATTAAACTCGCTATACAATAACCTACAATTTTATAGGGTTTAGCGCCTAATTTTTCTGAAATTTTGTAAAACTCATTTAGGCCAATTAAAACTACAATAAAAAAGAAAATGGTAAACGAATAATAATTCCACAACACACTTCCCAAAAGCATTATTACAAAAACAGTAGCGCTTAAACTTCGAATACCCAGTGTTTTTAAATTTAAAGCCATAATTATTTACAAAAGTATTAAAATAAAATAACCTTGTATTTTTCAGCCATTTTTTTAATTTGTTCGTCAGTTAACTCATGTACATTTTTATTCCTATGTCTATTTTCAACAGTTACAACAAATACAGTATAGTTAAACTCTGATGCTAATTTAAAATATGGCTCTATTTCCCATTCTAAAGTAAATGTGTTATGAATAAATATTTTGTGATAATTTGATAACATACTTTTTTTTGTATTCTCCTCACACAATTGGTAAGCTAAATAATTTTTGTCAAACCCAAAATTATAATTGCCATTTGCATCAGTAAAAAAATCGTCAACCGAAAAAATAGGGTATTTGCCATTTTCGCTTAATTGTTGTGCAAGGGTTGTTTTGCCTGATCCAGGTAAACCCCTAAGTATAAATAAACTGAGCATAAAATTTATTAATTTTTAAGACAATAATATTACCATTTTCAAGTTTTTCCGTCCTTTAATTATAATTTAACATAAATAATTTTGATTTCACATTAATTTAATGTAAATTTAATGAAAATATAACATGAATATTATATATGAAAATGAAGTTAATATATTTAGTATTAGTAATTAGTCTTTTATTTTTCGGTAAATTAATTGCGCAAAGCATCCCAAAATTAGATGATTTAATTGGACAGCAATTAGTAATTGGATTTCCTTCAATTACTCACGAACAGCTAAATGAAATAAAAGCAGAATTTTTAACAATCGATCAAATTTCTTCTGCCAACTATGTTTATAACAATCATGATGTTATGTTAATTACCTTTAATACCAATTCTATTAGATTTATCAAAATATATGATTTTTTAAAAGCACTAAACCATATTTATCCTATGGATAATTGTTATTTTAAACCAAATTATGTTTATGAAGAAATTAATAACAGTGTAGCTAAATTTACAACTTTTTTACTAAAATAGTTTAAATAAATGTAATTCTCATTATTTAAAGTAATAAACGCACATAAAAATGATGAATATATTAATTGACAATTAAGAAAAATAACATTTACACATGAAAAAAAAATATACTTTTTTGTTTTTTATTTTTGCTTTTGTGTCATTAAAAAGCCAAAATATTAATATGGCAAATGGGTCGCAAACAATTATTTGCTCTGGTTCTGCTAATTTTTATGATTCTGGCGGCAATGGTTCAAATTATGCTAATAACCAAAATTTTACTTTAACTATTTATCCTAATACTCCTACCTTATGTTTGCAATTTGTTTTTACTACTTTTGCTACCGAAAGTTGTTGCGATAATTTAACAATTTATAATGGCTCCAATACAGCATCACCTTTAATTGGTTCTTATGCTGGTACTACATTACCACCAACTATTACATCAAATAATGGGGCTATAACATTTGTTTGGAGTTCAGATGGTTCGGTAGTTGGTGCTGGTTGGGTGGCAACAATTAATTGTGTCGCTTGTCCGCCGCCGCCTCCCTTTTATTTAATGTCTGCTGGAATACAAACTTTAACTTGCCCGCCTACATATTCACTTTTTTACGATTCGGGTGGACCTAGCGGTAATTACACCAATAACGAAAATTTAACTAAAACATTTAGTGTAACTCCTGGGAATTGTTTAAGAATTAATTTTACTTCTTTTAGTACCGAAAATTGTTGTGACAGATTGCGAATTTTTGATGGCCCTAATGGATTTAGTCCTTTAATTGGAACTTATAATGGCGCTTTAAGCCCAGGGTTAATAATAGCAAGCGGTACATCTATTACCTTTAGCTTTACATCTGATGCCTCTGTAATTAATACAGGATGGACAGCCACAATTAGTTGTGTTCCGCAATGTTTAGGCATGCCAGTTGGAGGCACTGCCAATTCAGTTACTAGTCCATGCCCACCAGCTGGCTCAGTAAATATTGCTGTTACTGGGGCTTCGGCTCCTGGTTGCGGCCTTACTGTTCAATGGCAATCAGCTCCTACAAGTTCGGGCGCTTGGACAAATGTTGGAGGTGCCACATCAAACGTTATTAGTGTGCCAACAAGCTCAAATACATTTTATAGGCGACTTATAACTTGTGGAATAAATACTGCTACAAGTACCGTAGTTTCTGCAACTTCATCTACAACATTAGCCTGTAATTTATCAGCTTATACAGCGGCGTTAACGAGTTATAATTTTGAAAATTTTGTTGGAACTTCATTACCAACTACAGATGATGTGCTGCTTGGTACATTAACCATGCTTGGCTTTCAGTTTTGTTATGGGGGCTCATCTTATTGGGGTGGCTACGCTGCATCTAATGGGGCATTTGTTTTTGATGGTGTACCTTGCTTTCCAAACATATTAACAACAACTTTTGCAGCGGCAGGTGTAAGCACAGGTTTTACAATACCTAGCCCTGCGCCTGTAAACGGTACATCCATCCCACGTAATGCAGTATTAGCTACTTGGCACGATTTACATCCAAATTCGACGGCAACTGTTGCTACTTCAAGAATTCAGTATACAACTTTAGGTGTAAGCCCAAATCGTCGGTTTATCTTAAGTTATGAAAATATTCCAATGTTCTCTCCCGCATGCGCAGCGGTTGTAGCTATGAGGTATTCAGCGCAAATAAAAATATTTGAAACAACAAATGAAATTGAAATACATATTAGAAATAAACAGCCCTGCACAACCTTTAATAATGGAGAAGCCGTAATGGGTTTACACAGCTTCGATGGCTTAACCTACATTCCTCCAGTAAATGCTACGGCACATAATGCTGTTGGAGGCGCTGGTCCTTATAATAATTGGAGTATGACGAATACAGCTTACAGATTTTCGGCAACCTGCGCCAGTGCAGTATGCGCAGTTTTGCCTGTAGGTTTCAAAAATTTTTATGGCCAAAATTATGAGAATTATAATAAATTAAATTTTGAAACAGCTGAAGAATCTAATATGGATTATTTTTTTGTTGAACGAAGCAATGATGCTGTTAACTTTACTAAAATTGCAACACTTTTACCCAACAATAAGCCTTCTAACTATAATTATATCGACTATAATTATAAAATGGGAATGATAAACTACTACCGTATTACTGGTGTTGAAAGAAGTGGAAATGCAAAAAGCACTTATATAATTCCAATAAATGATGATAGTGGAGACTTGGCAGTATCTGATTTAGCCCCTAACCCAACCACAAATGATTTTAATTTAGTAGTTAATTCTAAAAAAGTTAAAACTATAACTGTTTGTATTAACGATTTATATGGGAGAAGAATTAAATTGCTAAATCATGCCATAACTGTAGGTTTAAATACAATATATATAAATAGTTTAAATTTACAATCGGGCGTTTATGTGATAAAGATTACAGACGAGCTGCAAAAAACCTTATCGCAACAAAAATTAGTAATAAATAATTAGGCAATTATCTTTATGTTTTACTTCATGTATTTTAAATATTTTATAAATATCCAAAATCCGCTTCTTTGCCCTAAAATTTTAAAACTTAAAATGGTAAGGCAACTAATTACCTAATATATTTTTAAGTTTAAGTCTGCTACTACTAATTACTTTGCGGTTTATTAACATTCTTTTATTTACTGTTTTGTATGTTTTGCTATTGGTTGTTAACACACTTTTTAATATTACAAAAAATAAACTTTAATAAAATGTGTTTCTTATTTTTAATTTGACAAAATAAATTTAACATAAAAAACTTGACAAACGTTAACAAATGTTATATTTTCGTTATATAATATTTATTTGTTCTTAATAACTTTTAAAAATCTATTACATACTTATCATCCAAAACAAAAAAATCCTACTCCAAAAACACATAAAAATATGAAGTTCACTACCCCCCCCAGTAAAAACAAAACAAACAATTAGAAATTGCTAAAAAAGAAATTGAAGAATTAAAACAATTAATTAAGAAGTAAAATTGAAGCATAGTTTTAAATATTTATTGCTTTTAGTTTTTATTAAAACTAATGTAATGGCTCAAAAGCCAGATAGTTTAGTTAAAAAAAATAGCTTTATATTAGGATTATATGGGGGGTTTTCAAGACCTTATTTAGATCTTGACTTAAATCCAGGTGTAAAAGATAAATCAATTAAAAACCCTTTGTTTGGCCTGGGTTTAAGTTTTGAAAGAAATTTAAAAAAATCACATTATTTGGTTTTTAGTTTATCTTACTTTTATGGGCAAAATGGCATAATGACCTCTTACGATTTTGTTAATCAAAACAACGAATCAAAAAACATTACTATATTTTTAAAGAGAGAATATTCATTTAATAATATTGAATGTAATTACAGAAAACGTTGGCAAATATCCAAAAAAAACAATATTAATTTGTTGGTTGATGTTGGATTATTTTATGTTTTTTACGTTGATAATATTAATAGTTATAAAGATATTACAACTGGTCAAGGTTTAACTACTGAACTATCTTACAAAAGAGGTGGCAGCTCTCTTAAAAATTCTAATAACAATAATAAAATATTCAATACTTCGGTAAATTTTAGTATTATAAATCGGATAGGTGTTGAAACTAAGTTA
>Ga0163144_10005578_pt1 | contig 27958 bp, 22 predicted proteins | sample OliLak19BULKMAT1_FD_123175 | JGI IMG/M metagenome (GOLD analysis project Ga0163144, IMG submission 123175) | Freshwater microbial mat bacterial communities from Lake Vanda, McMurdo Dry Valleys, Antarctica - Oligotrophic Lake LV.19.BULKMAT1 | ecosystem: Environmental > Aquatic > Freshwater >... | reverse complement strand
CGTCAAGTCGACCCAACGGATCACCGTGGCGGCTGAGCAAACCTAGGCGATCATCATAATCAAAGAGTCCTGGAGCTTGGGGTCGGATAAGGCGTTGCGTCGACATGTGATATATAATTACAAATTTTCCTCCATATTCAATCTCCACTTATTGCTAAATTTACATTAGGAGTTTTTGGAAGTGCCCTCAATACGAAGTCCGCAAGTGGCGGGGCTGGCATCACCACATGGCCCTGGTTTCCTTGGCGATGCTCTTTGTCCTCAAAGAGCGAATCGCCCACGCGGCCAGTGTGCCGCTTTTGAGCACGCGCGACATCGTCGAACTCCTCAACGACTACCTGCCCAGGAGGGGTGGCCCAGAGGAAGAAGTCTACGAAGACCTCCTCCGTCGCCACCGCCAGCGAACCCAAGCCTCCCGCAGTCACGCCAGAGCGCTGCGCCGCAGGCGCTCAGAAAAGTAACAAAGTAGAATTAAGACAGGCCCTCACCCCGGCCCTTTCCCCCGGGGAGATGGGGAATTTTACGCCGCGGCGGAAACAGACCCGGGCGTGGGATCACTGGGGCTCTCCTCCCCGGCGGTTGAAATCTGCGGCAATTCGGGGAACAAACTTCAACTTGTTGGCCGCGTCGCTATCTTCCGGAGGTCAGCCCGTCCATGAAAGGAATCGCCTCCATAATTATTCTGGCTCTGGCTTGGGCCGTGGGCTTGCCCCAGGGGGGAACGCTTCAGGGCGCCGAGGTGGAGTATTCGCGGGATATCCAACCGTTGCTCCAACAGCGGTGTTACCCCTGCCATTCTCGGGTCAAACAGGAAGCCCAACTGCGGCTCGACGCCGGCGTATTGGTCCACAAGGGAGGTAAACACGGCTCCGTCGTGTCCCCACATCCCGCTGATCCGGGCGAACTGATTCGGCGAATCACCTCGAATGATCCCGAGGAACGCATGCCCGCCGAGGGGCGACCGCTCAAACCTGAGGAGATTGCGCGGTTGCGGATTTGGGTGGAGCAGGGGGCCCGTTTTCCGCCGGACGAACGGATTCCGGCCGCTCCGGCCGAGCATTGGGCTTTCCAACCGGTTCGGCGCCCGCCCGTTCCTTCGGTCAGGGATCGAGCCTGGCCGCGTACTCCAATCGATGCCTTTGTTCGCGCCCAGTTGGAGGCACGGAACTGGACCCCGGCACCCCTGGCCGAACCCGCAGCGTTGTTACGTCGAATTCATCTCGATCTGGCCGGAATTCCTCCCAGCCTGGCTGAACAGGAAGTCTTTGCCCGCGATCCGTCACCCCGCCACTTGGATCGGATCATCGACGACTTGCTCGCCCGACCTTCCTATGGCGAACGCTGGGCGCGGCATTGGCTGGATCTCGTTCGGTATGCCGATAGCAATGGTTACGAACGCGACGCTGAAAAACCCTTCGTCTGGCGCTACCGAGATTACGTCATCAACGCTTTCAATGCCGATCGTCCCTATGACCAGTTTATCCGTGAGCAACTGGCCGGGGATGAACTCCCAGGGGCGAATCGGGAGACTGTTTTGGCGACCGGTTTTGCCCGCTTGGGCAATTGGGACGATGAACCGGCGGATCCCGCAACGGACCGCTTTGACCAACTCGACGATATTGTCAGTACTACAGGGCAGGCCTTGCTGGGGCTGACCATCGGTTGTGCCCGCTGTCATGATCACAAGTTCGAGCCGCTGACGGCGAAGGACTATTACCAGTTAGTGGCCGTCTTCGCACCCCTGCAGCGACCGCAGGACGGGCGCACCGAGTTGACCTTGCCGGCCGGTTCGGTGACGGAAGTGGCGGCCTTGGCGCGACGGGACGCCGAGATCGCTTCCTGGCGTCGGCGGACCAATGAAATTTCCGTGGCCGAGGTGAATTCCCGGATTCAACACTTGCGTCGGGAAACGCCCGACCTGCCGGCGGGTTACGTTTTCCGCGACATCGGAGCCCGCGCGGCGCCCACTCATGTCTTGATCCGGGGCAGTCCGACCCGACCGGGCGCGGAAGTCTTCCCCGGCATTCCCGAAGTGTTGGCGCGTACTCCCCTGGTGTGGCCCAGCGCCACGGGCGGGAGCAGCGGACGCCGACTTGCCTTGGCCAACTGGATTGCCCAGGCCGATCACCCGCTGACAGCGCGGGTCTTGGTCAATCGAGTGTGGCAGCAGCATTTTGGAGTTGGGTTGGTGCGGACGCCGAGTGATTTTGGAACGATGGGCGAACTGCCGACGCACCCGGAACTCCTGGACTGGCTGGCGGACTGGTTCGTGCACGAAGGGCAATGGTCGCTCAAAGCCTTGCATCGGCTGATTCTCACCAGCAATGCCTGGCGGATGAGCCGCGCGACGCAACCGGAGTATGCCGCCGCGGATCCGGAGAATCGCTTCCTGTGGCATCAGTCGTATCGGCGCTTGGAAGTGGAAGCCTTGCGGGATTCGATCCTGGCCGTGTGCGGCGAGTTAAACCGGGACCAATTCGGTCGCGGAGTGTTTCTCCCCATCCCAGCGGCGGCCATGGAGGCCAACACCGACCGCGATTCGATTTGGAAGGTATCCGCGCCCGCCGACATCTCTCGGCGAACCGTCTACGCCTTTGTGAAACGAGGGTTGGTGGTGCCGATGCTCGAAGTGATGGACCTGTGTGACACGGTCAGCAGTTCGCCCCGGCGTCAGGTTACCACGGTGGCGCCGCAGGCGCTCACGCTCTTCAACGGAGAGTTCGTCAATGAGCAGGCTCGTCGGTTTGCCGACCGGCTGCAGCGAGAGGTCGGACCGGATCCTGGACGACAGGTGGATCGGGCGTGTCGGCTCGCGCTGGGGCGTTCACCGTCTCCGTCCGAGCAAGTGGCCTTTCGCGAATTTCTGGAGACGGATTCCCCGTTGGACACAACGTCGCCGTCCGGTGACACCCGGCTCATTCAGCTCTGTCGGGTGCTCTTCAACCTGAACGAATTCGCCTATCCCGAATGAGCCCATCGGAACCCAGTCTGACTCGCCTGGTACTGGTAGCAGACGACGTGAGGAGATCTCCATCTTTTCCCCGAAACGCCCGGCCTTCAAGCGCGTCCCGGAATCGAGTTAGAGCCTCGTCACCTCGGCTGCTACTTTAATCATTCTTCCATGAACCCCTCGCGTTTCATTCCGAATCCGACTCCCTGTGGCCGTTCGCGTCGCGAGTTTCTTTGGCAGGTGGGCGGCGGGTTTGCGGGGTTGGCTCTGGTCGATTTGCTCTCCCGGACCGGGTCATTGAATGCCGGGGTTCCGGGGGGACCCCTGCTCGATTTGACCCGACCCTTGGCTCCGAAACCGGCGCATTTTCCAACGCGCGCCAAACATGTGGTTTTCCTGTTCATGAACGGGGGACCGAGTCAGGTGGATACGTTTGATCCCAAACCGGCCCTGACGCGGTACCACGGGAAACCTTATTCCGGTGACGCGAAGGTTGGATCGAATGGGCGTCCCGTGGGGAAGCTCATGCAGTCACCCTTTGAGTTTCAGCACCACGGACAAAGCGGACTTGAAATCAGCAGCCTGTTCCCGCATACGGCGAAATTTGCGGATGATCTTTGTGTCATTCGCTCGATGCATTCCGACACGGCGGCCCACGCCTCGGGATGTTTGCAGATGAACTCGGGCAGCATCTTTATTGGCAAGCCCTGCCTCGGCGCGTGGCTGAGTTACGGCCTGGGATCGAGCAATGAGAATCTGCCGTCGTTCGTGGTCATGACTGATCCGCGCGGTGGACCGATCGGGAGCGCCTCCAATTGGAGCGCGGGATACATGCCGGCGGCGTATCAAGGCACGTTGTTCCGCAGCGTGGGGAGTCCTTTACTGGATCTGGCCACGCCGGCGGGCACGACGGACCGGATGCAGCGGGAGAGCTTGGACCTCTTGCAACGCTTGAATCAGGAACACCTGCAAACTCGAGCCGGAGAATCCGAACTGGCGGCGCGCATCGAGTCCTATGAGGTTGCCTACCGGATGCAGACGTCGGCGGCCGAAGTGGTGGAGGTGGGCCGGGAAAGTGACGTTACCCGAGAGGCCTACGGCTTGAATGACCGCGTCACCGCCGATTTTGGAAGGAAGTGTCTGATAACGCGCCGGCTCTTGGAGCGCGGGGTGCGTTTCATCCAACTCTACTCCGGGGGTGGCCATATTGAAGACACCTGGGATGGGCACAACGACTGTATCGGCAATCACCGGTTACATGCGGCGGAAACGGACCGTCCGATTGCGGCCCTAATTGCGGATCTCAAACGCACGGGTCTCTGGGAAGAAACGATTCTGGTCTGGGGCGGCGAGTTTGGTCGGACACCCACCAGCGAGGGGGTGGACAAGCCGGGACGCGACCACGACTGGCATGGGTTCTCGATGTGGTTGGCCGGGGCGGGTGTGAAAGGCGGTCAGGCGATCGGAGCGACCGATGAGCTCGGGTTCAAAGCGGTCGAGGAGCGCTGTCACGTTTCGGACTTGCACGCGACCCTGCTGCATTTAATGGGGCTGGACCACACGCACTTGTCGTACTTCCACGGCGGGTTGGATCAGCGTTTGACCGGCGTAGTGGAACGTCGGGTGATTCAGCAGGTGCTGGCGTGATTCCCCGGTCTTGGGACAGGCGCTATGAGCTTGTCTCTGGAGATTGGCCGTTTTCGGACCGAACTCCTTCGGGTTCTCTACCCCGACGGGGTAGCCTGGAGTTTGGCCATTTTTGGCCTGACTTGGGCCCAGCCGAGTGACCCAACGCCCACGGCGTTACGTCCCAGAGCCCAAGGTTGGCGCTGGGCGCCTACCTTGGGTCAAATTGCGATGGATCGCCAACCCCAACGGGGTTGCGGCCGATTCCTGGGCCGTCACTAATTCGCAGGATAGATTGGTGATACGTTCCTTCGCCATGCTTCCTCCATGCCTCAGTCTCTTTCCGCAGCTTATCTTCACCTCGTCTTCACCACCGGAAGGCCGATTTTCAAACAGAACTTCGAACCCTGCTGAGACGTCACCACCTGGAATGGGATGAACGGTATGTTTGGGACTAAGACGCAACCCCGTTGGGGTTGAGGCCATCAACGTCGTCCCCACCCAAGGTAGGCGCGGCACGCCAACCTTGGGCTCTGGGACGCAACGCCGTTGGCGTTCAGTCTCAGCCAGGCCCAAGGCAGGCCTTAAAATGGCCAAACTCCAGGGACAGGCATTAAGAGCTTGTCTGAAAACTCCCGGCCGCCTCGCGCAGCTTGGTCAGATCCCCTTCCGTGCAATCAATATAACTGTGGATTGCCATCATCGGCGGCAGGGTTTTCTCCTGATAGAGCCGGATCGTTTTGATAACGGCTTGCCGGGTCGTGTATTCCTTGAGTTTGGCGCACTGAAACTCATCCCAACACACCGGCGACGCCGAGTAGGCCGGTGACAGAATAGCCACAAAGATTCGGGCGTGTTGGACCGCGTCGGAGATCAGTCGGATCCAGTGTCCGCCGGGAGGGATACTGGTCCGATCATAAAAGATCTTCAGCCCGGGCGCGCGGTGGTGCAACGCAGCGACAAATTCCTTCACCGCAGTCTCGTCTTTGTGGGCGTAGCTGAGGAACAAGTCGTAGTCAGCGATCGGGCGGGGAGCGGGAAGGAGAGGGTCGGTTAGGGGAATCTGTTCGAAGAGATGCTCCAGCACCGTTCGTTCGTTCGCCGAAGCGACCGCCATCAGTTCCCGGCGAAGATTATGGCGGCAGGTTTCGATGACGCTCTGAGCGAGGGTGGTGGCCAATTCGGCCTTCCAGTCGGCTGGGACAGGTGAGGCTTCGGCGGCGACCGTTATTACCGGAACGCGGGAGGTTCGACGTTGTCGCGCTTGGCCAAAGATCCGGTGCGCCACGGCAAGGTCCGCCGATCGGAAGGCCACGATCTTCAACTCGTCGATCGGCAGTCCGTGTTCCAACCAAAAGCACGCTGCTTCTAGAAGTCGGGGCAGCAACGACTCCAGGGGAACCGCCTGATTTCCGGTGGCCAGGAGCGGCATGGCCACACGCGAAATCGCGAGGTTCCGCCGCCCTTCGAGATCGGGAATGACGAAACTGTTGAGGCAGCGAAACACAAAGCCAACCTGCTCTTCGATCTGATCGACCTGGACGCCCGAGTTTTCGAGGAATTCAGGATGCGACGGCTCGAAGCAAAGTATCCGACTGAAATGAAAACGACGAACGAGCTCGGGTTCCAAGGGCTCGGACAACCAACAGCCCAGACGTTTCCGTTCATCGATGTCCTTTCGCGCGGCCACTTCCTCCACATCGAGTCCCCGCTGCTTCAGGCTGGCAAAGAGCGTTCCGGAATTGGGCGTGTAGCTGTTGGGAAAGGCGGAAACGACCAGGACATCCACTTCATGGGCCGATGGAATGGCGGAGAGGTCGCCGGCCAGCAATTGGATGACCGCGGGGCGGCGGCCACCCTGGCCGCGGGGAATGTGAATCTGATCAATCAGGTCCATGGGATCGGGTGGGTTCAGTTCGAGTCTCTTGGCCTCCCGCCGGCGGATTCAGTCGTCATTACTGGGATAACCGATCGAGCACGTTGCGGGTGATTTGTTGGACCTGAGGATCGCGGCCGCGCAATCCGTGAGCCCAGTCAGTCGTGGCCGCGGTGAAGACGGTGCCCCCGCGGGTGTAAACGCCCAGACAGGCGGCGCCGACGCGGCCTTTTTCCCAGCGTTCATACCATTCACAATCGTCTTCCTGCCAGCGCACGGGACAACTGCTCAGCACAGTGAAGGTCTCGGGCGTTCCGTCCCGATGAGTGGGGAAGGGCAGTCCGTCGCGCCATTCCAGTTCGCAGCCGTCGGTTTCATAGCCCACCACCGTATCCTTACCGCCAAAGACGTCGCCGCGTTTTAGATCCGTTCCGGCGAAGACCCAATGATCCGGCCGATGGACGGTGAACTCCGCCGGTTCGTTCATGAATTGACCATGACTCTGACGATAGCCGCCCCAGAGGAAGCCCACGCCCGTTAGTTGATTCTCCGGGCGTTTCACTAAGTGATGACTCCAAGCCGTGGAGAGCGTGCGGAAGTCGCGGGTCTTGAAGACAGGATCGAGGAAGTAGTTCTGTTTCCAGGACGTCAGGGCTCGCCCTTGATCCTCGCTGCGCACTTGCCAGCACACGGCATTGCCGCTGAAGAACGCCACATTGCCTCCGGAAGTGATGAACTGCTCGAGCGTGTCCCGCATCGGTCCACTCCAATATTCGTCGTGGCCGACACTGAGGACGAGGCGGTAGTGGGCGAGCAATTCAGGACGGAACTCGAGGTCCGAATTCACTGCGTAGTCGAGCGTGTACCCGTTTCGTTCGGCCCACTCGATAAAGGGTTGTTCCCAGTTGGCAAATTGAGAGCCGCCGGGGCGCTCAAAGGAGACCCGATTGCCCTGATTCTGGCCCAGTCCGTTGTAGGAATAGAGACTGAAACCGCCCCAATTGTTATAGGCGTTGTAGGTGTTGGCGGAGAGTTGCAGCAGAATCTTGGTGTGCTTTCCCGGCTCGGCCGAACGGACCACAAACCAAGCTTCGCTTTCGGCAATCCGCCGGTTGCGGTGAGTCCAAGGGCCACCGTTGTCCTGAATCCGAAAGCGGACGAGATAGTATCCGCTGCGCCAACCCGTCGGGACCGGCACGCGGATGGTTTCTGGCCAGCGACACCCGTGCGAGGACGCGTTATCGGGAATCGGATGACTGCGGCCGGGAATATCTCGGCGAGTCCACACCACTTCGTTGGTGGCTCCGAGTCGGACAATTTCGACGGCGAACTGGCTGGCACTGGTTGAAACGTGAAGTGGGACCTCCTCGCCGGGGGCGACGCTGAGTTGGCCGGCGTAGCCTTCGATAAAGAACGGAGGACCTCCGGCTTCACCGGGTGAACCGCGGAGGACGCCCCAGGAACTGAACGCGAGGAGGAGAAACGTGCCGAGAAATCGCATGGCTAAGGGCGAACCCTGGACTCCCCGGCGGCCGGCGTGAAGCGGTAAGCGTGGAGTCGGCCACCCCAGCGCGAGAATGAACGTTAAGGAAGTTGCACCACTTCGAGTTGGAGTGCCGAGGTTGCGTGAAGGTGCCGTCGGCGGACGCTACATCAAACGTCCCCACGACCACGCTGCCGTACCGCGAAGTCCACTGAGTTGAGTCGTTGTATCACGGCGAGCGAGGAAGTTTTGGTTTGAATTACCCCCTACCAGATCTCGAAGGTATAAAACCAGTTCCCGACCGCGAAGGAAGGGAGGGCGACAGACCGTTCGCCAGGTGCCGGAGGGGGATCTACGGGTCGGGGACAGAGGGACGCTCGGAACGTAGGTGCACCGCCCTGCGGCTTAGCTGTGGGTTTCCGCGGCGAAGGCTCGGGCGGCCCGGCGCCGGACGGCATAGCGTTTCACGAGTTCATCGGCAATCACGCCTAGAAGAATGACGGCGCCGATGATGGCAAACTCGATGTTGTTGTGGGTCGTCACGAGCGTGATCATGTTGCGCAAGACCTGCATGAGGGCGGCCCCGACAATGACGCCGACGATAGTTCCCTCACCGCCGCGCAGGCTGCATCCGCCCAGCACGGCCGCGGCAATGGCGTACAATTCGTAGAAATTACCGAAATCGACCGGTTGGGCGGAATTCACATCCAGGACAAACAAGAGTCCGCCTAAGCCGGCCAGCCCGGAGCTGATCACGTAGGCCAGAATTACCATTCGGTCGGTATTGATTCCGCTGTAGCGTGCCGCCTCTTCGTTTCGACCGAGCGCGAGCAGGTAGCGGCCGTAGATGGTTCGGTTGAGAAGAATTGCGGCCGAAATCGCCACGACCAGGAGGAAAATCCAAGGCGCCGGCAGCGAAAATCCGGAGATGAAGGGCAGGGGGATTTCGCCGGTAGCCAAGGCGCGCAGTTCTTTATAGCCCGAGCCGAAGCCCACGGTCTGATCGCGGGTGAATCCACGAGCGATGCCGCGATAGAGCAGCAGCCCACAGAGCGTCACCACGAAGGGAGGCAGACGCAGCTTGGTGATCAACAGTCCGTGGAACAGTCCGATGCCCAGGGAGACCGCGCCCACGGCCGCCACCGCCGCGGGGACCGACCAGTTCTGGGTGGTCAAGAGCCAGGGTAATCCACAGCCGACCAGACAGACCACCGAGCCGATCGAGAGGTCGATGCCACCGGTCACGATGACGAAGGCCACCCCAATGCTGATGATGCCGAACAAGGCGGTCCGGCGGACGAGGTTCTCCAAGTTATAGCCGCTGAGAAAGCTGTCGCTGGCCAGAGCGGTCAGCACACACACAACGAAGAGCAGGGCGGTGATACCGAGGATTTTTCTCATGAATTAAAGGTGGGCCAGGCTCAGGAGGCGACGGATTCCGCGAGGGTGTCGGTGGCGAGGTGCAGGACGGATTCCTCGCTCAACGCCGAGCGGGGGAGTTCGCCGGTGATTCGACCTTCATGCAAGACCAGGGCGCGGTCCGAGAGTCCGAGGATTTCCTCGAGTTCGCTGGAAACGAAAAGGATGGCTACTCCGGCGCGCGAGAGGTCTTCCATCAGCCGGTAAATCTCGTGTTTGGCTCCGACGTCGATGCCCCGAGTGGGTTCGTCCAAGAGCAATACCCGCGGACGCAAGGCGAGCCATTTGCCCAACACCACCTTTTGCTGGTTTCCGCCGGAAAGAAATTGTACGGGCTGCTGTTCGCTGGGGGTCTTAATGCGGAGATCCCGAATCATCTCCTGGGCGAGGTGCCTCTCGCGAGATCGGTTGAGAAAACCCCGCTTCTGGTCTCGTCGCAGGCTGGCCAGACTGAGGTTATCCCGGACGGCCATGGCCAGGATTACTCCCTGCCTTTTGCGGTCTTCGGGCACGAGCGCTAGGCCGGCGGCGATGGCGTCCTGGGGCGATTGGGGGCTGATTTCCTGACCCGCGACGCGGAGGGTACCGCCGACTGCCGGGGTCACTCCGAAGAGCGCCGCCAAGAGTTCGGTGCGTCCGGCTCCAATCAATCCGGCCACTCCGACAATCTCGCCCGCGCGCACCTGAAAACTCAAAGGATGGCGGGGGTGGGCGGCGGTCCGAAGTTGGTCAACCTCGAGAACGACTGGGCCGGGAGGATGCGGTGTGTGCGCGTAGAACTGGGAAAGGTCACGGCCAACCATCAGGCGGACCATGGCGGCATGATGAATCTCAGACTTGGCCAAGTCGCCGGCATTCTCGCCATCCCGCAACACGGTCACCCGATCGGCAAGTTCCTTTACCTCACCCAGTCGGTGGGAAATGTAGATAATGCTAACGCCCCGGGAACGCAGATCCCGGATGACCCGGAACAGATTGGCTGCCTCTGAACTCGAGAGGCTCGAGGTGGGTTCGTCCATGATCAGGACGCGGGCATTCACCGATAGAGCTTTGGCGATTTCCACCAATTGCTGCTGCCCGAGACTGAGCGTGCTGACTCGGGTGGCGGGATCGACGTCCAGTCCCACGGCGGCGAGATGGGTGCGGGCTTCCTGACGCAGTCGACGGGTGTCGATAAGGCCATGGCGCAGGTGTTCGCGACCGAGGAAAATGTTGGCGGCCACGTCGAGGTTGTCCGCGAGATTCAGTTCCTGATGAATCAAGGCAATTCCGTGGTGCAAGGCCTGGAGCACCGAGAGGATTTCCACGCGCTGTTGGTCGAGACGGATCTCTCCGGAGTCGGGGTGTTGCACGCCGGCAAGGATTTTCATGAGCGTGCTCTTGCCGGCGCCGTTCTCGCCGATCACCGCGAGCACCTCGCCCCGGCTCAACGTGAGGCGGACGCCCTTGAGCGCCCGGACTCCGGGAAATGATTTGGTGAGCCCGGAGGCTTCCAGTAGCGGCGCTGTCATCGCGTCGCGTCCCTCACTTCGCCGTTCCCGTCTTGACCTTCAGGTCCGCCCAGAATTCGTCGACGTCGGCCTTACGGATTTGCCGGGCGGGGATGTCGATGAATTTGCTGGCGGGGATGACCGACGTGTTGCCATTCGCCAATTCGGCGAGCAGTTCCACCGACTTGTAGCCATACTGATAGGGGTTCTGCACCACCGTGCCGTGGACGATGCCCTTCTGGATTCCTTCGAGGGTGGCGTCGTCTTCGTCGAAGGCCACGACTTTGACCTTGCCGAGCTTATTGGCTTGGGCGAGGGCCTCCAACATCAACGGCGGATTGTAGGCAAACAGGCCGACCATGCAGCTCAGGTCGGGGTATTTGGCCAGGGCATCTTCGGCGTTGGCCTTGCCCTTGGCGCGATCGAATTGATCGGTGAGTGTGCCGAGGATTTTGAAGCCGTTGCCTTCGATGAGGCTGGACGGAGGATCGAAGTTTCCGGGATTCGACGGCCGTCCGAGAATGGCATCAATGACTCCTTGGCGGCGTCGCTTGGCATTGTCTTGTTCCAACCGTCCGATAAAAAGCATTACGGTACCGCCCTGAGGCAAGGCTTCGCGAACGAGGTCACCGCAGAGACGGCCGGCCTGGTAGTTGTCCATGCCGATGTAGATTAACCGCTCGCTGTCGGGAGCGTCGGAATCATGCGTGATTAGTTTGGTTCTCCGGGCAGCGCGATTGAGCAGTTCGGTCTGATTGACCGGGTCAATCGGGCTAACCGCGATGCCGTCAATGCCCCGGGTCAACAGGTCTTCGATGATCCGCTTTTGGTCGCTGATGCCTTCGACAGGCATGAGCGTTTCCGTGCCGACGCCGGTTTTCTCCCCGGCGGCCTTCACCCCGGCGGCCGCGATCGTCCAGAACGACGCCACGCCATTGCTGACAAAAGCGATTTTCTTTTTGCCGGTGGTGGCGGGACGGCTGGCTTCCGGTGAATCAGACGCTGGCTTGCAGCCCACCAGTAGTGAGGCGGTGAGCAGCGGGATGAACAGGAGCGACGCGAGACGAGAGCGCTGAAGTTTCATGGTCAAAAGGGACGAATTTGAAAAAAGCAAAGCCGGATGAGTGACCGAGCTAACGGTCAACCGATTAGGAACAACTCAGGATTCGGAGGCAGCGGCGGTTTCATCAAGCGAGAATGCAGTGAATGACGGGTAATTTGTCGGGGGAAACGGGAGCGGGAAAGGCTGGCAGACGCCGGGTCGTCCTTCGATAGAAATACGTTTCCTAGAGTAATTCGCGCAGGGGGGCGCCGTTTTCGATCAGAAACATGGGCCGGCCCTGGTGGTCGGTGAAGGTTGTTTCCAAGGGCACTCCCATATGATGGTAGATCGTGGCCGCCAGATCTCCGGGGGTAATGGGACGTTGGTCGATCTCTCCCCCGTCGCGGGTGGAGGCTCCGATGACTTGGCCGTGCCGAAAACCACCGCCCGCCAAGCAGACCGACATCACCACCGGCCAATGGTCCCGACCGTCCGTGCTGCCCTGAGTTCCGAGCTTGGGTGTGCGGCCAAACTCACCCATGGCGATGACCAGGGTGTCCTCCAGTATTCCCTGTTCCTCCAGGTCGGTCACCAAGGTGGTAATCAGATGATCGAAAACCGGCAGAAGCGGGCGGAGTCCGTTCCAAATACCGCCATACGGGGGGATATTGTCGCCGTGGGTGTCCCAGGTGCCCGAGGCTGAATGATTACTGAGGTCAAGGGTGACGAAGCTCACGCCCGACTGCACCAGACGCCGAGCGAGCAAGGCCTGCCGGCACCAATCGTGTTCCCCGTACCGTTCGATGATTCGCGGGGGTTCTTTAGCTAGATTAAAGGCCTCCTGAGCCCGTGATCCGGCGACCAAATCAAAGGCTTGTTGGGCAAACCGGTCGGTCGCCTCCATTTGGCCCGAGGTATCCAGTTCGGCGCGCAGATGGTCCATTTGCTGCAGGAGTGTCCGACGTGACTGCAGTCGATCCAGCGTCAAGCCGGTGGGTAACCGGAAGAGGCGTTGGACGTTGTCTCCCAGAAAGGGATCATACTGTCGGCCCAGCCAACCGCCCCCAGCGATGTGGGATTTGTCCTTCAGGTTCAGTACCACCTGCGGGGGCACGCCGGGATTGTTGGTACCCCGGAAGCGGGCGATCGCTGAACCAATGGACGGATACAAATGACCCTGGGGATTGGTCCGGGGTGTGGCGGCCCGATGGCCGGTTTGCATCACGTGATCCGGTTCGTGGTTGCTCTCGCGGCAATCAACCGATCGGAGCAGCGTGAACTTGTTCATCATCGCTGCCTGCTTGGGCAGGAACTCGCAGAGATGAACGCCGGGAATCTGGGTGGGAATGTCTTTAAAAGGGCCGCGAATTTCGCTGGGCATCTCGGGCTTAACGTCCCACATGTCAAGGTGCGACGGTCCGCCGGTCATCCAGAGCAAGATCACCGCTTTGGAGCGCGTGAGCGGTTGCTGACCGGCGACGGATTCCGCGCGCAGTCGGAGCAGATCGGGTAGGCTAAGTCCCGCCAAGCCCGCCAAGCTGGCCTTCAGCAAAGAGCGGCGACTGAAGACCGTGACGCCTTCGCGCGCTCGACCGTTGAGGAAGGTGAAGGCGTGACGCCGAGCATGGGTGTGGGGTGTTCTCGGAGTCATCGGTGAAGTCTTACCGCGCGGCTTCCGGCCTGTCCAAGCCCGTCTGCGCGTGAACGCATGAACGCATGAACGTGAGGGCTGTCCGACGATCGTTGGGGTCACCCAGGGGTCGCCCTTCCAGAATGAGTGTCCCTGGGCGAAGATCAGCGATTTCTTCAGCGAACGTTCCGATCGGCCCAAATCCCCGTTGACTGATTTTTAACTTTGCCAATGATCAAACCAATGAGCGATGCCTGCGAGTTGAGCCGGCCCAAGGCTGCGGCCGCGTTTCGCGCCGTGGCCGAGGTTTTTAAGGCGCTCAGCAACCCCAACCGACTGGTGATCGTGGATGCGTTGGCGGGCGGTGAGCGCTGCGTGGCCGACCTGACCGCGTTGCTCGACCTGGATATGTCCACGGTCTCAAACCACCTCTCTGTGCTGCGACAGGTCGGTATTGTGAGTGACGACCGGCGGGGCACACAGGTGTTTTATCGGCTCCGAAAACCCTGCCTTTTGAATATTTTTTGCTGCCTGGAGGAGTTTCAGGCGGCCGCACCGAGTCCGGCTCCGACTCGCTCGACCCCGCGAGCTTCCTCCCGAGACTCCCGCAAGCCCACTTTATGAAACCCAGCGTTTTGATTCTTTGTACGGGCAACTCCTGCCGCAGTCACATGGCCGAAGGCATCTTGCGTTCGCTGGCCGGCGACTTGGTCGAGGTCCATAGCGCCGGCTCACATCCGGCGGGCTACGTTCATCCCCAAGCCATTCAGGTCCTGCGGGAGATCGGCCTCGATATTTCGGGCCATACTTCGAAGCACCTGAATGAATTCCTCAACCAGCCCATCTTTACCGTGATTACCGTCTGCGGCAAAGCGGACCAGGTGTGTCCGCGGTATCCGGGTCAGGTGAACCGGTATCACTGGGGATTCGACGATCCGGCACACGCGACCGGGACGGAGGAGGAAATTCTGGGAGAGTTTCGTCGGGTGCGGAACGAAATTTTTCAGGTATTTGGGGCGTACGCCGCCGGGCTGAGGGAAGGGGTCTTGCGGGCCTGCGCGGTCGGCTCGACGACCACGGTGAGACCGTGAATCGCCCGATCTGAGCGGGACAATGGGTCGGATTCATTTCCCGGCCGGCGAAGGTCTGAGTTCTGGCCCTTACTTCGTTCGGATGCGGTAGATTCCGACCTCGGCGGCCAGCTCGGTGATGGGAAAGACCGAGACTGGCCCAGCGACGAGTTCCTGCAGGGTGTGCCATTCCGTTGAAGAAATCTGGCGAGCCGATTCGAGGACGTACGTGCGCCCCGGAATTCCGTTGAACGGAAGCGCCAACCCTCCGGAACTCAGGGACGGAACGGTAAGGGCCAGAGTGGGGAATATGGTCACTGTCGCGGGCGGGCTGGTCCGGGTTCCGCCGGTTCCTGACACGCTAACGTTGTAGGTTCCGCCGTCTTCGGCACGCGTCTTGGCCAAGATAAGGTTGGCGGTCGTGAATTCGGCGAGGGGTTGCTCGTTTCGGGTCCAAGCGAAGGTCAGGTTCCCGGTTCCGCTGGCCGCGGAGGTGAGCAACAGCGGTTCGCCTTCATGCAGCGTTATGTCTTGCGGTGTTGAGGTGAAAATCGGGGGAGCCAGCGGTGCGGTGACGGTGAGACTGGCCGGATCACTCAAGGCCAAGCCGCCGCCGTTCCGGACGCGCACCCGATAGGTGCCGGCGTCGTCCAAGCTGGCCGCTTCAATGGTCAGGATGGCGCCGGTCGCCTGGGGAATCTCCAAATCATCCTTTAACCACTGGTAGGCGAGGGAGCCTCCCGTCGCCACGATCGACCAGGAAACCGGACTTCCGGCGGTCACGGACAGACTTTGCGGCGATTCGGTGATGACGGGGGCAGCGTCGACGACGGTCAGGGTGAGGCTGACGGTTGCTTTGTGATCCCCTGACTTGTCGCCTTTTTATACCCGGTGACCCTCACGTTGGCGAAGACACCGGACTGAGTCGGCTTACCGGTAATTCTCCAGATCCCCCCGGATCGGGTGGGCTGATTGAATCCGGGTGGCAGGTTCGCGGCGCCGTAAACACTAGGGGAAAGTAATTTGGAGCCGTCCCTGTAGGTGAAGCTGATGCGAAACGCGCTGTCGACGCTGTTCGTTGCCCGCGCCTGGCTCCCTGCCGGATTAGTCACGGTGATCGACGCTCCGGACACGGCGTGAAAGGAACCGGCCACCGCCGTTGAACCGGCGAACAATCGCAAAATGGCCAGGATGGGTGAGGATCCGCCAACGGCCTCCGCCGTCACCACCCGGACGAAGGGCAGAAACTGTAATAGGGCTGAGAGAACCAGGGAGGGCAGGCGGAGGAAATTCATACGGGTGACTCTTAGCCTAGCCTTCAGCAGGAGATATGCCGCTAAGCCGCCGCGGGGGTGCCCGGGGGTGTCCGGGGGTGTCCGGGGGTGTCCTGGTTCGATTTCGGAAGGTTGGGGCCGAAAAAGGAAACGAGGTGGTCCAATTTCGGTCGCCTTCCGATATCGGACCGGCGCCGAGTTTGGTGCCGGAATGAACTCGGGCGTTTTGCGGCTCAACCTTCGACTAAAGATCACGGGCCTTTGCTTTTCGTGAAGGCCCGAACGTTCGTGATCTGGGATTGCTTCGCGAAGTCGAGCACCTTGACCACCAGGCGCCAGGCCGCGTCCCCATCACCGCGGATGACCAGGCGTACCTGCGGGTCATTAGTCTTGGCGGCCTTCAATTCCCCCAGCAGACGATCAGCGGTGACAGCTCGATTGCCGACGAAATAATTGGGTTCAGCGGCCGCGACGGTCACGATCATGGGTGGCCTTTCGGGGCCGGCACCAGCCTTGGTGGCTTCACTGCTTTCCGGGAGTTCGAGTTTCACCGCCGGCGCATTCTTAAAGGTCGTCGTGAACAGTAGGAACACGAGCATGACCAACAGCACGTCGATCAGCGAAATGATGATGATCGCCGGGGCACTCCGGCGGCGGCGCGGATAGAACTTCATGGCCGCTTATTCGCCGGGACCGACTGCTCCACTCCATGGCCCAGATATTGGCGTCGGATGAAGTCATCGCATTCCCCCTCTAATTCCACCGCGAGAACTTCCACTTTCTTGTTGTAATAACTCCAAAACACCAAGGTCGGGATGGCGACCATGAGTCCGGCGAGCGTCTTATTGAGGGCAGTTCCGATCCCCTTGGCCAGGAGGGCATAGTCGCCGGAAAGGGCCTTACCGAAGTCAATAAAGAGCGGAATGATTCCGTAGATTGTGCCGACCAGACCGATCAGGGGCGCGACGCCGACGATGACCTCCAGGATGACCAGACCTCGTTCCATTTGGGCGACTTCCCGCCGGGCTTTTACCTCGACAGCGTTGGAGGTTTCTTCCTTGGGCCAGCGCAGATGATCCAGGGTGATGAGGACGAGGCGGGCCAAGGGGGACGGCGACGCCGCGCAGGTGCCGCGTAAGGTGGCCGGGTCGGCGGAACTGAGGGCCTCCACCAAGGCGGGCGGCATAATTTTGGATCGGCGCAACGTCCAGCCCCGCTCCAACACGAGGGCGACGGAGATCACCGACAGCATCAGCAGCAACCAAATGAACGGGCCGCCATCCGCCAAAAAGGCAAACATCTCAGTAATAATTAAACGTAAAAGTGACCGGAATCACGTCGCCCCCAATCAGGCGCCGAATTTCCGGGGGCCAGCGACCAAACGGAGCAGGTTGCATGACCGATAATTCGCAAAGAAAGGAGAGCACCTCGCCGACATCTGAATTCTTGGTTTCGATCGCGGTAATCGTGCCGTCCGAATGCAGGTTGAAGGCGATGACGACCTTGCCGATCCGTTCGAGGGCGTAGCGGCGTTCTTCCAGAAGGCGATACCACCGTTGTTGGACGGCTGTGACCATCCGGTAATGGTAATCGCCCAATGGGCTAGATTTGACGTCGAGGGACGATTCGACCGCCATCCGGGCGACACCCCCCTCTTGTTTCATGCGTTCCCCCACGAGGGCGCCTTTAGTGGGCATTACTTCCGACAGACGCTTCGGGGGACGTCGTTTGGGCGAGGCGGCCTGGACGGGTTCGGCGGGTTGCGCTTGCGGCGGGGTGGGACTGGCGACTTCGGCCGGTTTCGTGGTGGGCACTCGCTGGGGAACGGGCGGAGCGGGTGGGGCGGGTTCGACGGCCTTGGGGTTGGCTTTGGCGAGGAGGGTTTCGCCCGGCGGCGGTGGTTTGACTTCGATTGCTTCGGTAGTCGGCTTGGGTGCCGCCATGGGCGGTTCCGGAATTGCTTTAGGCGCTACTGCGACCGCCTCCGCGACGTCGGCCACTTCGGTGGCCTTGGGTTGGGCCGGCTCCACTTTCTCGGCGGGGCGCGGCGTGTCGAAGGTCTTGAGGGTGTCCTCTCGCCACCCGTCAATCCGGGGTTTTTCCTGATCCACCAGGGAAGGGTTCGGATTGGCGGCCCGAGTGTTGGCCGTGGAAAAGAACGGAGCATCGGGCGGTGCCTCATCGGTGACTAGAGCGGGGTCGACTTCGACAAATTGGAGCTGCAGGTCCTGCCAGGCTTCCGCGGGCGGCGCCGGTGGGTTGGTGGCCGTCGGCAGGATACTGGCGGCGATCGGTTGGACGGCCTGGGCCAACCAGGGCGGGAGCCAACCATTCTTGAGCGCCGCCTGCAGCAGCACCACGGTGAGCCAGACGTGGAGGTGCAACGCCAGGGAAAGCAGCAGCGCAATCACCAGGAGTGATCGCAACTTCCGGAACCATTTTGCGTTGGGCCAGGTGGCCGTCATTCAGTGCCAGAACCCTGCCGCACAGTTCCGGCGGGGGCAAGCCGTCCTGCTGACGCGTAAACCGGCAGGGGAGTTCAAGCGAATTGGGTTATTTAGGTTTCTCCGCATCCACTTCAGCGCGTTTCTTGACGCTCTGCGCCCGCATCCCCACTGTCCGGTTCCGGTTTTTGCTGGTTTTCCTACCCTACGCATGAGCACTCCGCACAGCTTGTTCGAATCGTTGCAGCCCTTTGACCTCGGAAATGGTCAATCCGGCCATTTCTACTCTCTGCCAGCCTTGGAAAAGGCTGGGATCGGTCCCATTTCCCGGTTGCCGGTTTCGATCCGGCTAGTCCTCGAATCCGTTCTGCGCAACTTCGACGGGAAGAAGGTTAGCGAGGCCAACGTGCGGGAACTGGCGAATTGGCAGCCCACCGAGGCCCGCACTGCCGAGATTCCGTTTGTCGTAGCCCGCATCGTCTTGCAGGACTTCACGGGAGTTCCATTGCTGGTGGATCTCGCCGCCATGCGCTCGGCCGTCGCGCTCTTAGGCAAAAACCCCAAAATCATTGAGCCACTGGTGCCGGTGGACCTGGTGGTCGATCACTCGGTACAGGTCGATTTCGCCGGGAACGCCGCGGCGATGCAGCAGAATCTGGAGCTCGAATTCACCCGGAACCGCGAACGCTATCAGTTCCTCAAATGGGGCATGCAAGCCTTCGACACTTTCAAAGTCGTGCCGCCGGGAATCGGGATCGTTCACCAGGTCAACCTCGAGTACCTGGCTAAGGGCGTCCTTTCCACTCCCTTTTCCCCGCTCAACTCGCAACTGTTTTATCCGGACACCCTCGTCGGTACCGACTCTCACACCACTATGATCAATGGTTTGGGTATCGTGGGCTGGGGCGTCGGCGGCATTGAGGCCGAGGCCGGGATGTTGGGGCAACCGGTTTATTTCCTCACCCCTGACGTGGTGGGCGTGCATCTGACCGGCGCCCTCCAGGAAGGGGTGACGGCCACCGACTTAGCTCTGACGCTGACCCAACTGCTGCGCAAGACTAAGGTCGTGGGCAAATTTGTGGAGTTCTTCGGACCCGGCGCGGCGGCACTGCCGGTGGTGGATCGAGCCACCATCGCCAATATGGCCCCCGAGTATGGCGCCACGATGGGCTTTTTCCCGATTGATCAGGAATGCGTGAACTATCTCCGCGCCACCGGTCGCAGTGAGTCTGATTGCCAAACTTACGAGAGCTACTATCGGGCGCAGGGACTCTGGGGCATTCCGGAGCCGGGTGACGTGGATTATTCCCAAGTCGTGGCCTTCGACCTTACCACGGTCAAACCCAGCGTGGCCGGACCGAAACGTCCGCAGGATCGTATTGAGCTCAGCAATTTACGACGGGAGTTCTTCAACGCCGTGCAGCGTCCGGTGGCCGAGAACGGGTTTGGTAAGTCCCGGCAAGTGATGGGTCAATCGGTCAAGGTCGAGACGGCCGCGAAGAAGAAAGCCGTCGTGGGAACCGGTTCGGTGCTGATCGCCGCGATCACGAGTTGCACCAACACGAGCAATCCCAGCGTGATGCTGGCGGCTGGTCTCTTGGCTAAGAAAGCGGTCGAGAAGGGACTCAAAGTGAATCCAGCCGTGAAGGCTTCGCTCGCCCCCGGGTCGCGAGTAGTTACGGATTACCTCAAGAAGACCGGACTTCAACCGTATCTGAACAAGCTCCGGTTTAATACCGTGGGCTATGGGTGTACGACCTGCATCGGCAACTCCGGTCCGCTCGACCCAGCGATCGAGGAAGCCGTGGTGAAAAACGATTTTGTCACCGCCAGTGTGCTCTCGGGCAACCGCAACTTCGAGGCACGGGTTCATCAGAGCATTAAGTCCAACTTCCTGATGTCGCCACCACTGGTGGTCGCCTTCGCCCTGGCTGGTCGGGTGGACCTTGACCTGAGCTGCGAGCCGCTCGGCCGGGGCAAGGACGGCGAGCCGGTTTACCTGGCTGATCTCTGGCCCACCTTGCAAGAGGTTCGTGATGCCATGCAGTCGGCGTTGAAACCCGAGGTCTTCCGCAAGCTCTATAAGGATTTCGCCGCCCAGAATCCGAAGTGGAACGAGATCCCGGCCAGCGCCGGCAATGTGTACGAGTGGGATCGGCAATCCACTTACATCCAGGAACCGCCCTTCTTCACGACCTTCTCGCTGCAGCCGGGAACCATTACGGGCATCACGGGGGCGCGCGCCCTGGGAATTTTCGGGGATTCAGTCACCACGGATCACATCTCTCCCGCCGGGGCCATCAAGAAGGCTTCGCCCGCGGGCAAATACCTGATCGAGCAAGGTGTCCCCTATGAGGATTTTAACAGTTACGGATCCCGCCGCGGCAATGACCGGGTCATGACGCGGGGCACCTTCGCCAATGTGCGCATCAAGAACCTCATGCTCGGTGGTGAGGAAGGTGGCAACACCCTCGGACCCGATGGGGTGAAGACTTCGATTTATGACGCGGCTGTGGCGTATCAAGCTCAGGGCACGCCGTTGATCATCCTGGCGGGTCAGGAATACGGCACGGGTTCCAGCCGGGATTGGGCCGCCAAGGGCACCAACCTGCTGGGCGTGAAAGTCGTGGTGGCGCAAAGCTTCGAACGTATTCACCGATCAAACCTCGTGGGCATGGGCGTCCTACCGCTGCAGTTCCAGGAAGGCACCACCGCGGCGACGTTAAAGCTCGAGGGAAGTGAGACCTATGATGTGCTGGGCCTCGATTCGAATCTCAAGCCGCAGCAGGACCTGAGCCTGCGGATCACGCGGAAGGACGGATCGGTCGAGGAAATTCCGGTGATCTGCCGCATCGATACCCCGATCGAGATCGATTACTATCAACACGGCGGAATTCTACCCTTCGTCCTGCGCCAATTAGTGGCGGAGGCGTGAGGCGTGAGGAGTTTTTAGATAGACTCTTTACGACCGGCTGAGGCATTTTTTCCGACCGCGGGCGGTTCCAGCTTCGAGTTGGCTGGGAGGATCGGAGGGTAGAGGCGACCCCAATGACTTTCTCTGTCCTTACTGCTGAACCGCCTACGCCGCATCGAACCTTCGCTTGCTCAGACTGGCTTGCCCCTCGCCCCCGGGGGAGAGGGCCAGGGGGGAGGGTTCTCCACGGCAGCAATCAGTTCAGGCAAACAACAGCATCGCCGCAACCGGCACGACGTAGGGTGCGTCAATGGAGATGTGGTGCGTTCTTAATCATAGACCGAGACACTGACATTTTAGGAGCGATAGGGACGCCTTCAACATGCGCTGCAGCGCGGCGGGCCATCGCGGTTGCAGTCGGTGCGCCTCGTGGCCGCCGTCGCTGAGCTGGGTCGTTTGGCCTCCAGGGTTCGTCTACTTGACTTGGGCGCGCATCTGGACATTATCCTGTCCATATGAAGGTCATCACCTATACGGCGGCCCGCGAGGGCTTGGCCTCAGCCATGGACCAAGTCTGTCGAGATCGTGCTCCGGTGGTCATCACACGGAATCGCGATCAGGCGGTGGTGATGATGTCGCTTGACGACTATGAGGAGCTGGAGGAGACCGCCCACCTGCTTCGGAGCCCCGCGAATGCTCGGCGGCTGCTCGCCGCCATTCAGTCGCTCGAAGCCGGGAAGGGCAAAGTGCGGAAGCTCCCGTTGGAGCCATGAGACTGATCTTCGCGGAACAGGCTTGGGAGGATTACTTGTTGTGGCAGCAAACGGCTCCGAAGATCGCTCGGAGGATTCACGAACTAATCAAGGATACGACACGACATCCATTCGAGGGGGTCGGTAAGCCGGAACCGTTGCGCCATGCTTTGTCGGGGTATTGGTCCCGGAGGATCACTGATGAGCACCGCATGGTGTACCGGGTCGCCGGCGAGGACCTGTTGATCGTTCAACTGCGGTATCATTACTGATGGCAGGGCCTAGCACCGCAGCGAACTAGGTCGGGCGTAATAAGGTGAGATGAATGAGAGCGTGTGGACGCCCGACTTAGTTCGTGGTTGGGCGAAGGCGCGGAGGAGGCCTTGGAAGTATCGGTAAACTACCCGACCCCGAGCACCGGAGGGTTGGGCGTGAGCATGGCTGGCACATAAGTGAGTTCTCCGCGGGTAAACTGAGCTGGAACCGCTGAGCCCGCGACGGTATGAAGGAGTGCCTTGGGTGCGGAAACGGTTTCTCTGACGCCGGATGGACACGACGGTGCGGCCCGGCCGAGGACGTGGAGTGAAGGGGGCCGAAGATGAATCATGGGAATAGCTCACACGAAGGCACGAAGACAGGAAGTAAATCAGAGAACCTAGTGGCGGAACTGCCGCAGCCCGTACGAAGGCCAATTTGCCAGCACCCCCTTTGCTGTTCCTCAATTCTTCTTCCCTCCCCTTCGTGTCTTCGTGCCTTCGTGTGAGAAAATGAATCAGGGACTAGACCCGCCAACGGGAGAATTTTGTCCGACGCTCCGGTGTCGGACGATTGCGTGATAGGCGACTGGCCGAAGTGGCAACTCCCGTCATAAAAGCTGTTTCCGACGATTGAAAACTGCGGTACGAATAATCCTCCGACAGTCAGCTGTCGCTGATTTATACTGTTCGACTATCGACCTATGAAACTCTTCGTCCACGGATAAGAATTTGCTTTTAGGCTTTGCGGAAGATGCAGACTAGTTTCATGGCGACGATGGTTTTGGTTTTGGTGGCTCTGTGATTGGAAACAAAGCGTCTCTTTCGGTTGATCAAGGTTGTGCGGGTTGCGTTGCTATGGCGTGGTGACGCGGAAAAAGCGCTGGGGAAAGGCGAGACCATCGTCGATGACGAGGGACAAATTGAAATCCTCCGCAGTGGTGGCACCAAGGGAAGCCCAATTAAGCAGGTTAGTCGAGGCTTGCACCTCGTAGCTGCGGCCGGGAATGGCGTTGAAGGAGGCGCGGAAGGTGCCGTCCGCCAGTTGCGGCGCGGATTGCAACTGTGGGGTGAGCACGGCTTGGCGCGTTTCGGCGGGAATCAACGGCGGGAGGCCGGGAGTGCCGAGGGAGGGGAGGCCGCCGTTGGCACTCGTGCTGATGCGCGCTTGGCCGCTGGCGATCCATGAGGCACGTGCCCAGTGAAATCGTGATGCGGGATGCGCTGCGAAGTGCATTGTGAAGCCGGTAGATGTGATATTCTCAGCGTCCACGAACACGAGCTCTGAATGGGTTCTATCGTTGATGATTCCAAGCGCTGTAACAACGGATGGAGGACTGGCAAATGGCTTTGGAAAAGTAATCTGCACGTCTCGGAAAATAAACACCTCGCTCGGGAGATCGTACCACCCATCCGAGCCAACGACGCTGCCAGTTCCTACGAGCACCTGCGGCACCAACAGCGCCTCGACCTGCTGCGCGGTGGTCAGCAAGGCCGCGTATTCGCTGACCGAGCGCGTGTTCAAAATCGTCGCGTCGCCCAGCGTGAAGGTGCCGATGCTTTGCTCGATACTCGTGAAGCTGACGTTTTGTACCGCGCCGCTCTGGCTGAATCGGATGCCAGTCATCACGCGGACGCTTCCGCTCAGATGCACTGCGGCGTCATGGACCTGCCGCTTGATGTCATCCATCTTGCGGTCCACGTAGTCGCTGCGAGACCAGTTTTGGATCGTCTCGGCGGAGGCGCTGCCGCCAAATCCAAAGAAGCTCGCAGAAGCGCCGCCCCGAACTTCGGTGTTCTGGCTTTTGGTGGCCGCGCTGATGAGGGCCGAGCGGTATTCGCTCTCCTGCGCCGAATGAATCGCCGTGTCGAGTTGGTTGATTTCGCTCAATGCCATCGACATGCTTAGACCGTCATCAAGGAGGATGGCAGCCACCGCATTTTGCTTTTCCTGGTCGGTGATCTCGATGGCCAGAGGCGCTTGAGTCAGCGCGCTGTCCACCAACCGGTCCACAAGTTGGGGATCCACGTTCGCGCCTGCCCGAATCAGAATCTGCAGTCGCACGAAACGTTTTACCTGGTCGGTGAAGAATTTGTCCTGCACGACGCTGCCCGATTACGTTCCGGGTTGCGGCAGGTTGGGAGAGAGTAACAGCGTTGGCTGCCCTCGGTCCGGCGCGGGCACGAGGCTATGGCGCAGGAAGGCCAGCGATTCGATGGCGCTCTGGAGGTTGATGAGCGCCAGGGTCGTCGTGTAACGGGCGCGGTAGCTTTGCTCTACCTGCACAGCCAAGTGTTGAGCCTTGATGGGCACAGCGCCGCTTGCGCCGCGCAAGCTCGCCAGGTCGCCGGCATCAAGAAAGAATTGGGCTGAGACGCGCGCCTGAGCGTCGGCCAGATCGGACAGGAGCGACTCGGCCAGCACCAGCCGCCGATTACCAAAATTCGGATCGACGAGGATCAGGGTCACAAGCCGCTGGCCCGTTGTCGCTGCCGGCAGTAGTTGCGGCGCTGGGGTGAGGCTGCGGATTACCGGATGGTTCGTGAGCGTGCAGATCAGATCGTCCTGGTAAGCGCGACTTTTCCAGAGGTCGAGCAGTGTCACGGTGAGATTCACCGGGCCTTCGCCGGCGGGAACGCGGAGGTTTCCACTGGCGTCCGTGAAGGGCAGTCCGCCCGGCAGCTTCGCCTCTTCCAGCAGGAACACGGGGAAATAGAAGATGCGGTTACCGTCCACCGCGTATTTGACGGTCACTTCCTGGCCGATGGTCTTGAGCGCAATCTGGAGGGAGCGCACGTCTTGGACGAGCGGCACGGTTTCGTCCTGCGCGGCCAAGTGGCAGGGCAAAAGGCTCAGACAGCCCAGAGCGGCGAGCAGAAGCAGAGAGGAAGGGCGACGCCGACACTTGATGCCAGCCGGGGAGGTGATGGGGGAAGAATGATTGCTTGGGTTCATGGTTGTATTTGGTTTTGGTTTTGGTGCTCTGTGATTGGAAACAAAAGCATCCTCGCGTCAGGCGCCACGGCTAATAGGTTCGAGGCGGCCCAGCCGACTTCGGCGGCGTAGAAGGCGCGGTCGAAGAAGGAACCGACCTTGAGACGGAAGGTCTGGCCGTTGGTGAGTACGGGGGAGCGCGACGGGTCAGGGCGTCCAGCCTGATCGGCATGGATTTGCACGCGCAGGCGCGGGAGCCAGTCGGGCGGGACGTTGGTGAAGGCTAGGCGCATAAGTTTGCCGTCGCCTGTGGTGAAATGGTTCCGCGTGAAGTTCAGCGTGCAGCGCTCGCCTTTGGCGTCGTAGATTTCCAGCGTGAAAACGCCGCGCAGGTCGTCATCGACGATTTGATGGACCGTCGCCGAGTAGGGCAGTTCGCGGATGACGTACCAGGCGGCGACGAGCAGGGGCCCGGCAATCGCGAGAAACCCTGTGACGCCCAGAGCGACTTTCAGGGGATGACGCCGGGCCCATTTGAGGGTGCGCTCGGCTATGCCGGCGGGCCGGGCGACGATGGGTTCGCCTCGAAGCCAATGCGTCAGGTCGTCCGCCAGCGCGGCCGCGGAGGCGTAGCGGCGAGCGGGTTCCTTCTCCAGGCACTTGAGGCAGATGATTTCGAGATCGCGCGACAGCCCGGGGGTCAGGAGGCGCGGGGTTGGTTCGTCCTGGATCTTGCGCAGAATCTCCAGCGGGGTCTGGCCGTCGAACGGTCGCCGGCCGGTAAGGCACTCGAAGAGAATCACGCCCAGGCTGTAAACGTCAGCGTGGAGGGTGGCTTCACGCGCGCGTCCGCTGGCCAGTTCGGGTGCCATGTAGGCTGGGGTGCCCAGGATGGCTATGGTCCGGGTGATGTCGCTGTCCTTTTCCAAAAAACGGGCCAGGCCGAAATCGGCCAGCTTGGGTTGGCCGTCGAGGGCAAGCAGTACGTTGGCAGGTTTTAGATCACGATGAAGGATGCCGCGCTCGTGGGCGTGGTGAATTGCTCGAGCAAGTCGCTCAACTATTTTCGCAGCTTCCTTCGACGGCAGCACTCCTTCTGCGATGCGGTCGGCGAGGGTGCCGCCTTCAATGAGTTCCAGTTCGAGGAACCATTGGCCCTCGAACTCACCGGCGCGTCCGACGCGGACGATGTTGACATGATCGAGCCTGGCGGCAGCCTCCGCCTCTGTGAGGAAACGGCGGCGTTCGTCGGCGGAGGCGAGGAGACCGGTGCGAATAAGCTTGAGGGCACAGGAACGGTTGAGCCCGCGATGAACGGCCTGATAGACAACGCCCATGCCGCCCTCGTTGATCTTTCCGACGAGGGTGTAGTTCTCAAATTGGCGCATCGGGGTCATGGGTGTGTCTTGATTACTTCCCTCTACTCCGAAAATGGAGTTTGGTGGGAAGCTCGCCATCTTCCCCGATTGATTCTGGTGGGGCAAAGCTGCCGCTTTGCCCTGATCTCAAGGCCAGCGAGTGCAGCGACGCTGGCCGCAGACCGGGCGAGAACATCGCTGCGCTCGTTCTCGCGAAGATTTGGGCGTCGCAGCAGCGACGCCCTACCGGTTCATGGAACGAGGGAGTCGCCCGCGCCAGGCAAGCTGTGCGGTGCGTTCTCGTGATTGGCAACGTCGAGGCAAGCATGTCTTCAAACGCATTAACGGGAAGTCGGTGGCTGCGGTTGCAAGGGAGTGAATTTTGTTTTTAAGACCTGCTCAGTCGGGTTCATCAAAAGCCCATGGAGATAAATGACGTCGTCCTCGACGTCTGATGGATCCGTTTGACGAAGGACGGCATCCCGGAAAGCATCATGGTAATCGCGGCGAAAACGAAAGACCCAGGACTTGATGGTGCCGACACTGGCAGCTAGTTCGCCAGCCAATGCGGCGTAACCGCGGTTTTCACCTCCACCCAATGCAATGGCCTGGAGGCGGTCGAAGGCATCCCTTGGAAGACGGGCCTGCCACTGAACCTTGAGCCGGTCGATGGCACATTGATGGATTTGGACGGCAATGGCTAAATCGAGCGGCGGAGATGTCTCGCGAGAGGCTTCGATGAGTTCATCGTGATCCCAGGGGATGTGCTCAACTCGACCGCCGCGCCGGGCCGCGATGCGCGTCGCGCGCCAGTCGGTCAGGAACCGCCGCAGACACAACCGCAGAAATTCCCGAAAGCGCCGCTCGCCACGTTCAAAGCCAACGAGCGGATTCTCCCGCTGCAACCATTGCCTGAGAAAATCATGGGCCGCATCCTCGGCATCTTCCGGAGAAAGCCGCTGAAGGCGCATCCAGAACACGATGGCGCCGCGGTAATCGCCACAAAGCTGCTCGAAGGCCCGGCGTGCGCGGTCCGGATCTGCATTCGCCGCCTCCAGGACGGCCGACCAGTGGGTGAGTGGAAAAGCATTTTCGTTCATGGATGAGCCTGGGATTTTGCGTGCGCAATCGGGCCGAAACGCCCTCGCCGGCTACCCGAGGAGTGCGTGACGGTGATGTCGCCTGGAACATCGAGCACCACATCGTCGCTCGGTCCGGGCAGCGCGCCTGCACTCCAATTGGCCGCGGTGTTCCAGTCACCGCTACCGCCGATCCATGAGACGGTGGCGGCACGGAGTTGCGGGGTGAAAGCTGAGAGAACTAGTGTAGTGTCGCATAAATGACTGGTGTTATTGTTTTTTGCCCCCAGAATGCGTTCGTGCCTCGTGTTGCTCGGACTATTCAGCTGGATCCCACCGACCGTCTCGAACTAGAGCGATGG
>Ga0163144_10005577_pt1 | contig 27959 bp, 26 predicted proteins | sample OliLak19BULKMAT1_FD_123175 | JGI IMG/M metagenome (GOLD analysis project Ga0163144, IMG submission 123175) | Freshwater microbial mat bacterial communities from Lake Vanda, McMurdo Dry Valleys, Antarctica - Oligotrophic Lake LV.19.BULKMAT1 | ecosystem: Environmental > Aquatic > Freshwater >... | reverse complement strand
TGGACCCCTTTCCCCCTACGGATATCAACTCGAGTCGCCCCGGTTATACTCATAGTCCGTGGTCGCGTTTTCGAATGACCCTCTGGGCACTGCGCGATGTTATCCTCGGTGACGGTGCCTGGCGGATGATTCGCAGCGAGGCGCAACTACGCCGCCTCCAGAACTCGCCCCGGCGCCGCAGGCCGGCTGAACTTCCTCGGTGGTTCACAAAATCTCGTTCGAACTCCAGAGCAGCCTGAATGCTTATTTTAACGCCTATGGCTCCCTCCCCTGCGCCCCTCCCTTAATATATCTCTCTTCAAACCCGTAATATCATCGCTATAACTACATCACTCACCTGTATCAAAGTGTCACCTATCTCCCCGGACAGAGTGTCACCTATCACCGGATCGAACCCCCACGGTCCCACAGAGTCAGCAGAAGGGGACACGTCTTGAACGTTGACAGACTTGTGCTGGTGTTTTGCCTCCGGGGATGGCGAGGACATAGCGGCGGAAGTATGAAGGAGCGTGAGTCCATCGGACGGGGTCAGTCTGACTTTATTTATTAAAACCGATAGTGAGAGGTCTTTGGGTGGGTTTCATCGGCAATCGCGGGCTCCGCGCCATTACGGAGTCTGGACCTTTGCTCAACCGGCCAGTTTCACCTTCAGCACCAATGGCGGCTTTTCGCTCAGCCAGAACCTCACCGAACTCAACGTTATGGACAAGTTCCAGAATGGGTCAACGGACTATTATGTTTTCGATGCGGATCTCGGGACTTTTGGCGTCACGCCGTGGTCCCGCCTCGAATTGGTCTTCAGCAATAACTCGAATGCCATAATCCCGCATCTGGACATACCACAGAGTCTCGCCCCGGGGGATTTCCAGTTCAAGACCGCGCTATACGTTGAGTATGACGCGCAGGGGAATCTCGCCCAGCGAATCTATAGTTCGATAAACTCAGTCGGGGTTGCGGTTTTTCCCGAACCTGCGACCTATGCCGCCCTCACCGGGCTCGCGGCGCTCGGATTTGTCGCGTTGCGACGTCGGGAGCGCCGCGCGGTGATCTGAACGCTCAGCGGTTTGAATCAAACGCAAGGCGACATCGTTGTGGGCTTGGTGTGTACGGCGATGGAGCCACTGGCACAGGCGGGGGACCTGGAGAAAGGCCGAGCCTTGCGCAGGCCTCAGCCCACACTCACCTCTTGTTCCCAATTTTTAAGATAGACGAGGAGATCGGCCTGCAGTTCAGAAACCTCGATCTGTTTTTGCACGAACTCGCGGCAAAGCGCGATCTGCTCGGTGGGGTCGGTGAGCGCGATCACCTGAATCTCCAACGCGTCCATCAACTCGCTCCATCCCTTGGGGGGACGGGTGACGGAGACGACCAAGCGGAGATGCATTAAAAATTGGGCAGAGGTGATGTGGGGGGTCGCCTCAGCGGCTGGAGAATAATGAGCGACGCACAATTCCGGTTGTTCGCGTTCTGCGACAACCAGTCCTTCGACGTGTCGAATCATGCACCTCTTGTGAGACTGAAGACCGTGGTCCGGCCAACGGGAGGGTTGATGCAGTTCCTCGGTCGCGATCACGACTTTCTCCGCCTCATCCCACGCCACGAAAGCGGTCGAGCGGCAGAGCAGACTGTATTGCAGTGAAAGACGTTTCGCCCCGGCGTCGTCGTTCGCGGCTTCCAGCGCCACGATCCTCTCGCGCGCATGGAGGAGCGGAATCGCTTCGTTGAGCGAGGGCTCGGGGAAGAGCGCGATGGTTTCTGACGAGCCATCGGCGCGTTTTCCCTGGAGGGTCAGCGCGCCGTCGGGAACGTCCGTCCGCTCGCAGAAAAATTCAATCGTGCCGCCGTCGTAGAGCACGGGCAGACGCGGTCCGCTGCTGAGCCACGGGGCGATCACCCGCAGGTCGCTCCAGGCCGGGCTGCGCAAACAGGATCCCGCGTCGCACACCGCCGCGGCGATATCGTCGTCGGGAGTGAGCAAACGACAAAGCCCACCTTGCTGCGCGGCGAGGCGGCGCAGGAGGAGATCGTTCACCGCGGTGTCAATGCCGATGGTCGAAAGCGGCGTGGCGGCGGAAGCCTGGAACGCTTCGATCACGGCGGCCTCGTTGCCCACCTGCCCATCCGTGATGAGTACGATCCGCGGATCGCGGCCGGCGGAATGCTTCGCCAGCATCGCCAGCACGTGCCGGGCGGCGGGGAGCAACTCGGTGCCGCCGTCCGTGCCACGGTTGACCAAATCGCGAAACGCCGGGTCAGCGCGGAGCGTCGCCGCCGGCAGGGGCGCTTCCGCGAAATCCTGGAAGCTCGATTCGAAAAACGTGACCGCCATCCGATCCTGTGGCGCGAGGATTTGGGCAAACGTCTGCAGCGCTTCGCACGTTTTCACCCACTTCGCGCCCGCCATGCTGCCGGACCGGTCCACCAGAAAATAGACGTCGGCGGGCGGACGGTTCACGTTCGCAGCCACGGACGCAGCCGGGGCGCGCAGCTGCAAGCGGACGACGGCCCCGTTCGGCGTCTGCACCTGCCAGGCACGGGCCTCGAGACGCGGTGGGATGGGTTCGCGCCACCCGATCACGAAGTCGCGATCCGGCGTCTCACTGCTCTCTGCCAATTGCATGCGCCACGCGGTCTCGTCCGTGGAAACAACAACGCTATGGGTACGCGACTCGAGCGTCTCGGCCGCAGCGTCGCTTAAGACAAGCGTGCCGCTCAACGCGAAATAGGCGGCGTCCGGATGCAGCGCGTCGATGCGGGGCGGAGTGAGCCGCGAAGCATCAGGCACTTCGTCAGTCTCCGTTTCCGTGCCCGTGCCCCGCGACGAGCGCAGAAGCGGCCGGCCGGGAATGTAACGGATGCCTGGGCATACCGGGATGCGGAGACGCAGCTCGGGGCCGTGACGGTCGAGTTTTTCCACGTAGGCAATCCGCACAACGATAACGTCGCCTGGCTGGATGTTTCCCAAGCTAAGCGTGAAGAGATTGTCGCGCTCGCTTTCCACCAGGGCGGCGCGATGCCCGGCGACTTTCTTCTCCCGATAAAGACGCTGGGCCTCGCCCTTGTCTTTGATCAGAGCGCGGATGACGCGGTCGTTGATGTGGATCTCGCAGCGATGCACCGCGGCATCGGCCGGCAGCGGAAAGGAGTAAGCGCAGTCGAGCGGACGCGGATTGTTCTGATAATAAATCTGGTCGATCTCCACGCTCGCCAGCCCAGCGGTGATGGAAAACCGGCCCTCGACGCCTTTGAGCGGAAGCGCGATGCGGGTGGATTCGAGCCAGGCGATGAGACCGAAAGTGACGGGTGAGGGAAAGTGCGTGAACATGGGAGAGAGGGGGCGAAATGAAAAGTTGAGAGGGCGAAAGCGGGCCAAGGAGCGTCAGTTGGGGCGGAGAATGGCGAGAAGGCGGGCGCGTTGGGCCGCGGTGACCGGCACGCCGCGACGTGAAACCAGAGAAAAATCCGCATCGAGCGGGACGACCCGCCAGATCTCATCGGCCCCGTCAACGGCCAGCGGCGGCGGCACGGCGCCTCCCCGTTCCTCAATGGCGCGACGCTGAATCTCGCGCAAATGCGCGAGGCTGCGACCATGGAGCAATTCACGGATGCGCCGCAGCGGCTGGCCCTGGGCTTGAAGCAGGCGCACGGCGATGAGCTGCAGAAAATGTTTTTCCCCGAAGCCGCGGCCGCCGCTATCGGTCGGGGCATCGAGCAGACCACTGGTACGGTAGAAACGAATGTTCCGCTCGCTCACGCTTTCGCCCGACTGTCCGTTAGCCGGCGAAACCCGGTGCTGTTCGCACCAGGAATTCACCGCATCGGCGAGTTCGGAAACTGAATAGTTTTCCTGCACGGCATCCGAATGCCAGTGTGGCAGTGTTGCTGTCAACCTTTTGTGCAATGCCGGATTACTCACCTCGTGCAGACCGACCATGTTTTCCCTGAGCCAGCGATTGGTGGCCGTCGTGTGCGCTTTCAGTGAGGCGGCCAGCGCCACTTTCCAGCCGGCTGACTTTTTCTCCCTGGCCAATTCCCTGGAGGTTCGGCCGAGTTTCCGAGCAACCGATCCAGATCCTCGCGCCAGAGCGCTTCCCGCGTCTCTCTGTCGGCATCGACCTCGGCCTTAGATTTCAAGTTTCACCATCCCAATTCGCCTCTGCAAAGGAACCCAGCCTACGGTGAAAAACCGGATGCCATTTTCCTGCGATTGGACCGGGGAGACAATCGCCACATTCAGTATCCCTCAAATCATCACAGGAGATGAAAACGATACTTGCCGCGTTCATATTCGCAGTCGTTGCCCCTCTTGGTAACGCCCAGCTCGAGCTTGATGTAAAAGTGAAACTCTACGGTGAGGTCGTCGCAGGAACTGGCGCGTATGCCGACTTGGTGGGCGCGCCTTTTGTCGACAGATTTTCTACGCAGGTCGAACCGTTTCTAGATTTAAACGGAAGCTACCTCTATAGCGCACGCACCAGCATCGTGATGAACGAGACTACAGTCTTCGAGTTCCCCGGGTTCGGATTCGCGTATGTGGAGGTCTGGAACGGAGGCTCCAACCAATACGGCCTGACTCACTCATATATTGGCCCGAACAGCTTCAACTTTGGATTTCAGCTCTTGGGTTCGCCCGAAACGGTGATTGGCAAACACCTGAAGAGAGACGTGGCGTTCGATCAATTTTACCGAGCCGAGGGTTGGATTCAAGACGCCAGTGGTTCGATGCAGTTTGAGGTTCGCTCGTACTCGACAAACTTCGCGCCAATCCCGGAACCTAGTTTTTACGGCATGGGCGCGATAGGCGGTATCGCTGCGTTCATAGTTCGGCGCAAGCTCGCCGTACGCTGCTGACCGTCTTTCGGATTCTGAGAACGAAATCCTTTCAAAAATCCCAAAGCGGAAAACTGCTATTTGGACTTTCCGAGACCCGCCGGCACCGAAAACCAGTACGCACCGAGCAATCTTTCAGTAACGCGTAGTAAACACGGATACAACTGTGTGTCCCTCCGCTGGGACCCACTATCCGACCGCTCAAGGCCGAACGATGGACCTGCCCAAACCACAGCGCGAAACCCGGACATTGCGCGAACTTTTTCCCGACAAGGAGACACGCTGTAAGGCGCATCATGATTTTGCGCACAAATTCATCGGTCCCTACGTATTTCAGAATCCGCGCGCGTTCTTTTCTTACCTGCTATCAGACGACCCTCTGTTACCCCGGAGCGATCCGACGAAATTCATTCACAGTCGATGGACTGGAATATTCGAAAGGCATGCTGGACTCAATCCGGGCCGAGCAAACTCAAGTTTTGGGGTCGCTGACCTAACGATGTCGCTGGTTACTGTCGGCGGCTTTCATTGTGCGCTCATCCGGATGCCGCCGCCGGAAAATCCGTTGGCTGCATATTTCGTCGGCATTGTTCTCCTCAGCGCGGAACCCTCCGAAGCCAAATGGGCGCAAAATGTACAAGCGAAAGTTTACACGCTAGAAAAGCTTCACGAACCAGGCGCAGGGAAAGGCATACTATGTGAGTGGACCGAAAAGGGAGATCATGTTAACTGGTGCGCGGAATTACCGGTCGACTCCGATGTCTTCTTAAGTGCCATCGCTAGAGTGCTTGCAGCGAAACCTGAGGCCCCCGCGTTTAACTCACTGACCATTCCGCGGCCCACCCAAGGCCAGCCCCGAGAAGTCGAACCTCCTCAGTTACCCAACGTCCTCCCGGATGCGCCAAAGCTAAATTCGAAATACGCCGGGAACGAGCCCCCTTCGTATTTCACGAGAGCCGTCGCCTCGTTGTCCCAGTGGTTTTCTCGAAAACGCCAGCCCGGCCTTCCTGCAGACAAGGCCGACGCCAAGAATCCGAAACCCACGCCGCCTTCCCCGTCGGATCCTTCCGAAAGTTCACCGGATCGCATCCGTTTACCCAACCTTCCTCCCCTTGAACCTCAGCTGGAAAACCCCCTGTTTATAGCCGAACCGGTCTTCGCAAAAGCAGATTATCTTTCACCACTCGCGCACAGTGTATTTGCGAGAGTTTTGGTGCAGATTCAACAACCGGAGTTAGCCGCGCAAATCAAACCTGGCACCCCAAATTCCAGAATCGGCGGCGAGCCCGGCAGGCGCTCTTCCCTGCTGATTAGCGGCCTTCACTTTGCGAGCTTACGCAGCGCGTTGCGGTACTTCCGCATCCCCATTTCGGCGAGCTTGATCGTTTCAGCAAAATCGGGGTCCGTGGCGCATAAGATGTTCGGCCTCTGATCGTATAGGCACGAGGATCAGTCCTATTGGAAGAGAATGTGGTCGGATATACTGTTAGCTACTCGATCAACAAAATCATCCACACTACGCATATTGCCGTCCCATTTGCTTGAACCCACGCTTTCGGTCCAGACTTTACCGGTTTGGCCAGTCTCATCGATCTTCGCGAGTGACAGCGAAAACGAAGCCTCGCTTAAGACGAATGTCCCCGAGTAGCCCCTAGTCAGAATGTTTTCAACTTGCACCAAAACCAGCCATTGGAATCCCTGGCGGCGCGCTACCGCGCGGCAGCGTGCAACTTCGTTTGCAAATCTTTGCTCAACCTCGACAAAGGACTGCGCATTCCGATCTCCTTGGTTCCCCAACCGATTGGAATACTCCTTTCCTGTCAGCACCACGAGAGATGATTCTCGCCCCCGCTGCCCCAATCGTTCGTTTAAGCGGAGAGCGACATCAATCGGTAGATCGGAAAGCAACTTTCGCGTCTCACGGTCAATCGCCTCGTAGATGTTAACTCCACGACCGATTACCAAGCAACCTCCGGCCGGGCGGTCGTGCTCAGCACTAGGCTTCATCTGTAGTGCGTCCAAGCCAGATTGAGCTGCCGGAATCGGTTTCGCGCGTTGACTGGGTGCTAATTTGATTCGAAATCCGATGGTGGCATCACGCAGGCTGACGGCTGTACCCTGGCGCAAAGCGCTACGGCAATCTGCCGCGACGGAACCGCAAGACGATCCTCGGATTACCTTTATTACAGGCCCGAGACCTACAGAGGTATGCTCCGGATTATCACGATAGTCGTCCGCGCACCATTGCTGAATATTGCCCAGCATGTCGAATAAACCCCATTGATTAGCCGTTCGAGTTCCCACGGCGCGCAAGTCGAAGCCGCGTAGGGCGCCGAAAACGTTGCGGCTTTTTGTGTTATCTTGGAACCACGCGATATCCTCCAAACTACCGGCATAAAAAGGACCGCTTGTGCCCGCACGACACGCATACTCCCATTCGGCCTCCGTCGGAAGGTCAAAGACCCAGTTATCGTCGAGCCTGCCTGCCATGTGCTCGCGCTTCGTAAGGCGTGCGCAATACTCCTGCGCATCCCGCCAGTTAACATATCCGATCGGAAGCCGAAGGCCCAGATTCCTGGATACTGCGGGGCTCCCCGCCAACTTGATCTGATCTCGTGCAGTCGAGCCCATAACCTTTTCCCATTGCTGCTGAGTGACGGTCGTCTCCGCCAACCAAAAGCCCTCTTTAATTTCGACCTGCTTAACCGGACCCTCCGCAAATCGCCTTCCTGCTTCAGAATAAGGCGAGCCCATGCTAAATTGCCCGGGCGGAATTGGTCGTAACGTTAACGAAAGATCTTCTATTATGAAGGGCAAATCCGCGATCGGAGTCGGGGATTTGCTCCGGGCGTGGAGAAGGGCAAATCCGGCGAACCAAATTCCTATGAGGAACAGCCGATATGGTATTCGCGGGGACGACCGGTAGAACATAGATCGGTCAATCGTCGTTCCAAGTGAGTTCGCCCATTGCAGCGAGCGCCGCCTCTATATTTTTCCTGAATGCAGCGTTTAATGCAATAAAGGCCCGGTAAGCTCCGGTAATGGAATCGGCAGAACCTCGGGTGTCCGCAGTCTCGATCGTTTCCTTCCAAAGGATTTTATCCGTGGATATTCGTGAAAGAGTATAGGTAATTTCGACACTAGCTGTCATACTTACGCCGTCTCCGGCCGGATCACATCGATCAATCTCCGCCACCAGCCTATAGCCGGCTGGGACGCCAGGCGTGCTGTCAAACAGTCTCGCATTGTCTATGGAGGATTTCAACGCCGCCTCGAATTCAGAATTGTACCCTCTACCCTGCTTGAACTTATACTCGACGTATAGGGGAACTCCCGTAGTGGAGACCGTCACGCCGGTCGATCTCGGACTCGCGGATGAATTAGGAGACGCAGATGCTACGATATGCTTTCTGGGATCGTACATGTCACCGATCCCCTGTGTGATGCACCCCCCGGTAAGAAACGAAAACCCTACTGCTACTACCGCTGCTAACACCTTCGACAGTCTAAGCCGTGTAGCAGCGTCCAGAGTCATCGAGGAAAACGCACGGACAAGGACGTGTCCTGTCAATGATTCAGTGGGATTGCCATGGCCTATATTAAATAGTCTACTGTTGCGCGGCCGAGCGCGATGCTGCGGTGCTGAGTTTTCTGAGCACTACGCTGCGGTCGAAGCATTGACCGGCGTGCTCTTCTTTTTGGTATGGTATGTCCGCCCGTTGTCGGACTTCCTGCGATGTCGCTTCTGATCGCTTGCCTGATCGTTGGCAGCTTCATCGACACTGACCACACGATCATCCCGGATAGGTTTACGATGGGTCTGGCCGTTGCGGACCTCGCGTTCTCAGTTGGTTATCCGGGACTCCACCTCAGTGCTCAAGGGCTCGCAAGTGGCGAGTATGCCGTATCCGTCCGGCGGACGACCACCCGCGACGTCATTGCTGACGTCGTGCGTCACTGGAGTGAGGCGTGTGTGCAGTGAGTATGAACCGCCAAACGGCAATGCCACGATGGATCTCAGACTGGGCCGTACGGGATTGAGATGGATGTAGTGCAAAGCGATTCAAGCCCCCCGTCAGGATCATGAGCAGGCTTTGTAACGACCTTGGAAGAGGTGCCCGCGATCGTTGCGCAAACGCTGTCAGCGGCGGGATGAAACTCATGGATTCTTGGATGGCTTTCTTCGAAAAATTCCTCAAGACAAGCTCTTCTTCGGCCTCGGTGGATTTTCTTCCCTCGTGAACTAAGATTCTTTCCAGCGACCCAGCGTTTTCAGACCCCATTGAACAAGCGCGCTGGTGTGCTTGCGCTCCACGTTCCTTCGGTACCAAAGCTTCGCCGCCTTGTCCGTGTTTACGGCATGGAACATTTTTCTTACCTTCTGCTCGATTTCCTCCGCCTCCAGGCCGAAGGACACGAACGACTGATGATGAATTTCCAAGCCGACCGCATGCTGCCGGAGGACCGTGAGGCCACAAGTCGCGAGGTGCGGGAGTTCATTGGGTCTGGTGACGTCGGTGCGGGCCGAGCCTTAATGCAGCATGTGATTGGCATACACCAAAAAAAAGATGGTGCGTGATCTGTATCGACGGTAGCCGCGTTTTTCGACGTGCTCCGTCACAAAACCGGTAAAGCATCTGAAAATGAGGCTCTGCAACGATCTCCGCGGGAGCGGTCACCGACGCAAACCGTGCTGGGGTCAAGGCCCGTGGATGCTGGGCAGACCGGCACTCGGGCGTCATCATCAAGTTCGAGCCAGAACTTCATGCCGTCTGTTCCTATCGTTCATCCTGTGCGGTCACCACATCGTCCGGTGCAACCTCGGCAGGTAGTTCGACCACGCACTTTTCCCGCAGAAATCCAAAGTTTGAGTGCAGAGACGACCGCTGATTTCTTCGCGGGCACCTCGTTGAGGTTCACGCGCGGAGTTTTTGCGCAGGACGCTGCGACAGGGACGCTCAAAATGCGGACGCTCGCGTCCACCCAAGAAAAGTTCTGCGCTGTGTGCGCAAACTGACTGCACGCCAGAAGCGCGATCCGGCGGAACTGGATGAGCCATCGGTGTGGGATCACCCCTTTAGGACGACACTCAGAAACCAGCCGCAGCCTGAGGTTCAAGGGAGGAAGGTTGGGTAAACGAATGCGATCCGGGGAACTTTTGGAAGGATCCGACGGCGAAGGTGGCGTGGGTTTCGGATTCATGGCGTCGGCCTTGTCTGCAGGAATGCCGGGCTGACGTTTTCGAGAAAACCATTGGGACAACGAGGCGACGACTCTCGTGAAATGCGAAGGGGGCTCTTTCCCGGCGTATGCTTGCCTGCTGGACAATCGATTTTGCTGAGATAAGCAATGGTGTCTCGGGAAAGACCGAGTTCCTTGATCGCGTGAAGGAGCAAATTCGGCGACCTCCTCCTCACTTATCAAGTTTTGCCGTCGAGCAGCACATAATCGCACGAGGTGTCGTGAAGATTCAGGTTGCCGGCGATTCTCCCGGGCTGAGTGGTCAATACCAAATCTGTGATCTCAAAACGGTTGGCTGGTACGTGGCCGTTCTTGTATCCCCGAGGAAAGCAAGCCCCCCTTAAATAAGGAGGCTCTGTGAATCCCGCCGAAACTTGGAGTTCAGCTACGTCGGAGGCGGCTTATCCGTATCTAACTTGTTCGTCCAGTCAGCGCGGCTCAAAATCGCCCATGTTCGCTACTGCGCCGCTACAGTTGGCGGTTTGATCCCGGCGACACGGGCCTTCTGCGGATCGACCGATTCGAGCACGTAAACATAGAACTCCTTTCCGGCTGCCACACGCACGAAGGTGCCGTTGTCCTCGATGTCTTTCAATGTGCGCTTCGCGTAGAGTTCGAACACCTCGCCGGCTCCTTCGCGAACGCCGTTCGACACCGAACCGGCGACCGTCGTACCGAGCGCGGTTTGCGTGCGGTCCTGCGCCCCGCGGGCAAACCCGCTCAAAGCGGCCGATGCTAGCATCTTCAACTCCTGCAAATCGTCGCTCGCCATCACCCGCCCTTTTATGCCGCCTGAGCCGTCGGTGATCCCGTAGCCGTCAATGTCGTGCTCGTATTCGCGATCCAGGGCGACGCCGTTGAAAACCAGTTCGCGGCCGTCCTGCCACACGAAGTGCCAGGAACCGGCGGCCGTCACGCGGTCACGCATCCGGCCCGCTCGCGCAGTCCCATGCACGAGCGTGTTTGCCGGGACGACTTTCTTTCCGTTCTGCCAAACATCTTCCAGCAAGACCGCGATGACCGGCGTTTCCAGATTTGCGCTGTCGATGGTGTTCACGAGTTTGCATTTCAATAGTGTGCCAAACGGTATGAAGCGCTCCGGCGCAGACGGCTCCTGGAGGTCGCCCTCTGCGGATGGCGCCACATAAGTCGCGAGCAACGACGCGTAGCGAATCTTGCGCGGTTTCGGTTCCGCTCTCGCCGCCGTGCCTGTTCTTACGCTGGCCGGCACCGCGGACGGCGGTGCCACCGCAGGCGGTGGCCGGAATGGAACGATCTCTCCGCCAGCCACGTCCTTAACGTTCTGTGAGCCAGCGGTCGGACGCACTTGCTGCGGCACGCCGCTCTCCAGCCCCTTGTCCAGCGGGACCTGCACCTGACCCAAGGCGATTTTTTTGGTGTCCTGCGCTGCGAGCTTTGCCGCGTTGCGCTCACCCGCCTGATGTCGGCCATAAATCCAGAGCCCGGAAAAGAGCACCGCGACAAACACCACAAACAGACCGAACTTGCTCTTTAGAAAATTGCCGAGGCTGCGCGGATTCATGGCTTGGATTCCTCAACGGTTGCTGGCGTTTCCGTGATCGCAGCCACCGTAGCTTCGCGCCGCGTGGTGTTGATCAGAATGGTGAAAGCGTTGTCGGCGCTCAGATCGTTCCGCGTGCCGTCCGGCAGCCCAACGATCGCGAACTCGGCATCGCCACTTTCGCCCGGCGCGAGGGTGCGCGGGCCATTGGCAATCGACTGCTGAAATCGTTCCTGTGCGACCCGCGCGGCAAACGTGCTCGGCACTAGATTGACCACGCGGTCGGAGGTATTCTTGAGGCGGAGCAGAAACACGACGGCATCCTCCTTCGAGAACCTATAAACTTCCTGAACGGTGATCTCGAGATCGGGCAGTTCTACTTTTCGATTTTGCGCTCGGAGCGTCACGCCCTCGACTGCCCGTGGCAGCGACTTGACCAGGACGGGATACGCTCTTGCCCGGTCCAACAAACTCAGGCCGATGCGCGGCGAGAACCTCACCGGCTCGGGCGGAGCCTCCACCTTTACTGCGCTGACCACGGCCGCGCGCTTGAAGATCGCGCTCGCGACCGAATTCATCGCCACCGACCGAAGCTCAATCACATACGCGGCCCCTTCGTAGATCGCCGTCAGTCTCCCTGCGGCTTCCGGCTGCAGGCTCCGCACGAGAATGAAAGTCGAGCCCGGTGCATGCGTGACGTGAAAACGGAGCGGCGTGCCTTCCTCGATCTCCACCGCCGCTTTGCCGTTGTCGATCAACATATCAGCTCCCGCCACCGCCGTGATCGCACCAGGAAACATCACGGTCGTGATTTCTCGCGACACCGGTAGATCGACCGCTTGCTGCGGATCAAGCGCGAGGTCCCGAATGGTCTGCGCTGCGAGAGCCGACCCCAAACTGAGAAAGAAGCCTGCAAATTTCCACATACCGGCTCCTCAAGTTTTGTTGATGGGTTCAACTTGGAACGCCGCGACGGCGGTTGGGAATCGGCCGTTGCGCGTGAGATCGGGGTTGAGCAGAAATTTGAATTTCACCCGGTAGCGGAGCACTTCCGTGATCGGCGCATTTTGGTACGCACCCACGCGGATCAACTGCACGTCAGCCGACGTATAAAATGCGTCGTCGCGCGTGCTCAGAATCTCCGGTAGCCCGACCTCAACTTTCTGATGGAGCGATTTCGCCGCGAATTCTGCCTTCGTTTTGTTGATCGCGGCCTGAGCGGTTTGCGCCGCTTCGCGCAGGAAGAGTTGTTTGAACAACTCGGGATTGTCCAAGCCTTCGGGATTCCGTTCGAAGAGCGCCTTGCAAGCGAGTTTGGTCTGCATCGCGTGCAGGTCTTTCGCCTGCTGAATGTCCACAACGGGCGAGACGTAGTAGGTGCCGAGGCTGTCGATTAGCACCACCTCGCGCTTGCGGGTCAGTTGTTCTACGAGTTGATGGCGGTCCCACGCCGACCACAGCCAGGCCGCCACCGCTATCAGAAACCAAATCAGCGATTGCCGGCGCTGACGGTCAAAGATCGCCAGGAGCGACGGCTTCGATTTTCCAAAACGCGGCGCAGTGCGATGTGTGGCCGGAAGGGCAGTTTCAGTGTTGGCAACCATAGTCGTTACTTCCGGCGTGGTTGGTTTTTCGGCGGCGTCACGTTCTTGCAGGGACGCGCGGGCGGATTCTCGCGACGTTCGTCCGAGCGCAAAAAATCTTTCAGATGCCCAGCGATTTCCTCCTCGGCCGTCGCAAGACGATCCGTCTGGTCTGCCATTTGTTTCAGCGCGGCGGTGTATTTTCGGTTAAGATTAAACATAGGATTAGATGTCGACGGCGACCCGATTGGGGTCGTCCTCATGCGGCTGGTGATCAAACCCGCTCCGGCTTTGCCGCTGCTTCCGTGCGTTGTCTCGAAATTCCGATGCCATCGACTCGGCGGCCGAAGCCCGCCGACTTTGGGCAGATGCCATCTGCTGAGTCGCTGCTGCTTGGCCCTTCATATGACGACCTGCATAAAATCCTGAAATTCCCCCAATCGCCGTGTTGGTAGTTCTTGCCGAGCCTCCTCCACGTGCCGCCGATTCGCCTCCCGCCGCAGTTGCAGCAACAGCCGCGGCTGCGACGACACCCGCCGCACCAACTCCACCTGTCGCTGCGGCAACGGCAGCGCCAACGCCACCCGTGAACGCGGCCTGACCCACGCCGCCAATTCCCTGAGCGAATGCAGCGGCCGGGTTCACGCCTGCCGTGAGGACGCGATAGGTCACATACGGAGCGAGCACCGAACTGATGATCATCCACGCGCCAATCAGCATGACCGTGAGCGCGGGCACCACCGGTGTGCCGCCCACCGCAATAATCGGAACCAAACTAACGACCGCCGCTCGCTCCAACATGGCGTTCGTGACAACCGCAGCCATCACCCAACCAAACGGCCAGCACACAAGAGCGATCAGCCCCATGATGTATTTCAGGGCGACGCCATGCATCGCGCGAATCATGAACAGCGCGAGAAAAAGTGGACTGAGCGCCCAACCGGCGGAAAGTAGAACATCACCGACCAGTTTCACGATGAACTGAATTCCCCAGGCGAGCCATCCGAAGAGCCACAGCAATGCATACGCGATGGCGGTTCCCACCGAGCCAGTATTCCAAATCACATCCCAAACGCTCGTGTTTGGATCACTCGGCGTTGTTCCCGAGATGAACTTGATGAACTTGTCATCCACGAGCGCCGGATCGATTGCGAAGAAATCGCCGAAAGCACCAATCACATCGCCGAGACGCATCAGCCATTCGCGCAAGAACGCGGTTGCCAGGCCGATAAAGAAAACCCGCACGATCAGTCGAAGGAGTGACGCGGGATCGTGGCGGTTCAGCACGGCGGCGAACACAAACCCCGCAGCCACGATCGAACTCGCGACGTAAGCGGTGGCACCCCAGAATTGCGACAATCCGTCGAAATAGGAGTCAGGTAGAATGCTGCCGGGCGGAGCGCTCATGGAGTCTTCTTCTGCTCACTTTGGTTTGTCCGGCTCGGGTTTCGGCGGGTCTTGATCCAGTCGCTTATTGTAACGCGGCTTAAATGCCTCGGGTAACGCTTCCATTTCTTTCTTTACGGCATCTGCGCGAGCCCTGGCCTCCGCTTCCTGGCGAGCCTTGTCTTCGGCAGCTTTTTTGTCCGTACATCCGGTAAGAGAAATGACCGCGAGCAACACAACGTAAGGAGTGATTTTCATGGCCTAAGATAAGACTAACGATTCGCCGTTTCGTTTCCTTTTTAAGGACGAAAACGCTCTTCCCTCACGTAGCGCAGGACGGAGTCATACTGAGGTTTGAAGGTGCTGCTGACCTTGCGCACCTCCTGCTGTGCCAGTCGCCGCCGCGCCTCGGCCTCCGCATCACTTTGCGCGTTGCCCATTGCCGTCGCTTCCGCCGCCTTCACCTGCACCTCGGCGGCACTCAACGCGACCTCCGCATCGACGGCTGAGAGCTGGCCATACTGTGCGTTCAGCACCGCCTCCAACTTCCTCTGCTCCGCCTCTGTTTCCGCGGCTTGCATGGCTTCGCTCGTCCGAGCGATCGCCCGTTTCAAGTCTTCGCGGCGGGTGTAAACGTCGCTCTGCACGGTTTTGAACTCATCGACCGTGACCGCCATATCGTGGGCCTCCTTGTAGACGTTTGCGTCGCGTTCGATGACTTCTCCGTCGAAGTCTTTGAATTCCCCGGCGATCTCCCGAAAGATTCCACCCCGGGTGTCTCCGAACAATCCGCTGCCATCCACGCGGGCCACTCCGTCCGCCCAAGTCTGGATTTTCGTCGGTAAACTCAAGTCGAGCTGGAACTCAGAAAATCCAACGATGCTTTTGTAGTTCGCCATGTCCCCCACTCTTTTCAGCTGTAACTCAAATTGCTGAATCTGATGCACCTGGTTGCTGATTTGGGTCGCCTGCTTCGACAACTGCTCGACCAGCGCCGCGTAGTTCATGGCGCTCTGTTGAATGGCCGCCACGTCGACGACCGCCCATTGCGCGAAACCGGGAACAGCCCCCGTCGTTACAAACAGAACGAACGAAACGATTGTTTTCATGATCCAGTCTCCTCTTTTGGCATCACCACACGGATAACGCGTTTTGTCGGCTCGCGGCGCACGCCGTCGCGGTCGCTCTGCGGAACGGCGATTTCGTAATAAGCCTCCTCGTAATTTTCATCGAGTGACGGCCGTTGGTTGTCGCGGGCGATCCAGTATTCCTGCTTCACCGCGTTTGACTGGCCTTTGTCGTAGCCCGCCAGAAATGCCTCACGCTGGGCCTTGTTGTTGAAATAGTTGATGGTCTCGCCTACGACAAAACCAGCCGCCGCGCCGACCGCGGCGTTCTTCGCTTTGCCGTCTCCTTCCTTTGCGCCGACGTAAGCACCAGCGGCGGTGGTCGCCGCCGTGGTGGCGAAGTCGCGAGTGCGCCCTGGTGACTCGGCGCCCGCCGTCGCGCATCCCGACAAGAGCAAGAGGATTACCAACAGCGGCAGCAGTGTAAAAATATACGGCTGCGAAAAAACCAGATTATCCAGGAATCGTTGCATGGTGATCCTTTCGGTTGAGGGTGACTACGGTTCGTCGATCGTGAGTTTGATTTCGTGCTGTTCCGTGAGCTGCTCCCGCCCGCCGTCACGCGCACAATGTCGTTCGAGGACGTGCGCGATGAAGACACTTGGCTCCAGGCGCCCTGCGAGAAATTCTGCGATCTCCGCTTTCGTGCGTATCCGGCTGGCGTGCGGCAGGAGATTCGTTTCCAAAATCCCTTCCACCTCCGCGACCGTTCTGGCATCGGACGGGTCGGTGCCATCCCGGTCGTCGCTCCGCTCGGCATAGCGATCAAGCAATGTAGCGAGTCGTTCTTCTTCAGTGATCCGATATCCTTCGGTCAACACATCGATAACGGAGTCACTTTCCATGACCGGAATCGGGCCGTTCAAACGTTCAATGCCCTCAAAGGGCTCGGCCTCGTACTCCTCCTCAATAAGAGTGTATTCTGGCCGGGCGCGGTTTAGTTCTAACTCAATCCGCCGGACCCAACGCCGCGTTTCCGTCGCCGCTGGATCACTACCGGCGCCTAAATGAAACGTGACGGTCGAATCCGGAAAACGGAAGAGTACTCGCGACGCCGACCCTTGCCAAGTTATCGCCGGCGATGCCCCGCGTTCGGCGTCGCGACCCCGACTCATTTCCCAATACTGGCGTCCGAGCACCATCAGACGTTGGGCTTCGACTTCGATTTCCTGGCTCGTTTTCATGGGTTCATGCGTTGGCGATAATCGCTTCAACCACGTTGGCATGGCCCCTCAGCGCTTTCTCGCGTTCATCGAAGTGCGCACCGGAACTCGACGCGCAGTAGAGCATTTCACGCGACGCAATGTTGCGCATGGTCACGATCAGCGGACGGCGCTCGTCAGTGTGGTAGTAAGTGAACTGTGAGAACTTCGCGCCGATCAGTTTCTCCGGTTCAGGATGACTCATCACCGCATCCTTCACCGCCTCGGGAATCGGAAAATCCTGACTCAGATCCTCGATGTCCGACCGGTCGCTTTGCCGGAGAAGAAAGAGGATGCGGCTGTTGCCGAGCACGGGCCCCCGGATGTCCGATGACTTGAACTGCTCATAATTCTGAACCGTCGCGACGTTCCAGACATTGTATTTGCGAAGCTGCTGGTACGATTCGCGCAGCACCTTTTTTCCGGAGGGTACGAGCGAGAACCGGGCAACCTCCTCAAAGATGTTTCGCTTCCGCAGCGCACGCGGCAGCCGCATCATATGCGACCGCGTATAGTTCGCGATGAGGAAAGCAGCCGCCGCTTTCAACTCCTCGGCGGACTCGGGTATGTAGCCCAATTCGAAATGCGCAATCTTGCCCGTGAGGTTCACGTTCGACACGCCATCGAAAAGTTCGCCATAGCTGCCTCCCGCTGCCCAAGGCTCCAGGAGCGTGGCGAGGTAGCGCATCTCGTCCGCATGCGGACCGGCAGCCTCGGCCGAGAGTAATTCTTGCAAGTGTCCGTGCTGGGGCTGATCCGTCGCAGTGAAGCGGGAGAAGATGAGATCCCGGACTTGCTGGGCACCAGCTGCCTCGTTCGCGAATCGGATCACGTCGCTTTCATGAGGCCGCGCGACGAACGATGCGGCTTCGTCCGCGTTTGCCTCCTCAAATTCAACGAATTCGAGGAATGCATCCAGTTCCGTCGTTTGCGGCCCCATGCGTTCCCGTCGATACGCATCGAGCGCGTACGCCCGTCGCGCGAGCGCTGCGCGTTGATCCGGGTGCTTGTTTACATACCACCGTGCGAAATCATCGTAGAGACGGCCAATGGCGTTCGAGAGCAGCGCCTGACGGAGTTTGTTGCGGTCTTCATCCTTCGACTGCCCTACCATGAGCATCGGCAGCGCGGCCGCGGCGCTGAGATGCAAGCCGGACAAAGGCAGGCCGCGTGTATCCAGATAATTCATGGTCAGCTTGCCGTTCGCCTGCACGATGATCGGCTCCGTCTTCTGATCGACGGTCTTGGCGTAGGTCGTGTAGGACTCACCTTCCTCCACGATCATCGTGTAATGGTAGAACGGTTCCGTCTGCGTCAGAATGTCGATGACGTTGACGCTCTTCCCTGAGCCGGTCGTGCCGATCACCACGGCGTTTTGCGGCGTCTGGCTTCCGCCTTCGCCAACGAAGGTCCGGCCGCCAACGAGGTTGCCGTTGGGACCATCGTAGATGAACTCCGCATTTTCCAGATGCCCGACGGGCGTCGATGAAAAGGGCAGGATGTTCGCCACGAGCGCGTCGTCGTAGTCATGCCAAAGCGAAGTGTAGGAGCTGTACGACCAGCCCGGCCAGGTGCAGTAGAAGAAGTTTCTCGCCGAAGGTTCGAGAGCAGGCTCGTAGGCTTGTGCCCGTTCCATGCTGCCAACCGCGGCTTTAAGCGCGGTCAGCTTCGCGCGCAGGTCCTCGCGGTTTTTATCCCATGCGCGGAGGATATACTGAATGCGGTAGGGCGAGCTGTCGCCGTTGCTGTAGCGCGCAATCTTTGTGGCCTTGGTGCGCATCGCCGCGAGAAGCTTCACTTTTTTCAGGCTCTCATAGTCGCCTTCGACGCGGTTCAGCTCCTTCTGCTCCTTCTCGATCAACTCATCGACGTCCACCGCCTCGACGTTGACCGTGATGGCGTATTCCCGGAATCCGAGCTTCGTCAGCCGATAGGCGATGCTCGGACGCGTGCGCTTCGGCAGTGACTTGAGGACGAGCATCCCGTGGTAGTATCCATCGAGATAGAAGCCGGTGTCGGGCTTTTCCAGTGGCCGGCCTTCGCCGAGCCAGCAGTTTTCCTGAATGGATTTCTCGGAGTCGAAGAATTCCAGCGGGTCGGCGATCTTCTGTTCCGGGAGGGATGGATTTAGGAACTCCAGATAATGAAGGAAATGATCCGCGTCCGTCATCGGACGCACTTGTCCGCCGCTGCCACCGAAGAGCGCCTGAAGAAATTGCCCCGTCTGCTTGAATTGCTCCGCGCAAGCGCCGAGCAGCGCTTCGTTGGTGAGGCGGCTGGACTTTTGGCCAATGGCTTCGGCATCCACCGGCATCGTGAAGTAGAGCCGCAGGCGCTCACGGCGGAGCGCTCCTTCGTCGACCAGCCGGGAGTAGCGCACGAAACGTTCGTTACGCTGGCGCGTGCTCCACTCGTTGGTCGAGTGTTTGATCGTGTCTTCGCGGTAGCGTTGAAGCGGCTTCCTGAAATCGGAGTCGTTCGTCCACTGCACCTGCATCCGCCACGCGGGTTTCAGAATGGAGAGCAACGCGACCAGATCGGACTCCAGTGCGTTGTGATGCACGGGATCGGCGTTCTCCAAATCCGGCGCAGTCACCTCGAATCCGCGGGAAATGAACCCGCCGCGATGCAGGCCTTCGAAGACAATCATGTCCTCACCGAAGAATCCATCAGTCGGTTCGACGCGCATACTCAGTCCTCCGCACCCTCCGCGAGCGCGTCCTCCAGCATTTCCTGCGCGGTCGTCAGTTGCTCTTGCAGTCGCTCGAAAGTGACCCGCGTTACCGTTGGCTCCGCTTCCGTGCTCGCTGCTTTACGCTTCGCCTCTGGTTCCTCACCCCGCGTCTCCGTTGCGGACACCCGAGAGCCACCGGCACGGCTTTGGCCCGTCGATGACACCTGCCGGGACGAACGCCGCTTTTCGACCGCAACGGCCGGAGCGACAGCGGTGCCGGCATCCGTGAACGGATTCACGGGACGCCGGCATCGCGGACCGAAACAGAATGAGAGCACCCCGGACTCCACGAGCGCGGACTCGAAAAAGTCCGTGTCGTAGTGCTCCGGCTTGTTGTTCTTCAGCGCGAACACATACACCACCGAGAGGAGGCAGAGCACGATGCCGACGAACAGGCAGAGCAGCAGCGACACGCCGAGGACACCCCACAAGAGGATCACCATCATGATGGCTGCACCTCCGGAACCCAGCAGATACCAGCCGGAATTCCCGGTCATGCCGAGGAATTCGCCGGACGACTGCGCGCCTTGATTAGCGTCGTGCTCGTTGAGGTGCGTCGAGTTCATGTGAACAAAACCTCCGCAACACCACTTACGGCGCGAACGTGCCCACGTTCGCTGCTTCGAGACCCATGTTGCTCCACATCGTGCGGACGATGGCGAACGAGAGACCGCTGATCATCGCGCCGGCGAACGCCCACTTCGCGATGGACTGCCGCCCCATCATCATGGCCACGCCCGCCGCCACAATGCCGACGGCAGCCAACGTGCCGCTGAGATACATGATGATCGCGTTGCCGGCTTCAGTCGCAGTCTTCAGATCAACCCCCTGAGCGTGCACCAGGGAAGGCAGCGCCAGCGTTGCGCAAAACAAGAGCACGACTTTCCGCCAGGGGCTCTCCGCTTTCTGCGGCCGGGTTTCACAATACAGGTGCAGCGCCTTTATCATCAGCGCCACACCGAGAACGAACGCCAGATAGGGCGTCATGAGGATCATGGTTGTCATGGTTTTCTCTCTTGTCGTGCCGGCGCTTGTGGGGGCCGAATCCCGCGGAGCCTTCCCGTCGCTTTTGCAACGACAGTCGGGTTTCACGGATTTGAGGAAGAATTATTTCAAGCCCTCCGCAACGGGGCGGTCCTACCGAATATTCGGTAGATAAATTCTCTGGAATCGAAACGTTCTCGGGGACGCGACCCGTCCGATGCTCCCTTCGGTCGATTTCTTTTAGTACTGCCAGCCGCTGGGATTCCCTATTTTACGCCGGTCAAGGTCGTACGCTACGCGTCTCCACCACGCGCATACACTTCGCTTCCCCCTCGATTGCTGCTGCGCAGCGGCCTCGGCGCTCCGTCAGCGCTTTGACTTTCGGTGTGTGCGGGAATCGCCCTCAGCAGGCAGAGGTCGATCAGGTGCATATCCGCACACACGAACGAACCCGCTGAGGCGCATTCATCATGCGCGTTTACGAAGCAAAGCTCACCTACGAAGCCACCCTGTTTGAAGTCGGGGCCACCTCTCTCTCAACCCCGGACGCGGTTTACGCGTATATGAAAGACGTTCTGGAGGTTCATCCCATGCACGAGGTGTTTTACGTCATCCTCCTCAACCGCAAAAATAAACCGCTGGGCCGAATCGCGATCACCAGTGGAACCGCCACCGCAGCCTTGGCCCATCCACGCGAGGTTTTCCGTCCCGCCATCGTCGGAGGCGCCACCGCAATCATCTGTGCCCACAACCATCCCTCCGGGGACCCCGCACCGAGTGCGGCCGATGTTCAGCTGACCCGCCAATTGCGTGAAGCGTCCAAAGCCGTGGACATCGATCTTCTCGATCACCTCGTTCTCGGCCACGCCGAATGCGACCCGACCGGTTTGGGCTACTACAGCTTTCGCTCCGCAGGTGTCCTCTAGAATTCGGGGCTTCGGCCCCTTTTTTCGGCTTTCGATAATCGGCTCATTCACATTCAGGCTTGAACGCAGCACATATTGAAATGGCCAACGTCCGACACCCGTCATGGCGAGGAGCGAAGCGACGTGGCCATCCATCTGGGATTGCAGCTGGATCGCCACGCCCTCGATCCACGGGCTCGCGATGGCAAACTAAAGCGTGAAGTATCCAAGTTAGAAAGCGGGGCGTCGGCGGGATCCCGTCGTGAGAAAAATCGCTCATATCCATCAAGCCTCAATGATGCGACCTGGCCATTACCCCAGTAGATCAAATTCGCTTTGGCCGGGCCGTGTGCGCATGATCTTCGTCGGCGGCTTCGTGAAACGGATCTCCGTCGCGAACGTGTCGAACTCCCGTTCGCGATCTTCGCGCAACCTCGGCTGGGCGCGGATGCGCGCCAGCGTGCGATCCTCAATCGCCTGAAAGAGCGGGCCGAGATTCTGCCCGCTGACGACGACAAGCCAGTCGCCGATTTCCACCTTGATCGTATCCAGTTCGGCATGATCCCAGTTCGCTTCGACATAGGCGAACCACGGAAAATTACGTCGACGCTCTCTGCCGTCGTCGAAAGTGACGTGGCTCGGATTCGCCACGACCTCGAAAAAGACCTTCGGCTTTCTCAACGAGATTACGTCCATCACAAACCTCTCCGTTCACCGGGGGCTTGCTGCGACATGCGCAGTTTTTCCGCAGCACTCGTCCAAGCCGCCTGCATCCACGCACGCATCCCGCGTATCCGACGCGGCACCAGGCGTTCGTTGATCGTGATGCGGTGCCGTGCCATGAACTCCGTCGCGAGTTCCCGGCCCGCATCCGGCCGGGCAAGCCGACGAAGGATGTCATCCTTGTTCGAGACGTAGATCGCGTGGGCGCCACGGTAACGCGTGCTACCGACGTAGAACTGGCGACGGGCCAGCGAGCGCGCCGCCACCTCACCGAGCACGAGGAGAGATTCCTCCGACGTGCTGCCCTGCGAACGATAAGAAGTGAGCGCATGGCCGTGGGTCCACGCGGCGAAGTCCGGCGGCAGGACATGGCCATCCGTCAGCACAATTTTGTTCGCGACGGGATCGACGTGCGCGACCTCCTTGAAATCGCCGTTGTTGAATCCTTCGTCGTCGTCGCGTCCCCGAATCAAGAGCTTGTCACCGACGGATACGGCGAGTGTTTGTCGTCGCCCCACCTCGAACGCGGCGCGCTGCTTCCGCGTGATCTTCATTTCGCGACCACGCGAATCGCGCGCCCGAACTCCGTCCACCAGGATCGCCACCACCTCAGCGGCGATACCACGTTTGAAAAAGTGAGTGTCGCGCGCAAAGAGCAATCGGTCGCCGACCTGGTATTGGTCCCAATGCACTTTCTGTTCCTGGGTCCACGTGAGCGGCTGGACCGCTTCGCGCATGACTTCCGTTTCGCCGAGCAGTCCGGCCCGACGCAGCGCCGGGCGGACCTGCGCGTTGAACCGCTCGATTTCCTCCCAGAAGGGAATCACGACCAAGGTCTCGATTCCCCTCACCCGGTTGCTCGCGTAATGTTCGGCCGCCTGTGCAAACAGTACGTCGTCATCCGAGGCCTCGCGAATCAGGCCGCGCCGGTCCGCAAACTCGAATGCCTCGGCAACCGCACCCGAAGCGAGCAAGCGGCTGAAACGACGGTCCGCTTCACCGCGCTGCCGCAGCACTTCCGCGAGCCTCACGACCGGCGTCCCGGAATGCTTGATGACATTCCGCAACGCATCACCGCGCTGCACGCTGTAATGTTGTTTCGTGTCACCAACCAGCAACACGCGGGCCCGCACGTCTCGCGCGATTCGCGTCAGTTGGTCGAGTTGCCGCGTGGACAACAAGCCGGCCTCATCGACCAGCACGACGCGACCGGTCGCCTGCGCCTGCATCGCTTCGCTGACGAGGAACCGCTGCACCGTGTCGGCACCAGCAAAGCCACTCTCCACCATCGCATCGCGGGCTCGCGTCGTCGGCGCGAGCGGCACAAACCGTTGACCGCCCGCCGCGAGATGTGCGCCTTCGATGGCGGTGAGCACCGTCGTCTTCCCCGTGCCGGCGTCGCCGACGAGCACGCTCATGAAATCCCGATTCGCCAGGATCGCCCGGGCCGCGGCGTTCTGGCCCGGCGTGAGTGACCCCGGCAAATGCGCGGGGTCGCCCAACGCGAAGCGTTGGTTGCGACCTTCGATCACGCGCTGCACGGCGGCGTCTTCTTCGCGTCGGATCGGACGCAGGCTCATCTCACCTTCCTTGCGAATCGCGTCCGGATGAACGTCGAGCGCCTGACGCAGTTCGCGCCAACGATAGAATTCGGGGTGAAGTTCGAGCGCGGCCCGGAGCACGTCACCCTCCCGCACGACGCTGTTGCGCTCATAGACGTGACGCAGCGCCGCCTCCAAAACCGTCTGGGCGTTTCCGCGCGACCATTGCACCCGCGGAGCGTGCGTCTTCGCCGTACAGACGAGATCGTCCAGCGCACGCGCTTCGTCACGGTTCAATTCAGCGCGCTGTTTCGCGCGCACTTCCGGCGTGCTGATTTCCGTCAGTTTGTCCTCGCGCGATTCGCGGACGAGGACTTCGACTTCGCGCTTCGTCGGCTTGCGGCCTTTTTTCGCCGCGTAGTCCTCGGCGAGGTTTTGAACATGCCGCGCACGTTTCGAGAAGCGCTCGCGCAGGTGTTCGACGCCACGCACCGAAAAACCCGTCGAGGACATCTCATACGGTTCATAGCCGAGGGCGCGCAGCCGTCCCGCCAGCTCGCGGTACATGACCTGCCGGAGATACGGCGATGCCCTCAACATTTCTGCGGGCTGCAACGCGAGCCACTCGTTGCGCGCTGCGTCCCAGGTCGCGTTCGCGAACACCGCGTGCCCATGCAACTGCGGATCGAGGTCGCGGCTTGAATCGTGAAGGAATAGTGCCCCAACGAAATTGCGCGTGAGCCGGTATTCCTCCGTGCTCGCAGCGTCGCCCCGGCGTTCGCGGACGGCCGCGAAGCGTTCCATTTCTGCCAGCGCGGTTTTGACCGATTCAACGAACGCTTCGCGAACCCGCTCATCGCCGCCCACCATCGCCAGCACGCTCACATCCTTTGGCGCGGACAACTGCACGTCGAAAAACGCGACCCGGTTCGCATGATCACGAGCGGTCAATGCCTCCCCTGTTTTCGGATGACGGTTCTGCCGCAGCGCATCGAACGGCTTGTCGGTCACGGCCCCAACGAGCCCGAGCGCCTTCGCCCCTTCGCCGATCCATTCGCCACGCACCTCCTTTTCGCCTTCCGCCCAATAATCATTCTTCCGCAGGTGATGCGAAAGGTACGTGGCTCCGTTCCTAATGACTCCGACCGTGATCATGTCCACGATCACGGTCGCAAATTCGTTCCATCTCAACGGCCCGCGCCTCCCGATTCTACGGTAGGAAGCCTACCGTAAAAAGGTGAGTCGCCCGTCCTTTTTCGGCCTCGTTTTCGGGCATCATTCGCTACAACGAACCGGCCGGGTAGGCCTGAGTCTCCCGCCCTTTTTTTCTTCCAGACGCAATACCCTAAGGACTTCGGGTTTATCCAGGCCTCGGGCAAAAGTGCGGACGATTCAATGTCCGGCGCCTACCGTTTTTTCGGTAGGCGCACGCCCTCGCGAAAACCTCATGCCACGGTTGATTTCGACACAACGAAACTCAATGAAAGCACTCCCGCCACCTCAAGTTTTGCTCCGCCAATGGCTGCACGATCCGCACGCCATCACGGTTGCGGCGTTCGCCATCGCAGCCCTTTTTCTCGGGATCGCGGGCTGGTTGATCCATCGAAATCTGCGCCACAACGAGCCCGGTTTGCGCGCTCCGGTGGCGCTGCCGTTCGCGCTCATCATCTCGGCCGCAGGAGTTTTCGGCGCGAATCGGCTTCCGCCTCCGTGGGAGCTCATTGTCGGGGGAACGATTTGTGGCGTCGCCGGACTCCTCTTCTTTTACGCGGATCATCGCCGATTCGTGCGCAATCCGGCCGGAAAGATCGTAGCGGACCGGTGGCAAATCGTCCTCGCTTTTGCGGGCTTCCGGTGGACGCGCGACAAAGCGAACCGGCACTTCTTTTTCTCCGGCGACACCGGTTCCGGCAAAACCTCCGGTATGAACGGGCTCATGGCTGCGCTTATTCGCCGCAATCCCACGCTCGGCGGCGTGGTCATGGCGAACAAGGGCGACGAATGGTTTTATCTCGAATGGCTGGCCAGGAAATACGGCCGCGAGAAGGACATCATACGCCTCCGCCCGCGCCTGGTCGGCGAATCCGAAAAGCCGGTCCATCGCCTCAACGTCACCGGCGATGCTCGCCTGCCGTTCACGACCCGCGCCCGTATTCTGGTGGACACGGCCGCTGCGCTGAATCCGAAAGACGAAAAGAGCTTCTTCAAGGTGAAAGGCGCGGCACACATCGGCCGCGCCTTCGAGTTGCTTTCCGACATCGGCCGTCCAGTCACCGCTACGAACGCCTATGACCTGCTCACGTCTGAGACATCCTTGAAGGCAGCGCTGGCCATGCTGACCGAGTTGGAACCCACCGAGCGTCGTGCGCGTCTCGCCGAAATCTTCGAGCAGACCTACATCAATCATCAAGCCAAAGAACAACGCGCCGGAGAAATTGGCACCTCCCAGAACTACCTGGAGTACCTCGGGACGCCGGAAATCTCGGAGATTTTCAGTTCATCCCAGCCGGACACGTGCTGCATCGCCGACGTGGATAAGGGAAAGATTTTCTGCATCGACGTGCCTCAGGACTACACCACCGAGCGCCAGTATGTCTTCACCGTCATCAAACTGCTCGTCTATCGCCATGCGCTCCGGCGCTACGCGCTCCCGCCATGGGAGAAATACGCCCTCAATCAGCTCATCTATGTGGGCGACGAATTTCAAAACGTCATCACCGCCAGCCACGACGGCACCAGCGATTTCAACGTCATCGACCGTTTGCGCGATTGCATGCTCATGCTGATTGTATCCGCACAAGCCTTCGAATCTCTCATTCCGCCACAGACAAGAGAACAAGCCGACGTGCTCGCGCTCAATTTGAAGAACCTCGTTATGTATCGTGCCGCCTCCGAAACCGATGCCCTCCGTTGTGCCAACGCCCTCGGCAAACACTGGGTGGAGCGAGCGACGCGCACTATGCATCCGGATCACACCGCCCGCACCTACAGCCGAGTGGAGGAATTTCGAATAAAACCTCACGAGTTCCGCAACCTTCCCGATCACACCGCTGTCGTCCGCCATTGCACGAACGGCTTCAAAAAGGTCAGCCTTCGCCCTGCTTAAACCCGAACGTCCCTCCCACAGACGATGAATCCGAACGAAACCTCCGATCTAACCGCGGCGAATCTTCTCGTGCTGCGCACGCAATCCGACGCTCTGAAAATCATTACCGAGCGTTTGAAGGTAAAACAAATGGGACCGGCGGACCACATTCGCACCAAACACGAGGCGAAGGCGTTCATTGAATCGACCGGCGATCTGAAGGCAGCCGAGGCCCTTATCAAACACGCCACAGAACGCACCACCGCCTATCAATCCATCACTAATCGAATGACCGAGAAGCAACAGCGCGGCCAGCGGATAGGCCATTGAGCTTGTCAGAACGCGCCGCACAAGCGGACACCAAGCCTCATTCAAGGGGAGTTAGGCTTGCCAGACACATGGACAGGGCCAAGGTTGTTTCAACCTTTTAGGTCATGCCCAACCAGCTCTCAAAGTCCAAGCGCCGCCAAAGTCTCGCCGAGCACGAGGCCGTGTTGGCCGCCCTCGCGGAAATCGCGCGTCGTGAAGATACGACGGTGATGGCCTTGTTGCGTCAGGCTACCCGCGACTTGGTAAGACGAAAGGCGAGCGAACCGATCCAAGCGGAGCGCCTGCGCCAGGCAGTATGGCAGAAGGCTCCACAGATGCCGGTGCGTTTCAAAACGGCCGCCCAGGTGGCGCGGTTCAAACGGGCGCAGCGCGAGTTCGACCAGGTGCTGCTCGATTTGGCCTTGGCAAGTCCGCAGACCATTCAGCAGCGCAATTCCGTCGTTTCACCGCGACGGGGCATCCGAATGATCGACTTCGACCAAGCCCATGCCACTGCGGCCGTCTGACGCCGAGCCTCGGCCCGCCTGAGGATTTCGCGCCGGTCCTCGCCACTAATGAGCCGGTGCTCTTGGTAGGCGGTCAGGCCGTCAACGTGTGGGCCATGTATTACGAGTCGCGCACGGCCGCGTTGGCACCGTTCGTTTCGCGGGACGTGGACGTGCTCGGCGACCGGGCGACCTTGAAGGCTCTCGGCAAACTGGCCGGGACCAAGCCGCAGTTCTTTCCCGTCAAACCACCGACCAATGAAATCGGCGTGGTCATAGCC
>Ga0163144_10005574_pt1 | contig 27961 bp, 24 predicted proteins | sample OliLak19BULKMAT1_FD_123175 | JGI IMG/M metagenome (GOLD analysis project Ga0163144, IMG submission 123175) | Freshwater microbial mat bacterial communities from Lake Vanda, McMurdo Dry Valleys, Antarctica - Oligotrophic Lake LV.19.BULKMAT1 | ecosystem: Environmental > Aquatic > Freshwater >... | reverse complement strand
TCGTCTTTTAGCCCGAGGTACTCCCCCACCGTGAGCTCGTGCGTATCCATGACAAAGGGTGACACGCGAACGACGCGCTCGCGCGCGACTTGCTCCTCCTCGGAGCCATAGGAAACGGCAGCGGCATCGCCCAGCAAGAACGCCCCGCCAGGCACGCAGATCGTCCCTGCAGGCGGCTCGTCGTCGCAAGAAAGCGGCAGGCTGTCTGGCCATGAGCCAACCGCTAGCGGGGACTCGTCGACGGCAATCTCGGAGCTTGGGCCGACGCTGCCCGAGTCCGGATCGCAGGTGCTATCAGCTTCGAGATTCGCATCGATGCCATAGCAGACCGTGGCCAGCCGGATACTGACCTCGCGCACGTCCTCGCCGAGTGGGACGATCTGGTCAATGGTGGTGCCAGCCGCAGGCTCGGCACCGGCGCCGAGGGTAGCCGCCCGCAACAGCCGAGTGCGGACGCGCAGGGCCTCCCCAGTTGGCAGCACACCGAAAGAGAGAGGAAACGCAGCGGGGTCGGAGCCATCCAGCAGCCTGCGGCAGGATGCGCATGCTTCGCCGTCCTGGTTGACGACCTCGATCAGAATGCGGTCGCCGAACTGGGGAATGGGCGCATCGGTCGACACCGTCACCACCCATTGTGCGCGCGGCGGTGCAACCTCCGCCTCGCAACCGCCCTGCGCTGCTGCGACCGACGTCAAGAGTGCTAGCGCGCTACGTCTGAATGGCCACATCGAAACCCCGCGCTGTTGATGGGTGAACCCGTGCCGCCTTGACGGCGTAGCGCCAAGTGCGAGATCTCCCCGCTCTCCTTGAAGTTGCCCCCTCGCCATGTCTTTGTCTCGATTGACGCGTCCTCGCAAATCCTGTCCTTCAGGAGGCCGAGCTGCGACCAACACGGGCTGTCGTACGGGAGGTGGCTGTCCAGCACCAGCTCGGTCAGATTGCCGGTCATATCGAGCAATCCGTCCCGGGTCTTGTCGCCCTGCTGGGCGCAAGCCGAGGAGCCTGCGATGACTGGCCTCCCCTCGCAACCGCCGAAGTTTCCATGGCAACAATCGGGGGCGCTGGAGCCCCACGCATAGGGTCGGCCTTGGCCGCGACCGCGCGCGGCGTGCTCCCATTGAGCCTCCGAGAGAAGGTCGCCGCCTTCTGCCAAGCAAAGTTTGCGGGCGCCGGGATGGTCGACGCAGTTGAGGGGCAGCGCATCGTTCTCAGCGGACTCCGGCCCGAGGTACGTGCAAAGCGCCTTCAGATCGTTTGCAGGGTCGCGGATGACGACTTGCCCGTCCTCGAGCAGCGCCGGGTCTTGCTTCAGCGCCTGGCGCAAGCGCCCAACTGTGTACTCCTCGCCATCAGCAAAGAATGGCGACAGAAGAACTGGCCTCAGGGGAGCAGGGTCGTACGCGAACACGAAGCCGTCGGTCGCGCCGGTCAGGGCTTCCTCCCCGAGCGTGCTGACACCGCCTTTGATGCAAAGAGCCCCAGCTGGAGGCGAGCCACTGCACGGTTGTTCGACCGCCAGCGGCCACGACCCGACGCGAGAGGGTCGCGGCCCAGCATCCCCGTCGACCTCGACTCCCTCGCTCGCGGGCGCTGAAAGCTGCTCGGCACTTAGGCAAGTCGAAGCGGGCACCTGGAACGAAGGTGGAACACCCATGCAGTCGCCTGTGAGCGAGAAGCGCGCCACCCGAATGCCTGTCTCCGGAAAGCTCAGCGAGACGAGACGATCGACAGTCAATGCCCGCTGCGGCAGCAGCTGGTCACCTTCGTCTCCAATTGCCACTTGCGCGCGGTCTGCCCGGAATACCCGCGCCTGTACCGTCACCGCCTCGACGCCGTCCAGCGCAGGAATGCCGAACGAGATGGGCCAATCTCGCGGGCTGGGCGCTACCAGCACAATTGAATCGATGCTGCTGCCGTCCTCTCTGTAGATATCGATGCGCACTGCATCCACCGCCGTGTCGGCAGAGAGCTCTTCGCGCTCTCCTGCCTGCAGCACTGTAGGCAAGTCAGTATCGATGATCACGAGCAGCTGGGTCCGCAGCTCGCCTCCCGCGTCGCAGCCGAGCGCGCTGAACCCCCATATGAATAGCGAAAGAGCCGCGCCACGAGCCATCGTATTCCCCTCAGCGAAGGTAGATCAGGAGCGCTACTGCGCTCGACACGACGATCAGCACAGCCGCGACCCAGAGCAGCAGATCGCTCCGTGAGCGCGCGATCTGCGGTGGGTCGAGATCGTCGACGGGCTTGTAGGCCCCGCCGCTCATCAGCGTCCAGTTGCCTTGTGTTTTCTCTATCTTCCCAACGCTGGCGGGGCCCTCCAGAAGTTGCGTCCCCGCCTCGGGCAAGAGCGCAGAGTCCGGACCAGCTTCCGAGAAAGACAGCGGCGTGCGCGCGCCGTCGAAGTCGGCCGTGCTTGGAGCATTGGTGGCGTAGGGCGCCAGCGTCTCGTACACCCTGCGCAAATCAGTCGGTCGGTTCCCGCGATCGCGCTGGATCATGCTGTCCACCATGCGCGCGATCGGCCCGGGGATGGTTGGGTCGATCTGATCGATGGGAACGAACTGCAGCGTCATCAATCGCGTGAAGACAGTCTCGAGCGAGGGCGCTCGTGTCGGCAGGATGCCAGTCAATACTTCGTACAGCATCATGCCCAATGACCAGATATCGGAGCGATGGTCGATCGACCTGTCGCCAAAGGCTTGCTCGGGCGACATGTAGTAGGGCGTACCCACCATCATGCCGGTGCGCGTGAGCGCGCCCGACGAGTCGAGCACCGCACCGGACCGAATCTTGGCAATGCCGAAATCGAGCACTTTGACGTAGGGGTCGCCCTCGACCATGAACACGTTCTCCGGCTTCAGGTCGCGGTGCACGAGCCCGAGCGCGTGTGCCGTCCCCACGGCGGACGCGACGCGTGCGAAGATGTCGGCGGCGATCTGCACGTTGAGCGTGATACGCTGTTCGAGCTCCTGCTTCAGGGACACGCCGCGCAGTACCTCCATCGCAATGACGGGCGTCGAATCGTGCTCGAAGCTGCCCAAGATGCGAATCACATTCGGGTGCTGCAAGGCCAGCGTGGCACGCGCCTCGCGCGCGAAGCGCCTGCGCGCGTCTGGTGATTGCGCTGCCTGCGCGGACATCACTTTGAGCGCTACTTCTGCAGAGGCAGAATCGCGCGCCTTGTATACAACGCCCATTCCGCCAGCGCCCAGCACCGACTCGACGACGAACGGCCCGATCGAGCTTCCCGGTGCAAGATGCGTCATGGCTTCGTCCTGCCCGGGGCGTCAGTAGCCAGGCTCTTTGATGATGGGGCCCAGCGAGTTGGCGGCCGGCGCGCCGGTCGACATCGGCAGGGCCGTTGCGGATGTGGTCTTTGTCGGCGGCAGCTTGCCGATGCGAATGCTCGAAGCGGCTGACAGGGCCTCGCTGGGGCTCGGCAGCACGATCGGCGGCCCGATTGCAGTAGCGGTCTGGCTCGCGACGACCAACGAGCCAACCGCAGAGGGCTCGGCCGTCTCCTCGATCTGCGCGGAGACACGAGGGTCCGACGACGGTCGGCTCTTCGAGACGAGCGTGAAGACTGTCGCTCCACCGAACAGCAGCGCGCCGGCCAGCGCATACACCGCCGGCGATCGACCGCGCCGCTGAACGGCGAGCCGAGGCAGCGAGGGCGTTGCCACGCCCGCTAGTGACGACGCAGCTTGCACGGCCGGACCGAAGTCTTCGGCTTTGACTCTCAGCGCTTCCTCGAAGACGAGCTTCACCGCGCGAAGATCAGCTGGCCGCTCGGCGGGCGTGTAGGCGAGCAAGTGCCCGACGAGCTCGGAGAGCGCGGCAGGTACCTCCGGAGCCACGTCTCCGAGGCGCGGTATCGAGCGCGTCATGATGATCTTCAGGATTTGACCGATGTTGTCGGCCTGCGTCGGCAGCTGTCCGCTGAGGCAGCGGTACATGACGATGCCGAGCGACCAGAGATCTGCGCGGTGATCGATGAGCTTTTCACCGAAGGCTTGCTCCGGCGACATGTAATAGGGGGTCCCCAGCATGGCGCCCGTGCTGGTCAACCCCCCAGCCGTCGCGCCGTTGTCATCGTTGAGCCCGACCTTGGCGACACCGAAGTCGAGCACCTTGACGCAGATCCCCTCCGGGGTTTCTGCGAGAAAGATGTTGTCTGGCTTGATGTCGCGATGAACGATGCCGAGGCTATGGGCGGTGCCCACTGCGCTGACGACCGGCAACAGCAACGTCAGCGTGTCGTGAACGCTGAGCTTGATCTCGCGCCGCAGCTTGGCCTCGAGCGACTCACCCTGGAATAGCTCCATCACGATTGCAGGGGTCTGTTCTTCCGCCTCGATGACATCGTGAATCACGACGACATTGGGGTGCTGAACGGCACACGCCGCGCGGGCCTCCCGAAAGAATCTGCGCCGCGCGTCGTCGTTCTTCTGCGTATCGCCGCCCAGAAACTTGATGGCCACGCGCTGACGCGTGAGCGTATGAGACGCAGCCCAAACCTCGCCCATCCCGCCTTTGCCGATCAGACGGTCCAGGCGGTATTTGCCTGCGACGATCGAATCGTGCGTCAGCGAGAGGGGCATCTTCAGAACTTGATGAGCGAGGGTTTGACGAGCCACCCGCTAGAGCCACCGTCGTAAGGTGGCGGCTCCGGCTCCGGACGCGTGGCGAAGTAGGTGACCAAGCCGACAGTGCCTGCGGCTGCGGCAATGCTGGACCAGAACCACCATTGCTCCGCGACGTTGAGCTTGGTTTGCACCAGCTTGGCGTCGATCTTCGCTTCTTCGCCCGCTTTGACACTCAGTGAAGTCTCGTAGTCGACGAAGCCCTCTTTCTGGACGACCAATGGATAGGTGCCGGCCGGTCGCAGCACGTCCACCGGAGTGGGACCAACGTCGATTTTTCCTACGCGCACGATGGCGCCTTTGACGGAAGAGCTGACCCGAATGGTGGCTGGCAGCGTCGCCAGCTCGAGTAAGAGCTCGGATGTGGTCCCGGGCGCGATCACACGATTCACGACCGCGTCATTGAAGCCCTTGCGCGTGACCACGAATACGTGATTACCCGGGTCGAGCAAGACCTCGAACGTCTCGGAGGGCACCCGCTTTCCTGGACCAGCGGGGTCGACGCCAGCGGCGAGCACTCGCTTTTCGCCGATCAACAGCACAGCCAATGGGCGGCCATCGACAGCGATGCTGGCGTCTGCCGGGCGAATCGTGACCTTGGCGCGGCCGAGCAGACCATCGATTTCCTTCAAGAAACCTTTTGCGTCCTCGATGCTCGCCTCCGAGAGGAGGTTGCCGCCAGCCTCCTGATTCTCTGCGAGCGCGCGGGTAAAGGCCGTGCGGGCACGCACGTAGTGTCCGAGGGCGCGCTCGCAAACGCCGATATTGAGGCTGGAGACAGCGAACGGGTAGAGCGCGTACGCCCTCTCGAAGCGAGTCAGCGCCTCGCCGTACTGCAGCCGCTTCACCCCCTCGACTCCTTCGGCAAAGAGCTTGCGCGACTCGGCCTTCTCTTCTTCGCTGATAGCGCTCGCGGGTGCGTCGGCCGCCGCCAGCGGGCGCGCGAATGCCATCGCCGTCAACAGCGCGGCCAGCCAGAGCGCTCGCCCGATTACTACCTTCTTCATTGTGACCTCGCCCCTTGCCTGAGGTCGGGTCAGCAAGCGGTATGCCCTTCGGGGGCTGGCGACCAGTGTGCTTTTCGTGGAGCCCGAGTGCCGCGCCGTCGCGGCATGCCGCGACGGCGCGGCATGTTCAGATTCGCACGCGCGCGAGGCCCCCGGTTGTTTCAGTCAGCCGCAGTGCAGTAGCCGATGCATCCGAGCTCGAGCGTGCACGTGCACCGGGGCCGGCGTTGCTCGCGCATTCGTCGTCCGAGCTGCACAGGATCAGCCATACGAGCTCCTCGCTGATGCACGCAGGCGTGCCGCTCCGGTGCGGCCCCGAGTCCTCGCAATCCTGGGCCAGTTTCCTCGGCACGCATTTTGGAATGGCGCGAAGCGCTGCCGATGCGCAGTGCTACCAGCGAGAACGTCATGCTTGGTCGATCGCGACGGGCGGTAATGGAAAGTCAGCGCCCGGGAGACGGCAGGTCGTAGACACAGCGAATGCCGAGGCAGTTGAGCCGGGTGGCTGGGTCGAGCGACCAGCGCGTCGTGGCCCGCACATAGCGCGGCATGTAGCTCGTCCAGCCCCCGCCGCGCGCGACCGGGCCAAGCTGCCCCTTGCTCTCTGTCCATTCCCACACATTGCCGGCCATATCGAGCAAGCCGCCGACAGAGGCACCCCCCGGGTGCGCTCCGACGGCGCACGTGCCAGCTGCGCCATCTCGTCGATCCCAGCAGAGCAGCGAGCCACTCCGGGGGGTCTCACCGCCCCACGGAAAGCTTCCGCCTTCAGGGCCGCGCGCGGCGTGCTCCCACTCCTCCTCGCGGGCGAGCCGACCGCCCTTCCAAGCGCAGTAGCTGCGTGCTGAGGGCTGGTCGACGCAGTTCAGCGGATGATTCTCGCGATCACCGCGTGGCGCGTTGCAGAAGCGACTCAGCTCCGCGCGCATCGGCTCGGGCGGACCGAAGCCGGGAAACAACACGCGACTCTCGGGCTCGGTGCAGCGCCCCGCAGACACGCAAGCTCGGTAGGCCACGACCGTTACCTCGGTCCGGTCGACGCAAATGGAAGGGATGAGCTGCCTTGTCGGTGCGAGCGCATCGGAATCGTCGGCCGCGCCCAACCACGCCTGCCCGCCGGGCACCAACACGCTGCCGGTGGGGCACTCCGCCGACTGAGCCGACACCTCGGCATGTTTCGCTGTCGCACGAGCGAGCGCCGCAGACGGGCCGTCGGCTTCCGCGAGGAGAATCTCACGCACGAGCGCGCTGCAACGCTGCTTCTCGGAGACATCGCCGTCCAGGCAACGGATGGCAAACGTCGGCGGCCCCGCGAGCACAGGCAGGTGAAGTGTGCCCTCTTTGCAGCGCAGCGTCAGGCTCGTATCCGTGTTCGTGTCGACTTTGCAGCCGTGCTTCACCGCGAGCTCGCGGACCAGGGCCTTGCCACCCTCGCCATTGGGGACCTCGGTCAGCACGAGCGGCGCGCTGCCCAGTGTGCTGCAGCCGATCGCTACGAAAGCGAGCACAACGATTCGCGTCATCAGGTGCGGAATGCGGCGAGGTTGAGTAGCGTGTCTTCCGCGTTGCGGCTCGGGGCGGCGCCCAGGCGCTCGAATAGTCCCATGTCTCGACGTGACCACCAGACGACGGACGTCTTGTAGCTTTGACGATCGAATCCGGCGCGCGCGAATAGATTCAGATATTCGGGAGCCGTCTTCTGTACCTCCATCGGGTGACGGAACAGATAGCGAATTCTCCGCGTGTAGATGAAGGCGCGAAGTGACTCGCTGAGGAGCAGCACTCCACCTGGGCGAAGCACCCGCCGAAGCTCCTCGAGCGCCGCATCTTGATCGATGAAGTGATGAAACGATTGGTGGCAAAAGACAATGTCGACCGACGCATCCTCGAGATCGAGCTTCGTGACGCCGCAATGGCCGAAGCGCACCGGGCAGCTCGGCTTCAGCGACCTGGCCTCGGCGAAGTCTCTTTCTGCCCGCGCGACTTCCGTGGCATCCACATCGAAGGCGATGATTCGCCGGGGCCCGAATGCTTCTGACAGCGGCGCGACGGCTTTGCCTCGGCCACACGCCAGATCGAGCAGCACGGGAGCGCTCGGCAGCCGACCACCTGCGAGCGCCTTGAGATATCGAATGGCGGGTCGCAGGACGTACTTCACCCAAACGTCGGTATTGATGAACCAGGTGCCGAGCTGCGTTTCAGGCACCCACGGCTCGGGGACGCGTGGCGCGGGCGTCGGCGTTTGGAGTGTTGCTTCGCGGTGTTGGTCGATCGCCGTCTGCATGGGCTACAACCAAAATAGCAAAAGGCGTACCGCCCGAGATCGGCAAATTACGAATAGTACACGCCGTCCCAGGGCGGCAGGGCGCCGCGCGCCTGCGGCAGCTGAACGACCGAGCGGTCAGCCTCCAAGAATGAGCGAGCATCTGGCCATCGCCGAGCAAAGCGCGACCGCGTTCAGCGTCGCCTCTATGATATCGTCGGCCGACCATGGAACCGGCGCTGAAATTGGACCGCCTCGCTCAGCTTCGGGCCGAGCTCGAGGCGGGCATGGCACAGGCCGATCTGCTCGAGCGAGAGCGCCTGAGCGAAGACGGCTTTCGAGAAGCATGCACCTTTTGGGACGCCAAGCTGGCAGAAGAGGCGGCCCAGAAGCGCTCCGTGCTCGGCACACGCTACAATACCGCCCTCAATACGCGTCGCCGCCTGCTAGCCGCGAAACGCAAGAAGGTCGAGCCCGAGCCGGCCGATGAGCCCGCCCCGGCCGCGCCCGCGCCCGCGATGGGCTTCCAGCGGCCGGTGGCGAGCTACGAGCCGCTGCCTTACGAGCCGCCGCCTCCGGTGCCGAGGCCACCAGCACCATTGCCCGCCCCTCCCGCAAGCGACTATGGCGCGACGATGGTCGGCGACGAGCGGGCCTTGCAGGACATGGCAGCCGCGATGCCCTTCCTGACGGCGGCGCGCGCGGCGGCGGGCTTGCCCATTCCCGCGCCCGAGCCGCCACCCAGCAGCAAACCCACTCCCGCCGTCGACGGCGGCGCCACCCTCACGCTCGACGACAGTGGGCTATCCCAGGCCGAGATCCCGGCCTTCTTGAAGGTCGCGCGAGAAGCGCATGCGGCCGGCGCACCCCCGCCCTGGGCACCGGCCCAGGCGGCGCCCATTCCCCCGCCCACACGCGACTATGGCAGCACCGCCAGCATCGACCCCAACAGCGCCGAGCTCGCAGCCGCCCTGCCGTTCTTGAATGCGCTTCGCGAGCAGCGCCCAAAGCCGGCTGGCCCCACACCAGCTGCATCGGCCCCGCCTGCACCGGCCCCGCTCGCTGCGGTGGCTCCCGCGTCACGGCGCTTCTCCCTCGAGCAGTTTGCGGCGCTCACGGCCCAGATCGCGGCCGCGCCCGACACGATCGCGGGCATTCGACAGCGCTGGGGTCTCACCGAGGCGAGCCACCGCGCCGAGAGCGAAGCGTGGCAGTCAGACTGCTCTTCGAACCCACCCTTGCTCGCTCGCTACGCGTCGCTGGTGAAGCACTTTCGCGCCGCCTACGCAGCCGGCGCGAGGCTCAAGTAGCGAGCGACAAGTCGTCAGTTGATCTCCACCGTACCGCCGCGAATGCGGTTCACACCGGACGAATCAGCCAGCAGATAAGCGCCGCGCAGCAGGATCTTCCCAGCGCGGGTCAGCGTGATGCTGGACTTTCCGCAGCGAAAAACGATCTCCTTGTCGGCGCTGAACACCAGCCGTTCCGGCGAAGGCGAGGCGGCGGGCGCGACCGGGTTGCTCACCAGCTTGGCCGGCGCGGGCGCATGCATCAGGCCCATCACGATGGGGCGGTTGGGCTTACCGCCCTCGAACATGAGGGCCACCTCGCGACCGACGTCGGCCTGCGTCAGGGCGAGCGTGGCGCGAGCGGAGATCGGGACATGGTCGGGGTTGTCGACGAAGTCGACCCGCGCCCCCCGCTCGGTCAGCTCGACCAATACGCCGACCGCCACGCCGGCGATGTGGCTCGCCTTGACCGGCTCGGGCAGAGCTTCGCCATCGGGCGCCAGGCTTTCGCCCAAGATCCACTCCGTGATCGAGCCTGTTTCTTCGACTGCGCGTTGGTCTTCCGGCGTCAGGTGATCGAGGGTCGCTTCTCGTTCTGCTTTCATCGCCATTGCCTCAGTTGACGCCCACCGTGCTGCCCTTGATCTTCACCGAGCTCGAGGCGTCGACCTCGACGGGTCCGTCGGACTTCAGCACGATCTTCTTGCCACCTTGCACGTTGATCTTGCCCGCGCCTTTGATGGTGATGTCCTTGCCTTGAATCGTAATGGTGCCGTCCTTGTCGACGCTGACGGAGCCGTCCCCGACCATCAGCGTGTAGGTCTTGCCGACCTGGATCTTCTTCTTCTCGTCGACCTTCTCGATCGAGTCTTTGCTGACGGTGACCTTCAGCTCTTTGACGACCTTGATCGTCATCGACTCGTCGACCTCGACCGACTTCGAGCCGCTGACGTTCTCGAGGCTGTTGCCGCCGACCGTCTCGCTCATGGTCTCACCCACGCTGAGCGACAGCGAGCCTGCCACCGTGCGTTCGGCGTTCGCGCCGATCATCACGCTCTCGTTCTTGCCGATGCTCTCGTTGTGGTCGCCGCCGACATCGATCGTCTTGTCTCGACCGACGATCTCGTGCTGGTCGTTGCGAACCTCTTTGTTGCGGTCGTGCTCGACTTCGAGTCGCTCGTCGTTGCCGACGAGCTGCGTCTTGTCGTTCTCGATCTTGATGTTCCAATCACGTTGGCCATGCAGGTAGATCTGCTCGCCGCCCTTCTTGTCCTCGAACATCAGCTCGTTCGAGCCTTCGCCGGCGGGCGTGCTGTTGCTCTTGATCGTGCTCTTGGTTCGCTCTGCCGGCAGTGCGTAGGGCGGCACGTTGGCGCCGTGATACACCCGCCCCACGATGATCGGTCGATCCGGATCGCCTTCGATGAACTCGACGATCACCTCGTGACCCACCCGAGGAATCCACATCGCGCCCCAGCCCGCACCCGCCCATAGCTGGCTCACACGGATCCAGCAGGAGCTCTTCTCGTTGCGCTTGCCCTGCCGGTCCCAATGAAAGTGGACCTTCACGCGTCCGTGCTCGTCGGTGTAAATCTCTTCGTTGCCGGGGCCCACCACGATCGCGGTTTGCACGCCGCGCACGATGGGGCGCGGCGTGAAGCGTGCGGGCCGATAGGGCACGCCTGCCGGAATCACCTCGAACTCTTGGCTATAGCTGCGCAGCTCGCCGCTGCCCTCGCCGTGGGCGTGCCCGCCCCGGTGGTGCAAGCGTGTCACGAGGTACTGGCGGTTGTTCGCGTCGCGACCATGGTCCGAGAGCGAGAACAGGTAGCCCGGGGCGAGGCGGACGCAGGTGCTCTCGCCGTGACCGATCTTCTGCACGGCGCGCGCCTCTTCCAATCGAATGCGCGCGAGCTCTTCGCCGATGGCGGGCGCGTCGTATTCGCCAGGGTAGTCGTACACCTCGAGCGGGCCCTCACCCGCCGACTTACCGAGCGCGAGCATCGGCTTCTTGAAGTCGAAGTCGGTCAAGCTCACCTTGCCCGGTAGCACCGACTCAGCATAGGTGAACGAAAGCACGCCCTCGCCTTGGGTCATGGCCCCCACCGACGTTTGGAACGCGAGGGTGCTCGGCTTCTCGATGGGGCGGTGCACGCTGCCGCCATCGGCGACCATCATCATGTCGGCATCCGACTGGTGATCGAAGAAGTAAAAGATGCCCTCTTCTTCCATCAATCGACTGATGAAGGCCCAGTCCGACTCGCGGTACTGCACGCAATACTCACGCACCGGGTGTTTGCCGCTCAGCGACCACTTGACTTCGGCGAGCGAGATGCCGGCCGACTCGAACACCTTCTCCATGATCTGAGGAATGCTCAGCTCTTGGAAGATGCGCGAATCGTGGCGGTGCACGAGGGGCCACACCGTCGGCACCAGCGTGGCCCGATACAGACTCTGCCCATCGCCGTGCGGGCCCTGCTCGAATCGGCTGACGATGCCATGCACGTAGCGCGGCTCGCCCTGTGATTCGATGGTCAAAAGCGCGGCTTTGCCCAGTACGTCCGCGCAGGTGATGTCGGGACCTGCGCTCAGCTGAATCTCGAACTGGAACAACTGCGAAAGACCTTCGTCTCCGTCGAAGCGAACGACGCGCAGCTCTTCTTCCAAGGAGGCGACCTGAAACGTGAACGGTAGAGCTTGGGTGACCATGAGGACCTCGGGGCGAGCTACAGTTGAATGGGTTCGCCAGTTATTCGGAGTCGATCGGGCGGCAGTCGTTGTTGGCGACGCTGCTCAACTTCGTGTCGCCCGGGACGTCGGGGTGGTCGGCCTTCAGCCAACCCGTCTCGTCGTCGAACAGATCGTGTTTCACCTGCCAGACTTTGAAGGTCTCGCTGTTCGCCGTCTTCTTGCGAAACTCGCTCGGGGCCGCCTCGCCGCGGTTGAAGACGATGGACTTGTTTTCAGCCTGCGAGAGCTGGGCGTTGCACATGGTCAGGTCGGTGCCGCCAAACGCCCACATGCCGTCGTACTCAGCGCTGCCCTTGATCTTCTTCACGGCTGCGCTCAGATTTTCGTAAATGGTCGCGTAGGGCACGGCCGTCTCATCCGAAGCCAGAGCCTTTCTGTTTTTGATGCCTTCGAGGCTGTCCTCGAGATTTTTTAGCGGCTTCTGTCGACCCGCCATCGTGATCTTGTTGGCGGTCACGTACTCGGGCTTCAGGTATTGGGTGTAGCCATATTCGAGAGGCACCGCCGCCGCCGCCTGAATGCGGTAGACGCCTGGCTCGCAGTTCCCGCCGCCGCCCAACATCGGCTTCTTCAGAGTCGTATAGGGAGCGTCGCCCATCACCACCATCATCCAGACGTGGGTCGTGGTGCCGCACAGATAGACGCTGCCCGCCTTCGCTTTGGAGAGGTGCTCGTAGAGCTCGCGGAAGGTCCAGTCGTCGGCGACCGGTAGCCTCTTTTGACTGCTCCATTTGAGCTTTTTTGGGTTCCACGAGACGAGGGCCTTTTCCGCTACCGTCAGCGGCTTTGGAGGGCTTGCCTTCTTTTTTGGCGTCGGTAGGCCCTGCACGAGGTCACCCGCGTCGGTCAGCCTGAAGAAGCGGCCGGCGCGGTCGGCAGGCGCGATTGCGTTGAGGGCCGCCACCGCGATCGCCTCTTCGACGGCGGGCGCGCCATGTGCGAGCGGCGCGCCACCCTCCAGAAACGATTTGTATTCGGCGACCAACTTGTCTCGCGATTGACCCGCGGCGTCGGCCGGCCCTTTGTTGATGCGATCGTGGTAGTTGCACCAATAGGCCATGAAGGCGTTACCCAGCGGCGAGCACACGTAACAGCTTTCGTACTTGCCAGTCGAGCTCACATGCAGAATGCGGCCGCCGTCCCAATGCCGCTTCGAGTAGAGGCCGCCATTCAGGAACTTGACGTACTTCGGCGGGGCGTACACCAGCTTGTCTTGCCATTCGAGGAACGCCTCTAGCTTCTGGCCCCAATTCATTTGGCGTGTCAGAAGCTCGAGCGTGCGCGGCTTCTCCTCGGCGCCCCCGACGAAGATTCGGATCAGAACACCGCAGCGTTTGTCGTGGGGGGTCACGGGGCAGGCGAACCAGACATCGTTCTTCAGCAGGGCTTGCGCGCCATTCATGATGACGAACTGCAGCGCTAGTTTGCCGGGCCTCGTGCCCGCCTCGGTGAGTGGCTTGCTACCCTTGTCGGTGGTGATCGTGCTGTCCGATCCGGCGAAGCGATTGTCCTCCAGCTTGCCGAGCGTAATGACGATCGGCGCGCCCTCTTCCCCCACTTTGCCGTCGCCCCACGGTTCGTCGGCGGGGAGCATTTTGAACCAAATCTTGATCTCGACTTTGACGTCCTTTTTGACGTGTTGGCGAGTCAGGGCCAAGGTGTCCCCCGGCCGCAGGCACGTGCTCTTTTGGGAGCCTTTGGCCCAGGTGATGCCGTGGTTCGCGGGTTCACCAGGCATGTTCAGCTCTCAATCTCGATGTAGACAAGGTCATGTAGAACCGCGTGGGGGGTGGCTACGACGTCGTAGGACTTTCCTTCGATCTCGACGGCGAAGTCGCCCATTGCCGTATCGTCTTGGAAGATGAGTCCATCGCGCGATTCACCGCTCGAGACCTGTTTGCCGCCCGCCTCTTTCAGGCGAAACGGAAGCGGTTCTCGCACCCATTCCCCTGTTTTGGCATTGACCAGGCGAATCGACACGCAATAGAGGACAGCGAGGTGGTACTCACAGCCGGTCATGCCATCGAGGTCGGCGGTGGCGACGGGGTCGCGCACGTCGAGCTCGCTGTGATCGTCGCCCTCACTTCCGTCGGGACCGTCGAATGACTCGAGGAAGCCCACGCCGGAATCGTCCGGCATGCTTGCCTCGACGGAGGGGTCGTCATCGTCATCATCGTCATCATCGTCGTCGTCATTCGAATGCACGAACGCGACCTCGCGGCCTGGCTCGGGGGGTGGCGGTAGCGGGTCGGGCGAGCCGCGACCTCGGTCTCTGAGGCGCTGACCATCGCGAATGATGGTCATGCCGAACAGCCCGGGAAACTCGAGGGTGAAGCGTCCGAATGGCACCCCCTTCTTCTTCAGCCGGCCCTGCCCGTCGAGCTTGCCTTCGAGCATTTTGCCGCCTTGCAGGGTGAGCTCGTAGGGCTCGTCCTTGAACGGGTGGTCGAAGCCATTGGTGAGGAGGACGTCGATGAAGTCGGTCTCTTCGCGCGGGAGAATTAGCGGCGACTCTTCCACCGGGGTCGTTTCGGGTCGAGCGAGCACGCCTGCGCGTTGGACGGGCAAGAGGTACGCGACGATGTGCCCGAGTCTCAGCGCAGCGCGCACGTCGTCGAGCATCTCGGCGCTGGAGGCGCCGCGCGAAGCCGCGCTGCTGGCTCGCGGCGCCAGAAGGCTCGCGTAGACGTAAGCGAGGCCAGCAGGCTCGTGGCGGAAGACGTGCTCGACACGCGCGTGCTCGTGAGCCGCGAGACGAGTCGAGCCGTCCGGCCCCTGCGACACGCGGGCGGCGAGCCAGAGATCGAGTCGGGCGCTGTACGCGCCGACGCGCGCCAGCTGGGCGGTGGGGGTTCCGTGATTGGGCAATGGCACGTGCGGACCCAGCCTATGCAAGGGAGCGGCCGGGTTCGTTCGCCGCTCCTCGAGCACGGCAAGCGTCTTGCTGAGGGACGAATCTCGATGGTTCCGGTGCACCGCCCCGATGGCTTCTTTTGCGAGCGCTCACGCGACCGGAGACGTTCGTGAGCCGCCAGCAGATCTTGCAGATTCACGCCAGCGAGTCTGCGTTTCTATGGGGCTTGCGTGATCGGGCGCTGTGCGATTCCGCCTATAATCGTGCGAGTCTGGCGGAGCTCGACGCACGGGTGGAGGCTCACCTCGACGGGCTGGTCGTGGCAGGGAAAGACGGTGTGCGCACCTGCGCATCCGCGCTGGAGGAGCCCAGCTCGGGCAGCGTGTTCACTGCGCTGTTCGTGGCAGTCAGCTGCCGCGCGGGAGCGTCAATCGAGGTCGCCTGCCGCGACGGCGCGGCACTCGCGCACGTGCTGGAGGCGGCCGCGAGCGCCCCCGAGCTGGTCCGAGCGGCTGCAGCGGCGCTCGGCTGGCTGCCCCTCGCCGACATGAGCTGGCTTCTGCCTTGCTTGGTCGGGGAGCATGCGAGCGCTGAGCTCCAACAGATTGGCATTGCCGGCTGCGCGATTCATCGCCACGACCCGGGTGAGCCGCTGATGCGTGCGCTGCGTGCGGAGAGCTCGGCGCTACGGGCGCGCGCGCTCCGCGCGTTGGGCGAGCTCGGTCGTGGCGATGCGCGAGACGATGTAGCGCTGGCCGCGACGCATGAAGACATGGCTGTGCGCTGCTGGTCCGCTTGGTCGGGTGCGCTGTTGGGGGACGGCAGGGCGCCCGAGAGACTGCTTGCAACGACGGCGAGCGAGCACGTGCTGGCGGAGCGTGCGTGTGAGACGGCGATGCGCGCCGTGGGGGCCGAGGCGGGGCGACGCTGGATCGAGTCGTCGATGAAGCGTGGGGCCACACGGCTGGCGCTGCGCGGGGCGGGGGCGCTGGGCGACCCGGCGTTGGTTCCGTGGACGCTCGAGCTGATGCAGGTTCCCGAGCTTGCGCGGCTGGCGGCGGAGACAATGCACCGGATCACGGGCGTCGATTTCAAGGCGCGCCCGCTCGCCGCCGCCAAACCCGAGGGTTTCGAGTCTGGCCCGAACGACGACCCCGATGACGAGGATGTGGCGAGCGACCCCGACGATGGCTTGCCCTGGCCGAACTGCAACGCGGCGGAACGCTGGTGGCAAACGAACCAGCGCGAGCTCACACCAGGGGCGCGGTACTTGCTGGGGAAGCCCGCGAGTGATCGTGAGTGGCTGGGGCAGATTCTTCGCAATGGCTCCCAGCCGATGCGTGCGGCGGCGGCAGAAGAGCTGACGTTGCTGAACGGCGGGCCGTTGGTGGAGGTGCGAGCACGGGCGTCGCAGCAAGGGAGGGCATATGGCTGAGCTCAGACCGGATGACATCGTCATTACGGGGATCGGGATGCAGACGTCACTGGGCAATGCCGTTACGTCGTGCGCCGCGGCACGGGCCGGCCTCTCGATGGCCCGGCAGCTCGAGGACCTGGTGATTCTCACCGAGGACGGGAACGAGGAATTCGTGGTCGGGCATGCTGTCCAATCTGCATCGGGCTTCAGGGGCATGGGCAAGCTGGTCACGCTTGGTTGGGCCGCATTGCAAGACCTGTTGTCCACGACAGACGCGGCGGCGCTGGCGGGCGATCGCATGGGGTTCTGCCTCTCGGTTCCGACCGCCCCCGAACCGGAAGAAGACGAGGACGAAGAGGACGAAGACCGGGAGCCGCCTGAATGGCTCCCGCGAGATGTGTGCGCCAAGATTATCAAACGGGCAGCCCTCGCGATTCGTGAGGAGGACCGCTTCGTGTTCGCCGGCGAGAACGGCGGTTTTGCAGCTGGCCTGCGGCACGCATTGGCAGCTCTCCGCACGAACGCCTGGCCGCGTTGCATCGTAGGTGCGGTCGACAGTCTTCTTCACCCTGACGTCATCGACGCGCTCGATGAATCTCACCGACTCAAGACCAAGGACCGACCGGACGGGCTGCGGCCAGGGGAGGCCTCCGCTTTTCTGCTACTGGAGCGCCATGATGCGGCATGCGCGCGAGGCGCTCGGCCGCTTGCAGTGCTTCGAGGCTGCGCCATTACCGAGTGGGCGGATGATGCGGCGCCAGGGGCCGGGTTGGCAGAAGCAATCGCTGGAGCATTGAGCGCTGATGCGCATGCCGGCAGCGTTTGGCTGCTCAGTGATCACAACGGGGAATCGGAACGGGCAAGGGAGCTCGGCGACGCCTTGGTACGGCTGCGACCCCAACACCCCGAGGTAGCGAAGGCGCACCGTTCTTTCCCTGCGGGGAGCTTCGGCGATACCGCACTCGCCTCGGGCGCACTAGCATCTTGCTATGCGTCCATGACACTTGCGCGACAACATGCGACGAGTCGCTGCCCGATAGTCATCTGCTCGTCCGAGTACGACCACTCGGCAATCCGCTTGGAAGGAATAGGGCAATGACGAAGGCAGCAGTCGATCAGCATTTTGACGCATCGGACGAGGAGGCAAAAATTCACACGGCGCGACATGGCCGTTGCAAAATCGGCGGCGCTAAGGCCAAGTCCACCGCAAAGCCGAAAAAGAACAAAAAAAAGTCTGCCAAGAGTAGTGCCACAAAGACGGCTAACAATTCGGACACCGCGTCGAGCGTCATGCCAGCGAGTTGCAATCACAAGAAGAACTGCAAGCCGCACAAGCACGCCAACTTGAAAGCAAAAACGTTCAATGCTCATCACATTCTACCCGTCTCTAGTGTCAATGGCTACACCATTGAGAAGAGCTACGCAGGCGTCGTCGAGGCAATTCACAAGGTCTACTCCAAGATCAATTGGTGCATCAATCAAACGCCCAACATGATTGGGGTACCAACCAAGAGCGGATTCGGCAGGAAAGGTGTAACTGAAGTCAATCTGCCCGCGCACAACCTGCATCACGGCGTCGACGATGGATACACCTGCGAGGTCACTAAGAAGCTGCGACACCGCATCTGGCAAGTGGTCAAATAAGTCGCAAGCGAGGGGCAGGAGGTCCACTTTCAGCCAGATGAGATGGAAAATTTCTTCAGCAGATTGCAGAACGAATTTCGCGCCGAGCTCAAGCGCAGGGGGTTGCGCAAGGGCGGTCCCAAGAAGGCCCTTGAGTTGAAGCGAACGAAAGAGGACCCGGAATGGTACCTTGCCTTTTCGATGGCGACCGACGACGTCGCTCGAGACCACAGCATCCTATCTCTATAGTCACATGCTATCCGCAAGCGATCTCCTAACATGGCAGTACGCGAAGGTCGGCAACTCATGCCTACTTGCGCCACCAAGCAACATCGCCCGCGACTGGGATCTCGTAAAGGGCGTTCCGCGCGCCGCAAATTTTCAACCCGACGCAAGATGCTCGATGGACCCTGGCTTCCCGAAGCTGGTTGGTCTGACAGACAACACGCGAAATCCGTCTTCGCTCATCATTGCTTCTCGACGCCTGCAGGAGTTTTTAGCTGCGAAAGTCCTGAAGAATGTGGAATTTCTGCCGATATCGATAGTCAACCACAAGGGTCGCGTGGCGAGCGCCGACTATTTCATCGTTCATCCCGTTTACCCCCAGGATTGCCTGGATGTCGACGCAAGTGGTTGCGAGTACAACCTCTTGATCAAAACCTATATCGACGCGGTCAAGAGAATCGTTATCGCTTTCAATCGACTGGATCCGGACGTTTCGGTGTTTCGAGTCAAAAACTTCAGATCGCTCATATTGGTGAGGCGAACGCTAGCCGCAGAGCTGGTCGCGGCGGGTTTCTCGGGCCTACGTTTCGGGGAACTTCAGGACTACCGAGACTAGGCCAATGCAGACGATCGACAGGCAAGCGATGGAGGAGTGTTATGAGGAGGTCGGCTTCACCAGTCGCAACGTTTCACATGCAGATTGTACGTCTCTCCTGGCAGGCCGCTTCGCTGAAGCTCTATCCGAAGCCCGTCGAGCAACCGGGATCCTCGAGCTCCTCGTCAATGGCGACCCCGAAGCGTTCGCAGCCCAGCTCGCGCACAGCGGATACGCCCGCATTCACTTTCTGAAGCGCTGCGCCAAAGAGTCCTTCGCCGACTACCACACGTCCGCCAGCCACTCGGAGGGCTTGTTCGATGCATTGGCGGCAGGCCAACTCGGCATCGCGCGGGAGATCGCGGCCCTGTCGCAGAAGGCATTCCGCCCGAACGAGGAATACGAAGACGACTTTTGTTACGCGCACTTCTTGCACGGCTACATCGGGCCGACGCCGCCCGCCCAGGGCAAGGTGCTGAAGCAGTTCGGGAAGGCCCTGGAAGGTGATGCGAGCGCGCGACTCGCGATCTGCCACGCCTTCGAGTCAGTTGATGCGGCCGCTTTCGACCAGGCGTTCGACGCATTGCTCGACGAGCACGATGAGCACGTCGCAGAGCTGCGCCTGGGTCGCGCTGAAGAAGAGGTCGCGGTCGCAGCCGGCACCTACGTGTTCGTGGAAGGGCTCGCGCTGCTGTGGCTCGCCGAGCGTGCGGGTTTCGATACGAAGGCCGACTATCGCTATTGCCCCGCGCTTGCTCGCGCCGCCATCGGAAGCGCCCCGCCGCCCGACGAGCTACCGCCCGTTTGAACGAGGTCCGCGCTGCAATATGGGTCACCCCGAGATAAGCAACCAAACACCGTTCGCCGTCTCCTTCTCGTTCGCAATGGACGAGGCGGGCCGGCCGCTCTTGGTCGTCTTGATCCAGGCCAGCTACGAAATCGCGGCTGGCAGATCGCCCGCGCTTTGCGAGACGCAGCCAGAGGCGAGCTTGGTCGGCGAGCTGTGGGGCGGCGACTCGGCGAGCTCGAGCTACCGTATCGAGCCCGCTTTTGCTTTCATGAAGCCGGCGACGGACGTGGTGCTCTTGGGCCACGCGCGCACGCTCGGTCGGCCGGTCACGCAGCTCGAGGTGCTGTTTCGCGTGGGGCCTGTCAGCAGCTTGCTGCGGGTGACGGGTGATCGCAGCTGGGTTCGGGTCGCAGGCTCGGTCGCGGCCAGCCGGCCGCAGGCATTCAGCGAAATGCCGCTCGTGTACGAGCGCGCGTTCGGCGGCTGGGACTTGAGCCATGACGACGCGGCGAAGCATGGCTACGAGGCGCGCAATCCAGTCGGGGTTGGCTACCGCGCTCCCGAAGGTCGGTTCGAAGAGGGCATCGCACTGCCCAACGTCGAAGACCCGCGCGACCTCGTCCGAGCGTATGGGCAAGTGTTGGTGCCGGCGGGGGTCGGCTTCGTTTCACCGCACTGGTCGCCGCGGCGCGAGCTCGGCGGTACCTACGATGCCGCCTGGGCGAACAGCCGGCGGCCGCTCTTGCCATTGGACTTCGATCGGCGCTTCTTCAACGCCGCGTCGCGCGGCTTGGTCGCCGCCGAATATCTGCGCGGGGGCGAGCCAGTCGTGATCGAGAACGCTTCGTTGTTGGGGCCGCTCGCATTCTCGCTCCCGAGCGCAGCGCCCGTGCATTGCAAGGTCGAGCTCCGCGGAAGGCCCGATGTCGAGGTCGATGCGTCGCTCGATACGGTCGTGGTGGACACCGATCGCCACTTGCTCGGCATGACCTACCGCCAGCTGGTGCCCCTGGCCACCGGTCCCCACGACGTACGGACCATTCACGCCGAAGTACCCACCAATCGATAGGATCCGATCATGCCCGTAACCGTCGGTGTCAACTTCATGTCCGTCGTGCACGCCAACAGCAACGGCATCACGCCCTCCTTCCCGGACGTCTGCCTGACGCCGACGCCGGCGGGGCCAGTGCCGATCCCCTATCCGAATATCGCCATGTCGAGCGATACCGCATCCGGCACCACCAAGGTGAAGTGCGACGGTCAACCCGTTTGCGTCTCGGACTCCAACTTCAGCACCAGCACCGGGGACGAAGCCGGCTCGGCCGGCGGCGTGGCGTCCGGTCGCTTCAAAGGCAAGGCCGAGTTCATCAACTACTCGTTCGACGTGAAGTTCGAGGGCAAAGGCGTGGCGCGGGCCTTCGACCTCATGCTGCACAACGACAAGAACACGCCGCCCTTTCCTGTCATTCAGGGCCCGGTCGTGGCCCAAGGCGGCGGCAGCGACGACGTGGACCACGAGTGCGTCGTCTGCAACAAGAAGCTGTAAGCGCCTTGTGTCCGGGCTCCACCCGGGGCCCAATCAATCCAATTGGCCGCAACCTGGTAGCGCACTATGAAAGCGTGGCGGCGGGACCAGCGCACAGACTCTGGCGAGCAGATCGAGCGGCTCGAGCACGAGCGCGACTGTGCGTCACGCATGGGCTTCTTCAGCGCCGCGGACGCACACGACGGGCGACTGAGTGGGCTTCTTCTCCGATGGCTTTCTCAGGTACCGACGTGCTTCGCGCTCGCTCTCGATCTTCCGCCCCATCGCCGACGATCGTGACCGGCGCGGCCGGCGACGTCGTCCCGGTGTCGCGGAGCGGTCACCGTGCGACGAACGACGCGACGGCGCTGATGCTCCTTGACGACGTGCAGCTTCTCGTCGGCGACCTCGTCGGCGGCGTCGAGCGCGGCGCCTCCGCAGTGCCCATCGCGAGCGGGACGACGCACGTGCTCCTCGGCCTCGAGGTGTTGCGGCAATGGCTTGCGCCCGCTTGGTCGTACGGGCTTCTTGTCGCGCGTTGCTTCGGTCTCTCCTCGAACGCGCGCTTCGCGTCACCGATCACCTCCGGCTTCGGCTCCGCGGGCTTCTCGGGCGACGGCTTGCGCTGCTTCCGTTTCGCGACGGCCAAGAGCTCGCCAACGCGGTCGCCGAGCTTTGCGATCTCCTCGGTGAGCTTCTGGACCTGCTCACTCAGTCGAGCATTCGACGCGCGTAGTGAATGTTTTCACGCAGCAGCTTCAAGCATTCGACCGGGTGTCGCGCCGGCGCCCCAGCTGCAGACGCAGCTGCTCAGTACCACCCGCACCCGGGCTGGTCCGAGCACTCGGCCGGCGTGCCGAAGGTCGAGCACGCGTACGGCGACCCGCTGCACGAGTCGTCCCAGTTGCAACCATCCTGTGACTCGCACTCGTACTCGTAGTCCATCGACGAGCACGAGTAGGCCGACCCCTCGCAATCGCCATTCGGGTAGAGGCCGTCGTAGTTGCATCCTTCCTGCTGCTCGCAGCTGGCGTAGCCAAAGTACGAGTAACAGGACTGCGCCGAGCCGTTGCAGTCCGAGCCCCACGAGCAGCCCAGATCGCAGCTCGATTGCGAGCGAGACGAGCACGACGTGGGCGTGCCCTGGCAACTGCCGAGGATCGTCACCACCTCGAGCGTACCGTCGCTCAACGAGAGATTGTCCTCGTCGAGCTCGGCGACGACGTCGTCGATGTCCGGCAACACCGCCAGCTTGTAGGTGCCGTCGGGGAGGTTCTCGGTGTTGACGGAGCAGCACCAGGGGCCTTCCCAGGTCGCCGTCGTTCCCGGGGGCTGCGCGCCATCGATCGCCATGCGACTTCCGCAATAGCTCTCGGCGAGCGTCGAGACGTTCATGATGCCGAGGCCCACCTCGTACGGGGCAGCGTCCTCGTTGCCTATGTTGGTCACGCTGGCAAACTGATCGACCGGATTCGGCGTGCCGTCCTTCAGCTGGTTCAAGCAGATCGTGACATTCGGATCGCCCGCGCTCGGCACGTAGTAGGAGACGCTCCAGCCGTCGGCGATCAGGTCCGGCCCCGAAGGCGGCGCGCCGCCAGTCGTGGTGGAGCTCGAGGTCGAGCCGCCGGTGCTCGACAAGTTGGGGTCGCCACCCTGCCCGTTCGTGTCGCCTCCCGCTCCCGTCGTGTTTGAGGCGTTCTCGTCGCCGCCCGAGCCATCGTCCGAGGCGTCGTCGCCGGCACCTTCGTTCGCGTCGCCGCAGGCGACGAGCGCAAGGCTGGCGGCCATCGCCAGTAGTCCCACACGTGATCCGATATTCGCGCGTTCGCTGGTCATGCGGCGGCAGTATCAACGACCGTGCCGCAATCCATACGCCGTTTTCTCTCGCGAAAATCGCGCGCGCCCTGCCGCGTCGTCGCCGCATGCCGCGACCCCGAGCCACCGCTCGACCACGGCTTAGGGGCTGTCCAGATCGACCACACGCCCAATTGCACCCTCAGTGAAGCAGCAGCGAGACGGCGGTAGCAACGCCGAGCGCGGCGACCAAGAACGCCGACAGCGCGCACATGACCCAGCTGAACGGTTTAGCTGCTGTTGGCGCGTGGAGGGTCGGAGCGACCCAGTCGATCACGGTAGGTCGGCATGTTGGCGGATCGATCGTCCTCGCGACTGCCTTGGGCGCTGGAATGGTGACCGATTGAGGCTCGACGACAACCGCATGAGGGTGGGCAACGATCTTCGCGAACGCGACCCTCAGCTCTGCCACCGACTGAAACCGTCGATCGGGTGATTTCTCGAAAGCCCTTCGAAAGAACGTTTCCATCGCCGGCGGAAGTGACGGCCGAACGGCGCAGGCTTCTCGCGGACGATCTTGAATGATGCGAACCAGCACCTCGAGCCGTTCACCCTCGAATGGCAGCGAACCCGTCAGCAGCCGAAAGAGAATCACTGCCAACGACCAGACGTCGGCGCGCGCGTCGACTTCACTCACCGCGCGGATCTGCTCCGGCGCCATGTAGTGCGCGGAGCCCAAGAGCATGTCTGGCCTCGTCAAACGTGACTCGTCGGCGCCGTCCTTGGCGACCCCGAAGTCGAACAACTTGATCGTCTCGGCGCCGGATGCGAGAGAGAAGACGCCGCTCGTGCTTGCACGCGATTCGGCGAAGAAGACGTTTGCCGGCTTTAGGTCGCGGTGAACGATCCGTTGGGCATGCGCAATCTCCAGCGCCACGCTCATCGCATCGATCAGTTTGGACGCGGACCCCAGGTCGAAGGTCTCGACGCGCCGCAGACGCTCCTCCAGCGTCTCGCCGGAGAGCAGCTCCATCACGAGAAATGCTTCGTCCGCATCCGCGCCATGGTCGAAGACCTCGACGAAAGCAGGCCCTGTGAGGCGAGCCGCGACGGTCGCTTCCCGCCTGAAACGCGCCTCAACAGCGTCGAGCCGGCTCGTGCCGAACGCCACCAGCTTGATCGCGACGGCGCGGAATGTCTGCGTATCCCGGGCCGACCACACCTCGCCCATGCCGCCTTTGCCGAGCAGCCGTTCGAGGCGATAGCGTGACGCGACCACCAGGCCCGGGGCCCAGGCCCGTGCGCTATTGCGCGGCAGTGTGCGAAATCGAGCCTCCAAGATCCTCGACGATCGAACGGATCGACCCGGGCGCCAGTAAAGCCCCGTCGCGTCGATCGCTGACGGGCGGCCCAGCTCGTTGGTGCTTGCTGGCAGCGCCCCCTCGACGTAGCAGCGTGCCATGCGTCCCCACGGCTTGTCGCTGCTGCTGCTGCTGCTGCTGCTGCTGCTCTCCTGCTCTGCCGCGGATCCTCGCGAAGGCGGCCAGCTGCCGCGCGAAACCAGCAGCGCCATCGTCCCGATTGCTTCGGCCGAGCCGGCAGAGAGCGCGAGTGTGCCCACGCTCGTGCCATCCGCTTCTGCTTCGGCCGCAGCCCCGCCGAGCGGCCCCCAAGCCTGCCCAACCGAGATGGTGTTGGTCGACGGCGACCATTGCACCGACTTGGAAGTGAAGTGCCTCAAGTCGAGCTACGCCAAGGCAAACAAGAAGACCATCTGCGCCGAGTTCGTGGAGCCGAGCAAGTGCACGGGCGACAAGATCAAGAAGCGCTACTGCATCGACAAGTACGAGTTCCCCAACAAGAAGGGTGAAAACCCGGAGGTCATGAACGACTTCCCACACGCACAGAAGAAGTGCGCTGCGCTCGGCAAGCGCGTGTGCACCGAAACGGAGTGGACGATGGCGTGTGAGGGTCCGAGCTACAAACCGTACCCGTACGGCTACAAGCGCGACCCCAAGAAGTGCAACGGCGACCGGCCCTACAAATTCCCGTCCAAGGACGCGGACGGGCTGCTCGAGACTCACAGCAAGGACAAGAAGAAAGCAGCGTCCGAGCTCGCGCGGCTGTGGGACGGCGTGCCGAGCGGGTCGCAACCGGAGTGCGTGAGCGACTACGGCGTGTTCGACATGCCCGGCAACGCCGACGAGCTCGCCGCGAGCGAGGGCCGCACGAAGCAGTACAGCAGCATGAAGATGCCGGACGGGAGCAGCGAGACGCTGCGCGCCGCCGACAAGTTCGACAACGTCACCACCGGCGGCCCCTGGGTCGAGGGCGTACGCAACCAATGCCGACCCAAGATCTACACGCACAACGAAGGATTTTCTTACTACTACCTGAGCTTCCGTTGCTGCGCCGAGCCCGACGGGGCGGCGACTGATCCGCGCTCTCCGAAGCAGATCAAGCGCGGCGAGAAGTGGCGACCCTGATCAGCGGAGTGAGCCGGTTTAACCACGGCTGCGCGGAGCGAACAGCTTGCGCACGGGGCTGAGGGCGATCTCCTTCAGCACGGTGGCGATGTCGAAGCGGTCGCGCCAGAGCGCGATCTTTCCATCTCGTACCTGGAACGTGCCGCACACCCAGAAGCTCAGATCCACGAATCGTCCGCGCAATATGTCGGTCCGTTCAGTCAGCACGAAGCCATCGCGCTCGGCGATGTGGTGCATCTCCACGTCGAAGTAGTCGGCCATGGAGGTAAAGGCGCGCAAGGTTCGGAGGGTGGCTTCCCGCCCGTGATCAGGCGGCAGCGGCACGTTTTGGTAGACGATGTCGTCCGTCATCAGCGCGGCGGAACGGTCGAGGTCGAGCGCCTTCAGCGCTTCGATGAACGACTCCACGACTTCGATGTTCGAGCTGGGCATGCGCGCACTCTTCCATTTGCAGACCGGGGCGGCTCGTGGCAGTTCGCCATGCACGCGACTTTCTTACGTCGACATGCCAATGCCCAGATGTTTTTGGGCGGCATAGGGCGGCGCCAGTGCGGGAAGACCTGGTCTTCGGGTGCGAATGCGTCGACGAACTCTGAATCGATCACGCCACGGCGCGCGGGATAGCGCGTGAACGGCGTCAAATTCGCGTCTGTAGCCGCGCCTGCGCCAAGAGGAACCTGTGGTAGACAGCGCCATGCTCTCTTACCTCCCAGGGTTACCGCCCGTACCTTGATTGCTGCGCTTGGCTGCGCTCTCGCAGGCTGCGCAGGGGCTCCCCCGGATGGGACCGGCAACAGCAACCCCGCCACGACCAGCGCTGCAAGCACCGCACTCTCCGGAGGGCAAGAGCCAGCGCCGACAGCGGCCCCCAGCGCAATCGACGCGCGGTCCAAAAGGCCCGTTCGCGCCGAGCTCAGCCAAGGCACGAAGCGCCTGCTGTGCTCACTCGCAGAGCCGCTGACCGTGGAAGCTCACCTCAGCAAAGGCTTCGGGGCAGCTGGCTACGTCGCCGAGCTGCGCAGCCTGCTCGCGAAGTACGAAAGCCCGGGCTGCGCCTCGAAGGTGCGCGTGAAGCTGATCGAGGTTGCGACCGAGGAGCAGGCCGAGACCGCGAAGCGCGCAGGCCTATCCAAGCGGCAAGCCAAGAGCTTCCTCCCTGCATCCGACGCCGTCATCGATCTGCGCCGCGGCTACTCTGGCTTGGCCTTTCGCTATGGAAGCGAGAGTGATGTGCTCAGCTTTTGGCCACCCGAGGATACGGCGTCGATGGAGTTCTTCGTGACCTCCAAGCTGCGCGAGCTCGTGGCGCGCAAGAGCAAGAGCACGCTCCGCATCGGTGTGTCGCGGACCCAGGACACAAATGCCTCGCCGCGCCCATCGCTGGCGACCTGGGCGGCGCGTCGCTGCGTGACGTGTTCGAGCAGTATGCTGGCTATGCCGAGCTAGTCGATATCGATCTCGCGAGCGAAGTGCCGCAAGACCTCGCAGGCCTTATCGTGACGCAGCCCGCGCGACCGCTGAAAGAGTCCGAGCTTCGCCACATCGACGCATTCTTGATGCGAGGCAGCAAAGGGGTCGCCTTCTACGTGAGCCCGGTAGACGTACCGGTCGGTGATCCGAGCATGAAGGGATCGATCGTCAAGCACGGCATCGAGCCGCTGCTATTGGCCTACGGCGTCGCGCAGCGAAGTGAGGTCGTATTCGACAATGGCAGCCCGCTCTCGTTCGCTTCCATCGACGAAGACGGCAAACAGGTGGCGCTCTCGCACAGTCCGACGCCCTACGTAAGCAAAGAGCGACTCGACACGGCGTCCGCTCTGTTCTTCGGCATGGAGGGCATACCGTTTCCGTTCGCGGCTCCGCTCGAGATCAAGAAAGACAAGCAACCGCTGCCAGTTGCAAGGTGCTGGCACGCAGCTCGAAAGAGGCCGCGACTGAAGCTGGCAAGGCGCTCAAGCTCGGCGCCTTCGGCGCGCGCCCGCTCAAAGGCCCGACTGGCGAGCAGCCCCTCGCGCTGATCGTCGAGGGCAAGCTGAAGAGCGCCTTCGGAGCCGCTGCCGCCAAGACACCCAGTCGCGTGCTGATCGTCTCCTCGTCGCGCTTCCTGGCCAACCCGTTCTCGTTGGCAGGCAAACCGCCGCCGCTGCCGCCACAGCTGCAGATGATGGGCGACGTAGGCGGCGACGAGCAGCTCAAGATGATCGGCCAGGTGTACTCCGCGCGCTTCTCTACCCGCTCCATCGTCAGCTTGATGAACACGGTCGACTGGCTCGGCGGAGAGAACGACTTAAGCGAGCTACGCGCCGATCTCTTGCTTCGCGACGCGGCCGCAAAGTGATCACGCTGGATGACTGCGCCGAGGGGCTGTGATCGCCAGTTGCGCGCGCCTCAAAATCGAACGACGGCCCGCACCCCTGTCGGCGCGAGCTCGAACGCTACGGGGGGGTCACCGCCAAACTGCGGTCGAAGCACCATCAGCACCACACCGACCGCAGAGACGACGCCGCCCGCGATGAAGAGCCCGGTGGAGGCGCGCGCCAAGGTGTCGGCGTCGGCCGCCTTTTGCTCGTCGGAGGCGAGGCAGACGTTTCCATCGCAACCATTTTCGATCTCGCCCGCAAGCACCAGCGCATAGGCACCCGTGATCGCACCGCCAGCGAGGCCCAGCAGGCCCACGCCGAGCACGACGCCACCCGGGA
>Ga0163144_10005571_pt1 | contig 27964 bp, 20 predicted proteins | sample OliLak19BULKMAT1_FD_123175 | JGI IMG/M metagenome (GOLD analysis project Ga0163144, IMG submission 123175) | Freshwater microbial mat bacterial communities from Lake Vanda, McMurdo Dry Valleys, Antarctica - Oligotrophic Lake LV.19.BULKMAT1 | ecosystem: Environmental > Aquatic > Freshwater >... | reverse complement strand
TGCGACATCAAGAAGAAGCACGCGTCGCACGCATTGACGGCGGATATCCCGATCGCCGATGCCGCCGCTGGGGCAGAGTTCTTCGGGGCCGATGGCCTGATCGTCACCGGCACCGCCACGGGCAGGCCGACCCGGCCGGAGGACCTTGCTGAGGCGCGCCAAGGCTCCAAACTCCCGCTGCTGGTCGGATCAGGAGTAGTACCCGAGAGCATCCCGGAGTTACTCGAACACGCCGACGCCCTGATCGTGGGGTCGTGGCTGAAACGCGGAGGTTTGTGGAGCAATCCTGTGGACCCACGCCGCGCTGCCGCGCTTGCCAAGGTTTTTCGCACAGTCGCGAGGAAAGGCTAATCCGCCGGTGCTTCTGGACTTGCGGCAAGGATGCTCGTGGCGGCGCACAACTTCCCAAAAAAACGCCCCGCGATTCGGGTATACTGGCGCCCCTCGGAGCGTCCGGTTCCGCTTCGGCTTCCTGTCAGTGCATGTTTGATGCTGAACTTGCCGATCCACATACTGTTCACGCGCTAGAAAACCCGGCGGAGCCGGGGGCGACACGAACAACCCTTCTGCACATGAATCGCAGAGAATGGAGACACAAGCGATGACCACCCGTGTTCACACCAACTCCCGTCGTTCCCTCGGACTTGCCGGCAAACTTGCAGGACTGGCCGCGGTCGGCCTTGGCATCTTCCTTGGCGGATGCAACAACGCGATGAAGGACGAGAACGCCGCGTTGATGCAGGAGAACGCGGCGCTCCGCGACCGCACCGCGCAAATGGAGACCAACCTGGGGGCGATGCAGCAGCAGATCGCCGCGGCGAAGGCCCAGCCGATGGACACAGGCGATGCGGGCTGGACCGATGGCGGCAGGCCTAACGGCCCGGGCCGCCAGACGCGCGAGACCGTCATCCCCATCTCCGGCGACATCCTGTTCGAGGCTGGCCAGGCGACCCTGAAGTCCTCCGCGAAGAAGGACCTTGACCGCGTGGTCTCGCAGATCCGCCAGCACTCGGGCGCGACGGTGCGCATTGAGGGGCACACGGACACGGACCCCATCCGCAAGTCCAAGTGGGGCAGCAACGAGGCGCTCTCCAAGGCCCGTGCCGATGCCGTGCGCGACTACCTGAGCACCAAGGGCATCTCCCGCGGCTCGATCTCGACCGTTGGCATGGGTGCCTCGCAGCCCAAGGCGTCCAAGCCCGCCTCGCGCCGTGTCGAAGTTGTGATCGTGGACACGAACTGAACGGTCTCGGCCCTTGAAGGTCCGGTAAGCGGTCTTGCGGTCGCCGCACATTGGGCACAAGTTTGTTGCCGGGCTATACTTGCAGTCAACCGTCGGGCCGGTCGAGAGGCCGGCCCGATGCTTCGAGGGGAACGGTTCCCCGGATAATCCTTGGGCGATTGGCGCAGTTGGCTAGCGCGCATCCATGACACGGATGAGGTCACAGGTTCGAGCCCTGTATCGCTCACTTTTAAGATCGCTTCGAGATTGCCCTATGCAGGCATCGGCGACACCGCCACTCGGATGCTTACGCGGCCTTGAAGCGCTGGACGTTCCGCTCAATCGCCTTCCCCACTTCCGATGCGGCGGTGTCGAGGTCGTATCTCGCCTGCAGGTTCATCCAGAAGGCCGCAGTGGTCCCGAAGTACCGCGAAAGCCGCAGAGCCGTATCGCCCGTGAACGCCCTCGTCCCCTTGACCAGTCGCCCAACGCGGTCGGCGGGCATCCCGGTGTCCTTGGCGAGCCGGTACATGGAGATGCCAAGGGGCTCGAGAAACTCGTAACGCAGAATCTCGCCGGGATGAACAGGCTTGTGCTTTGCGGGCATGGTGCGTTCCTTTGTCAGTGGTAGTCCACGATCACCACGCCGTGGGCGTTCCCGTCGCGCCAGGCGAACACGATCCGCCATTGGTCGTTCACCCGGATGCTGTGCTGCCCGGCGAGGCTTCCCTTCAACGCTTCAAGACGGTTGCCGGGCGGAACAAGGAGGTCATCCAGCGCCGTTGCAGCCTCAAGCATCAACAGTTTCCGCAACGCCGCACGCTGGACGCGGTGGTCGATCCGCCGCACCTTTTCCAATCGAAAAAGAGCCTCGGTCTGGCGGTCGGAAAAACTAACGATCATGCGGAGCATACTAACGCTTGGCGTGAACAGTGTCAACGGGGACGCTTCTCAAGCACCTCAGGCCTTCGCGTCGATCAACTGGGCGTGCCCGCACCACACCCCCAACACGCCGACCACGCTCTGGTGATCTCCGATGGCGGCCCTGCCTCGACGGTCGCGGTCTGGAGGGAGGTCGCCCTTGCCGACCATCACCGCTCGGCAGCCTCGCCCATCCGAATCCGCGAGGAACTCGAAGCGGTCATCCGCGGCGACACGGCCAAGAGCCGCGGGGGGGCCATCTGGTCCTGCCCGGGACGCGAGCCACAGGCCCGCGCCGCTATCGAGCGGCAGGCCCTATTGAGCGGCCTTGGGCTGCTGACGGCGGAGCCTCCCGTCCGCGTCGATGGGTCGGGCGCTCCCGGTCAGAACGCGCTGCTTCTATCAGCCTGCTTACTCGCAATCGGGCGCGGCCTGTCGAGAGTGGTCTGGCCCGTGCAACTCGGCTGCGACAACTCACAAGCGGTTATTGACGCGATGGACCGGGCGAACGTCATTTCGCATCTGGCGGCGATCGACCTGCCGCGCGTTCCGGGGCCGGGTGGACCTGCCAGCATTCGGATCGAATCCCCGTTCGCGGATTTTTCGGATGCGCAACTGCTGGACCTGGCCGTTGATCTCGGTGCCCCGCTCCCGCGTCCGGTGCGCGGCGAGGCCGCGTTCGCGGGCGGTCAGGGTGCCTGCTGGTGGTGCGAGCGTACCGGGCCTCGCCTCTGCGGCGTGTGCGGGGAGTGCGGGCGGTGGGGGGTGGCCTGGGCAAAGTTTGACCCCGCGGGCGTGCTTTCGGTCCCGCCGGATGAGAGTGTCGTGGAGCAGCGGCGACTAGCATCCCAGCCCAAGAGGAGCGGCGTGTGACGACGGTTGTTCAGAAGTTCGGCGGCTCGAGCGTCGCGGACCCGGCCCGCATCAAGCACTGCGCGACCCGCGTCGCGGAGGCGGTCAGGGCCGGGAAACGCGTTGCGGTCGTCGTCTCGGCGATGGGGGACACCACCGACCACCTCATCGAACTCGCGGGCCAGGTCGCGTCCGCCCCCGATCGGCGCGAGATGGATCAGCTTCTCGCCACCGGCGAGCAGGTGAGCATGGCCCTGATGGCGATGGCACTGCAAGGGATGGGCATACCGGCGGTGAGTCTCACGGGCGGGCAGTGCGGCATCCGCACGGATGGTGCGCACTCGCGGGCACGGATCGCCGGGATCGACCCGCGCCGAGTGGTCCACGAGTTCCAGCGCACACGCGTGCCCGTTGTTGCGGGTTTTCAAGGCGTGTACAACAACCCCTCGGGCGGCTTCGACGATGTCACCACACTCGGGCGGGGCGGGTCGGACACGACGGCCGTTGCGCTGGCCGCAGCGCTGGGCGATGCCGAGTGCGAGATCTACACCGATGTGGACGGCGTCTACACCGCCGACCCGCGCATCGTCGAGGATGCCCGGCTGCTGGAGCAGATTTCGTACGAGGGAATGATGGAGGCGGCCTCGCAGGGTGCGAAGGTCATGCACCTGCGCGCGGTCGAACTGGGAAGAAAGTCGGGCGTCGCCATCCGAGTGCTGCACGCGATGAGGCACGGGCCGGGCACGCTGATCTGCGACGGGAGAGATTCCATGGAAACGCAACAGGCCGTCACCACCGTCGCGCTCAAGACCGACATCGGACGTGTGACCATCGCCGGCCTTCCGAACCGGCCCGGCATCCAGCGCGACATCTTCGAGAAGATCGCCGCGGCAGCGATCAGCGTGGATGACATCATCCAGGCCGACACCGATGGTGGAAGCGGGGGGGCGGCAGGAGGCTCCACCTGCGGCATCGTGTTCACCGTGGACAAGACTGACCTTGCAGAGGTCCGCGACCTGGTCGAGAGCGTCGTCGCGACGATCGGCCAGGGCACAGTCCACGAGGACCTTGGCCTGGCAAAGGTCTCGGCGGTGGGCGTTGGGATGCAAAGCCAGCCCGGCGTCGCGGCCCGCATGTTCCAGGCACTCGCCGAGGCGGGCATCCGCATCGCCAACATCACCACGAGCGAGATCAAGATCTCCTGCCTGGTCGATGAGGCGGACGGCAAAGCGGGACTTCGCGCGGTTCACGCGGCGTTCAACCTCGGCACGGCCGTGGTTCCGTCGCGCAGCGGAACAGTCGGCGCGAACGCCTGAACACGCGATGATCACCCGGCTTTGTCGTCCATCTGGCCGTTTGCTCCTTTGGAGAACGAGCCCATGATGAGGTCGCGCCGGACCTGCGGCCACGACATCACGACGTCGCGGTTCACAAGCGACTTGAGGAACTGGCAACTGATGCGGTACGCGGCGAGCAGGCTCAGACCCAGGGAGGGGCGTGGCCCCAGCGTGTTCGGGCGGACAAGCACGAGCGTCACATCATCATCGAACTCCGGCAGGGCGTCTACGTGGTGCAGCGCGGCGCCGCTACCCCCGTCTCGCCACTCGCCCACAACGCGCAGCAGGTCGCGGACCAGCGCCTCTGGACGCGAAGGGTCGGTGCCCTTCATCAGCGCAAGCAGCCCCGCCTCGCCGAGTTGCTCGCCCGTGGCACGCCGGGCTTCGATCAGCGAATCGGTGTAGAAGAGCAGCAGGTCGCCGCGCCGGAGCCGGAACGCCGACTGCGGGTGGCACGCATCAACGCCGATGCCGAGGGGCAGATTCGTCGGGCCTTTGGCGCTATCGCCCTGACCGGGGATGATCAACTCCCAGTGCTTTGCCGATGCCGAGTATCGCAGCGGGCGCGGGTGCCCGGCGTTGCAGAGGGTGATCTCCTCCGTCGGAGACCAGTACGTCGCGATCACCGCCGTTGCGAACAGCCCGGCATGGCGCTCGTTGGCCTCACCGAGTTGCAGGAATCGCCGGTCGAGTTCCGCGACGACCTTCTCCTGATCGAGATAGTTGGAGAACCGGCCCAGCAGCCGTCGCAACTCCACCGCCGTGTCGGCGACCTTCTCGCCGTGCCCGGAGACATCGGCGACGACGATCCGCGTGATTCGCCCCGTTGCGCAGCAGGTGACGTAGTGGATATCCCCGCCGCGAGAGGTGTCCTCTGCGCTCCCGCGCGCGGCGGTGCCGACGTACGGGCGGCTGAATACCCAGGCGTCCAGACCCGGCATCACCACGCCGTTCTCGACTGCGCGATTGCCTCCCCAGACCTCCATGCACTGGAGCGTGTGCTGCGGCATGAAGTGATGGTAGGTTTCGCAGGCGCATCGGCCTTGAAACGAAAAACCGCCGTTCGGGGAGCATGTTCTCCCCGGACGGCGGCGGATGGATACTCGCGGGAAGTGGGGGGTCAGGCGGGCCGGAGTTCTCGGTGGCGGAGCATCATGGCGACCGCGGCGGCGAACAGCACAACCGCTCCCGGCGCGGGCATCGCCTGCACTCGCGATCTGGCTCAGACCATCAGCGCATCGAGCAGTTCAGGCACGCCCTGGCCGCGGGTCGCGACAGTCTCGAACACCGGCCGGCGACCTGCGATGTCGCGCAGGTCGCGGACCAGTTCGTTCTCGCCAGGGTGGTCCGCCTTGTTGCAGACGAAGATGTCCGCGATCTCAAGGATGCCGGCCTTGTCCATCTGCACGGCATCGCCCATGCCGGGAGTGAGAACCACAACGGTCCGATCGACGTGCTGGCGGATCTTGGTCTCGTTCTGGCCCGCTCCGACAGTCTCGATGAACAGGGTCTCGTAGCGTGCGAGGCCGTCCGGGCCTCCCGCCACTCGGGCCCCCTCAACGCCCCCGATCAACTCCACGATCTCGTTGACGCCGTGGTAATCTTCGCCGCTGATCGCCAGCGAGCGGTAGTAGACCGATTCGTCGAGGTTGTTGAAATCGACCCGGAGACGGTCACCGAGCAGCGCGCCGCTGGTGATCGGGCTCATCGGGTCGAACGCCAGCACCGCGCACCTGCCCATCGAGGCGTCGGCCTTGGCGCGGCGGGTGTACTCGCCCACAAGTTGGGCGACGAGCGTGGACTTGCCCGCGCCGGGCGAGCCGGTAATGCCGAGGACGCGTGCGGGGCGGCGGCGACTCGCGCCCGCGCGCAGGCCCGTCGATCCGGAGGCGCGACCCGCGTGAACCAGCGAGATATCGCGGGCGAGTTGCGCGGCAGCGCCACTGGAGACCTTCGAGGCGTACGGCCGCACCGCGCCACGAACCGCCTCAACGATGTCGAGCAGGCCCGTGCCGGTGGTAAAGCACTTGGCGACGCCCTGTGCGAGCAGCCCCGGCAGGTCCGCCTGCGGGAGGATCCCGCCCATGTACACAGGGATGTCCGGCCTGCCGAGTTCCTTCAGCGACTCGATCAACTTCGGCCCGAGCACCAGGTGCGAGTTGGACATCATCGATGCGGCGATCACGTCCACATCTTCATCGCGAGCCGACACCGCCAGCGATCGCGGCGTCTGCCACAGGCCCGAATAGATGACATGCACACCCGAGTCTCGCAGCGCGCGGGCGATGACCTTCACGCCGCGGTCGTGCCCGTCGAGGCCCATCTTCCCCAGCAGCACCCGAGGCCGGTGGTCGAGGTCCGCGCAGCGGTCCAGTTTCTCAAACTCGGTAGTGGCTGTCGAGAGCGCTTTGGCCATGGGACGGGAGGATAGGGGGAAGGGCTCGGCTTTGGATTCTGGAGTCAGCGGTGGCGTTCAAATTGTTCAGAAGTGCCGTCCTTTCAGGGTCTCCAACATGCCGAGGCTCGCGAGGCTTGCGGCCATCGAAACCATGGCTACAAGGCCTGGGGGACGCTACGAGGCAGCCGAAGGGGATCGCGTCGCGAGGCGAATGCCGGGAATCGCACCTGAGGGGAGATCGGATATGCTGTCTTGCATGGACGTGATGCAGGCGTTCATAGCCCTGGCCATTTCCGGTGCGCTGGGGATGCTGGTCGGCGTGCAGCGCGAGCGGGCGGATTCCGCGCTGGCGGGGGTGCGGACAATCCCGTTGATCACAATCTTCGGGACGGTGTGCGCGATGCTTGCCCCAACGCTGGGTGGGTGGGTGGTCGCGGCGGGGCTGCTCGGCGTGGCGATGGCGACGGCGATGGGGAACTATCTGCGGCCGCCCGCGGAGAAGAGCCCCGGGATCACCACGGAGATCGCGATCCTGCTGATGTTCGGGGTCGGCGCGTTTGTGTGGATCGGGCCGCGGAGCGTGGCGGTGGGCGTGGGGGTGGCGTGCGTGGCGCTGCTGCACGCGAAGGGTGCGCTGCACACGGTCTCGCGGCGGCTGGGCGAGCGCGACGTGCGGGCGATGATTCAGTTCGCGCTGATCACCTTCATCGTGCTGCCGGTGCTGCCCAACAAGCAGTATGGGCCGTTCGATGCGATCAACCCGCGCGAGGTGTGGTTGATGGTGGTGCTGGTGACGGGCATCAGCCTCGCGGCGTATGCGGCGGTGAAGTTGCTGCCGCGACAGCACGGCGCGGCGGCGGCGGGGTTGATCGGGGGTTTGATTTCGAGCACGGCAACGACGGTGACGGCGGCGAGGCGGGCATCGGGGAACATCGATGCGGCATGGGCCGCGGTGCTGGTGGTTTCGCTGGCGTCGGTGGTGAGTTTCGTGCGGGTGCTGGTTGAGGTGTCGGTGGCCGCGCCGGGGAAAGTCGGGCAGATCGCGCCTGCTCTGGGGGTGATGCTTGGGGCATCCATCGTTGCGGCGGGCCTGGCGTATGTCCTGGCGCGGAAGCAGCCCAACGGGCAGATGGCGGACCCCGAGAACCCGTCGGAGTTGAAGGCGGCGCTGATCTTCGGAGCGCTGTATGCGATTGTGCTGCTGGCGGTGGCCGCGGGAAAGCACTGGTTCGGCGAGCGCGGGCTGTATATTGTCGCCGCGGTTTCGGGGCTGACGGACATGGATGCGATCACGCTTTCAACCGCGCGGATGGCGGCCCGCGACGCGGTCGAGGCTGGTGTTGCGTGGCGGGCGATCGTGATCGCGTCGATGGCGAACCTGGTTTTCAAGGCGGGGATCGTGGCGGTAGTGGGGGGGCGGGCGATCTTCGTGCGGCTGCTGCCGATCTTCGGAATCATCTTCGGGGTCGGAGTTGCGCTGCTGGTTGGGGCGTCGGTGGTGGGGTGGTGAGAGGGAACGTGTTTACCGCAGAGGCGCGGAGGACGCCCGAGGATGCTCCGTAAAAACGGGCGCTGAGGGTGAGAGTTCAATCAGAGGGGAGTTCGAAGGACCGGCAGGAGCCCCCTTCGGCTCCTGCGTGCCCCTTCCCCCCCGCGGCGAGGAACGGGAAGTTACCAATCGCGCATCGGGATATCTACGCCCTTGTCATTCGCGCACCGCCGGGCCTCCTCGTACCCCGCATCCGCATGGCGGAAGACGCCCATCGCCGGGTCGTTGGTCAGAACACGCTCGATGCGCTTCGCGGCCTCGGGCGTGCCATCGGCGACAATCACCTGCCCCGCGTGCTGGCTGAAGCCGATGCCCACACCCCCGCCGTGGTGGAAACTCACCCACGAGGCACCGCTGGCGATGTTGACCATCGCATTCAGGATCGGCCAGTCGCTGATGGCATCCGAGCCGTCGAGCATCGCCTCGGTCTCGCGGTTGGGGCTGGCGACGGAGCCGCAATCGAGGTGGTCGCGCCCGATGACGATCGGCGCGCTGACCCTTCCACTCGCGACCAGGTGGTTGAGGATCGCTCCGGCTTTGGCGCGCTGGCCCATGCCGAACCAGCAGATGCGCGCTGGCAGACCCTGGAACGCCACTCGCTCGCGTGCAAGTCTCAACCATCGGTGCAGCGAAGCATCCTCCGGGAACGCCTCCATGAGCGCCGCATCGGTCGTGTAGATGTCCTTCGCCTCGCCCGAGAGCACACACCAGCGGAACGGGCCGCGACCGAGGCAGAACTGCGGGCGGATGTATGCGGGGACGAAGCCGGGGAAGGTAAACGCATCCTTGAAGCCGTGGTCGAAGGCCCGCTGGCGGATATTGTTGCCGTAGTCGAACGTGACCGCGCCGCGCTGCTGGAGTTCGACCATCGCGCGGACGTGCCGGTCCATGCTCGCCATGCTCAGGCTCACATACTGGCGGGGCAGGGCGACGCGCATCACCTCCGCCTCGTGCTGGGTCATCTCGACAGGCACATAGCCCACCAGAGGGTCGTGCGCGCTGGTCTGGTCGGTCAGGACATCCGGCGTCACGCCGCGCGCCAGCAGCCGTTCCAGCAGTTCCACCGCGTTGCAGTTTACACCGACGGATCGCGCCAATCCCGATTCCGTGTACGCTGCGGCCGCGTCGATGGCCGCGTCGAGTCCGTCCACGACCTCGTCGAGGTAGCGCTCGCGGATGCGGCGAGACAGGCGCGTGTGGTCCACATCCGCGATCAGGCACACGCCCTCGTTCATGGTGATGGCCAGCGGCTGGGCACCGCCCATGCCCCCGCAGCCAGCGGTCACGCACAAACGGCCCTTGAGTGTTGCGCTCGTGCCGCCATTCGCACCGCCGCGGCCAAAGTGCTGACGCGCACACTCGGCGAACGTCTCGTAGGTCCCTTGCAAGATGCCCTGCGTGCCGATGTATATCCACGAGCCGGCCGTCATCTGGCCGTACATGATCAGGCCCTTGCGGGCGAGGTCGTCAAACACTTCCTGAGTGGCCCAGTGGGGCACCAGGTTAGAGTTGGCGATGAGGACTCGCGGCGAGTCAGCCGTCGTGCGGACGACGCCGACGGGCTTGCCGCTCTGCACCAGCAGCGTCTCATCGGGCTCAAGACGCTTGAGCGTCGCGACGATCGCGTCGAACGCCTCCCACGAACGGGCCGCCTGCCCGCGCCCGCCATACACCACCAGGTCCTGCGGGCGCTCGGCAACCTCGGGGTCGAGGTTGTTCATCAGCATGCGCATCGCGGCCTCGGCCTGCCACGTCTTGCAGGTGCGGTGCGAGCCGCGGGGGGCGCGGACTTCCCGCCCGCCGCCGAGCGAGGCCGAAGGCCGGACCCTTTCGTCCATACTCGTGCGCGGTGTCGCGGAAGCGGGGGGAGACATGGTTGGGGATCCTTCACGGGCCGCCGCGGCGCTGCGTCGGACAAAGCCGAACCGCACCCGCAGTTCAACCTACGCCGCTCATGGTACAGGCACAAGTGCGTGGACAGGAGAACACGCTTTCACCCGAAGCGAGCATATCCGGCCCCTGGGACGGGGACACTCCGCGCTCCCCTCAGAGGCCGGCGTCAATCTCCCCTTTTTGGATTAGTCTCGTCACCGCCGCGATGTCAGGAGCGGGGGGGCGGTCGACCGTGAGGCGCGGCACCACCGCCCGCACCGCCGCATGAACCCGTTCCACTGCCGCGCCGCTCTGCAGGGGTCGATGGTGGTCGATGGCCTCCGCCGCGCAGATGAGTTCGATCGCCACCACGGCCTGCGCGAGTTCGAGCCCGCGCCGGGCCTTCGCGGCGGACCTGGGCCCAAAGGAGTTGTAGTCCTCCATGCCCGCGCTGGTACTCAGGTTCGCCACGCTCGCGGGGTTCGCGAGGCCGATCAACTCGTTGCAGCACGCCGCGGCGGCATATTGCGCGATCATCAGACCCGAGTGCAGGCCCGGCCCGGGCGAGAGGTAGGGGGGCAGACCGGTCTCGGGGTCAAAGCCCGAGAGCATGTGATACACGCGCCGCTCGGCGATCCCCGCGACATGGCACGTCGCGATCGCGAGGAAGTCCAGCACGATCGCGAGAGGCATTCCGTGGAAGTTCCCGGCGGAGACGATTTCCGCCTTTGCAGCACCGCCAAACACCAGCGGATTGTCGGTGACTGCACCGAGTTCGCGCTCGATCGCGCTGCGGACATGCTCGAAGGCGTCCCACGCCGCCCCCAGCACCTGCGGTACGCAGCGGAGCGAATAGGGGTCCTGGACCCGGGGGTCGTTCAGCGTGTGCGACGGGATGATCCGGCTCCCGCTGAGCATCGCAAGCACCGCTGCCGCGACCCGCTTCTGCCCGGGCTGGCAGCGGGCCTCGTGGACGCGCGGGTCGAGGAAAGCGTCCGTCGCGCGGCAGGCATCGATCGACATTGCCGCCGCCGCGATCGCCGCATGAAACAGCTGCTCAAAGTCCACCACCAGCAGAACACCCTGGGCCGACATCAGGTGGGTGCCGTTGATGAGCGCCAGCCCTTCCTTGGCTTCGAGTGACGCTGGCGCGATCCCGGCCTGCTTCAGTGCTGCCGCGCCGCCGACCACGCGCCCGCCGACCTCCGCCTCGCCCTCCCCGATCAGTACCAGCGCGATGTGCGCAAGCGGTGCCAGATCCCCCGAGGCCCCGCACGAGCCGATCTCCGGCACCACGGGCGTAACGCCCGCGTTGAGCATTGCCACGAGCCCTTCAACGACCTCGGGCCGCACGCCCGACAGGCCCCGTGTCAGCGAGGCGGCCAGCAGCAGCATCATGGCGCGGACGACGTCCCGGGGAAGCGCAGCGCCGACGCCCGCGGCGTGACTGCGAACAAGGTTCCTCTGCAACTCGCGCAGGTCGGAGTCTGAGATCCGCGTGCGTGAAAAGGAGCCGAAGCCGGTGTTGACGCCGTAGTGGGCCTCTCCATCGCTCATAGCCGTGACGAGTGCCTCACGCCCCGCGGCGAGAAGCCTGTGCCCTGCCGGCGAGAGTTCGACCTTGCCGCCGCGCCGCGCAATGGCCCCGCACTGGCCGATGGTCAGCGGCGAGCCGTCTAGGCGGATACGGTCTGCGGGGGGCGCTGGATCGACGGGTTTCATCTGGGGGGGAAGAGGCATGGGCACATCGTCGCCGGTTCGACCTGCCGGAGCAACCCGAGGACCGCAAACACCGCACAGATATGCAACCAGTTCAGGAGACGCCGGTTGTCCCTCCGCCCGGGGCATTTCTCGGCCGACCAATCTTGTCGAGGTGCCGATCACGCCATGAGAACAACGGACAAGTTCATTTTCATGCTGTGTTTGGCATTGGTGGCCTTTGGCTGCACAACATACGAATCGGCGCAGTTCGATTACGCCGAACTCGCCCCCGCCGAGGCGATCCCACCCGACCGGTGGCCCGCTCGGAAGACCGACAACCTCGAATCCATTGCTCGCGCGACGCCCCCGCTGATCTTTCGCTATGTGCTCGACGGAACCAAGACCGAGCATGAACTCGAGCCGCAGTTCCGCGAGTCGCTGCGCCGTGCTGACGCCCGCATCCCATACTCCAAGGCTTTCGGGCAGGGAATCATCCGCGTGATCCGCGGTGGGCCCGGGCGCGACCGGGCCCCCACCGTTGCAATGAATCTCCCTCCAGCCACGGATCCTCGTTCCGCAACCGAGACCGATCCGCCCGCGACTCCCGGCTCCACCGATTTTCTTCTGCGCGACTTCTTCAGTTCCGTGCGGTTCGTGTCGCAAAGCCCGCTCGCGGACAGGCCAGGCGACAAGCGGTATGAAAACTTCCTCGACAGTTCCACGACCGCTCAGAACAAGTACTTCAAGCAGCGGGAAGCGGGCATCCGCGTCAACGACCGCGAGAGACTCATCCTGATGGCCGAGGGCACGCGCCTGCGACTGCTCGAACCGCCCCGCGGCGTCACTCCCCGGGGGATGCTCGTACATATCGCGGGGCTGGGCTCCATCCAGTTTGAGGAACCGCTGCTCAAGTCGCTCCTGGCGCGTGGCTGGTGCGTGTTGCGCGTGGCCACGCCAAGAATCTGGTGGTACGAGAGCCTCGCCTACAAACTGGAAGATGGCGGCGATGTTGAGCCCACTGCAAAGCGGCTCGCTGCGTCGTTCGACGACCTGCTCGCCGAGTCCGCCTATGCCGCGGAGGCGGGGCTTGCCTGGCTTGCCGCCGAACGCCCCGACCTGCCGCAGTCGCCTCTGGCGATTCTCGGCTGCAGCGCGGGCGGGCTCATGGCACCAGCAGTCGTCGCTCGGATGCCCGACCGCTACGACGCGTGCGTGCTTGTCGGGGCTGGTGCAAACCTGCTCAAAGTAAGCCAGACAAGCGACCTGACTGACGGCGGCATCAAACTCGTCTGGCCGGACGGCATCACCAACCACTCGTTGCGGAACCGCTTGTACGCACGGTACCTCGCCAACTCCGTGCTCGACCCGTTTCACACCGCCCGGTTCTTGCGGGACAAACCCGTTCTCTTCGTCCACGCGGAGTTCGATTCAACGATCCCCGCGGACTGCTGCTTTGACCTGTACAACCGCCTCGGGCGGCCCGACCGGATCACCTGCTTTGTCGGGCATCGCCTGCTGTTTTGGAACCTTCCGAGTCACACCCGCAGGATCGCCGATTGGCTGGATGAGGCTGTCGGCAGGCGTTTGACGGAGCGGCAAGAATCGGCGCATTCTTCTGCCGCGGAGACGGCTAACCGGGAAAGCGCCCCCGTTTCCGGTGACTGAACCGGTTGCGCGGTAAGTTGAGTCGCTCGCCGCCCCGTGCGAAGACTTGGACGCAACATCTCCGGACGCGGGTGGCCGAAGGCCAGCCTTAGCATCCCTGGGGGCCGGGGGCTCACACCGGCAGAACGCGCATGCTCCCGCCCGACCCCACCAACTTTGAAATTTCGATCCACTTCTTCCTGCAACTGGCGGTGATCCTCGCCGCGTGCCGCTTTGTCGGGATGCTGGCCAAGCGGATCGGGCAACCGCAGGTGGTGGGGGAGATGATCTGCGGCGTGCTGCTCGGGCCGTCGCTGATGGGGGCAATCGCGCCGGAGTTCAGCGCGGGTCTCTTTCCCCCCAAGAGCGTGTCCATGACGGTGCTCTATGTGGGAGCCCAGATCGGGCTTGTCCTCTACATGTTCTGCGTCGGGCTTGAGTTCCGCGGCGACCTGCTCCGCCAGAAGGCCCGGAGCGCCGTGTTCGTGTCGGTCTCGGGGATGCTCGTGCCCTTCGCCCTCGGCGGGCTTATCGCGATGTGGCTGGCGGACGATCCGAGACTGTTCGCGGAGAAGATGACCACAGCGCAGGGCGTGCTGTTCATGGGCGCGGCGATGTCCATCACCGCGTTCCCGATGCTGGCCCGGATCATCTATGAGGGCGGGCTGAGCAACACCCACCTCGGGACGCTTGCGCTTGCGGCGGGCTCGTGCGATGACGCGTGCGCCTGGTGCGCCCTGGCCATCGTGGTCGCGTGGTTCAGCGGCGACCCGAACCTTGCGATCCTGGCGGTCGGCGGGGGCGCTGCATACGCGGTCACGGTGCTTGTCGGTGTGCGTCCGTTTCTAAAGAGGCTGGGCACATCCGCCGAGCAGAGCGGCACCATCACACCCACGTCCATGGCGATCGTGATGACTTTGCTGATGACCTGCGCGTGGATCACCGACGGGATCGGCATCTACGCGGTGTTCGGCGCGTTCATCCTGGGAGCGGCGATGCCGCGCGGGTTCTTCGGCAAGGAACTCCAGCGCCTGATCGAGCCCGTCACGACGACGCTGCTTTTGCCCATGTTCTTTGTCTACTCGGGCCTCAACACCAAAATGGGCCTGGTTGACACGCCCTTTCTCTGGGCGGTCGCGGCCGTCGTGCTCGCCGCGGCGTGTCTGGGCAAGGGCGTGGCGTGCTGGGCCGCCGCGAGAATCAGCGGGGAGCCGAAGCGAGAATCGGTCGCCATCGGCGCGCTGATGAACGCCCGCGGCCTCATGGAACTGATACTGCTGAACATCGGGCTTGAGCAAGGGATCATCACGCCGGGCCTGTTCAGCATCATGGTGTTCATGGCGATCGTGACGACGCTGTCGGCCACACCCATGTTTGAGTTGGTGCTCGGCAGGCACGGGAGCGCCAAGCGCCGAGCGTTCATCGAGGCGAACGCTGTGCAGGCGGCGGACGCTGCGGAAGACCGCACCGAAGCCGTCGCGGGCAAGGCCTCCTGAACGCAGCCCCCTCCTTTCTCGCCACGGCGTCCAACGTCCTATAAGGGCAGTTATGTAAAACTGCCACCGATGCCTCCGGGCACGCTCGCCTCGGGCCTAGGCCTCGGGTCGATCGTCCCGCGCGAATTTCACCCACATCCGCCGACGCTTCGACGACCGGGCGATCCGCCGCCCGATCAGCCAGGCGATCAGCAAGCCGAAGGCCACGCCCGCCTCGATATACCACCAAGCGCTCATAACGCCAACTCACCAGAACCGGAACGAACGGTCAACCCGGTTTTCATTGCGTCAGCGTCAGTTCCATCCATCGCGTCCCCGGCGTCGGATCGCGGTTGTAAGGAGGGATGTCGCGGAACCCGATGCTCGCGTACAGCGCTGCGGCCGCTGTCATGCTCACACCGGTATCCAGCCGCATTGCCTGATATCCGCGTGAGCGAGCGGCTGCAATGATTGCCATCGCGAGGGAACGGCCCAGCCCTTTGTCTCGAACAGCGGGCCGCACATACATCCGCTTCATCTCGCACACCGTTTGATCAAGCGGTCGGAGCGCGACACAGCCGATCGGAATGCTCGCGCCGTCCCGCGCGAGCAGAATCTCGCCGCGCGGCGGGGCGTACGCCCCAGGGAGCGAGGCGAGTTCGCAGCCGATGCCCTGGTGCTCAAGGCTGGCGCACTCGGCCGTGTACTCGAGAGACTCCACGTACTCGGCGCAGAGTTCGCGGAACGCGGCGATGTCTTCACCGCTTACCGCGGGGCGGATCCTGCACGGACTGGGGCGCGGCGTGTTCACGTCGATACCGTTCTAAGCGGCGGGCACTCATTAGCCGAGCAAGGCGCGGCACTTTGCTGGTGCGTCGGCGAGTTTTACGACCTCGCCCTTGCCGGGGTCGCGCCGGGCCTTGAACTCGACTCCACCTTCCGCCAACGCCTTGTCGCCGATGGTGAGTCGCACAGGGATACCGATGAGATCGGCATCCTTGAACTTCACACCCGGTCGCTCATCGCGGTCATCGATGAGCACGTCCAGCCCGGCATCAGCGAGGCCCGCCGCGAGCGTATTGGCGGCTTGCATGTGCGCCGCGTCCTCGGCCTTCATCATGGTAATGAGGACGTGGTAGGGCGCGATCGCCGCGGGCCAGATGATGCCGTTCTCGTCGTGGTTCTGCTCGACGCTCGCGGCCATCGTGCGCGAAACGCCGATGCCGTAGCAGCCCATGATGACGCCTCGTTTCTGCTGCTTTTCGTCGAGGATCGTGAAGCCCATCGCATCGGAGTACTTGGTGCCGAGTTTGAAGATGTGCCCGACCTCGATGCCGCGCCCGGTGACGAGTCTAGCGCCCGGCGTGCGGGGCGACGGATCGCCTTCGGCGGCGTTGCGGATATCGGCGAGTTTTACATAACGCTGGTCCCCAAGAACCGCGCCGACCTCGCGTTTCCAGTTGAAGTGCTTGACATGGTGGTCCGCCTTGTCGGCCCCCGAGGCCCAGAACCCGCCTCCCGCGACATCCGGATCAACCAGCATCAGGAAGTCGGTGCGGCCCACAATGACCTTGGGACTGACATACCCGATGACGAAGCCCGCCGCGCGAGCGTCCTTCTCGGGCGCGAGTTCGACCTTCCATCCGCTCGCCGACTTGACCTTCCCCTCGTTGACCTCGTGATCGCCGCGGATCACCGCAAGAACCCACTGGATGCCTTCCGGGGTACCAGCATCGCTCCGCGATGTGCCATCGTCGCGGAGCGCCGGGGTACCCACAGCCCGGAACACAATCGTCTTGAGCATCCGCTCGGGCTTCACCTTCATGAACTTCCCGACCTCGTGGATCCCCGGCAGGCCCGGCGTATGCACCTCGGTCAACTCGCCCGAGGGCACGCTGTTGAACGCTCCGCCCTCGACGGGCCGGTCGCCGATCTCACACTTCTCCACGTTCGCGGCGTACCCCGACACCGGGCACTTCAGGATCGTGTCCTCGCCACTGGGCGCGTTCACCATGAACTCATGGCTGGCAGAGCCGCCAATCGGGCCGCTCTCGGCCTCAACGGCCGTGAAGTCCAGCCCACACCGCTTGAACACGTTGTTGTATGCGCGGAACATCGCGTCGTACGCCTCGTTCAGCCCCCCCGCTCCTTCCACATGCGTGTGGAACGAATAGGCGTCCTTCATAATGAACTCGCGGCAGCGGAGCAGGCCCGATCGCGGGCGCGCCTCGTCGCGAAACTTTGTCTGCACCTGGTAGAGGCTCAGGGGCAACTGCTTGTAGGACGTGATGGACCCCTTCACGAGTTCCGTGATCGGCTCCTCGTGCGTGGGTCCGAGCGCGCTGATCGCGCCCTTGCGGTCTGTCACCTTGAAGAGCAGGTCTCCGTAGTCAACATCTCGCTTCGTGTCCTTGTAGAGTTCGATGGGCAGCATCGCCGGCAGCATCAACTCAGCAGCGCCGGCGCCATCCATCTCTTCGCGCACGATCTGGCTGACCTTGCGGAGCGTCCGCCAGGCCAGCGGGAGATAGTCGTAGATGCCCGAGCCGAGCCTGCGGATGAAGCCCGCACGCGAGAGCAGGACATGCGAGGGGCTTTCGGCATCCGCCGGCGCCTCCCGCGTGGTTGGGATTAACGTCTGACGCCAGCGGTGGACCACGCCTCTTCCGGCTTTCTCGGCACGTTCATTCTGCGAGTGCGACATAGGGCCGGAGTGTAGGAACGGCCGGGCATCGCACGACATGCAGCACGGGCCCGCCAACAATCGCGCCCAGCTTTCGCCCCCCCACTCCCGCTTGCCCAGCTAAGGATGCTTCGGCCTTGTTCCAACCCTCCCGCCATCCTCAGCGCACCCACCCGAACCCCGACGCGACCGACCCGCTGGCGGGTCCGGCGATTAGCGGCGCGGGGATGCCCCCCGTCGAGGCCGCGCCCCCACCGCGCCCGGCTTTGCTCCGCGTCATGCCCGGCCTGAACGCCGACGGTTCGCTGCGGACCGGGAAACTGGCTGGCCTGTCCATGACCATGGCGATCGTGACACTGTCGTGGCCGATCCTCGCCGAGAGTTTCCTGCAATCGCTGGTCGGCCTGACCGACACGTTCCTGGCAGCGCACATCTCCGAGGCGGCGACGGACGCGATCGGTGGAGCCTCATACATACTCTGGTTCGTCGGCCTGGTCGCGATGGCGATCAGCGTGGGCGCGACCGCGCTCGTCAGCCGCGCGGTGGGCGGGTCACGCATGGCTGTTGCGCACGCGGCGACCGGGCAGACCATGATCCTCGCGGTTGTCGCCGGGATCGCGACCGGCGCGCTCGTCGCTTCCGTGGCCGGGCCGATGTCCACCGTGATGAACATGACGGGAGAAGCCGCGCAGGGCTTTCGCGTCTATATCCGAATCTGCGCTGTGGGCGTGCCGGCGCTGTCGATCCTCGCGGCGGGGATCGCGTGCGCTCGCGGAGCGGGAGACTCCCTCCGCCCCCTCCTCGCCATGACCGTCGTCAACATCGTCAACATGGCGTTCGCGTGGGCGCTCTCGGGCGTCGATCTTTCCAGCACACGCCTGGTTGGCGGGGAATGGGTGCGCACCACTATCCTCGAGAATCCGTTTTCGCTCGATCTCGGGATCGAGGGCATCGCGTGGGGCACGGTGATCGGCGAGTACGTCGGCGCGCTCATGGTCGTGCTCTTCCTCATCCGCGGCTCTTCGGTCGTGCGCCTCAAGCGGAGCCGGCTGCGCCCCCACTGGCACACCATGCGCCGGCTGGTGGCCGTCGGCCTTCCCAACTTCTTCGAGACGCTGGGCATGTGGGCCGGAAACTTCCTCATCATCCTGATGGTCGGCTGGCTAACCGTGACCGCGGGCGGTTCGCTCGCGCCCGACGGCTCCGCTTCCACCGGCGGACTGATGGGTGCGCACATCGTCGCCATCCGCATCGAGGCGTTCTCGTTCTTACCCGGATTCGCTATGGGTGCGGCCGCGGCAACCCTCGCCGGGCAGTACCTCGGTGCGGGCAGTCCAATCTCCGCGCGCCGAGCAGTCAAGCGATGCACGCTGGTGACCGTCGCCCTCATGGGCGCGGCGGGCATTGCCTTTGTTCTGGTCCCCCGCTTCATCGTTTCGCTCATCTCCGGCCAGCCTACCCACCTCGAGCAGGTGCCCACATTGATCTTTATCACCGGCCTTGTGCAGATACCGTTTGGCATCGGCATTGTCCTGCGCTCAGCGCTGCGCGGCGCAGGGGATGCGAAGGTCGTGATGTGGTTGACGTGGATCTCGACCTATCTCGTGCGACTGCCCCTCGCGTACGCGTGTTCGGGCGTGGATATCCCGCTGCCGCAGTGGCTGGGCGGCGGGGTGCTTGACAACCCGTTCCACGACTCGCCGAGCCTGTGGATGCTCTGGGTCGGCTTGTGCGGCGAGATCGTCATCCGGGCCTTTCTGTTCGGCGGGCGCTATCTGCACGGCGGCTGGCTGAAGGTGAGGGTGTAAGCGCCGGTCGGACATGAGTGGTCTTATGGGACCCGCCGGGTGGGCGCGCGGCCGCGGCACTCATGCTCGGCCGGCATCACGACGATCTTGAGGACGGCAATGCAAGCGCGAGATTCGACGAAGTGAGCCCGGCCTATGTCCGTCGTCGCTACTCCTGTTCAACACTCGCTATCGCCGGCCTCGGCTTCTGAATCTGCGACAGGCCGCCGGTTTCGCATCACGATGCGAATCGCGTGGGCCCTCTGGCTGACATTCGGCAGTCTGGTGGTCTGGCGCGTGACCGATGCCGCGTGGGGAGGCGCGGACCTCGCTGCGCTGACTTTCGCGACCGTCGCCGGGATAACGCTCATCGTTGCTCGCTCGAGCCGGTTGCGTGCCGGACGCTGGACCGCGCTCACCGCCGTGATGCTCATGGTCTGCACGCTCTGCGGCGGATCATGGATGGTGAGCGCGGCGGGCGAACGCGCGACCGCCGATCTGCGTCGAACGCTCGACGGGATCGCACCTACATACGCGGCGGAGATGCGGGCGCGCGGGCACTGGCAACTGCACTCCGAAGCCTCCGCCGACGATCCACTCTACCTCGACCTGATCGAGGCCCAGAAGCGATGGCTCGCGGCGAACCCGGCCGTCGCCGACGTCTATACCTTTCGGCGCAGCGCGGATGGCCAGTGGCGGCTCGTTGTTGATTCTGAAACGGACTACGACCGTAGTGGTTTGATCGACGGCGAGCGGGAGCAGCGGACCGCGATCGGGGAACACTACGAGTTCTCGCTCGACCAACTGAATACCGCGATGCTGGGACAGAGCGTGTTCACCGCCGCGCCGGAGACGGACAGGTGGGGAACGTGGGTTTCGGCGTTTGTGCCCGTGTACGGTGCCGCGGGTGATGTAGAGGCGGTGCTGGGCGTGGATTTCCCCGCCGATGAGTGGGGCGCGTCGGTCTCGGACGCGAGGCTGAGCATGATCGCCTATGTCGCCATCATCCTTACCATCATGGGCACGGCAGCGCTGCTCCAGATCGGCTACCTCCGGCACATCAACGAGAGCGCTCGCACCGGCCGGATCCTCACGGCCCAGGCCGCCGAGCTCGACGAGCAGAACCGCGAACTCGGACACCGCGCCGTCGGGCTTGCGCGGGCGAAGGCCGCGGCGGACGATGCGAGCCGGGCCAAGAGCGACTTTCTATCAAACATGAGTCACGAGATCCGCACGCCCATGACGGCCATTCTTGGGTATGCCGACCTGCTGGGCGAGGGCTCGCCGTCGGATGGCGAACGTGAGGACTACGTCAACATCATCCGCCGAAACGGCGAGCATCTGCTCGAACTCATCAACGGCATCCTCGACCTGTCGAAGATCGAGGCCGGCAAGTTTGCCATCACACCGGCACCGTTCGTGCTCGGGGATGTGATCGCCGAGGTTGAAGCAACGATGCGAGTCAAGGCTGATGCGAAGGGATTGGCACTGGCCGTGGAACACGCGGGCGAGGCTCCCCGCATCGTCGAATCCGATGCCTTTCGGCTCCGCCAAGTTCTCGTCAACCTGGTGGGCAACGCGATCAAGTTCACGGACCACGGCGGCGTTCGGATGGTGGTGCGGTGCCTCGCTCCTGTTTCATCGTCCGCCGACTATCCGCTCAGGAACGTGATCGCCATCGATGTGATCGACACGGGGATCGGGATGAGCACGGAGCAGATCTCGCAACTCTTCCGTCCCTTCACGCAGGTGGACAGTTCCATGTCGCGTCGGTACGGCGGGACCGGTCTTGGCCTGGCGATCTCCAAGCGCCTCGCGGGGCTTCTTGGCGGAAGTCTCACGGTCGCCGCCGTCCCCGGCGAGGGCAGCACATTCACGCTCCGGTTCGATGCAGGGAACGTGGCAGACAGGTGCAATAGTTTGATCCCCCCCGCTGCGACTGCCCCCTCGGATGCCTTCGCAGCCGTTACTCTTACGGGCCGCGTCCTCCTTGCCGAGGATGGCCCGGACAACCAGCGTCTGATCGCTACGCTCCTCCGCAAGGCGGGCGCACAAGTCCGGGTGGTCGAGAATGGACGCGTTGCGGTTGACGTAGCGCTTGCGGCCACCAGCGCGGGGGTGCCCTTCGACCTGATCCTTTTGGACATGCAGATGCCCGAACTTGACGGCTTCGGGGCCGCGCGGGAACTCCGCGGTCGGGGTGTCCGCACGCCGATCGTCGCGCTCACGGCGATGGCGATGGAGAGCGATCGCGCCGCCTGCATCGCGGCCGGGTGCGACGACTACGCAAGCAAGCCGCTGGACCGCTCCATCCTGCTCGGCGTGTGCGAGCGCTGGATACGCGCTGGGCGGAAGAGCATCCCATTGTCCAGAGCGGCGGCGTAACTTCCTCGGCCCGCGGGGGTCTCAACACGCATCCACTTTCACGGACGCTTCACCGTGCTCTCAGGCGCGGTGGGCATTCTTGCTGTCGCATACGCGGTAAGAATGGCCGCAACAGGGGGAAGTGGTATGAAGGCGATCTGCTGGCACGGCAAGGCGGACCTGCGTGTGGACACCGTGCCCGATCCGATCATCGAGCATCCGCGGGACATTGTCATCCGAGTGACCTCCACCGCGATCTGCGGATCGGACCTTCATCTGTACGACGGATTCAATCCGTTCATGAAACCGGGTGATGTCATCGGCCACGAGCCCATGGGCATTGTCGAAGAGGTCGGGAGCGAGGTGCGCAAACTCCGCAAGGGCGACAGGGTTGTTGTCCCCTTCACAATCTCCTGCGGCGAGTGCTGGTTCTGCCGGCGTCAACTCTTCTCCTGCTGCGATACGACCAACCCCGAGGGCAGCAAGGCTCTCGCCGAGAAGATGATGGGCCACTCGCCCGCCGGCATGTTTGGATACTCCCACCTTCTCGGCGGCTACTCCGGCGGGCAGGCCGAGTATCTGCGCGTGCCGCACGCGGATGTCGGCTGCCTGAAGATCGAATCCGGCCTCGCCGACGAGCAGGTGCTGTTCCTCTCGGACATTTTTCCAACGGGGTACATGGCCGCGGAGAACGCCGAGATCGAGCCGGGCGACACGGTGGCGGTGTGGGGGTGCGGGCCGGTCGGGCAGTTCTGCATCCAGAGTTGCTGGATGCTCGGCGCTGGTCGCGTCATCGCGATCGACCGCGTGCCCGAGCGCCTGGCGATGGCGCGTGACAAGGGACGGGCGGAAACCATCGACTTCAGCCAGGAAAAGGTCTATCCCCGCCTCCAGGACATGACCGCCGGTCGTGGCCCGGACCGCTGCATCGACGCCGTTGGCGCTGAGGCGCACGGGTGGGGGTCGTTCGATGCGATTCTCGACAAAGTGAAATCGGCCCTCATGCTCGCAACCGACCGCGCACATGTGCTCCGCGAGGCAATCTATTGCTGCCGCAAGGCGGGGACGGTCTCTGTTCCCGGGGTTTACATCGGCTTCCCGGACAAACTCCCTTTTGGCGCGGCGATGAACAAGGGCCTCACCATGAAGATGGGTCAGACTCATGTCGCCAAGTACCACACCATGCTCCTTGACCGGATCGAGGCGGGTGATATCGACCCCTCCTTCGTAGTCACCCATCGCCTGCCGCTGGCGCAGGGACCCAAGGCGTATGAAACTTTCCGCGACAAGAAGGACGGGTGCATCAAGGTCGTTCTCATCCCGTAGTTGCAAATCCCTTCAACGCTTCCATTTCTGCACGACGGAGAAAACCCGTGAGCGCTCAGATCACTCAATCCGGCCTTGACAACTTCTCCTCTCGCGCGATGGAGCCCGGTCTCGTGAAAGCGCTTCGGCTGCCGTGTCGTCCCGCCCCCGCTCGATTCGGCATCGCCGGAATATCAGCAGGCCAGGACCGTTCGTATAAGACGCACATTACCACCAGCGGCACGGGATCGCGGGAGCACGAGGTTGCAAGGTTTGCCCGCGCGCTCGGCTGGCTCAGCATCGCCCTTGGCTTGACCGAGATTCTCGCTGCCGGCCCCCTGACTCGCTGGCTGGGCATGCCCGAGCAAGATTCACTCGTGCGGGCCTACGGCGTACGCGGAACCGCCAACGGCCTGGGCATCCTCGCTCAGGATCGGCCCAAACTCGTGGGCAAGTGGGTGCAGGCGCGTGTTGTCGGCGATGTAACGGACATCGCGACCCTTGCCACGGGCCTGAGTTACTCGAACCGCCGCCGCGGGCGCGTTGGCGTTGTGCTGGGCATCGTCGCAGCCGTAACGGTGGCGGACGTGCTGTGCGCCGCATTGCTCACGGACCGGTGATCGGGCCGAGCAATCGCGTTATGACTGGACGCACCGCGTCCCTTCCCCCCCAGTCGAGTCCCCCCCCCGTCCAGTCACCCCCCACCTTGCACCAGCCCGGCAATGCCCGCGACCAGGTCGAACGGGTCCGCAGGCTTGGAGATATGCATCTGGAAGCCGCCCTGCAGTGCGAGCCGCCGGTCCTCGGGGCTTGCGAAAGCCGTGAGGGCAACGGCAGGGAGGGCTTTGGCATCAAAGCCCGCTGCCCGCAGCCGTCGGAGGAGCGAGTAGCCGTCCTCCTGCGGCATCCCGATGTCGCACACGAGCAGGTCAAAGGGCGGGTCCGCGGTCGTGATGAGCCGGAAGCCCTCCAACGCGGAGCCCGCGCCGGCGACGGTGGCGCCAGCCGATTCGAGCGCAATCGTTGCCACCACGCGTGCATCGGGCGCATCATCAACCACCAGCACGCGAAGGCCGCACAGCGCGGTCAGGTCGGCTACCGCCTGCGCCGGTGCCTCGTAGGCCCGACCCTCGATCAGCGGGAGCCGAATGGTGAACACCGAGCCAAGACCCTCACCCCCGCTCCTGGCCTCCGCGCTCCCGCCGTGCATCTCCACGATCTGGCGCACGATCGACAGGCCCAGCCCCAGCCCGCCATAGGCGCGTGTGGTTCCTTCATCAGCCTGCTTGAAGCGGTCAAAGACGTGCGGCAGGAACTGCTCGGGGATGCCCACGCCGCTGTCGGTCACTGTCACCACCGCGTCCGCACCCTGCCGTTTAATTCCGACCCCCACTCTCCCCCCCTTGGGCGTGAACTTCACGGCGTTGGTGAGCAGGTTCCACAGGACCTGCTGCAGGCGGGACGCGTCCCCGAGGATCCACACAGGCTCGAGCGGGTCGTGACCGCTGCCGCCGAACTCGAGCGTGAGTTTCTTGGCATCCAGCGCCGGACGCAGCGAATCGACCGCCGCGCTCGCCAGCGCTGCGAGGTCGCACGGCTGCGCATCGAGGACCAACTTGCCCGACTCGATCCGTGTGATGTCGAGCACATCCTCGATGAGTTTTCCCTGCGCGCGGGCGTTGCGCTCGATGACCGCCAGACCCTCTGCGACATCTTCAAGCCCGTATTTCCCGGCTTTGCGGAGCATGACGGACCAGCCCAGGATCGCGCTCAGCGGCGTCCGGAGTTCGTGCGAGAGCGTCGCCAGGAACACGTCCTTGGCGCGGTTGGCCTTCTCGGAGGTCCGGTGCGCCTCCCGCTCACTCTCGATCAACCTGTCACGGTCAACGGCCAGGCGCTTGCGCTCGGTGATGTCGCGGATGTTGCACTGGACCACCGATGCATCCCCCTCAGCGTAAACGCTGCACACGAGCTCCACCTCCCGGAGTCCACCCTCGGGCGTCTCCAGCGGCAGGTCCTCGTAGCGGAGACAGCCCGTCTCCTGCAACTGCCGGAAAACCCGGCGCGCATCGTCGCGGTCGTGCAGCAGGCCGATCTCCCACAGTTCGCGCCCAACCAGAAGGTCCCGCGAGGTGCTGAGAAGTTCCTCGATGAACGGGTTCGCGTCGAGGATCTTCCCGGTCATGGCGTCCATGAGCAGTATCCCGTCCTTGGACGACTCGAACAGGCGGCGGAAGCGGGTCTCCGAGGTCTGCACCTTGGCCGCCGCGGCCCGCCGTTCGGTGATATCCGTGTTGGTGCCAAACCACTGAAGGATGTTGCCATCGCCATCCCGGATCGGCACCGATCGCGACAGGAACCATCGGTACTCGCCGTCCTTGCCGCGGAGCGGGAACGTCTCTTCCCAGGGCTCGCCCGTCAGGACCGATCGCTCGACCCTGGACACCACGCGGGCAAGGTGATCGGGGTGCTGGACCTTGCTCCAGTCCCATCCCTTCATGTCGTCGAACGCCATGCCGGTGTAATCCAGCCAGCGCTGGTTGTACCAAGTCACGTTCCCGAGCGAATCGCAGGTCCACGCGAGTTGGTCCATGTTGTCCGCGACAGCGCGGAAGCGATCCTCGCTCTCCCGCAGAGCCGCCGCGGCGTTCTGCACCTCCTCGACAAGTTCGTGCTGGCGGATCGAGGAGCAGAGGAGCGCCCCGTTCAACTCGCGCAAGACTACCGAGGCTTCGTCGCGCTCCCGATCCTGCTGCTTGTGCGCACCCGTCTGCTCCACGGTCTGGTGCCCGGCCGAGGCGAACATGCTCATGCTTTCGAGCAGCCGCAGGTCCTCGCGGTCGAAGACATGCGTCCCGGGACGGCCCTCGTGCATCACCGCCCAGATCGTTCCAACCGACTTGCCGTTGATGTAGAACGGCACAAACAGGGCCTCATCGACCTGCGGCGATACGGCCTGAAAGTAGGTGTACCGCCGCTGGAAGCGGCTGAACAGCAGGGGACGGTCGAGGTCGAGCACATCGCCGCACGGGCTGAAGTCGCGCGGCGTGCCCGAGCCGATGTGCGCCTTCCAGACGCCCGCGATCGCGGGCCAACGAAACTTTTCTCCATCTTCCGTCACAAGGCTGATACCCGCCGAGTCGCACTGGCAGGTACTCAGGATCGTGTCGGCGAGGGTCTGGAGGATGGTGACGGGCGAGTTGGCCAGCGATTGCGCCAGCGCTGCCAGCGCTCGGCTCTCTCGCTCATAGTCGGGCGGGCGAGAAGGCCGACGGTCCAACTCCTCAGTGCAGAGAACCGACTCGAGCCCGGGAACAGATGAGGGCGTGGCGGTCAAGTGCGCTGCTTTCCGCGTTTCGCGGGCGATCTGTCCTTGGGCGTGCGAGAGGGCTTCTTGGGTGGCTTTCCGGAAGGCTTCTTGGCTGCCTTCATGTGGAGCAGCGGCAAGCCCTCGGACTGGTAGGACCACGGGCTGGGGATGCCGCTGGTCAGGCCCCTGTAGCCCCGCATCGGCTCGCCGATCACCAGGCCCGTCGAACTGACCTCGTAAGCGCACATGTCGATCGAGTGCCCGCTGCGGCGCATCTTCACCACCATCATGAGTTTGCGCAGTTGCCCGTTGATCGAGGCGTAGCGCATGCGCACGATGTCGTCGGCCAGGAACGAGATCGTGAAGTTCGAGAGGCCCATCGAGGTGAAGTCCTCCTCGACCTCGACGGTGCTGACGATGGTCACGCCCAGGCGCGTGAGCGCGCCGATCATCCGGTACAGCGACTCGCGGAAGTCGGTGCGGAAGTCGGGGGCCAGCGCCACCTCGAAGCCGACCAGCGAGTCGATGACCAGCCGTATGCATCCGATCGCCTTGACGGCGTTGACGATCTCGTGGACCGTCTCATCCACCGAGAGGTCCAGCGGCCGCAGGTAGATGAGCCGGAGCGAGCCGTCCTTGACGTGCTTCTCGAGGTCGAAGCCGAACGAGGCCGCCCGCTGGAGGAACTCGTTGGGGCGTTCCTCGAACATGGCGACGATGCTCGGCTCGCCCCGCGCGAGGCCTTCCGCGATGAACTGGATGCCCAGCACCGTCTTTCCCGCGCCAGAAGGCCCGGCGAGCAGCAGACTGTCGCCCTCGGGGATGCCCCCGCCCATGAGCGCATCGAGTTCGCGGACGCCGGTGGACAGACGCCGCCCGCCCTTGGCGCAGCCAGCCTTGTCACCGTTCAGGCCGAAGGTGCGCGGGAAGATCTGCAGACCGTGATCGGTGATGCGGAAGGTGTGCAGGCCGGGCACGGACTCCTTGCCGCGGAGTTTCATAACCTGCATCTTGCGCACGATCGAGTTGCGTTCCACGCTCTGGCGGAGCCAGAACAGGCCATCGGCCACGGTGAAGACCGGGTTGTCGCGTATCTCGCCTTCGACGTACTCGCCGATGAGGAACGTAGTGGCCTGAAAACTGGTCAGGTGGAGCGCCAGACGCTGGACGAAGCCCTGCAGTTCCATCTCGTTCGTTCCGCCCGGCCCACCGCCCTGCGCCTTGCGCACCACGGTGCGGAAGGAGTCGACCACGACGATTCCCGCCTTGGACGCCTCGACCTCCTTGATGATCTCATCCAGAACCGCGCCGAGGTCGTTGTCCAGCACGAGTTGGCTGAGGTTGATGAAGCGGATGGCCCCATCGAGTTTGGATTCATCGAAGTACGAGAACTGCTGCTGATAGCGCAGCATCTTGATGGCGGGCTCGCCCAGCACTGTGAAGTAGATCGCCGGCCGCTCAGGGGTGGCGTTGGCGAACATGATCTGGTGCGCGAGCGTGGTCTTGCCGCTGCCGGGAGCGCCGGCGATGATGTTGAATGAGTA
>Ga0163144_10005570_pt1 | contig 27967 bp, 25 predicted proteins | sample OliLak19BULKMAT1_FD_123175 | JGI IMG/M metagenome (GOLD analysis project Ga0163144, IMG submission 123175) | Freshwater microbial mat bacterial communities from Lake Vanda, McMurdo Dry Valleys, Antarctica - Oligotrophic Lake LV.19.BULKMAT1 | ecosystem: Environmental > Aquatic > Freshwater >... | reverse complement strand
TCGTTCGCAACTTGCCCCCCACTCAACTTCGTGTCCTTGCCAAAAGACCTGAGTTTAAGGCGACTGAATATCTTCGCCTCACTTATTTCGGGTTCAACATTAAGGACCCCGCAGTCGCCGATCCCAAAGTCCGCAAAGCTTTGGCTCTAGCTCTCGACAAAACTGAAATCGAAAAACTCCTCTTCCCGATGGCCAAACCGACCAACGCATGGATCCCACTTGGACTTGCGGGATCCGATCCTGAAGCGGGTATTGAGAGCGATCCTGAAGCTGCAAAAAAACTTTGGGCTGAAGTGAAGAACCCGCCCAAAATGATCGAGCTTTGGTTTGACCAAAATGAAACTTACAAGCTCGTCGCTGAGAACCTTCAAAACCAGTGGAAACGGGTCTTGGGAGTTGAAGTGCAACTCTCCAGCCAAGAATGGAAAGTCTACTTGAAACAACTCTCCACCAAAGCTCCCGCCCTCTGGCGTTTGGGATGGGGAGCCGACTATCCTGACCCCGACACTTTCATGGCTCTCTTCAAATGCAAATCTGGCAACAACAATACCGGTTTTTGCAGCGCTAAGTATGATGAAAATGTCTCCAAAGCGACTCAAATTGCCGATGGACCCGAGAGAAACAAGCTTTACTCAGACGCTCAAAAGATTTTCCTCGAAGAAGACGTTGCTATCTTGCCTCTCTTCCAAGAGCAAAGCCTTCATTTGGTTTCGCAGAGAGTCAACGGCTTCAAGGTCAATCTCATTGGAGATTTTTTCTTTAGCCGACTTAAGCTTAAATAGAGGGAATGAAGAAGCTTTTCCTTTCAGCTCTCTTAGTCGCAACTTCCATGACATTTTTGGCCTCCAATGCCGAGGCCAAAAAGTTCAGAACTGATTTCATTTCTCTCGAACTCCCTCCCGCTTGGGATTGTGTCAAAGAAGAAATCGATTGGGTGTGCCAACCCGACAGCCTTGCTCAACGCTCTGAAGCCATCGTTGTGATTGTTGCCAAGAACGCTAATGCCGTCGACGACAACTTTGAAACTTACGAAAACGTTCTCAAAGAGCCCCGCGACATGCGTGACCTTTTGGGCAACACTTACAAAAGCGAAGTGAAGTATGTGCGCTTCAAAACCATTAAGGACCAAAAATGGATCGATGCTCTCACGTTTGGTTCTGAGATCCCCGGATTCTTCTCACGCTACGTAGCTTCGATAAAAGGCAAAGTCGCAGGTCTCGTCACTTACTCCATCGCAGAGTCTGTCTACGCGAAGTGGGCACCTATCCTCGATAAGATGCTCGATTCACTCGAACTTCATTTCGACCCCAAAGCTTTCAACGATGCGATGAATGCATCCCCTTCTTCATTGCTAGGACAAAGAGCCAACAACGCAGGTCGCTTCGCACCCATGGCCGAAGACAATTCCAAAGAAAAGAGCTCGGGCGAAGAGTTTGATTTGGTCACAGTTTTCATTGGGATTCTTCTCGCAGGTGGCGTTGCTTTCTTCATCTGGAAGAAAAAACAAAAACAAGGGTAAGCTCCCGTTTGAGTCACAGTCGCAGTCGCATTTCTATTCTGCTCATAGGCGCATTTGTATTAACAGGCCTCTATTCGTCCCCCGTTCTTTCTCAGAAACTGAGCTACAAAAACTGGTCCGCGAAACTCGGCAAATCATTTCCAGCTAGCTCCACCCTCCAACTTGAGGGATTGCTTGCGCTCTATCGACCCCAAAAAGATGTAGATTTTTTTTATACCTACATACACGCGAGCAGAAAGCCCGCTCAAATGAGAGTGGATCTCATCGACACTCACACGCACCTCACCTTAATTTACCAAAACAAAAAACTATATCGCCGCTCCCCCCCATCAAAGGGCCACGAAGAATTGATCCCACGCCCCAACACCCTTAACGATTTGCTCTCACAATTCTTAAAACTGTTTTTGGGTGAAGAAATCCAAGGCTCTTTAATTACAGAAAACAAATTCAACTGGCTTTCTCGTTTCGAATCCCCTAAAGCTCAATGGCTAGAAGCGTATCCGTTCAATCCTCAACTCGATCTTGAATCTATCAAAATAAGAATCGACGAAAATGGACGTATCAATCTCATCCGACTCATGGATCCTAAAAAAGAAAAAGGCTTCCTATACGAAGTGAAATCGCAAGGCTATTTGCCCAAGACTAAAGACTTGTTGAAAGATGAAATCAAGATAGACGAAAAAGCAGCTCGTGAGTTTCTAAAAAAAATCAACTCGTAGGAGGCGCTTCCTGCCCCGTGGTGTCTGTGAGAGCAGGATTGTTCACCAATCCCAGTCCCTGTAAATCATACCAAGACGGACCATCGTCATGATTTGTATTGTCGTCTTGTCCTATAGCAGTCCAATAGCTTGGAAGAACTCCTTTAGGCATTTCATCAATCGTTACATTTCTCGGGCCCGACAGAGTTTGAGAACCCGAAGGAAGAACGAGTGTCTGTTCAGCAGCATACTGGGCTTGATTTTCGATGGGCAGCGCGAGCTGTTGAGGAATCTTATATCGCTGAGAAAGCAAAGCAACGACCTGCTTACCCACTGTAAGCTGCTTCGGAGTCAAAGGCTCATAACAATGTCCCCATCCTCCTTGAGTCAACTCACCACGCTCGCGACATTTACTCTTATCTTGATAAGGAGATTCAAACTCAACATTCAACGACCAGCTGTTATGGCCTTTTTCTGCACTGGTTCTCGGGTAGTCAAAACTTCCAGTGACAATCACACGACCATCCTGACAAACATAAACATGAGGTTTCTCATATCCCGCAGGAACTGTATTGTTCGGGTTGCAGATCAATCCCGCAGTTTTGTGCAAAATAATTCCTTTAGGTCCCTCTTCTCCAAAACCTCTTTGACTCGTCAGAGCATCCGACACCTGTTGACTCACACCAGGCCCCTGCAAGAAGCCTTTCTCGTCGATTTTAAATGCCGAAGTGTCGATAGTGGTGTCAGCAGCTGGAGGCACATAGGGTGATCCACCACCTCCTGAAGAATTATCCGCGGGGCCAGCACCTGAGGAGCCAGCCGAAGAAGAATCATGTGCTGGAGGATCAGAAGCCGTAATTGCTAAGTTGTTCGATGTCTCTGATCTGTTTCCGCTAAAAGCACTTTCATTACCAAGATCCGATTTCGGATCACAGGCACCCAGAAAAAGGAGACCCGTCAAAAATGAAAAATGGAGTATATAACCACGTGGCTTCATCTATATAAGATTGTGCCTGTATGGCCACAGATTCAACAGTTAAAATTGTGTTAAGAAATGGCCTAAACACTCAATAACTTGACTGGAAGAGCTCAAAAAACGATCCCTTAAAGCGTTTCGCCTACACTCGACTCGAATCGGACCCATGCCTGCTGCTCTTCAAAAACAGTTTCGAGATACGATTTTTGAGCCATGGCCAAGCCACCTAAAGATTCAATCAAGTCTTTAGCCGAAGAAGTTCCGAGAATGAAGCCTCCGAGCATATCCAAATAAACTTTGCGGGCCGACTTCTGCGATTTCTCTCGCTGATTAGCAGCACTCACCAAGAAGCGAAGCTCCAGCCAATTCTTCTCGAGCTCGGCATCCAGTTTTTTCAGAAGACCTTCGTTTTTAGCTCTTGTTTTGATCGCCTCTGCACGTGCCATTGAAGATTTGGCTCTTTGCTCGGCTGAGAACAAATCCCAACGAATTCCCAATCCCGCTCTTAAAGAGTTTTGATGGAAGGGGTCACTCGCGTAAATAGAACCTTGATCTTGAGACACAGCACTGTATCCATAAGTCCAACGAGCACCCGCGAAAAGTGCGGGGTACTGTCGAGCTTTTTCACCTTCAGCATAAGCATCACGTGCCTCTATTTCTTTTTGAAGAGCCACATACTCAGGGCGCTTGTTACGAGAGGTGGACTGATAAGAGGGCAAATCACGCAGTTGGGATTCGCGACGTTTCAAGTTAGCTCGATGCCATCGAGGCTCCTCAGATCCATGCACTCCCAGCTCAATCGACATGCCCAGACGAGCCAAATCCATAAATTTTTGAGACTCGTCAAAACGAGCTTCCAACTCCGTGATGTAAACATTCAATCGTTCAAGGTCGGTCAAACTCGGAGCACCCTTGCTCTTGTTTCGACGCATCTTCAAACCTTCTTCGCGAGCGTTGCGAAGTTGTCCCAACAAATCACGTGTCAATTCACGGAACTCAAACGCCAACTGATACCCATAATAAAGTTTCGCCACATTCTGACGTAGCAACCACTCTTCTCGTTTGTGTCTTCCCTGTTCGGCTTCATGAGCAAGCTCTGCAGCTTCTTTGATTTTTCCAATGGCACCGAACGTGTAGAGCGGCTGAATCAATTCCACCTTCGACTCAAAAGCCAAGCCCCATGCACCGTAATCGGTAGTGCTACCTAAAGCATTTCCACGAAAGGTAGGGCTCGGGCCGCCAATCACTTCAAGTCCGAGCTTGGGAAACATCGGAGAGCGAGCCAAATCCATTCGTGCTTCAGAAGACACAAGCATGGCTTCTGACTCTTTGATTTGAGAACTCGATTGAAGTGCTTTTTCATAGAAACCTTCGAAATCGAGACGCTCCATCGGCTTGAGCTGGGTCACTTGAACAGCGCCCTCTCCCGAACCCGAGGGAAGCCCCACATTGTCAGGACGCAAGGTTTTAGCCTCATCCAACTCTTGAGCCTCCAACGTTATAGAGGCACTTAAGCCCAACATGAATCCCAGACTTAGAATCGATTTCTGCATCATTTCGAATCCTCACCCGAAGCTTTTTCTTTTTTCTTAGCCGACGAAGGTCCTGCCTGAACTTTGCTCAAACGTTTTTTCATCTGCTCCAAAATTTGTTCCATGGTTTTCTTTTGAAGAGCTTGATCAAACTGACGCTTCAAATTGGCAGAAACCAATTCTCCCTCAATCCAAGCATCAACAATCTTTTTTCCACCCGTTCCAAAGATCAGTTCAAACTCCAAATCGCGCTCCACGATCTCGCCTTCTTTTTCAGCTTCAAATTTAGTTTTGGCGAGAACGTTCATGGGCTTGCTTGAGTTTTTTGTAAATTGAATTTCATTAAGAGGTGCCGATATGCGATGCGCTCTCGGGTACAAAACAGTTTCAATAGTTTCACGCAGAGTCGACATGAAATCATTTTTCACAGCAGGTTTAAGAGCATCCCATTTGCTTCCTAAAGCAGATCTCGCCAAGGCCTCAAAATCGACCCCCGTTGAGAGACTCTCCACAAGTTTTTTACCTTCGGGACTCAAATCAAGAGCCGTGCCACCTTTTGAAATTTTCCCCAAAGCTATCAGATCCGAAACAAAACCTTTGGCCCGAGTTACAACATCAGATGAGGTTGATTTTACAGCCTCTTGCGTGGGCTTTACTTGGGCAAAAACTGGGGTCATAAAAACAAGAGCTAGGGAGAATCCCAGAAGAATCTTTTTCATACTCAAACAGAATAGAACTCATCTCCCAGCGATGCAATGCAATGGCAGCACCTAAGAGCTGTCAAAATTAGTAGACGAGCGGAATGCCCAAAAGAAGCGCCGCAGCCCAAACAAACAATCCCGTCCAAAACGGAATTTTTGCGTTGTCGTCCCACTGTGAAGGCCAAGCTTCTGCCACCACAGCCGCAAGTCCGCCCACCAAACTCAACAAAATAATATCTGAAGTAGAAGGCCAAAAAAGGTCTCCTTTAGGAGTCGGGACAGAAGCCCAGCGCCCAGTCCACGCCAAGATTCCCGCCAAAAATGCCGCGATGAATCCGGCAAAACTTCCTTCAAAAGTTTTTGCCCCCAATGACAAAGGAATACGTCGCTCCTCAGGAATGAAAAATTTAAAAATTGAATTCCAACGGTTCTTTCCAAAACGAACGCCATAGGCTCCCGCAATGGGATCCATCCAAGCCAAAGTCAGAATCGCCTGAAGCGCAATCACTTTAGGCAAAATCAAAATGGCCCAACATAGTCCCAACATATAATAGAGCTGAGCGCTGGGCTGATCCTCTTCGTTCTTTCTCATGAGAGGTCCACAAAGTTTAAGAACCCATTCGTTGAGCAGAGCCACCCTCATTCGAGCGAGATCCACCGAGGCCAAAACGAGGGTTGAAAAAATTACGATGACTGCCGAAAGGTGACGTCCAAAAAGGTAAATAAAAGCATAAGCGACCACGGTGCCCGAAAGCAGATGAAATATTTTACGGCTTAAATGATCGTCAAAACGAGTTCGCAGCTGCGTGTCGGCCATCTGGAAGTCTTAAAAGGAGATCTTTTTTTGATCAAGCTTCATCACGAAGCTGGAACAAAGAAATATCGCCTTTCCCTTGCCGAATAATCACAGGCTCTGGAGAGTTGAAATCAATCACAGTGGAAGGCTCAGAAGCGCAAGGACCACTATCAAGAATGAGATCCACCAATTTTCCGAGCTTCGCATGAATATCAGCTGCTGTTTCGAGGGCCTCTCCCTCGGGAGTCGAACAACTTGTTCCGATGATAGGATGACGAAGTCCAGCTACAAGAGCCAAAGCCACGCCATGATCAGGAACGCGAATTCCCACGCTACTCCGACGACTCACCAACAACTTGGGAACCAATTTTGTAGCAGGCAAAACGAAGGTGTAAGGGCCGGGCAACAAACGACGCATGTTGCGATAAGCCTTGTTGCTCACGACTGCGAATTGCGAAAGTTCTTTCAAGTCGGCACAAATAAAACTCAAAGGATGCTGCTTATCGCGTCTTTTGATTTGATAAATGCGGTCGATCGCTTTTTTGTTAAAAAGGTCACACCCGATCGCATATCCAGTATCGGTGGGGAAAACCACAATGCCCCCACGCTGAAGAGTAGCCACGGCGCGATCAATGCTGCGAGAGGAAGGCGTCGGCAAACTAACTTCAAGAATCATAGTGCCTATCAAATTATCACAAACGCCAAAGCTCTCCCACGAATTCTCTTGGCGACCTCGACTTTTGGTGGCACTGTGCATTGAAAGAGCATTGAAAATGGAAAGGGAAGTCGAAGCTGATAAAGTTGCCTACTTTAAACACATTGGCTCCCATGCCGAAGGCCAAAGCCTCGTCAATTTCCTAGCCTCCCGATTCACCTACTTTGGAACCGATCACTGGATCCAGCTCATTCAAAAAGGCGATGTTCTACTCAATGATAGTGTTGCGAGCCCCGAGTATAGCTTGCGAGCAGGAGACAAAGTGTCCTATTGTGCGCTCATGCGCCCCGAGCCAACAGTTCCCACGAGAATTCCCGTTGTCTATGAAGACGAAGATCTCCTCATTGTGAACAAACCCGCCCACCTTCCCGTCCATCCCACGGGCCGCTATCTCCGAAACACTCTCATTAGTCTTTTGCACAAACAGCGCAAAACAAAGCAGCTCTTCCTTGCACACCGTATCGACCGCGAAACCAGCGGTATCTGTGTGATCACCAAGTCCACTCTCGCAAAAGAGAAAATGTATTGGCAGTTTTTCAACAACGAGATCGACAAAACCTATTGGGGGTTGGTCTGGGGCAAACCCACTCCCGCTTCAGGAGTTATTGACGCACCCCTAGGTCTTGCTCAAGGTCCTGGCAGCAAATCCTCAAGTCAAATTCGTATCAAACAAGCCGTCGATGGCTCCAATGCCAAGCAAGCCAAAACCAAATATCACACTCTCAGCACCAAGCTGATTCACGCCCCCGAATGGACCCCTCCCGCATGGAAAACCATGCCGAGTGAAGGCCCTTGGCCCATCTCTCTAGTTGAAGCCAAGCCCATCACAGGACGAACCAACCAGATCCGAGTTCATTTAGCCCATGTCGGAGCCGGTATTGTAGGCGACAAACTCTACGATCCCGACGAACGCATCTTTTTGGCCTTCAAAGACCAAAACCGTGATTTGAAGATCCCCAAAGGCTCCTTTGTTCAGCTAAATAGCGAACTTAAAAGGAGATTAGTCCTCGATGCCCATGCCCTGCATGCTCGCAAAATAGGCTTCCGCCACCCCCGAACAGGCGATTGGCTCGAACTCGAAGCAGCCGCTCCCAAAAGCTGGACGGGCCTCTATTCGCCCCCCTCGGCAGTCACTCCAGTAGCCAAAACACCCAAAAAGCTTGCCAGTCCTCCACCCAAATCGGCCCGAAGCAGTCCCAAGAACCCCAAAGCCTCGACGCCTCCAAAAACTAGATCTAAAAATAAACGCGGAAAACGCTGAGTCATCGTCTAAGAACAGTTGATATTCGGGAAACCTTTTGCTAACCCCTTTGAGTCCACTTAAAAAAGGAAGAGATATTTTATAATGGCACTGAAAACAGCAACTGAACCACGCACTTACGAAACGATTCTTATCACTAAAGTAGATATGCCTGAAGACGGATTCACTGGGCTTATTGAAAAGTGCAAAACTATCATCCAAGCCAATGGTAAGGGTGAAGTTTTGATGACTGATGATTGGAAGAAAGCAAAAATTTCTTTCCCCATCATGAAAGAGCCTCGCGGTCAGTGGACTTATTTCCGTTACACTTCCCTTCCTGCTGGCGTTGAAGAGCTTCAACGTAACTTGAAGATCAACGAATTCGTACTTCGCCAATTCACAGCACGCGCTGATGAAGCTAACGCGGACTACGCAACACTTCGCGAAGCAATGCCTAAAGAACTTGCTGACCGTGAACGCCGCAATGACTGGAAGGACGATCGTCCTCGTCGCGGTGGTTTCAAAGGTCGCGGAGGCCCTCGCCGTGATTACGGCGGTAGTGGTGGCGGCGGCGGTGGATACCGTGGCGGCGACCGTGACAACAACAACAGCGGTCCCTCAAACTACGAAAACAAAGCACCTGAAGCTGCTGCAAGCTCCGGTTCTTCTGACGAAGGCAGCAATTAATTAAAGGATTCCCAAATGAAAATTATCTTGAGTCAAAGCTACATGAACCTTGGCGAAATCGGCGACATCTGTGATGTGAAGCCTGGTTATGCTCGCAACTTCCTAATTCCCCAAGGAATTGGAAAACGCGGTACTGCTGCAAACCTTCGTATCCTTGAAGACCAAGCCAAAAAGCTTGAAGTTCAAAAAGCTACCGATCGCGCAACAGCTCAAAGCACTCTTGCTCAAATCGAAGGCCTTTCTTTGAAAATCATCAAAAAGGTTTCTGAAGACGGACGCCTTTACGGATCGGTCACTACTAAAGAAGTAGAAGCCGCCTTCCTAGCCAAAGGCGTTACCGTAGATCGTCGTCAAGTGGTTTTGGGCCAACAGATCAAAATGGCTGGCGACTACTCCATTCTTGTTAAACTTTTCGGAGGCCTCAAAGCCAACGTTCCCCTGACTGTAGGCGGAGAAGAAAAATCAGGCGCTCAAAAGTTTGAAGAAGAAGACACTGCAGAAGCCTAATAGCTTCCAAAATTAAAAACCAAAAAGCCTGAGAGCCCAAAAGCTCTCAGGCTTTTTCTATTCCCCAATACAAGCATCAGCCCCACCCTCCATCAACTCACACGGCCCGAATTCTTTCCAAACTCCTTTTCCCGCGCGTCTCACAAATAAATTTAGGTAGTCATCCCAACACAGTTATTCTAACTATATCGAATGGCCTTTGAGATTACGGGTGGGGGATCATCCAACAATAATAGTTCACGTTTTCGTCGTAAAGATTCTACGATGCTTGCCTTTGCTCCTGGCGAGCGTCCGCACGACATTCAGGTTGAGATGGCTGTTCTTGCGGGTATCGTACTGCACCCGAGCGCTTTGAACGATATTCAAACGCGCGTAAAACCTACAGACTTTTATTTGCCTGCACACCAAGACATTTTTGAAAGCATGCAGCATCTTGCTTTTAAAAACCGCCCAATCGACCTCACGACTGTGATGTCGGCGCTTAAAGAAAATGGAAAGCTCGACGGTATTGGCGGCCCTTCTTATCTTGCTAAAATTGCCGACACTCCGTCCACTTCGGCTCATGCCCTTGAGTATGCGCAAATTGTTGCAGACCTTGCTTGGCGTCGTCGACTTTTGGATGCGGCTGATATGTGTCGTTCTGCGGCTTTAAAAGCAGGTGATACGCGCGAGATTGCATCGGAGGTTGAGAAACATGTTTTTGATGCGACACAAGAACGCAAGTCCCAAGAACTCGCCAAAGTGGGTGATCTTCTTTCGGATGTAATTAGTGCCTTTGAACACCGAAAAGACAATCAGGGCATTCCCGACCCCAACCTCGTTCTCACAGGACTCACCGACCTCGACGACAAGCTCACAGGATTCAGACCTGGACAACTTCTTGTTCTTGCAGCGGGTCCTGGTACTGGTAAGACGGCCCTCTCCGTAAACATTATTCACCATGCCGCCGTAAAACAAAAAAAGAACGTTCTCTTCTTCTCGCTTGAGATGACTCGAACTGAGATTGTTGAACGTATGATGAGTTTTGCGGCAAGCATTGATGCCGGCAAACTTCGTTCGGGTAATTTGTCTCCCGACGACTTCAACGAATTGTATTTTGCAGCTGATGAATTGGCTGGAGCCGGCGTTTATATCGACGACCGTTCGCTCATCAGCCCCTACGATGTGTTGGCCGCTTCACGCAAACTCGTCGCTTCAGAACGCATTTCCAATCCGAACTTCAAACTCGATCTCATCGTCTGTGACTACATTCAGATTATGAAGTCGGGCGCCAATACCGAAAGCCGCTCGGTTGAAGTTGCGGCTATCACAGGTGGACTCAAAGCCATTGCCAAGGAAATGAAAGTTCCTGTATTGGCTCTTTCTCAGTTGAACCGTGATCGCTCTAAGAGAACTGGCCAAGGCGAAACCAATCGCCCACAACTCTCTGACCTACGTGACTCAGGTGCGATCGAACAAGATGCCGACGTGGTTATGTTTATCCACAGGGAAATGGGTCCTGACCAAGACTCACGCGCTCCTGCAGAAGCTGAAATTATTTTGGCGAAGCATCGTGCAGGTCCTACCGGAAATATCAAAGTGACTTGGCTTGGCCATCTCACTCGTTACTGCGATCACATCTCGAGCAATTATGTTTCTAACAACTATGCTCAGATGCCCGAGCCTGATGCGCCCTATTGATAGGGCGCACTTTCAATCATATTGAAATATCTTTAAAAGCTTTAACAACTGCTGGATCTTTTGATTCGTTTTTAAGCTTAAGCAGACTTTTATTGAGTTCATTGTCTGAAGAACCTTTGGACAAATAAACTGCTTGAGCCTGCACCAACGGCCTCATGTGCTTCAAAAACTTTTTGCTCCATACCAACTTCTCTTTACATTCGCTCTTCCGAGAAACCAAAAGCACTCGCAAACGATGAGCTTCTAGCTTGGGCTCACTCAAAAGTGCGGCCAATGTTTGGCAGGGGGTTTTCTCTTTGGATTTAATGTTTTCCCAAACAAGATCAGACCCCTTCCATTCGACTCCCTGAAATGAAGTTATCCAATTTGAAGATTTTGCAAAAATAGAAAAGGAACCCAACACCACACACACATTGAAGAGGGATTTAGAAAAAGCTCTCATTTTAATTTCCTTCACTCATGGGCTTCAGAAAAGCCGACTCTTTTAATTTTTTACATTGTTCTTCACTGATTTTGATATTGCTTGAGCTGTCGGTGCTCATGATATTGCCAGAAGCCTCCACGTGTTCGCAACGCCCCAGCAAATGAAGCAATTCGTGAACAGTGGTCGATCCATTGTTTGTGATTTCCAAGTTCGATCCAGAGATAAAGACATCGCTGGGGTTTCCTATTGAGGGCCGACCTGCTGTTAAACGGTTATCCTCTCTGATCACAGTGACTCCCATGTTGTCCTCGGGAAGAGTTCTGACAAAGATAGACCGCGGTAAGGGTAAAAAGTTAGGCGGAAGTGAAGCATAAAACTGTTCCATCATTTCTATGGAATCCCCTTCAATAAAATCGATCGGATCTTTTTTTGCTTCCATAAGAGTGATCTGATCCAAACGCACTCCACACTGATTCAAAACAGGGGCCGCGGAAACCAATTCCTCCATAACACTTTGGCGATCTGCCGCTCCTTCCATGAGAACAGCCGACATTTCGAAATGGTGTGTGTAATTCACCTCTGGATCGGGTGGAACCGAAAAAGTAGATTTCTTGAGATTAACGAATCCGTTTTGAGTCCACTCAACTCTCTCTGCTGGTGTGAGCTCCAATGGAGTGACATCAAACAAACCCTCCAAAGAGTTTTCACCATCCGATGGCGCCGATCGTGATGAGCCTCCCTTAAGCAGATCTATATTTCCGTGGGAGCCTTTTTGGAAAGAATCTCCATCACCGTCTTTGACCAAGTTGACATTGCCCCAGGAGGGATCACCCGCCGCTCGAAAATCTTCAGGAGCATCCGTACTCGCAAAAAGTCCCAGAGAAATAAACAAATACGAAGGAAAAAGAAGTGTTTTGAAAGCGAGTTTCATGTGAGCTGATCTTAAGTCTGTTCTAGGAAAAGTTAAATTGTGCGTCGCGTCTTTGGATCCAAGTTTTTCATGATAGTTTCCTGCTAGGGGTTAAGGAATGCGCGGGGGCGCACACCTTAAAACGGTCTTGTTAGGGGGAAAACATGGGTTCAAACAACGGGGAAATGAGTCCCAAAAAGGGACGTGAGCTGCTTGAGATGTTTCTTGAGCTCAGCGGGATGAACAATCCCGAGATGCGCGCCATTGTGGATGGCTGGATTAAAGAGTTCCATCTCAATGAGGACAAATTATCGACAGACGATTTGCGATTGCTAGCGACCTGTTTTTTGGAAAGAGTTAGCTCAGATATGCTCCATAATAATGACGATCTTGATACTTATTTCATGCTGCCCCAAGCATAGATATTGTTAGCACAGTCGATCACAATAGATACTTATGCGTTTAAATTTGCCAACCCTCCTTTTTGCCTTCTCTCTTTTCCTGAGTGGTTGCGCCACGACCAATAGGTCCGGCGATTCGAGTGATGTCGCAAGCGCCGAAGCGGAAGAAGAAAATGTTGATCCCGTAGAAGCCACCCCCGAAGACTTAGGGGATCCCACGTCAAGCTCAGCTCGTTCAGTTTCTGAGATTCAAGCAGACCGCGATGCGACGAATTCTTTTCCTCTGGTCGAGAACGAATACGTCCAACAATGGATCACATACTTCACTGAAAAGGCTCGAGGCCGTGCCACTTTTGAAAAATGGCTGAGTCGTTCGAGGCGCTACGCTCCTCTCATTCTGAAAACCATGCGCGAAGATGGTCTTCCAGAAGACCTGATCTATCTCGCTATGATCGAAAGTGGATTCAGCCCCAAAGCAACGAGCTGGGTGGGTGCGGCAGGAGTATGGCAATTCATGCCCTACACCGGTAAAAACTATGGACTCAAAGTGGACCACTGGGTTGATGAACGTCGAGACATTGTATTAGCCACTCATGCTGCCGCAGCCTATCTCAAAGAACTTCATCAAATCTTTGGATCTTGGTATTTGGCGGCCGCAAGTTACAACGCTGGAGAAGGTCGAACACTTCGAGTGGTGCGCGAAAGCCGCACACGAAATTTTTGGCAGCTCATCCGTGAAAAAGGAAACTTCAGAGCCGAAACACGCAACTATGTTCCCAAAATGATAGCTGCCGCTCTCATATCTAAGAATCCTGAAAAATATGGATTCACAAACATACAATACGAAGAACCATTGACTTGGGAAAAGGTGAGCATTCCTGCAGGTGTTGATCTGCGTGCCGTCGCCAGTGTTGCAAAGATGGATTACGAAGAACTCAAACTTCTCAATCCTGAACTTCGTCGCGCCATCACGCCCCCCAGTGCTGACTCTTGGAATATTCGCGTTCCTCCCAATAAAAAAGATATTCTTCTGGCCAATCATGCCGAACTCAAAGGACGCAAACACGGCCATTTCATCACACATAAATTACGTCGCGGAGAAACCCTAAGTCACGTTTCCAGAAAATACGGTGTGGATGCGCGTACTATTATGGATCTCAATCAGATCAGCAACCCACGTCGCCTGAGACAAGGTCAATCGCTTCAAATTCCAGTGGATTATGAAGAAGGGAAATCTCGTAGCAAAGCCTCTAAATCCACCTGGAAACCTCAAGCAGTCTCTAGCACCACCACAAATTCAGATGAGGCAGGTGTCGACCTATACGAAGTGCGTTCGGGAGACAATCTCTCCGACATCGCAAAACGTTTTGGCACCGATATAGCGACACTCAAAAAACTCAACGGCATGCGCGGTACACGTATCAATGCTGGTCAAAAACTTAAAGTCCCCTCGGGCTCTAAGTCTGCGCAAAGCGGCGCCTCTATCCAGATTCATCGAGTTAAAAGCGGCGAGCACCTCACCCTACTCGCCCAACGTCACGGTACGAGCGTTAGCGAACTCAAGAGGATCAACGGACTCAAAAAAGGAACTATTTACGTGGGACAACGTCTAAAAGTTCCCGCTCCAAGCTTCAAACACTATCGAGTTCGTAGAGGCGATACGCTTTGGAATCTTTCGGAAAAATTTAACGTGCCCATCGACGATCTCAAGCAGGCGAACGACATTTCCCGAGGGCGTGATCTCCAAGCTGGCGATCGAATTCGTATCCCATCTGGCACGTGACCCTTCCGTTAGCCAATTCCAAAGGACAGGATGTGCGGCCTCCACACCCTCGTTCATTTAGAGGCTTGCGGAACCCGCCATAGGCTTTTATGATTTCTCCTAATGAAATCGACCTCTCTCAGTTACCTCGCATTTTCTATATCCTCTATGGCGCTACTCGGCTCCTGTGCATCAGCTCTTAAGAAGCAGTGTGAATCCACGAATTGGTTTGAACACGGTCGAGCGGTCGCGCTCTCAGGCCGCCGACTCAATTCAGACAACTTAGTGGGCCAATGCCAAAAGGAAGATGTTGAGGTCAATGAGGCCCAAGTGGATCTCGGATTCAAGTCAGGCATGGGACAATACTGCACTGCCGAAGGAGCTAAAGAAACAGGACGAAAAGGTGATCCTTTTAATCCTGATCTCTGCAATCCCTCAATTGTAAGTGCTCTGCAAAAAGATCACGAAAAAGGTGTGGTTCTCTACTGCAAACCTTCAAATGGCTATCAGCAAGGAGCCCTTGGATCGGTCTATAAAAACGTTTGTCCTAAAGCTCTCGAAGACAGCTTCATGACCCAGTTCCGCAAAGGAAAAAAGGTCTACATCATGAACATGATCGAAGCCAAAACTTCCGAACTTCGCAATATCGAAAACCAAATGGAAGTAAGCCAAAGAACCGAATCTCGTCTCAAGAAACAATTGCTCGTCTTGATGACAGCTCAACGCCTCTCTCAAAGCCGCAACCCCAGCCCAGAGCAAATCCAACGCGACAGAGACGAACGCGATGACGTAGAACGCCAAATCAGCCAAGAATCCTACTCCCGCAATAGCCTACAAGGACAAGCCTCTACAGCACGCTCAGAACTAGCCAAACTCCGCATCGAATACGGATCTGTAGATTCTGATTTGTAAATTTATCTAGTACGAAGAAGGTTTCTAACGAAGAAGCTCTTAAAAAATATCTCAGCGAGGCATGCGCAGCCAGGGCCCCGCTAGATGCGCTCGCTGAGATATTTTTTAAGAGCTTCTTCGTTAGAAACCTTCTGCAAACTTCAAGACTTTAATAACCAAAAAATAAAGAGCCCCTCCTCATTTCTGAGGAAGGGCTTCTATAAATCGTACTATTCTATTGCTTAGCGAGCTTGAGCTTGAACTTGAACGTTGTGAGTTTCGCCGTTGAAATCAGTCCAGCTGTAGGAATCGATATCGAATCCGTAAGCGTCGACTGAATCGTCAGTAAGCAACTCAATAGTGATGCTGGAACCTTCGATTTCGTTGGTCCAGAAAGCAGCAGTCTTGCGACCTGTGAGTGACTCAGCCAATGTTCCATCTTGGTTGTAGAACTTCACGAAGTCATATCCTGATTCCATATCGAAGCGAGTGAAGTGTACGCGGATGTAACGAGCTCCAGCTTTTGTGATAGTGAATCGTTGAGCAGCATTGTGCGGGTAAGGGTGCGCGCTAGAAAGAGCTTTAGCGATCGGTGAAGACCATGAACTTTCAGGAGGGATCACAGGACCGGGGCCAGTGATGCCAGCAAGAAGGTTGTACACGTTCAAACGACCCATAGAAGCAATTTTTCCACGGAATGCGCGGCTCTTATCAGTAGACTTCATCAAACGATCTTTCACTTGTGCGTAGGTCAAGCTGGGCTCACTTGCTAGCAAGAGAGCAGCTGCACCCGACACGTGAGGAGCCGCCATAGAAGTTCCACTGTAAGTGTTGTACTCAGTACCCAAAACAGTTGAGTAAACGTTCTCGCCAGGAGCCATCAGGTGAACAGTGCTTGCTCCGTAGTTAGAGAAGTAAGAAAGAGCATCTACGTTGTTAGAAGCTGCAACAGAAACAACGTTGTCGATCGCGTAACTTGCAGGGTAAGAAGCGCGAGCATCGTTGTCGCTTGAATCATTACCAGCAGCTGCGATGAAAAGGATGCCCTTGTCGCGTGCGCGTGTGATGGAATCAGCAAGTGCTTGCGAGAATCCGCCTCCGCCCCAGCTGTTAGACATGATTTGAGCACCGTTAGCAGTTGCCCAATCAATCGCCTTGATCGCATCAGCCAAAGTTCCACCGCCAGAAGCAGAAAGGAACTTAACGCCCATAATACGAGCATTCCAAGTCACACCTGTAACACCGATTCCGTTGTCGCCACTTCCAGCGATTGAACCAGAACAATGTGTTCCGTGTGAGTGATCGTCCATAGGATCCAAAGCGCCAGTGATAGCGTTGTAACCGTGAACTTTGGGATTCGTAGGAGACGACCAAATATTGTCTTTAAGATCGGGATGGAGGTAATTAACTCCAGTGTCGATAACTGCAACAACAACGTCTTTGGATCCTGTAGAGATCGCCCAAGCTTCAGGAGCTTGAATGTCAGCACCTACAACACCAGCGCGACCGCTTTTGTCAGCTTGACCAATGTTTTTCATACCCCAAAGTTTTTCGAAATCAGCGTCATTCGGAAGAGTCGCTGGAAGATCGAAAGCGCGGTAAACAAAGTTAGGCTCGATAAACTCTACGTTTCCAAGTTGCGAAACGGAGTTGATCAATTTGGCAGAAGATTGGCTGCCGAATGTCATCAATTGAGCTTTGTTGCTCTTAACAAGAACGAGGTTCTCGTCACTGTTGATAACTTGTTCCATTTTGAGACCAAACTTCGCCAAAGAATTGACGCTTTGAGAAAGTGTTCCCAAACCACTCACTCGCATTTTAACAACGAACTCACCAGGAACCACTTCAGGTGTCATGTGAGCTTTACGCTGAGCCTTCATAGCTGCTTTGTTAAGGATTACATCCTTAGACAAGACCGCATTTGCATCGAGAGCTGCGAAGCTCCCTAGAGCTACGGCTCCTAGTACCAGGAATTTAGATAGTTTCATTAATTGTCCCCCCCTGTTCACAGAGAATTAGCTTAAGGCGCTAGTGACAAAATGGAACTACCCCCCCGTCAAGAATCCGGAGTTGTAAGGCGATTTAAGGGAAATGTTTTGACGCCATCATTCGTTGTGACAAATTTGATCAGTCAACATTCTGTACGCTTATAGAGCCCGTCAACATCTTATAGACGGGACACTTATCGGAAATTTCAATCAGCCGCAATCTCTGCTCATCTGAAAGGGCACCTTCTAGCGTGATCTTTTTTTCGAAGAGGGTTCCGCCTTCAGATGTTTTCTTGAAGTGCACCTCAACATGAACGCCCTCCAAAGGAATCTCTTTTCTCTTCGCATACATTTGCAGTGTCATAGAAGTGCAGGTTGCCAAAGCAACACTCACAAAGTCATGAGGCTCAGGACCAGAAGCCGTGCCACCCGACCCTAAAGGCGCATCCGAAACCAAGGAGTGTTTCCCAAGATGAATCGATTGTCGAAACGAACCTTTAGCTGCGTAAACTTTTACATTTTCCATAGGGATAAATGCTAATCGACCTTGCTTGGAAATTCTTGTAAAAAGAGAGTATGTCAAAAAGGATATTGCTCGTAAACATGGGCTCCCTAGGCGACATTCACCCCTTCATGGGACTCGCTCTAGAACTTCAACAACAAGGTGCAAAAGTTTTGCTTGTATCGGGTGAATCGTATCGAGAATACATCGAATCGTTCGGTATTCCATTTGCCTCTGCTCGCCCCAACCTTCACCCCAATAGGCAAGAAATTCTCGAGGCTGTGCTTGATAAGAGAAACGGACCTCGACGACTCCATAAGGATTTCGTATTTAAATATATTCGTCAGACCCATGAAGATGTCTTGGCACTCTCAGACGGATTCGATCTCATTGTTGGAGGCTCGCTATGTTTTTTTGTTCCTACAATTGCCGAACAAAAAAACATTCCCTGGGTGAACGTCACTCTTTCACCGGTATTGCTTTGGAGCGCCTACGACATTCCAACAATCCCTCAGGCCCCCATTGTCTCAAGGTTTCTCAAAGCAGCGGGTCCTAAATTTGCGAAAATATTTTTCGATATTATTTTAAGGGGAATCAACTTTTGGGCTAGCGAATTGCACCACCTCAGAAAAGATCTCGGACTTAAAAAATCTGCAGGGCTTTACCGGGGAATGATGTCTTCTCCCCATCTCAATCTCATGCTGTTTTCAAAATACTTTGCCGCTCCCCAGCCCGACTGGCCGATTCCATTTATGCAAACTGGATTCGTCGACTTCGACGGACAAGATCCAACACAAGATCCAGCAAAGGAAAGCGTTCTCGACCCCGAAATTGAAAGTTTTTTAAATTGCGGAGAAGCGCCCGTTCTCTTTACACTAGGGTCAACAGCCTCGGAATTACCCGGATCATTGTTAACAAAGTTCATCGAAGCCTCAAAACTTATCACACACCGCTCACTTTTTGTTGTGGGTGCAGATACCCATACAAAGCTCAAACACCAGAACAACGATAAAACATTCTTCGCTTCCTATGTTCCCTACAAACAAATCATGAAAAGAGCTCTCGTCATTGTCCACCAAGGAGGCATCGGAACCACGGCTCAGGCCCTTAAAAGTTCTCGACCTTCACTCATCGTAGCTGAGGTGAACGATCAACCCGACAACGGGGTTCACCTGAATGAGATGGGCGCTGGGAGATGGATCCATTCGAGTAAAGCCAATGCCGAAACCTTAGCTCAACATATCGAGCAGCTCGTTCAATCAGAAGAAATTCAAAATTCGGCAAAAAAAATAGCGGCCCTCCTAAATTCAGAGAAAGCCGCGATGAATAGTGCTCAAAAAATTCTGAGTCTTTAAACTTACAAAAGTCCCTTAACCGCTTCGCGCTCAGCCAAAAGTTCATCAGTGGTTGCTTTGATCTTTTGTTTTGAGAATTCGTTGAGTTCTTGTCCTTGAACAATCTCCCAAGTTTTTCCGTTGTTGCGCAATGGATAGCTGAAAAGCAAACCTTCAGGAATACCGTACGAACCATCAGAAACAGTCGCTGCCGAGAAAACAGTTTTTGTGTCAGCAACGTTTTCAATTCTCATCACAGTGTCGATCGCTGCGTTCGCCGCACTCGCCGCTGACGAAGCGCCACGAGCTTTGATGACCTCAGCCCCACGCTGTTGAACGATTGAAAGGAAATCGCCTTTCAACCAAGTTTCATCCGTGATCACATCCGTAAGATTCTTCCCGCCCACTTTTGCTGCGTAGAAGTTGGGATACATTGTGGGTGAATGGTTGCCCCAGATCGCAAGATCCGTAACATCTTTAACCGCAACTCCAGCCTTTTGAGCTATTTGAGTCACAGCACGGTTTTGATCCAACATGGTCATTGCGAAGAAATTGCGAGGATCGAGATTCTTGGAAGATTCTTTAGCGATCCAGCAGTTGGTGTTGCAGGGGTTGCCCACAACAAGAACTTTTGCAGTTTTTTTAGCGTTGTTATCAATCGCCTTCCCTTGACCGATGAAAATTCCACCGTTGATCTTAAGAAGGTCTGCGCGTTCCATTCCCGCTTTGCGAGGAACTGAACCCACAAGCAATGCCCAGTCCACATCGCCAAAGGCGGTGTCGGCACTTGAGGTGCAAGTCACTGAGGCCAAGTTGGGGAAGGCACAATCATCGAGCTCCAACTTCACGCCACCCAAAGCAGGCAAAGCCTGTTCGAGCTCGAGAAGGTTGAGATCCACAAGTGTGTCTTTTCCGAAAACTTGTCCTGATGCGATTCTAAAAAGGAGCGCATAGCCGATTTGTCCTGCTGCTCCGGTGACGGCCACTCTGACGCGTTTTTGAGTCATTGCTTTGATCCTTTCGCTAATTGGTAAGATTACAATTTAGAGTTTACGAATTCGTTGGGCTCGAAGAAGTAAGACAATTCACGTTGTGCGGCTTCAGGAGAATCGCTTCCGTGAACGGAATTTTCGCCGATGCTTTTTGCGAAATCTTTACGGATTGTTCCTTCCGCAGCTTGAGCTGGGTTGGTTGCTCCCATGATTTCACGGTTTTTAGCAACAGCGCCTTCGCCTTCAAGACACATCAACATAACAGGTGAGCGAGTCATGAATTCTACAAGCTCTCCAAAGAAAGGACGAGCACTGTGTTCAGCGTAAAAGCCTTCAGCTTTAGTTTTGCTCATGTGAACAAGCTTGGCAGCTGCGATGCGAAGTCCTTTGGACTCGAAACAACTCATGATAGCTCCGATGTTGTTGTCCTCAACAGAGTTAGGTTTGATGATGGAAAAAGTTCTTTCAATAGCCATTTTATGTCTCCTTAACGTTATTCGATTGCTCTTATTAATGCGCTCTATTTAATGTGCCCTATGTGTTAGCTCGAAAAGCGAGGAGGCTCAAGTAGGGTCTCAGCCGCTAAAGAAATAACCCTATAGATTTAAGGATTAGGCGTAAATTGAAGGGTTCGCGAGCATCTCGCCAGCTCAAAACCTTCTAAAACAGCAGCATTTTGAGATATTTTGAAATGGGAGCGCCCTTGCTCGTCCGAGCCCAATCGATCCAGTTAAGTTTGTGTTAACAAGGGTTTTTTAAAAATCTAAAAAAGGCAGATCTGCTACCGTGTAGTTAAGTATGAAGCCCTCGGCTAGAGCTATGTTTTCTATTTTCAACAAGGTCAAATCCTTAAGGGTTTTGACTCGTACATTTCTCTTCGTATCTTTTCTATCCCAACTTATTTTAAATGAATCATTTGCTCAGACTTTAGACGCCCACGGATTAGCTCCTAAAACGAGCACTTCTCAGAATGATTCCGTTGCCCCCGCAGATTGTCCGACTGCTTTATTTGAACAAGTCAGAAATGGCGACAAACAAGGAGGTTGGCTCGGCTTCTGGGGAGGGTCAACGGTCAACGATGCCTGTAAAAATAAACTCATATCGAGTTTGGATTCGCCCTCTGAATTCGAAAACATTCTGAGCTCCAACGAATCTTTTCAACTCGGCCCAGAAAGACCTGCTGGATTTCTGGATAAATGTTTAGCCAAATACACCCATCGACCAGAAAAATGCCGAGGTCCAAACTGCGACACCACCATGCAGTCCAAAGATCAGAGTGCAGCCATTGCAGACTACTACTTCAGCATGAACCAGCTAAAGATGGGGGTTTCTTCAAACTATGAAGCCATAGCGGGAATTGATCGAATTTTAGGAACACCCCATTTGAAAAATGTCCGAGCGATGCGCAATTCTGAAATTCCCGGAGCGCGTGACGCCTTCAATGAGCTCAACAACAATTCCAACTGTCGAAAGAAAGACCCTCACGCCTTAGACGATATGGTGAGTCAGTTCCCCGACAGCTATACAGCGTTGACAGGAATACGCGCAAAGATTGCAGCCAACCAAATCAATGCAAACCCTAACTGTACAAGCAGAGGGGGTGCCAAGTGTAGAACGAAAGCAAAAGACAAAGAACTACAAATGAAACTCGAGGCCGCAGAACGCGCCATCGTTTCGAGCTTTCCTTGGCTCGTAAGTCCAGCCTTTACCGATACACTAGGACAACATTACACAAGCCCAAGCGGACACGCCGGCAGAGGAAAAAAGCCGGAGAACCGCTGGACTCAACAACGGATAAAAGAAGCCTTCGTCGCTCACTTCGAGGCCTCGCGAAACGCGTTGGTTCAACAGAATGAACGTTTCTACGAAGCCTCAAATTGTATTCACGGGAAAGACGGCAAAAGCTGCATGCCCGATCATTCCAAAACAATGCAGGAGGCACCGGAACTTGACACTTCGTCGATGCTTAAAGAAATCCGCCAAAACGCGAGTGCCGAAGGCGGCAAGCTAGACAAAAAATCACTGGATGCATTGGCCGAATTCGATACAGCTGGCTGCCGTCAGGACATGCGCGAAATCAAAACTGAGACGGGCAAAATAATGAACGACTTCGTTCTAAATGCTGGCCTGACTGCGGTGACTTTTGGAGCTAGTGCCTATGCCACAGCTGCACTCAAAGGAGCTCAGCTGGCTGCGGGTGCTGCAAAAGGGGGTGCCAACTTAGTCAACGCATTCCAAAAAAGCTCCGCGCTTCCCAAGGCCGTTCGTGCCGCGGCTGCAGTGGCGATCGGGGCCGACGCAGCTTGGTTAGGGCCCAGCGGTGCAGATGCTTTAAACACTTGTTTGGGAGAAGTGGAATACAAACTAGGACAGGACTCTCGTCAATTTGAGAGCACTCAAAAAGTTTCGTGTTCCAACGATTCCGCAAAACAGGTGAGCGCAGTTAATGACTCCAAAAACTGCGTCTTGGCCGCAGCTCTGGCGGCAGTGGATGCTTTGCCTCTACTACCTCCTCTTGCCGCAAGATTTCAAAAAGTAGAGAAGTTATTGCCAACTGAAGAGTTGCGAGCTGCTAATCTCGATGCCAATGATGCCGATTTCTTTGCGGACCACAGAGTCCCCGAAAAAACCAAGACCACACTGTCAGCCGCAGACGATTCTGACGAAGTCAGACGAGCCTATGGTGAAGCGGTGGACGACTCTTCACCCCAAATCAATTCTAACGGATCATCAGTCGATGCAGGTCGATCGATTCCACAGTCAAACGAAACCTCTGCTCAAGCCGAAAGGATTGGAATTTCTGAAGATTTGCTAACTCGAGCCAAACAAAATGGCTTGTCAGGAAGAATGGCAGAGCACCTCTCAAGTCCCAACGGAGTGGCGGATACTCAAAAATATAAAGATGCTGCAATCGCCAATCAGAAAGCACACAACATCGCTCCCAACGAAGGCATCCTCCTTCTCGAAGATGATGCCGACATACTTTACGCTGTTAGAAAGTTTCGTGAAAACTGGATTGCCACTCACGGAGAAGCTCCCATCATAATAGCGGGACACGGCAGCCCTAGCTCCATGGCAGTTAAAGGAGCCAATCAAGATTCCTTAGTTAAGATTCCCAACATTCAAAATAATGTTTACGGCGGAACACAGCTCGCCTCCGTCCTTGAGAGCGTAGGCATCCAAACTAAAAACAAAGAGATTTTCATGTTCTCTTGCCATGGCGGTGTTTCCTGTGGATTGAGTCGAGTGTTGCCAGAAAGAATTTATTCAGCTCCCTACACCAAAGAAATTGACTATAGAACGGGACAGTTTATTGAGCCAAGTCCAGTCAAGCCCAGCAAAGAATGGGAAGAGGCCCTAGACTACTTCGATGGCGATATTGACCGAGCCGGGAACCTAGACGATGAAAACTTCCTCTTTTTCCGAGATGGACGTTTGAACTAACTCAGCAACGATTCAGATTTAACCCAATCTTAACAATTGTATCCCTTCCAATAAGTTAAAATCGGGGAAGCATGAGTAAAGACTCCACGTTTTTCTATTTAATTCGCGCTCTTCTGAGCTGGCTCGTCATTCTACCCATCACTACATTCGCCCAAACGGCGCCTGACCACAGCCTTCCTGAAACCTCCAACGGAACAAGCAAGCGTCCTGTTCCCAGCTTCAACACTTCCAACGAACGCCCACTTGCACCTTTAAATTTCGACAGGCTCTTTGAGCTTCGTGCTTCAGAAGATAAATGTCCCGCTATATGGAGCGAACAACGTAAAGAGCAAGTCGTTGGACAACTCCAAGAAGAACTCAAAAAAATCGAACGAGATTCAGAAGACGCACTCAGAACCTTTCGTGCTCAAATCCGAGGCCAAGAAATGTTTCAGGAGGGAGTCGATACGCGAAATACGCAAGGACTCCGAAACGTTGAAGCGACTCGCGAAATCGACGCAGAGATCGCTCTGAAAAAAAGTGAGCAAGAAGCCTTCTATGCACGCATCCGCGAATCTTATCAAGCCCTATCCGAGTTACGAGATATCGATAGATCTGCTAAATTTCACGAAGCCAGCCTGATCGAATACCAACAAGCTTTAGCCGCCGTTGAGCAAGGCCGTGTTCCAGAAGGGACAAGACTCTTCATGAGAGATCCCGAATTGCTTAAAGATGCGATTGCTCGACAACGGGCGGCCCTTTCCGAAATTCCATTTTATCAAAGCGACCTTCGACGAGCGACTGAATCTCACGCTCAACTGACTGCACAAAAAGAGGCTCTCTTCAAAGAACTGCAAGAAACGCTACCGGCAAGACGGATTGAAATATTACGAAGTGTCGGTGGTGTGAATGACTATGGGCACGAACATCCGAACCGATATGAGAGAGAAAGATATACGACCACCCAAGAGGAAAGCACCACCAGAATAGCCTCCCTCGAAAAAGATATACAAACAGAAGAAGCTCAACTCAATTCAGAAAAAAAGCGCATCACAGATAAAATTGCAGCCACACGCGCTCGCAGTTTCGACCCCTCAAACATTGTCATCGCGTTTGAGGGCACCTCGGTGTATTCGCCGACAGCTTTTCGAAATATGCACTATCAGAGACATCGTTATCCAGGGGCACTTCCTCCTGATGAACGAGAAGAACTTCAAAATGAAATCGGCAAAGTGGCTCGCGTGTCCGACGACTCTGCCGCTCCAGGCCTTCTGAGCGGACATCTCTTCAACGTTTTTGAAGGGGGTGCACTCGGCAACCCTAAGCACTCCATTGAAGAACAAAAAACAATTCAAAACAATGAAGCTTTTTCGGATACTGAAATTTTCTATTTTTCAGAAAGTCCGATTTTAAATTCTCCTGACGAGGACGCCTTACTCTGCCTCAAGAAAATGTACAAACCTTATCTCGCTGACGATGGCACCATGAAACAGCCAAGCCTAACTGTGGTGGGCTTTAGTTCTGGAGGTAAACGAGCTGTCGAGTTTGCCAAACTTCTAGAGAAAGCTCAGGCCTCTGAATTTCCAGGCGGGAAAAAACCCGATATCGACCTTTTTGTTTCTGTAGATTCTGTAGAACATGGCTCCTACGCTGGAGCACGTGCTGTTGGAAATGCTCTTGTAAGAGGATTGTATAGTAACGACATCAAGCCTCGTATTGAGGCGTGGCATGGATCGAAGCATTTCCAACTCCCCAACAATGTCGAAAGTTCAATTAGCTTCTATCAGAGCACCGATGAAAAAGGTGTGGCTGGCATTGTTTCACTTAGAGGTTCACCCGTATTTCCTGCCGCAGGTGAAAACACTCCAAACCATCCTACACACCACATCACGCTTCCTGCTGATCAACAAAATGCAGGTCACTACTACATCTCTCAGAACACTGAAGTCTCGCGCATGATTGCAGAGCAATATGCGCGGGTTTACAAGAAGGACGCCGCTCGCTAGGCCAACCTAGAGACTAACCTTTAAGGCGTTTTTGAAGAGTGATGCCCATTTCCGCTGGAGTGGGAGAAACAGCAATTCCTGCAGCCTCCATAGCCTTCATTTTTGATTCAGCTGTTCCACTTCCACCAGAGATAATTGCACCCGCGTGGCCCATACGACGCCCTGGAGGTGCCGTAATGCCCGCGATAAAGCCCACTACGGGCTTCTTCATATTCTTTTTGATCCAAGCCGCAGCTTCTTCTTCAGCCGTGCCACCGATCTCACCAATCATAATGACGGATTCAGTTTGAGCATCTCCATTGAAGAGCTCCAAAGCATCGATAAATTCCATCCCTTTAACGGGATCGCCACCGATACCTATACAAGTGCTCTGGCCCATTCCCAAAGTCGAAGTTTGGTGAACAGCTTCGTAGGTCAATGTTCCCGAGCGAGACACGATGCCCACAGTTCCAACTTTGTGGATGTAGCCGGGCATGATTCCCACTTTAGCTTGGCCAGGGGTGATGATTCCGGGGCAGTTGGGTCCGATCAAACGAACGATGGCTTTGCCTTCGCTCTTGCGACGCACGTTTGTTTTTGCGAGAAACTCTTTAACAGCAAGCATGTCGAGAACGGGAATGCCTTCAGTAATACAAACCACGAGTTCCACACCCGCATCAATAGCTTCGAGAATCGCATCGGCGGCACCAAAAGGAGGAACGAAGATCATGGATACGTTCGCGCCTTCTTTAGCTACAGCTTCAGAAACAGAATTCCAAACTGGAAAACCTTCAACAACCTGACCACCGCGACCTGGGGTCACTCCACCTACGACACCTGCGCCGTTGATTTCTTTTCCGTAAGCGTGGCATCCCACAGCATGAAAGAGACCCGTTTTTCCGGTGATCCCCTGACAAATAATTCGAGAGTCTTTGTTCAACAGTACAGCCATTGTCTTAGAGTCCTTCTTTCATGGCTTGAACAGCTTTTTGAGCGCCGTCAGCCATGGATTTAGCAGAGATGATTTGGAGTCCGCTCTTCTCGAGCATTTCGCGACCTTTGTCTACGTTGGTTCCTTCGAGACGAACAATCAAAGGAACTTTCAAGCCCACTTCTTTGGTCGCAGCGATAACACCTTCAGCAATGGTGTCACACTTCATAATTCCACCGAAGATGTTCACGAAGATAGCTTTAACCTTTTTGTCTTTAGTGATGATTTTGAAAGCTTCGCGCACTTTATCAGCTGTCGCTCCGCCACCCACATCAAGGAAGTTTGCAGGATCGCCACCGTAGTGTTTGATAATGTCCATCGTGGCCATGGCCAAACCTGCACCATTCACCATGCACCCAATGTTGCCATAGAGGGAAATGAAGTTGAGGTCGAACTTAGCCGCTTCAAGCTCAGCCGCATCTTCTTCGTCGGGATCTTGAAGCTGAGCCACGTCGGGGTGACGCTTCAAAGCGTTGTCGTCGAAATTGATTTTGCCATCAAGGGCGACAAGACGCTGTGACTCCCCTTCGCCCACGATAGCTAAGGGGTTGATTTCAAGAATGGAGCAATCTTTAGCAATGAAGAACGCATAGAGCTTTTCCATGAAGTTGTGAATTTGGCCGAAGAGTTTGCCAGGGGATTTGGGGTCAAGAGACAAACCCAAAAAGCCTGCGAGTTTGCGAGAATGAAAAGCCTGCCATCCAGTAGTGGGATCGATAGGAAGAGTGAGGATTTTTTCAGGCTCGTTTACGGCAAGCTCTTCGATTTCCATTCCGCCCTCTGCCGAAGCTAAGAGGCTGATGCAGCTGCGATCACGGTCGAGAATCAAAGAAAGATACATTTCTTTTTTAGGAGGATTGGCTTCTTCGATGTAGAGGCGCTTAACAAGCTTGCCCTCGGGGCCAGTTTGGTGAGTGATGAGAGTCATGCCCAAGATTTGTTTAGCAAGAGTTTCCACGTCAGCGCGAGTTTTGGCGAGTTTAACGCCCCCACCTTTGCCTCGTCCACCCGCATGAATCTGAGCTTTAACTACGTAGCTTTCGATTCCTTCCTGGTGAAGCGCGGAAGCAGCATCGACAGCTTCCTTGACTGAGAAGGCAGCTATCCCTTTGGGGACGGCAACACCTGCGTTACGAAACAGTTCTTTGGCTTGATACTCGTGAATCTTCATTGGGGGCCACGCTAGGCCTAGATTGTCCCCTAATCAAGAATTTGGTTGGGGTGGGGTGCGTATATCTTCGAGCTAGGTTTGAGATTTAACACGGCGGAGCATCTAGCGCGTCTCAGAGCGCATGCTTCGCCGTGTTAAATCT
>Ga0163144_10005568_pt1 | contig 27972 bp, 19 predicted proteins | sample OliLak19BULKMAT1_FD_123175 | JGI IMG/M metagenome (GOLD analysis project Ga0163144, IMG submission 123175) | Freshwater microbial mat bacterial communities from Lake Vanda, McMurdo Dry Valleys, Antarctica - Oligotrophic Lake LV.19.BULKMAT1 | ecosystem: Environmental > Aquatic > Freshwater >... | reverse complement strand
TTCGCTATTGGCGATCCGTTTTGCCCAAGGGTATCGGTTCTCGTTCTCCCAAGAACGACAGCCTTTACGATCAAGTGGTTTGCTCGCTGCCAACTCCTTTCCAACCGGTGCCCAAGTATCGGTAAGCGACAAGCTGATCGGCGTTACTGATGATACTTTTTACCTTGAGCCAGAAACCTACAACGTAGAGATTAACAAAGAGGGTTATTACACTTGGAAAAAAACACTCCAGCTTCAGCCCGAACTCGTTGTTCAGACCAACGCCCAGCTTTTCAAGCGCGTTCCAAGTTTAACCCCTCTTACTTACACAGGAATTCACAATATTTCGCCATCACCGGACGGTGAGCGTGTTATTTTTTACACTGCCTCAGCATCAGCAAAGAATCGCAATGGTTTGTACGTTTTAGATCTGTCAGCCTCACTGCTCAATGCGCAGCGTGATCCTCGTCAAATTGCAGAAGAAGCCCCGGGTTTCGATTTAGAAAAAGCCCAGTTCATTTGGTCTCCTGACAACAGCCAAGTGATCTTAATTGCCGATGACAGAGAGGTGCTTCTCGATATTAATAAAAAGAATGAGCTTCCAAGCTTGTCCGACATTAGTTTTCGTCGAAGAGAGATACTGAGTGAGTGGGAGTCAGAGCTGTACATCAAAGAACGCCAGTTTATGAGCAAGTTCCCTCCCAAAGTGTTGGAAATTGCCAGTCAAAGTGCCACCAACGTCTATCTTTCTCCAGATAAAAAGAAACTTTTGTACACGGCGACTGCCAGCGCAACGTTGCCAGATAACTTAGTTCCACCGTTACCTTCTGCAAATACTCAACCCCAAGAGCGCTTCATCCAACCTGGGTCTACCTATGTCTATGATCGCGAAGAAGATCGTAACTTCAAAATAGATGTGATCTCTAATCGCCCTGACTACGTCAAAATCGCCACCAGTTCAGCCAGCGCACAGCAAGGAAAGATCCTGCTCGCCGATGACCTTTCTGGTGCTGCTAAATCGCTCGTCGCATCACCCAGCAGTTTCCTTCGAATGACTGCAAGTACTTCTGCCCAAACAGCCACCAACTTTGCCCGATATTACTCCTCGCTGTACAGCCAAGGTATTCAGTGGTTCCCAGACTCCAAACACATTCTATTCACCGACGGAAATGCTATTTACTTGGTTGAGTATGACAACACCAATCGCACGGCTGTATACTCCGGTCCTTTCGATAGGAACTTTATCTACCCTTGGCCTGATGGTAGCCGAATTTTAACGCTCACTTCTTTAGGAAGTACCGCATTCTCCAACCTCTACGCAATTGAATTAAAGTAGAAACCTGCTGATATACTACGGAGTGTTTTTCTCGGGGACTAGCTCAGATGGCTAGAGTGCTGCGTTCGGGACGCAGAGGTCGCCGGTTCGAGTCCGGCGTCCCCGACAGTTGGTACAATTAGTACTATTGAGTTCCCATAGTTTAATGGATAAAACGAGGGTTTCCTAAACCCTAAATCCAGGTTCGATTCCCGGTGGGAACACATCATCCAGAAAAACGGTTACGCTACCAGACCACTCCTCAGCGATAACTTTTGATCCCTTTTGTTATAATCACCGCTTATGCTTACAGAGATACTCAACAACCTCAACCTTCAAGACCAAGTTACCGACCGACAACTCAACACGCTCGGGGCTCAGTTAAATACGCTCAAAGCTTGGCAAGTTTTAAACTATCTGTGCTTCGTCCAAGACCAAGCTCCTGTCATTCAAGAGTATCAAGAGCGTCAACAACAACTCTCAGAATTACAACAAGCTCAAGTCAGTGAAGTAATAAGACTTCAAGAGCTCAACCAGCTTGGCTTAAGCATGAGCGGCAGTGAACGACTCACCGAGATCCAGAAAGCAAAAACCCATCTCCAGTTCCAGGACGCAAAACGCTACCCAAGCTTAGTGCTAGACGTTGGACGCTACGTAATTGCATCGGAATTTGTCCAACAGCTTCTTCAGGAAACCGATGAAGTAGCTCCCAAAGCGAACTGGCAGACAATCTATCAAGAACTTTCTGAGACACCACTCTTCTCCATCCACCCGTTAATTGCTGCCCAGTTAGAAAAGCTTGCAGAACAAGGCATTGATGAAGACACAGAGGTGCGTCAATTCTTATGGAGTGAGGCAGTAGGAAAAGAACTTCCAAGTGAAAAATCAGCATTAGATGCTGCAATTTTTTACTACCAAGAGGCACTCAATCTGTTTGCTTTGTCTTCAGCAGACGCCGCAGAGTATGTAGATACTCTGGGAGTAAAAGATGACGAACGTTACTTTCATCTCATCGAGATGATCCCGTACGCTGACCCTTTTTCATATCAAGAATTCTTACAGACCTGTACTGAACAAGCACAGCCAGAGCACTGTCGAGCTTTCCTGAGACTGACCGCGAAGAGACTTGGATTTACGGAGCTCACAGACAGTGATCTCGATCTTATTGCGCAGCAGTTTCCGCTTGAATCAGAGAATCACCTGCTGGAAATTCACAAGGGTAAACCAATTGGCTTGGGCTTTATTTTCAACCAATACTTGCAGTACATCAAACCAGATGTGGTTGCTGTTCAAGAGGAAGAAGTTGCTCCAGATCTTTTCAATAAAGGCAGACTTCCTAACTTTAGAAGTGAAGAATACACCGCACTGTTACCAAAGCTTTTGGAGTGGGCACGTGTGCAAGTTGAGCAACGTGGACGCAACCGTGGTGTGACCATCTCTGTAGACAAGAGCGCCCTGATTCCTAATGCCATCGTCGATCTTGTTCTAAATGGTATTAAAATTTACGAAGATAACTTCGCTAGTATTCTGAATCCTGTTATCACTGGAAACGGTATGGAGTGGTCAGTCGCAGACATGCAAGTGATGGCAGTTGTTATAGAGTATGAAACACGCCGTTGGGGCGGTGGTGGAATTAAAGACAACACCCGTCAACGCTTTATCTCTGACCTCAAAGCGCTCTCCAAGCGCCTATAATGTGGGTCTTTGAGGCTCTCATAGTTCAACGGATAGAATAGAAGTTTCCGAAACTTCCGATGTGGGTTCGATTCCCCCTGAGAGCACAAAAAACCCGCTGAGAATTTCTTCATCAACGGGTTTCAAATTCACGTTAGTAAACTTATTTTTTTCGTTCAAAGTCAGCGTAGACGACTTCTTCTATAACAGATTTGTACTCGACGAGTTCATCTTCACCAAACACAATTCCAACTTCTCGCTTGGCGTCAGCTTCACTTGAAGAGGCATGAATTAAGTTCAGCTGTTGACTCATACTAAAGTCACCACGAATGGATCCAGCTTCAGCGTCACGACCAGAAGTGGTTCCGACCAGTTTGCGGATGGTTGCGATGGCATCAATGCCTTCCCAAGCCATAGCCACAATTGGCATCGAGCCCATGAATGACTTCAAGTCTTTGAAGAATCCTTTGTCTTTGTGCTCCACGTACCACTCACTCAGTTGTGCGTCGTTCAGGTAGGTCATTTTCAGACCAATTAACTTTAAACCTTTACGCTCAAAACGAGAAATGATCTCACCGATCAATCCACGTTGTAAGCCATCTGGCTTGACTAAAACGGCGCTGCGTTGCATTGCCATACTTGCCTCCTTCACTCTTGTGAGCGAACTACTTTTAATTTCTTCGACGAACCGATCACCACCACCGACTGATTATGCTGCCTCGATAGCTTTTTCAAAAAGCGACTGATCCTTGAATGGACCAATCACTGCAAAACGAAGCTTTTCTTTAATTAAAATTTCTTGAGCGAGGTGGTTCACTTCTTCTAGCGTGACGGCCATGTACTTTTTCAGAAGCTCGTCTGGTGTTTCGATTTCACTAAGTAACAGTTGCTTCATTCCAAAGTACTGCGCCACACTTTCGCTGTCTTCGAGATCCAAGATAAATTTTCCGGTGATGTAATCTTTAGCTCGTTGAAGTTCTGCTGCAGTTACTGGTTTTGTCCCTTTACCCAGTGCAAAGTACTCTGCCAAAGTCACTGTAACGGCTTCTTCCACCCGTTTGGGATCAACTCCTGCCGAACCACCAAAGAGTCCAACATCGTGGTAAAAATCGGCATCAGAATGGACGTAGTAACATAATCCGCGCTTCTCACGAACCTCAGTGAACAACCGTGAGCTCATGTTTCCACCTAAGACCACGTTTAACAATGAAAGTGCTGGACGACGCTCGTCACCACGTTTGAGTGCGGGGAAACCAAGCACAAAGTGCGCCTGTTCAGTCGGACGATGCACGACCAGCAGCTTATCGTCAGTCATTGGATTGTTCCCTAAGTGCTCTGCGGCCTTTTCAGATCGGCGAGCAGTTGCATCACCCTTTTTGAAAAGTTGATCAACTTTTTCTAGTAAAGAGGGCTCTTGGATCACACGGTCATCACCAGATAGAATGAGTACAATATTACCTCGACCGTACCAGTTGTGTAGGTGTTGTTTGAAATCTTCAGAGGTGAACCCAGAGACCGTCTCTTTCGTCCCAATAATGTCGTGTCCCAGTGATTCTTTGATGTATACCAGCTGTTCAAATCGCTCGGCAATGTGGCTGGAAGGCATATCTGCGTACATGTTAATTTCTTCAATGATCACACCCTTTTCGCGATCAATGTCATCTTGCAAAAGCTTTGGTGTAAGTAACATATCGGATACCACATCCATCGCTAACTCTAAACCTTTACTGGCTGCCTTCACGTAGTAGCCCGTGTACTCTTTGCTGGTAAACGCATTGAACTTTGCACCGATCGCATCCACTGCGGCAGCAAGAGTTTGTGCTTCTGGATAATTTTCCGTTCCTTTAAAGACCATGTGCTCTAAAAAGTGTGAGATTCCCCATAAGCGTGGCTCTTCAAAGCGAGAACCCACATTAACTAGCGCCAAGACAGTGACTGATTGCACAGCTGGCATCGGAACTCTGATTACTGTTAATCCGGAGGGAAGGACATCTTTTGTGTATGAAATCATGTGCCGTATTGTAACCTAGCTTCTACATTCGCTCGACTGTCTGAATACCGAGAAGTCGAAGTCCATGTTGAATCGTCTGAGCTACACCTTTTGCTAATTGAGCCCGTAGTTCTTGAAGTTCTTTTGTTTCAGCTTGAAGAATTGGAGCTTGATGATAAAAACTATTAAAGTCTTGCGCTAGGCTGAACAGATACGTACACATATGGTGTGGTGAAAAGTCTTGCGCTGCTCGATGGACAGTACTTGGATACTGAATTAATTTGCGGGCAAGTTGACGCTCTAGATCAGTGGCCCCCTGTGGGAATGAGCCTGTTACATTTAACGCAACTGGCTGCTCCAGCTTTCGTAAGATAGATGCGCAACGAGCATAGGCATACTGCATGTACGGACCTGAGTTGCCTTCCATACTTAAAATTTCTTCCCAATTAAAAACAACGTCAAGGTGAGCACTGCGTTTTAGATCATTCCACTTGAGTGCTCCAATTCCAATTTCCTCTGCTCCCTCTGCCCGTGTCACCACTTCATCGAGTACGTCGTTCAGCCAAATAGTATTTCCCTTACGTGTCGACATCTTTTTATCTTGGAAACGATAGAGACCGTGCTTCACATGCACCCGCTGTCCCGGCTTGAACCAGCCAAGTAAGGACTCCACTGCATAGAGTTGCTGGAAGTATTCCGACTGCTCTGCTCCAACTTCATTGATAATCAGTGGATGGTTTCCATATCGCTCCACGTTTTCTTTACGAAACTTGTCAGTAGCGAGATCACGAGTAGCGTACAAGGTAGCGCCATCTTTTTTGATAATCATCAAGGGTGGTAACTTTTGTTCTTCTAAAAAGACCAGCTGAGCGCCTTCACTCTCTTGAAGTAAGTGTTTTTCTTTTAGTTCTGTAATAACCGGGCCCATTTTGTTTTCAAAAAACGACTCGCCATAGCCTTTGCCATCGTTTTCAGTGAAGTGCACACCGAGACGTTGGTAAATGCGTTGAAACTCTTTCAAAGACCAGTCAATGCACTTTTGCCAAATTCGACGTGCTTCTGGGTCTCCATCTTCGAGTTTTTTGAACCACTGCCTGGCTTGTTCGTCAATTTCTGGCTGAGTCTCAGCTAAAGCATGGAACTCTACATACAGCTGTACCAGCTTTTTCACCGGCTCTTCGGATTGATCAATGATCTCTTCGTTCGTTTTTGCACCAGTGGGATCTAGCGGAATGTTGAGGAAAGCATAAATTTGTTTTCCAAACTGCGTTCCCCAGTCACCTAAGTGATTGTCTCTATAGACTTTCCAGCCCGTCGCTTCTAAGAGATTGGCAACGGCAGCGCCGATGATGGTTGAGCGTAAGTGTCCGATAGTAAAAGGTTTGGCGATGTTGGCTGATGAGTACTCGACAATAGCAGTATCAAGCTCTGGACTGTGAGTGTTCAAGACACTCCAATCTTCTTGAAGGACCTGAGACAAGTACTTGAGTAATGGAGTATCAGCAAGTTTGAAGTTAATGAATCCGGGTCCGGCAACCGAAATCTCTTTAACGAAGTCCTCGGCAACTTGTTGATGAAGCTCACTGACAATCTCTTCAGCAAGCTGACGTGGATTTCTGAACTTCTCCTTCATTTCAGGTGGCAACTGGGTAAAAAGCACCATCGCTGCATTGGAACTGTAGTCTCCATGGCTAGGATCTGCAGGACGTTCCAAAACCGGCTTAACACCAGGAAGCTGGCAGACAGTAGCAATTGCCGTAGATAAGTGGTCAGTGATTTGGAGAAGTGGTGACTTCATGTCGAGGTATTGTACTCTGTAAAAATAGCGAAAAAAAGGCAAATATTTCTGAGTACACTCTGTCCATTTTGCATATTAGTGATTTGCATTAATATGCTGTTTTTAAGATATAAATTTTATACTCAATATCGACGTTTTATACAATATGGAATTTTCATCATTGACCACACTAGCCGGCTCCTTTCCCAGTGTATTTGCATCTGGAGATCACCTGATTCGGGTATTGTTCTCTACTACTAAATTGCCTATTGCGGCCGATCTAAAAGAGTTGTAAAAATGTTATAAACTGCTCTTTAACAAATAAGACCCAAAAATAGTGAAATGATCATTTGTTTCTCATTTTTTGCGCTGAGTTCTCCATTGGAATGTAGACCCGTTACTCACCCACTCGATGTCGCCGTCTCTATCTGTTCGATAAATTTTTGAACGAATGATGGCCAATCTGTCCATGACCTCAAGATGAGGGTGCCCGTAACGATTATTCTTCCCAGCGCTGATGACTACATATTCGGGTCGTGTTAAGTTCAAAAAGGGTGGTGTCGTACTCGATTTAGAGCCATGATGCCCCACTTTTAGTATGTTCACTCGACTTAACACTCGATGTGCAACAAGTGCCAATTCAGTTTCTTTCTCGATGTCGGCCATCAATAATGTTTTAAATCGACCGACCTCAAGAAAAGCGCCTATAGATAGGTCATTTACGGACTTGTACTTAGCCTCTTGAAGGCGGAAAGTATCCGATAACTGTGTTTCGGTAATCTGCCCAGTGAAGAGTTGTAGAGTCCCTATCTCTTCTCGAGGTGCGATGATTGTAAGCTTGAGCTTACCCGGCAGTTCAACGTATTGACCAGCATGACCGAGATAGACTCGAGTTCCTCGAGAGAGCAACTCGATAACCGCTTCTCTGAACTCAGAAAAGTCTCGAGTAGACTTACCCACTCCAATCAAGAACAGATTAGAGACTGTATATTGACGAAAAACGGCTGGAAATCCACCGATATGATCACTGTCAGGGTGTGTAGCAATCACCATTTCGATGTTGTTGTCACCAGGCGGAAAGTGCCTAGCGAGACAGTCTGTTACAGATTGATCAGGTCCACTATCGATTAAAATCTCGGTATAACGGTAGATCAATAGAATACTGTCCCCTTGTCCAACATCACAAAAGATTAGGTGAACCTGATCGTCTGGCCACCGACTCAACAGTCGTGTGCCTACCAGGATCAGCACAAATGCCACCCCTCCGATAAGAAACATAGCTTTTAATAGCGACATAGCAGCTTCTCCGTTCCGGTTTTAGCTTTTTTACTAGTTAACAGTTGTCCAATAACTATCAAAACAGCTAAGAAGTAGATCAAAAAGAAGCATTCAGTCTGGATTTGAGTAAGTTTAAGCAGAAACTCATCATTCTTCCCAATCAATGTGGTAATGAAGATAAATAATTGAGAAAAAAGAACGGTGATGTTCCCTACAATGAATGCCAAAAGTGAAAATTGCAGGATACTGCTTAAAAGCGTCACTAAAGTAGTTGCAATAAGTATTGGAACCAACCAAATTATGGCAACATTACTGACAACAGCCAAAATTGACAATTCGTGAAAATAATAAATGATAATTGGCAGAGTAAAGAACTGGATTGCTAATGTTGTAAAAAACGTGACACGAATCCAGTTTCGGATTTGTTTCGTAGAAAGAGCCACTCCAGATACAACTCGAGTAAATTTAGCACTCGTGGTGTTCTGTTGATAACACTTCCCTTTTAGACCCTTGATTGACTGATCAAGATAATCTTGAGATTTATCGGGGAAGAGTTCGGTAGCGCTTAAGAGGCCTAAACTGGCTGCCACAGATAACTGAAACGAGAGATTCTTGAGGTAATCTGCGGAAATAAAAATCATTACTGCACAGGTAATCACCAATAGCCACATCTGGGACGTCTTTCTTTTCCAAAGAGAGCTTCCTAAGAGCGCGAGTACTGCAGTAACTGATGCCCGTAATAAAGGGGCTGTACAGCCCGCTACAGAAATATATCCAGCCACAGTAATGCAGAAGAATATGGCTGTGAAAACAGATCCGAACTTAGACCGAAGATAAGACGAGTTGATCAAGAGAAAAAGCGAAACATTAGAGCCAGAGGCTGAGAGCACATGACTCACTCCGGCTGTTCGAACTTGATTCATGAATGATCTAGACAGGTTTTCCCCTCCTCCGAAGACCAAGCCCATGACAAGGCTTGTAGCTTCCCCTGTCAGGTATGGCTGGAGTAAAACACGGAAATACTCCCTCCGCAGATCAGCAGAGCACATGAATTCAAGCGCTTGAAGAAAGCCCAAATCACTATTGTGCATAAAAACAGGTTTTATTTGTTTAGTCAATACATTTTTACTCAAAACCCCTTTGTCAGAGGAGAGGTCTTATTTGCTATATCCCACCAAACTCTTACACTCGCATCGAGTGTGAAAACTTTTTGATATTTCTTCAGAACTTTCGTCGTGATTGGTTATTTGCCACTACCTTCGCCTTTACTTCTTTCTTTTATTCTTGCAGTTATTTTTCACGCTCCACTCATTCTATCCGCATTACCAGATCAGATCTGGTGCTTTTATATTAACGCAGTTGCCCGTGTAATATTTACTACTCCATTTGTATCAATTCAAACCTAAAGTTTTATCAATTCCATCAACTTTGTCGTCTGCTCTTCAGAAAAAGGGTTCTTTGTGAAGAATTCATTGAGGGATTTGTACGGCCTTGCAGCATGGATATTCGAAGCTTTTTTCTCTCCGATGTGCGGTAGTTCCTCAAGTTCTTTTAGTGTGGCTGTATTTACTGAGACTTTTGTATCTATAGAAAGGTTTTCTACAACTAGACTTCCCTCAAGAGGAAGCTCGGTGTTTCCGGTCTTTGTATCTACATCTGGGATTGGTGTTACAGACAGAACCAACTCTCCGTTTTGCGAGCCTTGTGACGGAAAAAGAATAAGAACAAAAGAGGTAATTACACCAATTACACCTAGAGAACCAACAGCTAGCATGATTTGGGTGGATCGTTTACGTGGTAGCTTCTCGATAACAGAGAACAAAAAGGAGCCTGACATACTTGGAATATATGCCCGACTCCTTTCAAGAACTGTAGCTCGTAGTAGCTTGAGTCTACTTGACTACCAAGTTGACTACTTTGCCCGCAACATAGATTTCTTTAACAATTGTTTTTCCCTCAATCCACTTTGTTACTTGAGGTGATTTCTTCGCCTGATCAATTACCGCAGCTTGATCACTAATAAGATTACTCGAGACCACCATGTCTCCGCGCAGCTTACCATTAACCTGAATGATGACAGTCATGTTCTCTGCAATTAATAAGTTTGGGTCATACTTTGGCCATTCTTCGTAATGAACACTTTCCTTGAGGTTCTTAGCACTCGATTTCAGCGAGTGATAGATATCCTCACTGAGGAAAGGTGCGAACGGAGCAATCATTTTCACAAATGCATTCGTGTTTTCTGCATTTAAGCCAAGTTTCGCCTTTTTTACGCTCTCTTCCCACTCATTTACAAAGATCATCAATGCAGCAATTGCTGTATTAAATTTGAGTTCTGGAATGTCTTCACTCACTTTTTTGATCGTGGCATGCAGCTTTCTGATCAGATCTGACGACTCTTCGGTCGTTACACCGTTCTGTGAGAGTTGATAAATACGCTGTAAGAACCGATAGGTCCCAATCACACTTCCGGTATCCCAAGGCTTATCACTTTCTAACGGACCCATAAACATTTCATAGACTCTGAGCGTGTCAGCGCCATACTTCTCGATAATTTCATCAGGAGTGATGACGTTTCCTTTGCTCTTACTCATCTTCTTCCCGTCTGGTCCCAGAATCATCCCTTGATGTCTCATTTTCAGGAATGGCTCATCAAAGCTTAAGTACCCCTCATCTCGCAGGAACTTGGTGAAAAAGCGTGAATACAGTAGGTGAAGAACAATGTGCTCTGGCCCAATCAAGTACAAGTCCACCGGCAATAACTTGTTCATCTTCTCTTTGTCTGCAAACTTGAGTTCATTTCTAGAGTCTGTATATCTCAAGTAGTACCAGCTCGAGTCCACAAATGTGTCCATGGTGTCACACTCTGGAGTCCAGCCTTTGCCATAGAGTCGCTCAGTTCGTTCAAAAAACTCTTTGGAGCTCTTGAGTGGTGACTCACCGGTTGGCTTAAAATCGACATCTGTTGGTAATGTCCAAGGCAAGTGCTCTTCCTTTACTTGATGTGGGTTGCCCTCCGGATCGTAAACAATTGGAATGGGTGCTCCCCAGTATCTTTGTCGGGAGATAAGCCAATCACGGAGCTTGTAACTAATCTTCCGCTTGCCCCAGCCTTTTTCTTCGAGATGGTCCATCATCTTTTCCGTAGCTACATGAATCTCTAAACCATCGAGAAACTCAGAGTTCACCATGACCCCTGCATCCTCTTGGACTTGATCCGCTCGTGTAATTTCTGAAGCATCGTTGTCTTCACCAGCGACTACTCTCTTTACTGGAATATCAAACGTCTGAGCGAACTGAAAGTCTCTCATGTCATGACCTGGGACACCAACCACACCACCAGTTCCAAAACCGGATAAGACAAAGTCGGAGATCCACACTGGCAGCTCTTCACCATTTAGCCTGTTAACCGCGTAAAGACCGGTAAAAACGCCAGTCTTTACCTTTCCCTCAGCCAATCTATCTAACTCAGTTTTTTGACTTGTTTGTTGAACATAGCGAGTCAGCTTAGGAATTTGTTTTTCTTGATCGGCTGTAAGTGTAATCTTTTTCTCGAGAATCTCTTTTACTAATGGGTGCTCTGGAGCCAATACTAAAAAGGTAGCACCAAAGTTTGTGTCTGGTCTGGTGGTAAAACAAACGATTTCTTTATCTAGCCCAACAACTGGGTAGGAAATCTCGATGCCACTCTTCTTGCCAATCCAGTGGAGCTGCTGCTCTTTGGTAGGTTTTGGCCAGTTTACTTTATCGAGTCCAGAAATGAGCTCTTCGGAGTACTCAGTAATCTTAAAGTACCACTGCTCCAGATCTTTCTGAATAACTTGAGTGCCACAACGCTCACATTTGCCGTTTACCACTTGCTCATTGGCAAGAACTGTCTGATCTTGAGGACACCAGTTCACCATGCCCACACCTCTGTAGGCTAGGCCTTTTTTATACAGCTGTAAGAATAACCACTGAGTCCATCTGTAGTAGCCTGGATGATTTGTTGCTAACTCGTTTGCCCAGTCATAGGAAATGCCGAGCCGCTTGATTTGACGTCGGAATGTGTGAATCGCGTTCTTGGTGGTGGTCACAGGTGGGACCCCTGTTTTTACCGCGTAGTTCTCCGCAGGTAAGCCAAACGCATCCCAGCCTACAGGAAAGAAGACGTGTTTCCCGTTCATCCGTTTGTAGCGAGCGAGTATATCGAGAGCAGTTTTTGATTCAACGTGACCAACATGCAGCCCTGAACCTGATGGATAAGCAAAGGCAAAAAGCAGGTACTCTTTCTCCTTGCCTTCTGGAACAACGTCCCCTTGTTGGAAAAATGAGCGTTCCTCCCAAAAGCTTTGCCACTTCGTTTCGGAAGCATTGTGGTCGTAGATCGATTTCATAAAGTCTCCTAAATACTAAAAAATCCCCTTTAGGGGGATTCGGCAGAACAACCTATCCCCTTATGTTAAAGCAAAGGAAGAAGAAACGCTGAGTGTACTGTTTGGCTGTTCATGTCAAAAGTGAGTATATCATTGTTTTTCCCAAATCCTATTCGTGCAAAACTTATGCCACTGAGTCAATCTATTCTTGGGTAAATTGTTACTATTAACGTAATATGTATAAGTAATTATAAAAGCATCAATATTGCTGCATAATCCCGTATCTTCGCGGGGGATATTCACGCATTATCGCAGCTCTATTCACGCATAATCTGGCTCATTCATTATCGCATTACCGCTACTACAAGTATTAAGAGATCAATTGGGGTCTTGGGTATGTTGGTTGCTGGTTTTTTTCATCAAGAACGAAGATTTGCTTCAATAAATGCCCTGATTTTTCATGCATATTCACGAATAGCCAAGAGAATACCCGGATAACCTTCTATCTATACTGACTATTCATGGTCTCCAGGCTTGTGAGCGGCATAAAATCAGGCGTATTCCCGCATCAGATCACATCTAGAGCACTCGACAGAGCCTAGTGGCAGATCCTTGTCCAGATCTTCATATTGCGAAGTCAATCCGAATTTTAAAGTAAAAAGGATTGACTGATAAACCTAAATTTATATATATATTAGCTAGCAGTCTTTATATTGTATTGCTAACTTTACTCGAGTACAGAGTGTCACCCCATATAGGGATCGTCCAAATAGCATTTAAATTGCATGAAAATCCATAATTCTTTATTTTCGGTTAGATCTACGGTGATGCAACTAAACAGTAGCTCAGAGCTAACTTTATCTCTCTCCTTAGCTCTTCACTGCTTCACGAGCTCACACTGCTTAAGTTCAAAAAGCACGGGATATATTAACGGTATCAATCACCTCATCAGCAACAAGTCGTATAGAGCACTAGAACTGGTTGTGGACAACTCAATTCGTTCTAAATGATTATCGCTAGCCTACTTTTTCCACAAATGTGGGAAAACCAATGGACTGAATGCACAATTTGACGTTATTTCCATGTAAGCGAGTACTTCTCAAAACGGCATAAACGGTCATTTCCCCAGATCTAGGTGTAAAATTTTGACACTTCGCCCCCTATTCCAGCAGCAGTAAGCGGTGATTTAAGGTCAGTAATTTTGACGTTTTTTATCCACTTTCCGAAGATAAGGCATATGTGCATTTTCATTTTCCGGACGACTATCAGTAATTGTTAGGAGTTTGCCCGTTCATGGCATTTTGCTCGCTCACATAAGTTCTTCAAGTTATGGGCCTGTTTAGTTAAACGCAACTCATTTGTATTTATTTCCGAGAGAATAAGTGTGGTAGTTTGACAACACTGACCCGATCCAATCATCATGTTGTCGTCGATGACTTTGTCAAATTCGACCATTGTCAAAGCAGCAATCCGATCAGACCCAACGACTTTACCCAGATATGATTATCTAAATCAATTGTTGCGCGTACTTTAGATGTTTTGGAAATTAGTGAAGAAACTCACGAAGCTGGTGTTGAAGCTCGTCTAAGCCCTGCCGAGTGAGTGAGCTAAATGCCACAATTTCGACCTTATGGGAAGCAAATGTATCTTTGATTCGTTCTTGAAGCTCAGCGTCGTAGAGCTCTGCTTTAGAAAGACTTACCACGATCGATTTTTCTATAAGAGACTCGTCGTAGTCCTTCAGTTCTTTTTTCAGGACCTCAAACTGTTGCCACAACATATCTGCTTTGTCGTTGGTCGCCACGTCTTCGTCAAAGATGACAGATTCCTCAAGGGAAAGGACGTACAAGAGTGCTTTACAAGCTTGAACATGTCGTAAAAAGTCGTAACCAAGACCTTTACCGTGACTAGCTCCTTCGATAATTCCGGGAATATCTGCCAGGACAATATCTCTTCCGCCAGCCTCTTCACTGAACATAACACCTAAGTTTGGTTCTAAAGTGGTAAATGGATAGTTAGCAATTTTTGGATTTGCTCGAGTAATCACTGATAACAACGTACTTTTGCCAGCATTTGGATATCCTACCAAGCCCACATCGGCAATCAGACGAAGCTCGAGAATCACTTCTCGACGCTCTCCAGGAATTCCGTACTCAGCAATAACAGGAGTTGTGTTGGTCGAACCTTTAAAGAGGTTGTTGCCTTTGCCACCCTCGCCACCTTTGGCAATCAGGACTTCTTCACCCTCCTCGAGCAGTTCCACCAAGAACAGTTTGTTCATGTCTTGAAGGCGTTGATTACGAAGAGATGTGGAACGTTGAACGACGGTTTCGTGAGACTCGGTCTGCTCGTCATTAGTAATGACCGCTTCTCGCTCTTCGTTTGGCTTCACGGGCTCGAGCTCATCTGGAACGATCGGCTCTACTCGACCACCCTTAACAGAAAGAGTCAAAATCTGATGCTTAATGTTTGGTTCAGCTTGTGCCTCGGAACGATGGAAACGACGACGTATGCGACTGACTCGATTGTCAGCCAACAGCCAGACGCGTGTTCCCACTGGAACTTCTAAGTGAAGATCTTGTCCGTGTGCACCGATTTGATTTTTCGCACCACCAGGTTCACCTGACTTTGCGACAAACTCTTTGACACCAGCGTAGTGTTGAAGTGAGTTAAGACCCCGAGTAGCTTTGAGATAAATGTTGCCACCATAGCCACCATTTCCACCATCTGGTCCACCTTTGGCAATAAATTTTTCGCGACGGAAAGAAACACGGCCGTTTCCGCCATCACCTGCAAATAATCGTAATTGAACGAGGTCAAACATCTTGAGACGGATTGTACCATCTAAAAGCACTATAAAAACCGTAGAAAGCCTGGTATAATTCCTCCCTTGGCCTGCTTACTGTTATCCAAGCCTCCACATATAAGAAAACCTATGACTCAAAACACTTCAAAAACCAACGATATTCGTAATGTGGCTATCATCGCCCACGTCGACCACGGCAAAACAACTATGGTGGACTGGATGTTGAAGCAAACTCATACTTTCCGTGACAACCAAGCGGAAATGGGTCAAACAACCATTATGGACTCAAATGACCTCGAGCGCGAAAAAGGCATTACCATTTTGGCTAAAAACACCTCTGTCGATTACTTCTCCAAGAAACACGACCAGATTTTCAAGATCAACATTATTGACACACCAGGCCACGCTGATTTTGCTGGCGAAGTAGAACGAGTTCTTGGTATGGCCGATGGTGCAGTTTTGCTGGTAGATGCCGCTGAAGGTCCACTTCCACAGACCAAGTTTGTGCTGAAACGTGCAATTTCCCTTGGTTTAAAGATCATGGTGCTGATTAACAAGATCGATAAACCACATGCGAACGTCGCTGGTACCTTGGCTCAGATTGAAGACCTGTTCTTAAACAACACTGATGACTTAACATACCTAGACTTCCCAACTATTTACGCCATTGGTCTTCAAGGTAAAGCTTGGGATCACTTGCCAACCGCTGAAGAAATTGCTGCTCCTACAGACTTAACGGCGTTATTCGAGAAAATTATCGACTTCTTACCATCCGCTCGTGGCAACGACGACGAACCATTTCAAATGTTGATCTCAACCCTCGAAGCTGACGCGTACTTAGGCAAGCTTTGTAACGGTCGAGTGAAGCGCGGTACCTTAAGTTTAGGTGAGCGAGTAACTGTTATTGATCAAGACAACGGAAACTATGGCACTTATCGAGTAGAAAAGTTGTTCACTACTCATGGCCTTGAAAGAGTCGTCGCTGAAAAAGTCATCAGTGGAGACATCGTCTCGATCGCCGGTATTAAAGAGCTGACTATTGGTCAAACCGTCTGTCACCCAGATCACCTCGAAGCACTGGACTCTGCCCAGATTACTGAGCCAACACTTAAAATCACCATTGGACCAAACACTTCTCCATTCGCCGGACGTGAAGGAAAGTTCTTAACTTCTCGCCAGATTCACGAGCGCTTAATGCGCGAGCGCGAAACCAATCTTGGTCTTCGCATCGAGCAACAAAGTGACTCATTTGGCTTTGAAGTGGCCGGACGTGGTGAACTCCACCTCGCTGTCTTGATTGAAACCATGCGTCGCGAAGGCTATGAGCTTGAGGTCAGTAAACCTCAAGTCATCTTCAAAGAAGTTGAGGGTAAAAAGCTTGAGCCATACACTGAAGTTACCGTCGATATTCCTAATGAGTTCGTTGGTACAGTAAACTCTGAGTTCTCTCGTCGTCGAGCTGTGCTCATGGAACATCAAGACAACGGCAAAGGCGAAACTCGTCTCATTTTCGAGATCAGTGAAGCAAACTTGCTCGGTACTCGAACTGTCTTAATGACTGAAACTCGAGGCACTATCATCATGAACAGTATCTCCCTCGGGTATCGCGATGTGGGTGGCGCATACCAGCTGCTTCGCAACGGTGTTTTAGTTTCCTCTGACACTGGTAAGAGTGCTACCTACGGCCTGGATAATGCACAAGAACGCGGTTCTTTATTCGTTGGTGTAGGTGAAGATGTCTATGAAGGTATGATTGTTGGCTTAAACTCCCGCGATCAAGACATGGATGTGAGTGTCACCAAAGTAAAGAAGAGTACCAACGTTCGCTCAGCCAACAAAGACATGGGTGTGCAGTTGACTCCTCCAATCAAGTACTCACTGGAACAGTGTTTGGACTTCTTGGAAGATGACGAGCTCTTAGAGATCGTTCCTTCAGCACTTCGCTTACGCAAACGATTCTTACGCAAGCAAGAGCGAGAAAAAATGAAGCGCAAGTAAGTTCCCGCTTTGAGAAAAGCGTAAAATAGAAATGAGAAAGCTGCCGAAAGGCAGCTTTTTGGTTGAGAGCTTGAGAGACCTTGCGGGCTATTACTTCAAGTAATTTCCTGGGTTTTCTAACACACCGCCGCGACGCACTTCAAAGTGCAAGTGAACACCCGTTGAACGTCCGGTGCTTCCCATCTGTCCAATGACATTGCCACGTGCCACTTGTTGACCAAGTCGCACTTGAATCAAACTTTGGTGGCCATACAGCGTCATAAAGCCGTTGCCATGATCAATGATGGTGCGGTTACCATAGCCTGAGAAGTCCCAGCCTGATGCAACCACGGTGCCACTATCGGCTGCGAGGATCGCGCCCCCACTTAAGTTGGCGATGTCGAACGCTTTGTGGTAGAAACTGTAGCCTTGAGTAATACGTCCTGAAGCCGGCCAGATAAATGAGCCCACCGCACTCACGGAACCTGCGTCTGGGGTCAATACATTCGCAAACGCCGCTCTCGAAACTGTTGCCTTTTCCTCTGGTTTGATACCATCTGGAATCAACAAGGTCTGTCCAATGGCTAGTTCGAAGGTTTCAGAATTTTTAAACTCATTAAACGGATAGTTCACAATTTTCTGGGCATCCGCTGCTTCCGAACCAAGACCAAACTTCTTGGCCAATGTATAAATTGTTTCTCCACGAGCTACCTTTACCCGCAAACCATCAATTGGCAGAATTCGAAGTTCTTGGCCAGGCTTAAGCTTGGTGTTCTTATCAAGATTATTTTCCCAGGTAATGGTCTCAACTCTATCTAAGTTGTAGAGCTTAGCTATTGAAGAGAGGGTTTCACCTTCCTGCACACGGTGAATATGAATTTCACCTCCACGGAAAGCACGGACTTCTTCCGACTGAATTGTGGAGAGGTCTTCCCCGTAAGCTTGGACGACATTAAGCACACCAGACGAGCCTGCTTGGCTTGGATCATCGCTGTGACGTGTTTGATCTAAGATGAGCGGACCAAACGTAATCACCACAAAAATAAGGGTAATGGTCCCGAAGTGCATCAGTGGGCGACTGTACTTGCCACGCTGCTTATACAGCGGAGCAACCACCAGATCTTTCCCAGATTCGAACTTGGAAAACCAGTGATATCCGCGACGGCGAATGTACTTATACAGAAAACCAAAGTACTCACCTACCTCAGTAAAAAAATCACTGAAGCGAGAGGGTTGGCTGGTGCGATGGGCGTTTTCCCACTTGGGCAAGCCCAGAGTAAATCTCGGCATATTCCGGGAGTAAAGTATACCAAAAGAAGACTACTTTAGCCTTCTTTAAGTGAAGCCAAAAACTCTTTGTTGGTAGAAGTGCGCTTCATACGATCGAGGATCGTTTGGGTACGCTGTTCTTTGTCTACCATATCAAGCATACGCTGTAATGTCAGCACAGATTGATAGGTCATTGGGTCAATGAGGAGGTCGTCTCGGCGTGTACCGGAACGTTGGACGTCAATTGCTGGATAGATACGTCTCTCGGCTAAACGACGATCTAGATGCACTTCTTGGTTGCCAGTTCCCTTGAACTCTTCGTAGACCAAGTCGTCCATTCTCGAGCCAGTATCCACCAAACAGGTAGCGATAATGGTTAAAGAACCACCAACTTCAAAGTTACGGGCGGCACCAAAGAACTTCTTTGGTGGGAACAAAGCTGCAGGGTCAAATCCACCAGATAGGGTTCGGCCAGAAGTTGGAATAGATAAGTTGTAGGCACGAGCCAAACGGGTAATTGAGTCAAGCAAGATGACGACATCTTGGCCACTCTCTACCAAACGCTTTGCTCTCTCGAGAGCAATCTCTGCTACTCTGCATTGATCTTCAGCACTCTCGTCAAAGTTACTTGCGGCGACTTCGCCTTTACCTTTGGTAATGCGCTCGATATGACGACGGAAATCAGTCACTTCTTCAGGACGCTCACCCACCAAGACTGCCATCAGATGAATCTCTGGGTAGTTGGCGGCAATACCTGTGGCTAACTGCATCAAAAGGGTCGTTTTTCCGGCTTTTGGAGGAGAAACGATCAAACTACGCTGTCCCCGACCAATAGGCGCTACCATGTCAATCACGCGGGTAGCCAGAGGTTCTTCTCCGGTTTCCATCTTCAGTTGTTGATTTGGATAGACAGGAGTTAGAGTCTGGAAGCGAACGCGGTCTAGCATCTTCTCTGGCGATTCACCGTTCACGGTGTCTACTTTGAGAAGTCCCCAATATCTCTCGTTCTCTTTTGGAGCACGAGCAGGACCAGAAACCACGTCACCAGGACGGAGCTTCAGTCTGCGGATTTGAGAAGTGGAAATATACGCATCACCTTCAGAAGGTGAAAAGTTGGCACGTAAAACGCCGTGACCATCAAGTGACGTGTCTAAGAAGCCAGTGACTTGAGAGGAAGGCTCGTCTGATTTGGAACTGCCATAGCCGTTTCCATTTTGAGAGTCATCTCTATCTCGATCTCTATCACGATCACGATCGTCATTGTTATTTGAGGAGCTTCTTGAGTAGCCGCCACGGGAACGACCGACAAATGCGGTTCTTCGAGGACGTACTGGTTCGACAGGGATGTCTTTCATCACCTTTTCTTCTACTTTCTCGACTTTTTCGACTTTTTCTTTTTCAGGGGTTTTACCGACGACGTCGGCAGCGTTTAGCTGTGTGGACATATATGGAAACTGTTGATTATTTAACTACTAAAAGGATTTTCACAACGTATGGGGAAAATTTGTTATGCCGGTATTATCTCGAGAACAGCCTCAAAAGTCAAATGTCTATTTATACTCGAGGAGAATTTGCTTTCTGCAGTGCTATAAAGCTATTTGTCCGCTGACGGTGGCGGTAGCTGGAACTGGAGCTCTCTTGTCATCGTAATCCGAGTACTTGCTTGGATCTATTCGACGCGCATATCTGAAGTGACGAATGTCTGAGGTTAAAAACTTACAGGTATACAGAATTAAGTCAGCATTATAGTCGGTTATCTCTGTACCTTCTTCTCCGGCATAGATTTCATAAAGGTACTTTCGTTGATCAGAGATAACTTCCACGATGTCGCCCGGTTCTAGATCAGGCAGCAAGTAAAAGGAGTGATACTTCCAGTACTCACCTTGCCACCACCAGTTATAGCCAAAACGGTGCGCAGCCAAGATCATTGGCTCGGTGGCGACGCCTGGTTTCCCAAACTCAGGGACTCTCCACACGCCCTTGATCAAAGACTCTTCAGGTACTTCGCTTTCCAGAATTTCAGTGTTCACGCCAATTCGAGGAATAATTAGCCAGTTACCTTCTGGAAGGGTATCTTCTTGAGGTGGAAGCTGCGCTTCTCTCTGTTCTGCTACCGGAGGCGAAAATGTGCCGCCTAAAGGGGTTCCAGTCTCCTCTGTTTGGACAGGGACTACCTCATGGGTAAAGAAGCGGAAATAAAGAGTTGGGGCAAAAAGAATGACCAGGACACTAAAGCTGAGAACCATTAACCCTGCAAAAATGGCAGTACGCCACTTTCCAGATCGTTCAATGATACGAAGCTTGGGTGCCTGCTCAGTGACAAGATTTGTCTGGACCTCTACCGTTACAGGTTGCTCTTGAGGGCGAACAACCTCTGGGAAAGCAAAGGGAGATTTGACTTCATTACTTACAGGAACTGGCGCAGGAACGTACTTCTTCGCCAATCCATAAGCTTTAGAAACGAGTTTTTCTCGAGTTTGGGGGTTGCGAACTAAACGATTCGCTCGAGGTATAGGTTGGCCTAATAGACGCTGTCGGATGAACCGAAGTTGTCCGTCTAGTACGGCGCGTGACTTCTCTAAGTGCAGGCTTAGCATACACAGTTATTATACTATAAAAATAGTTATAGGACAATACTGGGAGTTAAAAAAAGGGGCTGATTGGAAGTTCGGATGCCTGCCCATTCGCCCGAACCTCCAACCAACCCCCTACCGATAGACTTGTGGATAGTTTATACCACAAAGATCTATTTTACATATTAACCAATTCTGTTACTATTTTCAAAGTACAGATTCGCTTCCATAACTGGAAGTTGGATATTCTCGAAAAAGCATTGTTATTTGGGTTCGTCCGCGGTAATAATGCTTTTTTGTTTCTCCTCGTTTTTTTCTCTTTTTCATTTCAATCCTCTTCTCAAACTTTTACATCTTCGAAGGTAGTACAGATCTTCTCGAAAAAGCAAAATAAAGTATAAGTTGGCGTGTCTACAAAGTCAACCTATAACTTACCACCTTCCTATTTTGATCATATCTCATAACATTAATAGTTTGCATTTAGATCTATAAATAATAAAGTTAATCACATTAAATTGCACTCGTCTTTCAATGTGCATAACTTCTTCATTCCCTGATTTTACTCTCAATGAGCTGATACGCGTGCAGAAAACATCCCCAAAGAGGGTGAGAATCATCTGTCTAAAACGAAAAAAACTAACTGAGTCGTAACTGCTTTAACAACGCTGCGACAGTTCCAGCGGTCTGCTTGGAAAGTATCGAGGTATATCCAAGTCGCTGGCACTCTTTGATGCGACGATCTGCATAGCTGACTTGTCTAATCTCACCGAGCAAACCCACCTCACCAATGAACACAGACTTGTCTGGAAGTGATACATTTTTATAAGAACTAGCAATCGCGACACATAAGGCAAGATCAATGGCAGGTTCCTGAACTGTAAATCCACCCGCGATGTTGACGAAAATATCGGTAGAGCCTAGTGGCAGTCTGGCGTGCTTTTGTAACACGGCGGCCAATACTTGGAGACGAGACAACTGCACCCCCCGCCCTACTCTTCTGGGCATAGCAAGTTGTGATTCCACTACCAAGGCTTGAACTTCAATTAATAATGGCCGCGTTCCTTCCATCACGCAGGCAATAGCCGAGCCCACGGCGTGTTGACCTTGTTCTGCAAGAAAGATCTGACTGGGATTGATTACTTCTGATAGCCCTACGTCATTTACCTGGAAAATTCCGACCTCATCAGTTGCCCCAAAACGGTTTTTTATAGCGCGAAGCAAACGTAGTTGACCAGTTCTTTCACCACTCAGCTCAAGTACGGCATCAACAATGTGTTCCAAAACTTTTGGACCGGCAATCTCCCCTTCTTTAGTGACGTGACCAACTAAAAAGATTGGAATGTGATATCTCTTCGCTATTTGCGTTAATCGATCAGCTCCCTCACGAAGCTGGCCAACCGAGCCAGCTGCTCCTGCTAAATCGTCTGTAGTGATCGACTGAATACTATCAACGATCACAATTGAGGGCTTTTGTTGTTCAATATAGGTTATGACCTGATCTACGTCTGTAGTAGTAAGGAACTTTAGTCGAGACGATAAAATTTTGAGTTTATCCTGTGCTTTTTTCTTGTCTTTTTTTTCATCCTCAAAACCGATAATTCGATTGATGCGTAGTGTTATCTGAGATGGGCTTTCCTCTCCAGCTACATAAAGAATTTGAGGGCACTGCTCTGCCATTTCTATCACCATCTGAGTAAGAAGCGTTGACTTTCCAATTCCTGGCTCTCCACCAATTAAAATGACCGCACCCGGAACCATTCCACCTGTTCGCTTTCCTTTTGCGGTGGTCATCCCTAGCACTCGGTCAAACTCACCAATCCCAGTAGTGATCCGGTCTTGCGGCAACGCCTTTTGATCAACGTCACCAAACTGGACAACAGCATCACTTCCCACGGGCTTTTGTTGACCACCAAGAGAATTTTTGCCTGCTTTACCAGGCTTCTCAATCACAGTTTCAACCAAGGTGTTCCACTGACCACAGTTAGGACACTGCCCCATCCACTTTGGGGAGTTCTCACCACATTGCTGACATACGTACGCTGTTGTTGGTTTTGCCATAGGCTTCGTTTTAGCAGCTTTGATCGAAAGAGGCTACTAGCTGATTCAACGACCACAAAATTTCAAATGAGTGCTAGTTGAAAAAGGTTGATTAGTACGACAATGAGAGAAGTTTTGAAGCATATCGACTGTGGGTGCCTTCACCTACTCCAACCAGCAAACCTTTGCCCACTAATCGTTTGAGAATGACATTCACATTTTGACGCGACACTCCAATCAAGCTGGCTAGTTCAGCGGCGCTGGCTTGTTGACGGCTATTCATCATTTCAAGAAGCTCTGTTTCGCGATCAGTGAGTTCAGTGATTTGATGCTTGGTGAGATCAACACTCCCTCCGCTGAGCATCAGTAAATCTTGGAAGGAACTATAGACGCTTTCTAATAAGCCTTTTGAGTAAAACTCAATCCACTCAGTGACCTCGAGCGTTTCGACTGCTTTACCGAGTAAATCGAAGTACCGTTCGCGGTTGGTGTAGAAATAGTACTCTGGGGATATTAACGGGAAGTTCTTTTCACCGCACATCTTCATGATTAATCGAGTGAGTGCTCGACTTAACCGTCCATTTCCGTCCGCATATGGATGAATCTCGGCCATCACATAGTGTGCCACCGCAGCCAGAACAATTGGGTTCACCGCTTCCCTTGCCTGGAAGTACCAAGAAAGAAATGCGTTCACTTGTCGTTCAATATCTTTGACCGATGTCTTTACCTTCAACGTAATCATTTGTTTGATGCCGTGTTCCCAAATCACTTTATCTACATATCCGTCAGTACTGCGAAAATGACGGCTACCTTCTTGTCTAGGCTGGCCAATCAGTGCCGAGTGTAAGGCTTCAATGTCATCAATCGTTAAATCAGTTGGAACTTCACTGCTTGTGGCCAGGTCCTTCATCAAGGATTTGTACTGGCGATACTCAGCAAGCGACTCCTCATCAAACACCTCTTTGCTTCGGCTAAAGCTTTGCTCTGCGATCGGAGTATTAATCAGATTCCGGCCAATTCCCACTGCAGCAAATGCCTGCTTCTTCATTGAAAGATCAAGTAATTTCTTTTTCCACACACTGTCTTCTGGAAGAAATGAGAAGCGCTCCATGAGCCGAGTAAACGTTGAGATTTGATTCAGTGTCGTGTTCGTGATGCTATAGGGAATCATAGGTGCAGTCTAAAAGCATTTAGGTATTAGAACATTTTAGCAGGTTTCATGGCTGACATGCTAAAAAGTTCTCACACTACACAAAAAGAATGAGGTTTAGAGAACTTGTTCGTAGTTCTTCAAGATATCTTCGACCACGGCTTTATTTGCAGCAACGGTTTTCTCATCGAGAGTACCAGTTTCTTCAAACATAAACTGCAGCGGTCGCTTCACTAGAGATCGATAGAACTTCACTTGAGTCATGATGGCCTCTTCAGCCACTTCACGAGGTACTGAAGATACCCACTCAGCGGAAACAACGAAGCATCCTAAGTGATACTTCTGTTCGCCGCCAGCAAGGGTAAATGAGATCTTGGTCGCAATGTGAATGCCTTGTGGGCGAACCATGTGGCCCTTGATGTCGTGTTTGAGTTGACGAGGATCAGTGAACGGAAGCATGCCTGAGTACAGAAGACCTTCTCGGTCTGCCATAGCTTCAACGTGCTGCTCCATCATTGCATTGACTTGATCCCAGTCACTCAGATCGAGTTGTTGCTTAATCCAGTTATTTTCTTCACTGGAAGCAATCCGAAGATCTTCGCCAAGTTCTTTTTGAAGCGCTTTGAAAATTTTATCAATATGGGGAACTCGGAATCCAGCACCGACGATACCTAATCTGGTACCTTCGTTAATCTGAACACCTTCGTCACCGCAAGTTATCACATATGGCATGAGACCTACCTTCTAGTTACTCGTCTTGAGAACCACCTTGATCACCTACCATGCTTTGGACGGCGCTCAAGTACATCTGCATGTCTTGCTTCACTTTTTGCCAGTCACCTTTAGCTTCTTCAATCGCATTGAATAGCAGATCCATATCAATCAAGATCTGATCATCTAAAACGATCATGCGTTGTTTGGCCATGAGTCTCCTTTATTTGTATCCCATTGGGACTTCGGTTAAGACAGCACTCAAGCTCATTCGACGTTGAGTTGGTTCAACACTCTCAACGACCACTGTGACTTGGTCAGTTGGTTGGAACTGTTGATCTGGACTCAACTTACTTGTGTGAATCAGTCCATCAACACCTGGCTCTACCTTAACGAAAACTCCGAACTGAACTACTCGAGAAACAGTGCCAGTAACGGTGGTACCGACTGGGTAACGAGTCTCGATATCAACCCAAGGATCTGTGCCGAGTTGCTTAAGCGACAAGTTCAACTTGCCAGCTGCTTCTTCAACACCAAGAACCTTGACTTGGATTTTTTGACCAACTTTGTAGAGCTCGTGTGGATCGTTGACTTTTTCCCAACTCATTTCTGAGATGTGAACTAAGCCTTCAATGTGACCTGCTGTTTCAGTTTCAGCTGCCAAAGGCACCGAGACTGTCACAAACAAACCAAATGGCATGACGCCTGACACAACACCTTCGTAGATTTCACCAACTTTAACACTGGTGAGCGCTTGAGCGCGTTGGGCCATTTCGGCTGCTTCAGAGACGTGTTTCTCGGAGAAGATTAAGCGATTTTTTTCTTTATCAACTTCGATGACTTTGACAGAAAGTTTGCGATTTTTTAATTTTTGGAGGTTACCGACGAATTCTTTACCAAATTGACTGGTAGGAATAAAGCCGCGAATACCATCAACGACGACAATCAAGCCGCCTTTGTTGACTTCGAGACCTTTGACATCAATAACTTGACCCTCATCCATTGCCTTGGTGAACTCGTCCCACTTGGTGTCCATTGCCGCTTTCTTTAAGGAAAGCAGAATTTGACCACGATCGTTCTCAGAAGAAAGGACGTATGCCTCAACTTGATCGCCAGCACTAAGCTGATCGATGTAGTCACGAGCTGCGTCAAATTCTTTGTCGACAACGAGACCTTCGGTTTTGCCGCCGATATCGATCATTAACATTTTGCGGGTTTTTTCGGTGATTTTTCCGCTGACAGTTTCGCCTTTACGAGGAGTGCGAATCACAAAATCAGGGTTATCGAGGAGCTCAGCCATCGTTTTTGGAGCGACTTTTGAGACCTCTTTTACAGGTTCTTTAGCAACTTCTTTTTGAACTTCTTGAGTTAATTCTGGAGCTGCTTCTTGAGGAGTTTGGGTTTCTTGTACTGTTTCTGTAGGAGTGGACTCTGTTTGAGTAGAGATCACTTCAGTTTCAGGTTGAACGGCTTTTTTCTTAGCCATAGTGCGGAATATCCCCTTTCTATGAGATTCGGGAAGTATAGCACAACTTGAGGAAAAATTGGGAATCAAACGGATAGTTCCGTCTGGAACCACCTAGGAATTACGGTGATGACGTCACATCTGGAGCGACTGAACTCGCCGGCCCACCCACAATAATGAGGATGTCAGCCTCAGAGGATTCTTCTGATTGAGGTAAGGTACGAGATATTCGAGCTTTTGGGTCAATTTCTTGAGCAAAAGCAGTCAGATCTTCCGTTTTAATCGCCTCATTTAAGATGATAATTTGGGTGATCTCGTACTCATCATCTGCTTCACTTGTAGCCGTAATCAGCTGTTGCTGAGACTCAAGCTTCGCTTTAATCCTGTTCAGCTCAGTAGAACTTGCTGCTCCATTGCGGAGCTCAAACTTTACCAGAACACTGTCAGGATCTTGATCAACAACCAGAGGACCAGAGTTCACAATCACGTTCTTGGTAGGACTATAAATGTAGGCTTTTTGAGCGTTGGGATAGACCACCAGCTTGTCGCCATTTTCAGCATTCGTGTAAAAGGCAGACTGTGTAGCTAGTAACTTTGCATCCAAAATTGTAGCTACGACTGGGCTTTCTTCTGGAAGAATAGTCAACTTACCCAATTGATCTGTAACTTCTTGAACTTCCTTTTGCGCTAAAGCGGTCTGCCCTTGCGCGGTTGAAACCATACTCAGCTCATTTTTGGCGTCAAAGTATAGGTACGCAAACACTGCTAATGCAGCCACCACACCAAGGAAGAGAAATTTCGAGAGAATTTTTTGACTAGAAAGCTTTTTTTTCTTTACAGGACGAGGATCTTGGGAGGACACATCAAAGGTTTCAGACATAGGGGTATTCTGCTCGAGGAAAGGAAAAGAATCAAGTCGAACAATACAACCGTCACAACCACAAACAGGTACAAAAAAAGCACTTTGTTCTGGCCTCGAGCTATCTTCACACCCAGTTACCCAGGCATTATTGTCGCCGCTAAGGCGTTTCAAGACTCTGTTCGAGAAGGGAAGAGTTGGTTCCACCTCGCTCTAGAGACCAGAACAAAATGCTTTTATCGTCCGCATGTTTTTTCGCGAAATTCTAAACAGATTTCGCTCCAAAACACGGGACTTAAACATTATTCTATGTTAAGTATTTCACCCTAAAAGGTGAAGAGTATAAGTACAATTATGTCATCTCTTCCGAAATGTTTCACAATTCTTGTTCAATCGACATTTAGTACAGGTAAGCTTAGGCTGTTGCCAGCCTTACACCGCCTGCCTATCAACCTGGTAGTCTCCCAGGAGTCTATAGGGATCTCTAATCTTGGAATTGGCTTCCCGCTTAGATGCTTTCAGCGGTTATCCGATAGTAATGTGGCTACCCTGCAATGCGCTTGACAGCGACAACAGGAACACCAGGGATTACCTCACCCCGGTCCTCTCGTACTAAGGGCAAACTTCCTCAAAAATCCAACGCTGACGGCGGATAGAGGCCGACCTGTCTCACGACGGTCTGAACCCAGCTCGCGTACCGCTTTAATAGGCGAACAGACTAACCCTTGGGACCTTCTTCAGCCCCAGGATGCGATGA
>Ga0163144_10005567_pt1 | contig 27973 bp, 18 predicted proteins | sample OliLak19BULKMAT1_FD_123175 | JGI IMG/M metagenome (GOLD analysis project Ga0163144, IMG submission 123175) | Freshwater microbial mat bacterial communities from Lake Vanda, McMurdo Dry Valleys, Antarctica - Oligotrophic Lake LV.19.BULKMAT1 | ecosystem: Environmental > Aquatic > Freshwater >... | reverse complement strand
CTGGGGAGACGACGGAGCCGACGCCCTCTGCCGACTCCGAGCCCTCTACCTCAGCCAGCCAGGACAGTGGGAGGACTTTTGGAAAAACTACCCAAATTAAACCACTATCGTGACGCTCACACCGGATCGACAGGATGGAACGTATTGGCGATCCGCCGTTAGACGATATGCGAGCCGCCTTGTCTGTCATCCTGTCGATTCAATATATCCTGTAATCCTGTCCAGTCTGTCGAATGACTCTAGCCAGTTCATCCAAGCCGACGCTGTTTGTCGTTGACGACGACGAACAAATGCGCGAATCGCTGCGAGCGCTCTTGAGCGTCTTGGGTTATGAGGTGCTGCCGTTCAGCACCCCGGGCGGATTCCATCGCCATTACCGCAGCGAGATGCCGGGCTGCATGATTCTCGACATTCGCATGCCGCGGCAATCGGGACTGGAACTCTATGAGCAATTGCTCCAAGAGGGAAAGCGCCTGCCGGTAATTTTCATCACCGCCCACGCCGACGTGCCGACCGCCGTCGCCGCGATGAAAAGCGGCGCCGTCGAATTCTTGGAAAAGCCGTTCGATCGTGACACGTTATTGAACCGCGTCGAGCGCGCGCTGGAACTCGACGCCCAGTGGCGCTCGCAAGACGCCGCCTTCGCCGCTCTCGCCGCGCGCATCGACGTCTTGAACGAGCGCGACCGCGAAACGCTCCAAATGATTCAAGCCGGCGAATCGAACAAGGCGATGGCCGCCAAGCTGTTCATCAGCGAGCGCGCCGTCGAAATGCGCCGCTCGTCGCTGATGAAGAAGCTGCAGGTGGGCAGCGTCGCCGAACTGATCGACCTCACTTCGACCCATCGCATTCTCGCCGAGTTGAATAACCTCAAGGCCGGCCAGTCGCTCAGCTAAGCTCTTTCCGGTAGGGGCAGGCTCCCGCCGATCGATCCGTCGCGGGACTCTCCACACGGGACGCCGCTGGCGTCCTGACAGTGCGAAGCGGGGGCAATCAGTCCATTCCCCATGGATGAAGCGGACGCCCCCATCGTTCCGATTACCCCGACTTTGCGGCCTATGCCTGCCGTTCTGTTCGGGTCGTATCGCTGGCGCCGATTATTCATCCAGCGGTCGATCGACCGCCGGATGCCGAGCTGCGTCACTCGAGTCTCAACCAGAAACGTTCGCGATTGGCCGCCAGGATGCCGAGGGACCGCCGACACCTGCTGGCATTGCTGGCGACGGGGCTGCAACTGGTCTCCGGCTGCACCAGCCCGCGCGAGTATTTTCACAACGGCTTCAAAGTCGGTCCCAACTACGCCAAGCCGGCGGCGGCCATCGCGCCGAACTGGATCGACGACGCCGACCAGCGGGTCCGCAACGAGGAAGATGACCTCGCCGGCTGGTGGACCCTCTTCGGCGATCCGACGCTCAACGAGCTGATTGTGCGCGCGAACAATCAGAACTTAACGCTGCGCGAGGCGGGATTCCGCATCTTGGCGGCGCGGGCGCAATTTGGGTTCGCCGTCGGCAACATGTTCCCGCAGTTCCAAGCGGCCGAGGGAGGCTACCGCCGATTCGGCGTCGCCGACAACTTCTTCGATCAGTGGAGTTCCGGGTTCAGCTTGGCCTGGGAGCTCGACTTCTGGGGCCGCTTCCGCCGCGCTGTTCTTTCGGCCGAAGCGACCCTCGACGCTTCGATCGAAGACTACGACGCCGTCCTCGTGACGCTGCTCGGCGACGTGGCGAGCAATTATGTGAGCTATCGCACTTCGCAGGAACGGATACGCCTGCTGAGCCGCATCGTTGATGTTCAAGAGGGAGTGCTCACCTTCATCACGCGGCAGGCGGATGAAGGAGCGGTTTCTGATCTTGACCGTGTCCAGGCGCGCAGCGACCTGCGGCAGAGCGTGGCACAACTCTTCGAGTTGCGGACGCAGCTACGACTAGCGCAGAACAACCTCTGTATCCTCATGGGCATGCCGGTCACTGATCTGACGGCGCTGCTCGACGGCGACGCGGAGTCGAACATCCCGCGGACGCCTGACTATTTGGTGGTAGGCATCCCGGCTGATTTGTTGCGCCGCCGGCCCGATGTGCGACGCGCGGAGCGAACCGCGGCGGCGCAGGCGGAACTGATCGGCATCGCGGCGGCTGACCTCTACCCTGCCCTGTCGCTCACCGGTACGCTTGGCTGGCAAGCGGCGAACCTCTCCGACCTGTTCAAGAGCCAGTCGCTCAACAGCAGCGTGGGTCCCGTCTTCCAGTGGAACATCCTCAACTACGGCCGGATCCGGAACAACATCCTGTTCCAAGAGGCGCAGTTCCAGGCACTGGTCGCCGCGTACCAAAACACGGTGCTGAGCGCCGACCTAGAAGTGGAAAACGGGATCGTCTCATTCCTTAACTCGCAGGAGCGGGCGCGCAACCTGGAGTTGAGCGTCGGCGACTCGACGACGGCATTGCAATTCGTCATCGCCAACTATGAGGCGGGGAATGTTGACTTCAATCGCTACGCGGTCATTCAGCAGACGCTCATCCAGCAGCTTGATCTCTGGGCCCAATCGCGTGGACAGATCGCGCTGAGCTTGATTGACGTTTATCGCGCGCTCGGCGGCGGCTGGCAGATTCGCCTGGCGCCCGTACCCGACAAACAGGGTATTCTCTCGCCCGAGCCGTTGCCGCTACCCGAGAGCCCGGAAGCTGAGCCAGCCAATCCAGCGGCCGAGGCGCCGCTCCCTCCGCCCGCCCCGCTGCCGCCGACTGACGAGTAGACCGGCCACCGCGGGAAGCCGCCGACTGCTCGGCTGGCTTTACTTCATCCCCATGAATAATATAGGGGCATGAAAGACTCCCCCTCCCTCGCGCCGCGGCGTCGGCGCACGGCGATCGTAAGCGGCGACGACGCTCCTCACGTCGGCGCGTCCTCGGACATTGCGGAGGCCGATGGCCTGTTGATGTCAGTCGTTCGCGATCTCCTCTACGTCGAGGATCGCACCAGCGACCTCCCGCTGCGGCAACTGCACGTCTGCGCGACGCTCTACGGCGGCCCGCTCTCGATGTCGCAGTTGAGCCGGAAGTTGGGCGTCTCGATGAGCGCGATGACGCAAATCGCCGACCGGCTGGAACGGGCCGGAATGGTGGCTCGGCAGGCGAGCGACCCCGATCGCCGCGTCCGGTGTTTAATTCTGACCCCTCGCGGTCGGCGCGCCCTGCAGGCGCGCGAGAAAGTTCGTCTCGAACGGCTAGCGGCGGCCTTCGAGACGCTCGACGCGGCCTCCCGCCGCAAGCTACTTGCCGGACTGAAGGTGTTCCAAGCCGCTTGCACGACCATTGCCCGGTGAGCCGCCTCCAACGGTGGTGACTCCATAATGAAGACTATTTTCTCAATTGCGTTGTTCCTGGCGCTAATCGCCGCGGGCGTGAAGTTCTACGGCGACTACGGCGCGAGCTCGCAAGAGATTGCGTTTCGCACCGCAGTCGTCGAGCGCGGCGATCTCATCCAGACCGTCGAGGCGACTGGGACGCTGGAGCCAGAGGATGTGGTCGACGTCGGCGCCCAGGTGGTAGGCAGAATCAAAAGCTTCGGCCTCGACCCTCGCGGCGAGATCGATCCGGCGTTCAAGAACAAATCGGTCGATTACCGCTCGGAGGTGAAGGAGGGAACGATCCTGGCAGTAATCGACGATGCCGTTTACCTGGCCCAACGAAATCAAGCGCGGGCCGCGTTCGAACGCGCGAATGCGGACCTCGTGCAGATGGAAGCTCGACTGGCGCAGGCAGACGCCGAATGGCAACGGGCCCAGCGACTGCGGACGCTTTCGGTCAAGGGGATTTCCGCGACGGGCCAAGGCGAAGACGTCAAGATTCGGGGCATCTCGGATGCTGACTTCGTCCTTGCCAAATCGAACTATCAGGTGGCCAAGGCGAACATCGAGGTCGGCAAAGCGGCGATTGCCCAGCAGCAGTCAGCGCTCGACTTGGCGGAAACAAACCTCGGCTACACAATCATCAAGTCGCCGGTCGAGGGCACAATTCTGGCTCGACGCGTGAATATTGGTCAGACGGTGGTGGCGAGTTTCAACGCTCCTAGCTTATTTCTGATAGCCAAGGATCTGCGGCGGATGCAAGTGTGGGCGTCGGTGAACGAGGCCGACATCGGCGAACTAAAGGTCGGAACGCCGGTGAGTTTTACCGTCGATGCTTTTCCCGACGACACATTCCACGGGATGGTGGAACAGGTCCGTTTCGACGCCTCGATGACGCAGAACGTCGTCATCTACACTGTCGTGGTTTCGACAAACAATGCTGACCTAAAACTGCTTCCATACTTGACCGCGAACGTCACGTTTGAGGTGAATCGGCGTGACGACGTCCTGACGGTTCCGCAGGGAGCGCTACGATATGAGCCGCGGCCCGAGTTGATTGTCGCCGGACCGGAGTCCGACGCGACTACGAGTAATCCGGATGACGCCATGGCCTCGGCAGATAATCAAGGCATCGTCTGGGTCCGGCGCGGCAACGGCGTGGCGCCGGTGGAGGTAACGCTGGGCGCTAGCGACCGTTCGCGAGTGGAAGTGATCAGCGGCGAGCTTGAGGCCGGCATGGAAGTCGTGCTAGGCGAACAGCAAGCGGGCGTCGCCGAGCAAGTGAACAATCCATTCGCTCCGAAAATGCCTCGTTCCAAGCCGCGCAGCTAACGGCAAGTGAGAGCAGAAAACGCCATGTCGCTGCTGCGGCTCGAAAACATCACGAAGACCTACCAACTCGGCGAAATCGACGTCCCCGTGCTGAAGGGGATTTCGTTTACCGTCGAGCGTGGGGAACTGGTGGCGCTGATGGGCGCTTCCGGCTCCGGCAAAAGCACATTGATGAACGTGCTGGGGTGTCTCGATCGGCCGACTTCCGGCAAGTACTGGTTCGACGGGCAGGAGATCAGCAGCCTGTCGCCGAACGAGCGGGCGCTGGTCCGCACGGCCAAGCTAGGGTTCGTCTTCCAAAGCTTCAACCTGCTGCCGCGGACGACTGCGGTGCATAACGTCCTGATGCCGCTGGACTACTCGACGAAGGCGCTCCCGATTCGTGCGGCCGTGGAAAGGGCGCACGAGATCCTGGAACGAGTCGGGCTCGGTGATCGACTCGAACATGTGCCGAGTCAGATGTCGGGCGGCCAGCAGCAACGAGTGGCGATCGCGCGGGCATTGATCAACCAGCCAGACCTGTTGCTGGCCGACGAACCGACCGGCAATCTCGATTCCCAGACGAGCGTCGAAATTCTGGAGATGTTCCAGCAACTCAACGCGGCTGGGTTGACGGTGATGTTGGTGACGCACGATCCTAAGGTGGCGGCGTACGCCGATCGGGTGATCCGCGTCGTCGACGGGCTGATCGTTGAAGACGACCACGGCGGGCGTTCGATCGATGTGACGCGCAACGGCGCTAAATCAAAACGCGAACGCATTGACTCAGCCGTCACGACTCCGACGCCGCACGAAGCAATTGCCAGTATTGGCGACTCTTCTCCGGAGAACGGCGGCGGCACCATGGTCGCGGTTCGCGAGCGGACGACGGCGGTCGCTGCTCAGCCTGCAGCCATGACGACAACGACGGCGCCTGCCAGTTCCGTCCGCCTGGGGATAGCAGCGATGTTCCCGGCGCCGCTGAGAACCGCGACCACTGCCCTGCGGCGAAACAAGATGCGGTCTACGCTCACGGCGCTCGGCGTCATCATCGGCGTCGGCGCCGTCATCGCCATGGTGGAAATCAGCCAAGGCTCCCGGACGTCGCTGATGCAGACGATGGCGACGATGGGCGCCAACACGATCATGGTCCGTTCCGGCGCCGCGGCGAGCGGCGGCATCAGCTTCGGCTCCGGCACCTTGCTGACGCTCACCCCGGGCGATTCCGAGGAGATCGAACGCGAGGCGTCCGCCGTCGCCGCCACGGCGCCCGTCGTTCAGATCCAAGGGCAAGTCGTCTACGGCAATCGGAACTGGATTCCGATGAATGTCATGGGGACGACCGCCCCCTACCTGACGATCCGCGATTGGGAACAGTTGGATGAGGGCGAGATGTTCACCGACCGCGACGTTCGCAACGCGAATAAAGTCTGCGTGATCGGGCAAACGCTGGTCAAAGAATTGTTCGACGGCCAGTCGCCCATCGGCGAAGACTTACGGGTCAAAAACGTCTCGCTGCGCGTCATTGGCGTGTTGGGACGCAAGGGTTCGAACATGATGGGTATGGACCAGGACGACGTTCTGCTGGCTCCCTGGACGACCGTCAAGTATCGGATCTCCGACAACTCCGCGGCCGCCGCCGTGGCGGCCGCGAGCGGCTCGTCGACCAGCGAGGTGAACTCGCTCAACGAACTCTATCCCGGCTCGACGGCTCTCTACCCAGTGCAGTCCGCAACTCAATTGGCGAACACCCCGCAGCCTGTGCGGTTCACCAATGTCGATCAGATCTCGGTGAAGGCCCGCTCGGCGGCTGAGATCCCCGCTGCAATGGACGAAATCACCAGCATCCTCCGGCAGCGGCATCGCATCCGCTCCGGGGGGACCGACGATTTCAACCTTCGCGATATGAGCGAGATGGTGAAAATGATGGGCTCGATGTCGGAGATGATGGGTGGGCTGCTGATGATCGTGGCCCTGATTTCGCTGGTTGTCGGCGGGGTCGGCATCATGAACATCATGCTGGTCTCGGTGACGGAGCGGACCCGCGAGATTGGCCTGCGGATGGCGGTCGGAGCCCGCTCGCACCACATTTTGCGGCAATTCCTCATCGAGGCGATCGTCCTTTGCGTGTTCGGCGGCGCCGTCGGCATTTTGCTCGGCCGGGCAGCCTCCTACGCCGTCTGGCTGGGGCTGCGGTGGCCCGTAGCGGCGTCGATTCCGGCCATCGTCGGGGCGTTCGTCGTCTCGGCGACGATTGGAGTGGCGTTCGGCTTCTACCCCGCCTGGAAGGCGTCTCGGCTCGACCCGATTGAGGCCCTCCGTTACGAGTAGCCAACAAATCGGCCTTTTGTACGTATAGGGAGAACCGTGTCGGCCGCGGCATGCCGCTGACGAGGCGGGAAGCCGGCGTCATATTGGAGCGATTAGTCCGGTGAGGTGTCGGCTCGGGCCTGATTTCCCGGACCTTTTGGCTTCCACTCCAATCGGTGCGACCAGCAGAACGCGACGTTTTGGAGATCAGGCAGTCGAGATTGGACGCCGAAGCATGCGGATTTGTTGTGAGCCAAGGAGCTCCCACTTAGGATGGAAGTCGGCCTTCGCCGCGGGGAAAGACGCGGCCGAACGCCATCACCCTCGCGATTGAGCGACCAAAAAGTTTCGGAACAGGCAATGATGCGCCTCGCGCATCGACTTAGGCAACTATGAAGAACAATCGCTCGCAGATCAGCCGCCAAGAACGCCGTCGTCGGCAACGACAAACCCTTCGCCAGCGCGGCGTTCGCGCCTTGGGGATGGAATCGCTGGAGGCCCGTTACGCCCTGGCGAGCGTCCCGATTCTTGTTGATCTCAACGCCAACGGTCCATCGACACCGTCGGACTTTATCGAAGTCAACGGCGTCACCTACTTCGTTGCCACGAACGCGACCAATGGGCGCGAGTTGTGGAAAACCGACGGGACGACGCAGGGGACGTCGATGTTGGTCGACGTCAACGTCGGCGCCGGATCGTCCGATCCAAGCAGCCTGGTTAACGTCAACGGCGTCATCTACTTCGCGGCCAAAAATGCGTCCGATGGCCGAGAGCTATGGCGCACCGACGGCACGGTCGGCGGGACGTCCATGGTGAAGGACCTGTTCACCGGAACTTATCCAGTCGGCTATCAGCAAGTCGGCAATTCGTCCAATCCGACGCAACTCACCAACGTCGGCGGCAAGCTCTTCTTTACGGCGCGCAACGGCTCGTCGGGAGTCGAGCTCTGGAGTTCCGACGGCACCATCGCCGGAACGGCGATGGTGAAGAACATCTATGCCGACGCCAATGGCCAGCCCCCCTCGTCGTCGTCGCCGACGCAGTTGACCAACTACAACGGCGCTCTCTTCTTCGTCGCCGACGACGGCCAGAATGGTCGCGAGCTCTGGAAGTCGGATGGAACCGAAGCCGGAACGGTGATGGTGAAAAACATTCACGAGGGGACGTACCAATACACGCCGACAGGCGGTGGCTCCGCTCAAACTCGCCAGAATTCGGCGCATCCCGGTCTGCTGCGGGTACTCAACGGGCAACTCTACTTCGTCGCTAATGACGGCACGCATGGCGCCGAACTCTGGGAAACCGACGGCACGGCGGCGGGCGCCTCGTTGGTGAAAGATATTCGCAGCGGGACTGCCAGCGCGTTTACCAGTTCCAGTTTGATGGAGGTGGTCGGCAACCTCCTGCTCTTCTCGGCGAATGACGGCGCGACCGGCGACGAGCTATGGCGCAGCGACGGAACCTCGGCGGGCACTTCCCTGCTGAAGGATCTCCGCCCAGGGGCAGAGGGAGATCTCTCCTACTTTGGCTCGTTCTCGGTGATTGACAACGTCCTTTATTTCTCCGGGAACGATGGAACCAAGGGCAAGGAGTTGTGGAAGTCGGATGGGACTGCCGCCGGCACGGTGATGCTGGCCGATATCTGGACGGGGAACTTCACGGCCGGCGAGTCGTCGCAAGGCCCGCACAGCAGCCTTCCCACCTACATCACCAACGTCAACGGGACGCTCTATTTTTCCGCCTTCACTGGTGAAACGGGACGCGAACTGTGGAAGTACACGCCAGCGGGCGGCGCGACCCTCGTCGCCGACGCCGTCGCCGGGGATAAATCGGTTGATCCGAGCTTCATTACCGAGATTGGCGGCCGAGTTTTCTTTTCCGGCAACGTGATCAGCGGGAAAGAGCTCTTCACCCTGGTCGAAGCAGAAACTTATCAGCTTTCAATTTACATCGACGGCGTTGCCGTGACGGTTCCCTCCGCCGTAGGCGTCAAGGCAAATGGCGTCATCGCGACGAGCTTTACGACCGCCGCCGGCAAGGTGAACTTTACCAGCGGCGCGGGGACGAAGCTGGGCGAGTTCTTCAACATCTGGAAGACGAACGCGGGACTCGCGGGCAATAATGCCAATGCCGTGCTGAACCCCACGCAGATCCTCGGCAACGTCGCCACTTCCGAGAAGACGGTGCAAATGTTCGTCAACGGACAAATCATTCGCACCTTCGCGGATTACGTCGTCCAACCGGGAGACGATATTGTCATCATCTACGGATCGAATCCGGTCATTGCGCTCAACACGACCTACGGCACGATCCTGATGGAGCTTTTTGAGGATGATGCGCCAAACACGGTCCAGAATTTCCTCAACTACGTCAATGACGGCGACTACAAAGATACGATTTTCCACCGCGCCGACACCGACTGGGTAATTCAGGGCGGCGGCTTCAAAACCAACTCCACCACCTTCACGAACGTCTCGCAGTTCACGGCGATACCGACCGACCCGGCAATCCAGAACGAGTTCAAACTGTCGAACGTCCGCGGCACGGTCGCCATGGCGAAGAACAGTAATCCGAATAGTGCGACGAGCCAGTTCTTCGTTAACCTGAGCGACAACACGCAGCTCGACTTGCCGGCGAACGGCGCGTTCACCGTGTTCGGCAAAGTCCTTTCAATGACGACCGTCGAGAAGATCGAAAATCTGCCGATCAATGCACAGAGCGCTGATCCGTACAAAGAGTTGCCTGTCGGCGCCGACGGAAAGTTGGCCGTCATTTCTTCGATTCAAGGCCTAGGCGACGTGACCGGGGTCCGCTTCGTCGACCTGAACTCGAATGGCGTTCAGGACTCGGGCGAAGAGGGGCTGTCGGGCGCCGTCGTTTACGCCGACGCCAACAACAACGGCATACACGATTCCAACGAAGTTTCGACGATTACGGACGACGACGGCAAGTACCGCCTGCAGTTAGCGCCAGGGACGTACACCATTCGCATCGTCGCCTCCGCTCGCGGGACGCAGACCCTCCCGGCGGCCGGCACGGGTCACGCCGTTACCGTTGAGATCGGCGAGGAACTGGTGCGCAACTTCGCCGAGTCGATCAACCTCTCGTCTGACGGCGTCGTCTTGGCAGCCGCCAGCGATACGGGCGAGTCAAACATCGATCGCATTACCAGTTTGAACAACGCCTCGGGCAAGCAACTCCAATTCGTCGTTTCGGGAGTCGCGCCAGGCGGAGTGGTCAAACTCTACTCGGGCGACACGCTCATCGGGTCGGCTACTGCTACCGGCGCTTCAGTGACGATCACGACCAACGGCGCCGCGACTCTTACGGATGGATTGCACGAGATCTATGCACGCCAGACGCTGAGCGGCGTCGAGAGTCCCGACAGCATACCATTAATTATTACAGTCGATACGTCGACGCCGGCGCCCATCACGACCACGCCGGCGGCGACCGTCGAACTCGGAGCGTCATTCTCCTACGATCCCGCCAGCACCGATGAAGGTGACGTTGACACAACGTATGCGCTAGTGAGTGCGCCGATCGGAATGACGATCAACCCGACGACGGGCGTCATCCAATGGACCCCCGCAGCCGACCAGGCGAAGACCTATCAGTTCGCGGTGCGATTGCGCGACAAGGCTGGAAACGCCGCCCTCCAGGCGGTAAGGCTGACTGTTACCGGCGAGATTGCGGTTCTGCCGGACGATTACTCGGTGAGTGAAGACGGTTCTCTGACGATACCTGTCGCGACGGGAGTGTTAACAAACGACGGCGAAGGAGAGTCGCTAAAAGCCACGCTCGCCTCCGATGTAAGCCACGGCACGCTGACGTTAAACCAGGACGGCACGTTCACCTACATGCCGGATGACGACTTCTTTGGCGTCGACAGCTTTACCTATACGGCGATGACTACGGACGGGACGCTCCAAGGGAATGAGACGACTGTCACTATCAACGTGACGGCGGTGAACGATCCGCCAGTTGGCGTCGCCGACTCGTATCAGACGAATGAAGACACGGTCCTCACCGTCGGCGTCGGGCAAGGAGTACTGGCGAATGACTCTGATCCCGACGGCAACAGCGGCTTATCCGTCGAAGTGGTCGAGAACCCCTCGTCCGGGACGTTGGAACTCAACGCCGACGGCTCGTTCGTCTACACGCCTCAAGGAGATTTTAACGGCACAGTTACGTTCAAATATCGCATCAACGACGGAACGACGACCTCGGATCCGATCACCGTCACCTTGGCGGTTGCTGCAGTAAATGATGCGCCGGTGGCCGTGACTGATTCTTATACCGTCAATGAAGATGCGACACTGACAGTGAACGTCGCCGATGGCGTCCTCTCCAACGATACCGATGTGGAAGGCGATGCACGGACTGCGGAAGTCGTGACGAACCCGGCCCACGGCACGCTGACGTTGAACGCCAACGGTTCGTTTACCTACACGCCGACCGCCAACTACTCCGGGGCCGACAGCTTCACTTATCGGGCGAAGGACGCTAATGAGCAGTCACAACCGATTACGGTGACGATCACCGTGAACGGCGTCAACGACGCCCCGACGGCAGGAAACGATTCCAAGAGCGTAACCAACGATGGCTCAACGCAAGAAGTCGACGTGCTCGTCAACGACTCCGACGGACCTATCGAAACGCAACCAGTGACGATTACCGCCGTGACGCAAGGTGCTAACGGAGGAACGGTTACGATCAGTTCCAATGGCACGAAAATCCAGTACAAGCCGGCGGCCAGCTTCACGGGATCCGAGACGTTCACCTATACCATCACCGACCAAGGCGGCCTCACGAAAACGGCGACGGTCACGATGACCGTGACGGCGGCGACGACCACGGGCGTCATTTCTGGGATTGTCTTCTTCGACGCCGACAACGACGGCGTGCGCGACACCGGAGAGTTGGGAATCCCGGGCGTACTGGTGACGCTGACCAGCACCAGCACGGGGACGAACATTACTCGATCAGCGATTACCAAGAGCGACGGAACCTATTCCTTCACGGCATTGCCGGCGGGAACCTACAAGGTGACCGAGTCGCAACCGACGGCAATGAACGACGGCATCGAAAAAAGCGCTGACACGGGCGCGACGATTACCGATGACGTTATTGCAAATATCGTGCTCACTAGCGCCGAAACGGCGGCCAACAACAACTTCGGCGAACGCCTGTTGAAACCTGCTTACACGTCGATTCGCTGGTTCTTCGCGTCGAGTCAGGGAAGCAGCAATACCTACTTCCGTGAAGTCATCGCCCAAGGTGAGGAGAACGCCGGAAACGACGAGCTTGCCGAAGCGATTCGCGACGGCGATACGACGTTCACGCCGAATTCGAGCATTGCAGCGGCCGTGACGGCAGCGTTGCTGGCTGAGGAGGAAGCGACGATCAACGCTTCGACAAACGGAGATGATGCGTCACTGGCAAGCCTAGCCTTCGCGTCCCTGATGGTTGAGGAAGAGGCAAACGCTGACGATGGCCTTGCCAAGCGTGCGTCATTCGCCGCTGGAGAGACAGTTAAACAGCCGTCAAATGACCGTCCCCTGGAGTTGGACACGAACGATGAGGCTGTTGGCGATATCAACGAATCCCCGAACGACTCCGCCGACGAAGAGATCGACGCGCTCGATGAAGCCTTCGCCGAGTTGCAGAGTTGGCTTTCGGCCTAGAAACGGGTTTCTAAGCCGAAAGTAAGCCCCTGCGTCCAAAAGCTCGATTTCTCACCCGGGAATTCAGGCCGGGCGGCGCCGACTAAGTTGCCGGGCGGAATCTGGGTGACGTTAACGCCCAGATCGATCTGCTCGCCGGCACGTTCGACGTGGCTCAGCAGGAACCAACTGTAGCCAAGCGTCAGCGAGGTATTCGTCGTGAGCCGACGTCGGAGCTTCAGCCCGAGTTCCCACGCTGAACTGACATAACCGTCGCGGTGAGTGCCGAGATTCGACGTTTGCGTGAGCAATCCGCCGGCGTTCGTGGTGGTGACGTTGTTCAGCATCGTTTCGGTTTCGCCCGAGATGCGCGTCCGGCTGGCCACGCCGCCGAGCGATCCCTTGGCAAAGACGTCGCCGGTCCAGAATTCGCCGAGTTCCTCGTGAGCGGCGAGGCCGAACGAGGCGCCATGGAAGGCGTTGCTGGAGTCGAACGCGTCGTATAGGTCGATGGCCGTTCCTTGCGTCACGCCTGAGAGCGACAATGCCGAGTCGCGGATCGTGACGTTTTCGTCGAGTTGGGCGTACATGTAGCCAAATAGATAGTCGATCTTGAATCGCCCTGAGCGAACGGCCTGGCGGCGATATTCAAACGACGCCGCTTGGAAGCTGCTTTCCGCTGTAATGTCGACTGTCCCTTGGACGAGATTGGGATATGTTATCAACCGGGCGTCTTCGGCGCCGCTCGAGACGTTGAAGAAGGGGCGAGCAATGATCGGATTGTCCGACACATCCACATGGTAGCCGGCAGAGCCTTGTCCCACGAAGAAGTAGGTGAAGGCAAGGCTGTCGCGATGCGAAGCGTCGAGCCACATGCCCAACTCGAAGCGACCGCCGGAGCGGACGTCGTCGTTATAGTGTGACTCGCCTTTGAGAATCGTCGTGTCATCCTCGCCGAGAACGCCCGCCACCCCCGAAGCCGTGCCCGTGGGGCTCGTGGTGACCAGCGCGGGGACGTACATTCCCTCGTTGCCCCAGAGGAGATATTCGGCGCTCGCCCAGTAGCGCGTTGTCGGTGACGAGAGTTCGCACGACGCGGCGCAATCGGGAATCTCCGCCAGCGTCTCGCTTGGCTCTTCGTCGAAGTACTCGATGAGGTTAGCCGACTGCCTTGGCTCGACGACGTCGGCCGCTTGCGGCTCCTGCTGGTTTTCGAACACGGCATCTTCGCTGCTAGCAGGCATATCACTCGCTAGGGCGCGAGTTTCCCCTGCCGCCGCCAGGGCGACCATGGCAAAAAGCCACGCAAAGGTGAGAAATCGCTGCGACATGCGGCTGTACGATGAGTGAGGGGCAGACGAACGCTGACCGTGTGCGAATGAAACTCGCCATCCTGATTATCGAGAGGCGGGCGGGCGATCATTAAACTTTGTGTATTCAAACCAGCTTGCCCGTTAGGAAAAGTCCCTCTGCCGCCAGATTTGCTAGCAATAACGGCTTCTTTGAGCCCCAAATGCGATCCATGCGACCCGTCATCGGATGCTAGCACCCGTTACAACACGATGGACGTAGCACTGGTTTTGGGATGCGAGTCGACCGAACCGAACCTCCGACAGGGCGGCGGCATTCCGTTCGCCTGCGACTGCCAGGTCAAGTCTTGGCTACTGCACCTCAGGAGTTTCAATCGCGTGACGCGGCTGATCGTCGACGTCCCTCGTCGCCCTGCTCGGTGAAGGAATCGACCCTTCACAACGAAGCCGACGGCGATTCTACTGCTAACGAGCAAAAGTAGGCGTCCCTGGCTCGTCGTCGAGGAGTTCATTGTGCAGTCTGTCATTGGCAACTTGATCGCTGATTCGCTCCAGTTGGGGCTCAACAACGCCACGCGTCTCCTGGCGGGAGTCAATGCCTCTCAGTTCGCGCGGTGGGCGGCGCCGGGAGGGGAGGTTGTCCAGTCGAATCACGGCGCGTTCGTGTTTGGCCATCTCTCGATCTACTCGCCGATCATCGTCAATCAACTCGGCGGCGACGCGACCGCGATCAGTCCGTCGGAGCGCTTTCGCTCAGTTTTTGCGAAAGATGCTCAATGCGAGGATGATCCTTCAGGAACGATCTATCCTCCGCAGGATGAAATCGTCGAACGTTTCTTCAGCAGCTACCAAGCAGCACTGACGACGCTCCGCAGCGCCGACGATGAGCTGATGCGGCAGCCAAATCTCGCGGGCGGGCGTTCCACGGAGCTCTTTCCGACGATCGGATCGGTGCTCGCTTTTTACGCCGGAGGGCATGTGATGATGCATTTGGGGCAGATGAGCGCCTGGCGTCGGATGCTGGGGCTTGGTGCGGCATGAACTGCAAAGTTCCAAGATTAACCACCAAGACTCCAAGGCACCAAGGAAGCACCAAGAAGTCAATGGTGAAGAAGCAGCGATCAACGATTCCGAAATTCACTTCCTGTCCCCCTGCTTGGTGCTCTTCTTCGTGTCTTAGTGCCTTGGTGGTTAAGCATTGAAACAAGTCACTTGCCACTCTTGGCGTCCTGGGCGGTTGATTTTTCTGACTTTGCCGTTCCTCTGGCGCAGCCGACTCACTGTTGGCAATTCTCGCCTGAATCGAGTACTGTCGTACCTGACTTCTCTGCAAGCAGTTCGACAGGAACGGCGTCCGTTGCCGCAGACCCGATGGCCGTTAGCTGGAAACTTCACAACGCAATGGGGCCGGGACTCGTCGGCAAGGTTCCTGGTACCGATCACCCGCCGATTGCGCTTGAGCGGATGCTCGACCTCACCCGCGCGGCGTCGGCTGGCGACCGGAGGTTCGACGGCGTCGATCTTTCGCTCTACCCGTCGCACATCGAGATGGACCAGGGTGATGACGGGTTGAACCGCGTCGTCGAAACCCTTCAAGCGCACGACCTTGTCTGCGGTTCCGTCGTGGCGCCCGTTTGGAGCGATCTGGGCGGCGGCAGCGCGATGGGTGATGCGACCGAGCGTAAGCTGTTCCTCGCCGCCGTCGAAAAGTCATGTCGCTATGCCAGCCGCTTGCGCGAGCGCGGCGTGCGTCCCTATGGCGCGGTGCGGATCGACTCGGCCGACAACCCGACGCGCTGGGCGACTAGTCCGCGCGAACATACGCGGCGGATTGCCGATACGTTCCGCGAGGCGGGGCGGATTGCTGATGGACTCGGCGAGGTCCTCGCGGCGGAAGGTGAAATCTGTTGGGCAGGGATGCACTCGTGGCGCCACATGGCCGAACTCTTAGAAACGGTGGATCGCCCCGGGCTCGTTGGATTCCAGGCCGATTTGGCGCACACTTATCTCTGTCTGCTCGGCTACAATGCCCCCGAGCATCGTCTGCTCAACGACGACTATAGCGCCGACGAATTCTGGAATTCCTACAGCACGATGACCCGTACGCTCGGTCCGTGGACGCTCGACGTTCACATTGCGCAAAGCGACGGCACCGTGTTCGGCAGCGGCTCGCATGACAAGACTGGCCGCCACTGTCGCGCGGACGACCCGCGGGGCAAGCTCGACGTGGTGAAGTGCGCAAGCTACTGGCTACTCGATTCCGATGGCGCGCCGCGTCCCACGATTAAACATATTTGTTGGGATGGCTGCATGATCGCCAACGAAGCGCTCGAGGCCCCTGAAACCTGGAATCGAATCTTGCAATTGATGGTCGACTCTGCCGACAACGCCTCCCGCATCGCCAAGCCTGGATAGGGCGCGGCGATATCGGTTGGGAACCCCCGAACTTCTCCGATAGCTCTTCGATCGCGGCTTTGGACGCCGAATCAACGATGACCACTCTTCCCTTTCGCTTCGGTAACGAATGTTACACATGGTTTATGAGCGGCAGCGGCGCCACTCATGCCAACCGGCTCGATCACATGATCGAGGTGACCGCGCAAGCCGGTATGGCGGGGATTGAACCGATTCATTTTTGGATGGGCGACCTGAGCGATCCTGACCGCTTGGCGGAGTCGCTGCAACGACACGGCGTGGAACTTGCAGCCGTCGCGCTTGTTCTCGAATGGAACCACTCAACCGAGACCGACCACGAGCGTAGCGAAGCTGACCGTGTGATCGAGTTGCTGCAGCGTTTTCCCGGCGCACTCCTCTGCACGGTGCAAATGCCGACGAGCCGGGACAATCTGGAACAACGTCGTCGAAATCTAGTGACGAACGTCAACAGCGTCTCGCGCCGAGCGGCGGAACGAGGAGTCGTCGCCTCCTTCCACCCGAACTCGCCGCCGACGTCGATCAACCGCACTGCCGATGACTATGAGGTAATCCTGAACGGCCTCGACCGTGAAGATACCGGCTGGACGCCCGACGTCGGGCACATTATCAACGGCGGCATGGATCCGCTCGCGACGATGCGAAACTGGCAGTCATTGATCAACCACGTTCACTTCAAGGATTGGGACGGCGCGCCGGAGTTCGCCCTGATGGGCGCCGGCAAGGTCGACCTCGTCGGCGTGACGCGGTGGCTTAAGTCATGGAACTACGACGGTTGGATTATTTGCGAAGACGAGGCTGAAGCCGCCGTCGACGATCCCGATGGCGTCACGCTGCACGACGGCCGTTGGATTCGGGAAGTCCTCACGCCGGCAATCTTGTAAACGGCGACGCCTTCGCCATGCAAAGCTGACTCTTCGAACTATGCGGAGCTCATCACGATGCCTCACGTCGCTGCCAACGGCATTCAACTCTACTACGAAGAAGCGGGCGAAGGTCCTCCGCTGATTTGTATCATGGGGATCACCGGCTCGGGGAGCGTCTGGTCGAATCACGTCGCCCTCTGGCGTCGGCACTTCCGCTGCGTCATGGTCGACAACCGCGGCGTCGGCCAGAGCGACATGCCATCGGGGCCTTACACGACGGCGACGATGGCCGACGACTATGCGGGGTTGATGGACGCGTTGCAGATCGACCGTGCGCGGGTGATTGGCTGCTCCATGGGGAGCGCGATCGCCCAGCAACTCATGCTCCTTCATCCTGATCGCGTTGAGAGCGCGGTGCTTATGTGCCCCTGGGCTCGCTGCGATCGCTACGCGCGCGACATTTTTGAACACCTTCGCGTAGCAAAGGCCAAGCTTGTCCCCGCCGAGTTCGTGCGCTATATCCAACTTCTGATCTTCGCCAAACCGTTTTGGGATAGCGATGCGGGCTACGAAGCGCTCCTGGAGGGTCGACGGCTCGCCGCCGAGGAACCAACGCCGCAACCGCTGCATGCGCTGGAGGCGCAGGCAGACGCCTGCGTCACGCATGAAGTGTTCGACGAACTGCACCGAGTCGCGTGCCCGACGCTCGTGATCGGCGGCAAGAACGATATCTTTACGCCGCGTTGGATGGCTGAGGAGATCGCGGAACGCATTCCGGGCTGCGATCTTCATTTGTACGACAGCGCCGGACACGCCTTTCACTGGGAATGCATCGACGACTTCAATCCCCGCATCCTCGAGTGGTTTCTCCAACGCTAGCACTGCGTGACCTGGGCATTTTATAGCGAGCATTTCGCCGTCGACGTTCTTGCTAGCAATCGCTACTCTTCGCTCTTTCGGGCGGCTTGGGTATGTACGTAGCGAGGTGCGGTGATGGGCAATTCTCAGCGTTGGTGGACGATCGGCGGCGGACTGCTAGGCGTCACGCTGTTGACTGTCGCCGCCTACAACTATTGTCGTTGCTACTGCGGGGCGCCGGTACGACTTAGTCTGAGCGGCGGCAACGTCTGCCCGTTGCGTACAGAAATGGCCAGCCGGATTGCCGCGAGCATTAGCGGCGACGTCGAAGTCAACGTTTGCAGCGGCACCAACTCGGAACAGATCTGCGCCGCCGTCAATGAGGGTAAGCTCGACTTGGGCCTGATTCTCGGCGGCTTGCCGACGATCGAATATGGCAACGTCCGCCAGGTGGCGCGGCTCGGCGTTGAACCCCTGCACCTCTTGGTGCGTCGCGAACTTCTCGAAGTAAATCCAACGCCTAAGCTGGAACTCTTGCGGGGTTTACGCGTCTCGATCGGCGAACCAGGCGCCAACGGCACGCGACTCGCCGAAGATTTGCTCGAACTTGCTGGGCTGATGGACGATCCGGACGGATCGTCCGCGCTCACCCCCGTCAACCTCGCTGCGACCGACCTTCTGGATCAAGTCGTCGCATGGCGCGAGGCGCCTGCCGCTGAAAAAGAGACGTTACGGCAGCAACTCCCTGACGCGGCGTTCGTGGTCGATTCGATGCCATCGGAACTGGTCGATCAGTTGGTACGCGACGGTGACTACGGACTCGTCCCCCTCCCCTTCGCGACGGCGCTTCACGTCGACAGTCGCCGTAACCACTCGGGTGAACGAGTCCGTCTCCGCAACGATCGCGTCGAGGCCATTTCCATTCCCGCGTTTGCCTACGGCATTCAACCAGCTACGCCGGCGCAAGATTGCGAAACAATCGGCCTGCGGCTGCTGCTGGTTGCCAATAAGAACGTTTCCAGCGACGCGCTCCGCGATGCCTTGCGTTCGATGAGCGACGCGGTCGCCGCGCATACGCAAGTAAACCTTGATGCAACGAATGCGAACCCCGAGTTTCCGGTTCATCCCGGTTCGGAAGCATTTCTCAGAGCACGACGCCCTCTCAATCTAGATGAGATTCTCGGCCCAACGACCGACGCTCTGAGCGTCGTCGGTGCATCGATCGCCGGCTGCCTGGCGATGTGGAGCTTCGTTCGCGGGCTGCGGGCCGTCCAACCCGATGTCCACTTGCGGCAGATCGATCGGATCGAGCGCTTGCTGCAAGGCAACGAATTCGACGAATCGGCGCCGACGCTTCCCCGGGAATTCCTCGAATACCTCGAGTCGCGACTCTCTCAGATCAAGCAAGCGGCGATCGAAGACTATGCGAACGGCAGACTCGACGGCGACGAGGCGCTGGTGGGGATACTGACGCTCGTTGCTGATACGCGGCATTTGCTCGCCCAGCGACGAAAACAGTTGGCGGGCGCCAGTTCCGCGGCGACTCATGGTTTGCAACGAAGTCTCGCCGCGGCGTAGGGCCCGGTGAGTAGGCTTCGCACTCGCCGGCGCCGGCGCCGCTAGCTGGCAAAGAGGCTGGAATCGTTAAACTCCGCCAGCGTACGGCGACGAACTAACGGATGAGATCGCGCTGCGAGCGATCATGCCACGCGTCTCGTCGGACCAAATCTCATCGTGCTATTTTCCCACGCCATGTCGCGCCGTTCGGCGAACGTGACTCGGCGCCGGTCACTGCTCACGCTTGCCGCGTGGTGCATGGCCTGCTGCTGGTCGGCGGAGGCTGCGCGCGGGCAGGGGACGCTGCTCGATTTCATCGACGGCGCCGATGCCCCGGCGGCCGGCGAACTTGAAGCCTCCGCACTAGATGTTTCTTCACCGCTAGAAGGCGATCAAGCGCTTCAGCAGCCAATGGTTGAAGCAGAAAGTCTGGGGTCTGAGAGTTACGCCCCTGACTACGACGCACCCTACGGCGTTGACCTTGCCGACCAGCCCGACCAGATGTCAGGCCACATGCCAATCAGTTGGATCTCTGGGCCCTACCTCCGCTACGGCGTCGATTTCGTCGTGGGCGAAGGAGTCCTCGAAGGGGGGCAGAAACTGGGCTGGGGCATCAACGGCGGTTTCCGACAGGCATTTGCTCCCGGGCTTGCGCCGGGGCGAATGTTCTTCGATTTCGGCGGCGGCTACCTCTCGGCAGTCGGCAGCACCAATCGCATCGTGTCAGGCCTCGCCACCAACATCGCCGGGGTGCAATCGACAATCCCCGACGCTTTCTCCGTTAATCTGACCGAGGTGAAGCGTGCGAGCGTCCAGACCGCGCTTGGGTGGTACTGGGGCGAGGTCGTGGATCGTCGCGGCGACGATCCCCAGTTGCGGTTCGCGACGCGGTTCGGCGGGCGCTTCGGTTCCGTGCGCGGACGATTCCTAGAAGAGCGGCTGGAAGACCCGCCTATCGGCGGGACGCTCAAATCGACCTACCTCAATACCGACACCTTCGGCGGTCTCTTGCTCGGGACCGAAGCCATTCTGCTGAAGCGAAGCTACAGCACCTGCAACGTCCTCTGGACGGCCGACGTCGAATTCGCCAACGACTGGATCGAGTTCGGCGGCTTCGATTCCGGCAGCCTCGGCACGGCGTCGTTGATGACAGGCTTCATGCTGTCGCGGTAACAGCCCCTGCTTCGCTGCCTGCGGGGACGCGCATGCCTCGCGTCCTGCGACGCCATTTGCCCGATTTCTGCGGCGATTTCTACACCGTCGCAACAATCATGTTGCGTTTTGGAAACGTCCCGCCTGGAGCCGTTTCCGCAGTTCAACGCGCTGGTGGGGCCAACCGCATTCTCCGCCCGTCGGCGGGCTGGCGTGGCCTATGGTTGCCGGTTAGGCGGCGATACCGCATTCACCAGATGGTTGTCAGCGACTCGATGAGCACACTTACTTACGAACTCTATGGCGACGCCTTGCTGGCCACGTTCAACGGCCGGGTAACTCGCCACAATGCTCCCGGCTACCAGGATGAACTGGTCACGGCGTTTGAACCGGCGCGGAGCGTCGTCGTTGACCTCTCAGACGTCGACGACGTTTCGGGAACCGGCTTTCGGTTGCTACTCCACCTTTACCACCTCGCCAGCAGCCGCGGGGGCGAGATGTCGCTGGTTGGATTGAACGAGGAACTGCACGCGACGGTCGAGGCGACCGGCTTCAGCGAGTTCTTCGTTGTGTGCGACACGCTTGACGAAGCGCTTGAGAAAGTCTGCCGCGAATCGAAAGGGCATGCGAGTTTGCAATGAAAGTGGCCTGCACTAGCGTTGTCGCCGCGCCTCGGTTCCGTGCCGTCAAGTCGGCGGAGCGATCCGACGCCGTCGTCGGCGCCCCTCTTCGCACCCTGAGTTCATCGGATCGAAACGTCGGCGCCCGGCTACGCCAAGATGCCGTCGACGACGTGACCAGCGACGTCGGTGAGGCGGAAGTCGCGCCCCTGATAGCGGTAAGTGAGCCGCTCGTGGTCGATCCCCAATAGCCGCATCATCGTCGCGTGCAGATCGTGGACGTGGACCGGGTTCTCGGCGGCGTAGTAGCCTAACTCGTCCGTGGAGCCGTAGGTGACGCCGGGTCGAATGCCGCCGCCGGCGAGCCACATGGAGAAGCCGCGAATGTGATGGTCGCGGCCGACGTTATCGTCTTCGACGTCTCCCTGAGCCATTGGCGTACGGCCGAATTCGCCGCCCCAGACGACGAGGGTATCTTCGAGCATGCCTCGCTGTTTCAGGTCGGTAATGAGCGCTGCACTTGGTTGATCGCTCGACAGACACGCTTCGGGAGTGTACTTCTTGATGCCGTTGTGGTGATCCCAGCCGCGGTGGTAGAGCTGGATGAACCGCACTCCACGCTCGGCCATGCGACGGGCCAGCAGGCAGTTGTAGGCGAACGAGCCGTCGGCGCCTTTGACGCCGTACATGTCGAGGACGTGCTGCGGTTCGTCTGATATGTCGACCAGTCCCGGAACGCTCGCCTGCATCCGAAACGCCAGCTCGTACTGGGCGATGCGCGTGGCAATCTCAGGGTTCTGCTCGTCGAGGTCGCGCAGACGGTTGAGTCCGTTCACAGTTTCAATCACGTCCAGCTGCCGTTGACGGTCGACGCCGGGAGGGTTGGTGACGAAGTGAACGGGATCGTTCTGCGAATAAACGGGAACGCCCTGAAAGCGGCTCGGCAAGAACCCGCTGTGCCACTGCCGCGAGGAGATCGGTTGCGGCGAGCGACTGTCGGAGATGCTCTTCATCACGATGAAGCCGGGCAGGTCATCACTTTCGCTGCCGAGGCCGTAGTTGATCCACGCTCCCATGCTTGGCCGGCCGGAGACGCTGGTGCCGGCATTGAGAAAAGTCTGCGCCGGATCGTGATTGATTTGCTCCGTTTGCATCGAGCGAATGATGCAAATGTCGTCGGCGATCTTGCCGATGTGTGGGAGCAACTCGCTGATCTGCTGACCAGATTGGCCGTGGCGGTTGAACTTGGCGAGCGGCCGCAACGCCAGTAACGCGCTGCCCTGCAGCTGCGCGATCGGCTGTCCTTTGGTGAACGACTCCGGCATCGGTTGCCCGTGCAACTCGGCGAGCTTCGGCTTTTCGTCGAAGGTTTCGAACTGCGACGGTCCGCCGGCCATGCAGAGGAAGATAACCCGCTTCGCCCTTGGAGCGAAATGGAGCGGATTCACGACGCCGCGCGAGCCGTTCAAAGGATCAATCCCGCCATCCCCTGCACCAATGCGGGCGGCGAGCGCATTGCGCTGCAGCAAGCTGGCCAGGGCCATCGCGCCGAGGCCGAGCGACGCATGGCCGACGAAGGTGCGGCGGTCGATCAAGCGTTCCCAGGCGTTAAAATGTTGCGAGTTCATGGCAGGTCGTGGAAGCAGGATGAGTTCAGGAACGCTTTAGTCTCGTGAAATCGTCTCGTTCAAATTGAGCAATGCGCGGCTGACGGAGGTCCAGGCCGCGAGTTCCGCGGCGTCGAGTTGCGGATTGGCTTCGGTCATGCCGACGCGCAGCAGCGCATCAGCGTCAGACTTGTGGGCGACGTAGTACTCGCGGTGCTTCTCCAGAAGTTGCTGCAACAACGCGGTTTCTTCGATCTTGGCCGGCCGCCCGACGACGGTGCGCCACGTCCGTTCGAGCCGTGCGGCGTCGGTTGCATCCTTCGATTCCAAGGTCTTCGTGGCAAGGACGCGGGCCGCTTCCACGAACGACGGATCGTTCAGCAGCACCAACGCGGCGCTCGGAGTGTTGGAGATCGGCCGCTGGGCGGTGCATTCCTCGCGCGTCGGCGCGTCGAACGCCAACAGCCACGGATGCAAGAACTGCCGCTGCCAATGGGCGTAGACCGATCGGCGAAACTGCTCGCGATTGAGCGTCGGCTGATACTCGCGTTCCGGGAAATTCAACGGGGCGTAGTAGCCTGCCGGTTGATAGGGGCGCGAAATACCGCCGCCGGTTTGCATCACCAGCAACCCGCTTACCGCCAACGCGTTGTCGCGAATCTCTTCCGCATCGAGGCGGAATCGCGACTGGCGAGCAAGTAGCCGATTCTCCGGGTCGGTCGCTTCCAGCCCCTCGCGCGGCTGCGACGACTGCCGGTAGGCGGCCGAAGTGACCATCACTCGCATCATCTGCTTGACGTCCCAGCCGCTTTCCATGAACTCCACGGCAAGCCAATCCAGCAGCTCTGGGTTGACCGGCCATTCGCCTTGCGAGCCAAGGTCGATCACCGTCTTCGAAAGTCCCACGCCGAACAGTCGCTGCCAGAGGCGATTCATCTCGACTCGCGCCGTCAGCGGTTGCTCGCGGGAAACGAGCCACTTCGCCAGGTCGAGCCGATTAACGCGGCGGCCATCGGTTTCAATCTGCGGCATGAAATGGGGCACACGCGGAGTGACGACTTTCCCCGATTGATCCATCCAGTTGCCGCGGGGCAGGATGCGGCATTCGCGAGGCTCAATCGCCTCGGTCACCATCGTCGGCTCAAACTCGCCTTCGAGTTCGGCCCGCTCCGTCCGCAACTGGACGAGTTGCTTTCGCAGCTCTTGCCACTTCCCTTCGACGAGCGTGCCGTCGAGCGACTTTTCAAGCTCCGCGATCTTCGCGTCGATCTCGACGATTTTTCGGTAAGTCGGCAGCGTCCACGCGAGCATTTCGGGCGGCCGTTCGGTTGGCGTATTGTTCTTTGAAACCTTCTCGAACGAACCCAAATGATCGACGTCGGCGAAGATGGCGCCGAGGCTGTAGAAATCCTCGGCCGAGAAGGGGTCGAACTTGTGGTCGTGGCACTCGGCGCACCCGATCGACGCGCCAAGCCAAGTCTCGGAGACGTTGCGAACGCGATCGGCGTTGTGTTTGGCCCGGTATTCGGCGTCTTGAGCGCCCCCTTCGTGCGTCGTTTGGAGGAGCCGGTTGTAGCCGCTAGCCACGCGCTGCCACATCGTGGCATTCGGCAGCAGGTCGCCGGCAAGCTGCTCGATCGTGAACTGGTCGAACGGCAGGTTGTCGTTGAATGCCTTGATCACGTAGTCGCGGTACGGCGTGATCCGATGCTCCTGGTCACCGTGGTAACCGACCGTATTGGCGTAGCGCACCAGGTCGAACCACCACGACGCCATCCGCTCGCCATAGGCTTCGGAGGCGAGGAGGCGGTCGACCAGCTTTTCGTAGGCGTCGGGGCTGGCGTCTTGGACGAACTCGTCGACTTGCTCAGGCGTCGGTGGGAGGCCGGTGAGATCGAAGTAGACGCGGCGGACCAGTGTTGTCTGGTCGGCTTCCGGAGCTGGCGCCACGCCTGCTCGTTCCAAACGAGCCAGCACGAATTGGTCGATCTCGTTGCGCGGCCAGTCGGCTTGGCGGACCCCTGGAGGCTCTTTGCGGACTGGCGGGACGTAGGCCCAGTGGGGTTCGTACTTGGCGCCGGCGTCGATCCAGCGGCGGAGGACGTCGATTTCCTTTTCCGTCAGCCGTGGCTTCTTGGAGTCGACCGGCGGCATCTGCATGTCGGGATCGTCGGTCGTCACCCGATTGATCAGTTCGCTCTCGTCGGCAGCGCCGGCCATGATCGCCAATTCATGGGCGCCCGCTTCGGTGTCGAGTCGCAACTCGGCGGCGCGCTTCCCGGAGTCGGGGCCGTGGCAGACGAAGCAGCGGTCCGACAGGATCGGGCGGACGTCGCGATTGTAGGTCGGAACTTCGGCGGCCTGGAGACGACTCGCCAAGAGGAACGTGGCCATCCATCCCACGAAGGCGACGACGCGATACGGCGACGCCCCGCGAGACGCCGACTTTGCCGATTTGGGTTTCCCGTCGTCGCCCAACGCTCGATCCCCTGAATTGAAGAGTTCCGCCCGGGACCTTGGGGCCGGGGCTGATCCCTGCATGATACTCAAATTATCCCGGCTCGTACGGCTAGACGCGCCCCATTCTATATGCCGATACGGCACTGTTTATCCCGCTGAAACTGCGCATTTTCCGCGGATTCGCACCGCTTGGACTCATTCGCTCGCTGATCGCAGTTTCGAACGAGCGCCTTGGCTGCACTGGCTCCGCGGGCCGCAATCGCACTTTCTCCCGGGAAGAGGCCTGAATTGGGTCCCCTATGGCCGGTCCAATCGCTCCAAACGTCATCCCCCCTGCGGGGCCGCCCTGTCGCTACCAGTGACCTACATTTTCGAGGCTCAGCGTCCCTGGACGCTCGCCGCCCGCCGCACGGACCGCGCGCCGCGGGGTCGTTCGTTTGCAATACGCGGCGCCAACCTTGGCCAAACTCCAGCGATATCACATCGGCGGCAGGACTTAGGACAGCGAGATGATCGTCATTTTGGGATGTTGCGTGGTGGTGGGCGCCGTGCTTGCCGGCTTTACCTGGGCCGGCGGCCATATCGGCGCGCTCATCCATCCCTCCGAAATCGTGACGATCGGCGGCGCCTCGCTCGGCGCCCTCATCGTCATGTCGCCGAAGAAAGTCCTCATCGATCTGTTCAAGGGGATCATCCAAGCCATCAAGGGCTCGCCGTTCAGCAAAGCGATGTACGGCGATCTGTTTCGCCTGATGTACGACTTGCTGCGCACCGCTCGGCGCGAAGGGCTGCTGGGTCTCGAGGTTCACGTCGCCCATCCGCATGAAAGTTCGATCTTTACCAAGTATCCGCGCGTGGCGAACAATCACCACGTTTGCGACTTCATCTGCAGCGGGCTGACGCCGCTGGTCGAAGGAACCGCTCGTAAAGAGCAACTCCCCGCGCTGTTCGCCGCTGACTTGCAGGTGATCGAGGAAGAGCATCATTTGCCGACGCACGCCCTGCAGACGACAGCCGACGGCTTGCCGGGCTTCGGCATCGTGGCGGCTGTGCTCGGCATCGTCATCACGATGGGCCACATCGACGGCCCGCCGGCGGAAATCGGACATAAAGTCGGCGCCGCGCTCGTCGGTACGTTTCTGGGCATTCTGATGTCCTACGGCTTCGTCGCCCCCTTGGCGGCTCGTATGGGATTGCTCGGGTTGGCCGAATTGGCGTTCTTCCGGACGATTGCGACCATTATTACCGGGTTTGCTAACGATTTGCCGCCGAAGGTGGCGATCGACCAGGCCCGCCGCGGCGTCTCCTCCGAAAACCGTCCGACGCGCGAGGAACTGGAAGCGATCTTCCAGGAAGTTGACGCGACGTAATTCAACTAACCACCAAGACACGAAGGCACGAAGAAAAGCACTAAGAATCAACTTGTGAAGCCAGGCCAATCGCTCTCTGCATGATCATCCTATTAGTATTTGGTTTTTCTTCTTGGTGCTTCCTTCGTGTCTTAGTGCCTTGGTGGTTAGTATTCCTCAAACAAGCAATCAACAAGCAGGACTGCAATGGCTGGCGGCGGCGGAGCATGGAAGGTTGCCTACGCGGACTTCGTGACCGCGATGATGGCCTTTTTTATGGTGATGTGGCTTACCAGCCAGAAACCCGGCATCAAGGAAGCAGTCGCCGGCTACTTCCGCGAGCCGTTCGCCACTTACAAGAGCCATCAAAAGGGCGCTGCCGGCACCGCTAATCCAGTGCTCGACCCGATGTACGGCCACACGGCCCAACCGCAGAAGCGCCGGCTGGCGATCTCGGGCGACGTCACCGATTACCAGTTCACGCTGCTGTTCCCCGATGGCCTTGCCGAACTGGAGCCGGAGCAGCTTGCATCGGTCCGAGAATTCGCCCCGATGATGGCGGGCAAGCTCAATCGCATCGAAGTGCGCGCTCACTGCATCCGTAGCCCGTTGCCGCCTGACAGTCCGTTCAAAGACCACTGGGACATGTGCTTTACGCGGTGCCAGCGAGTGCGCGAGGAACTGCAGACCCTTGGGATCGAACCGGAGCGCATCCGGCTCAGCCAGGCGGAGGGGAACGAACCGCTCGCCGCGAACCTGACTCCCGACGAGTTAAAGCTCAACTCGCGGGTCGACGTGATCTTGCTCCCCGACTTGGCGGACATTCCTTGGGAGCGTCGGCAGGCGGAAGAGGATCCGATCGAGACGACGATGGAGCCGGCGTCCGCCGAAGGGGTCGCTCATGCCGAATCGCACGCCATCGACGAAGCGGTGACCGACGTTCATTTGCCGCCCTCAGCGGCAGACGCTCACGCCGAGGCTGCCGAGCACGAAGCGCCGCCGGCGGACGGCTCACACGACAAGCCGGCGTCGATTGACCATGGCGACTCGCACGATGAGCCAGCTGCCCATCCGACCGCCGACGCTCACGCCGCCGAGCATCCCCCCACCGAACTCCACGTCCCG